>Ga0193751_1000267_pt1 | contig 45224 bp, 57 predicted proteins | sample L1c2metaG_FD_143050 | JGI IMG/M metagenome (GOLD analysis project Ga0193751, IMG submission 143050) | Soil microbial communities from a riparian zone of the East river system, Colorado, United States - L1c2 | ecosystem: Environmental > Terrestrial > Soil > Riparian zone | place: USA: East River...
GCCGAAAACCGACCCGTGATCTCGCTGGCGTGCACGACCTGCAAGGAGCGCACCTACAGTACCCGCAAGAACAAGCGGAACGACCCAGGGCGGCTGGAGCTCAACAAGTTCTGTCCGCGCTGCCGGCAGCACACGCTGCATCGGGAGACGAAATAGGCAGAGCGCGTCGTAGGGGTGTAGCTCAACTGGTAGAGCACTGGTCTCCAAAACCAGCGGTTGCAGGTTCGAGTCCTGTCGCCCCTGCCAGCCTCATCGGTCGGGCAGGGTTCAAACAACACGCAGGAGCAGACTGAAGCATCGTGTTCGGCAACATTCGCCAGTACCTCCTCGAGGCGTGGTCCGAGCTGGGCAAGGTCGCCTGGCCGACGCGCCAGACGGTCGTCAACCTGACTCTCATCGTCATCGCCGTATCGGTGGCGGTGGGGATCTACATCGCCGTCCTCGACGCGGTGTTGCACTCCGCGTTGCAGCAGGTGCTGGGATGAAGGACGAGCAGTCGGTCCGCGAGAACGAGGCCCGCCAGGCGGCCCGCCTCTCGCGCGAGGCGCCCCAGCCCGACGATCCGTACGCGGCGCAGCGCGCCACCAAGCAGTGGTATGTGATCCATACCTACTCCGGGTACGAGAACAAGGTCAAGGCCAACCTCGAGCACCGCATCGAGTCGATGGGCGTGGAGGACCAGATCTTCCAGGTCCTGGTGCCGATGGAGGAGGAGATCGAGATCAAGAACGGCCAGCGGCAGACCGTCAACAAGAAGGTCTTCCCCGGCTACGTCCTGGTCGAGATGGTGATGACCGATGAGTCGTGGTACGTCGTGCGCAACACACCGGGCGTCACGAGCTTCGTCGGCTCGGGGAACCGCCCCACCCCGCTCCAGGAGAGCGAGGTCAAGAAGATCCTCAAGCAGATGGGGGTCGAGGCGCCGAAGTTCAAGCTGCAGTTCACCAAGGGCCAGAGCGTCCGCGTCAAGGACGGGCCGTTCGCCGAGTTCATCGGCACCGTCGACGAGGTCAATCCAGAGCGCAACAAGGTGAAGGTGCTGGTCAGCATCTTCGGCCGCGAGACCCCGGTCGAGCTCGACTTCCTGCAGATCGACAAGCTCTAGTCACAGAGGGAGGGGCGTGAACCGCCCCGTCTGGACCTCGGAGGTAACGACGTATGGCAAAGAAGATCCGCGCGATCCTGAAGGTGCAGGCTCCTGCCGGCACCGCCACGGCCGCACCGCCGGTCGGTCCCGCGCTCGGGCAGCACGGGATCAACATCATGGAGTTCATCAAGGCCTTCAACGAGCGAACCGCCAGCCTGCGCGGGTACGTCGTACCGGCCGAGATCACCGTCTACGAGGACCGTTCGTTCACCTTCGTCACCAAGGCGCCGCTGGCAGCGGCACTCCTCAAGCGCGCCGCGGGGGTGGAGGCCGGATCGGCCCAGCCGAACCGCGACAAGGTGGGGCGCGTCACCCAGCGCCAGCTGCGCGAGATCGCCGAGACGAAGATGACTGACATGAACGCCAACGACGTCGAGCACGCGATGCGCATCATCGCCGGCACGGCGCGCAGCATGGGCATCGAGGTGGTCGACTGATGGCCCGTCACGGCAAGAAATACCGCGAGGCGGCAGCGCTCCTGGAGGCCGATCGCCACTACACGATCGAGGAGGCCTGCGAGCTGGTGCCGCGCGTATCGATCACCAAGTTCGACGCGACCGTCGAGCTGCATCTGCGCCTTGGAGTCGATCCACGCCACGCCGACCAGCTGGTGCGCGGCATGGTCGTCCTGCCGCACGGCACGGGCCGCTCGAGCCGGGTGATCGTCTTCGCCCAGGGCGAGAAGGCACAGGAGGCCCTGCGCGCCGGGGCCGACGAGGTCGGCGGTGAGGACCTCGTCAAACGCATCGACGACGGGTGGTTCGACTTCGACGTGGCCATCGCCGCGCCCGACATGATGGGGCTCGTGGGGCGGCTCGGAAAGAAGCTCGGGCCCCGCGGCCTGATGCCGAACCCAAAGTCCGGCACCGTCACCTTCGACATCGAGCGAGCGGTGAGCGAGATCAAGTCGGGGCGGATCGAGTTCAAGGTCGATCGGGCCGGTATCGTGCATGCCCCGGTCGGTCGCGTCAGCTTCGGGCAGGAGCGGCTGCAGGCCAACATCGTGACCCTGGTGGATGCCATCAACCGGGCAAAGCCCTCCGGCGTGAAGGGCACCTTCATGCGGACCCTGACGATTGCCCCTACCATGGGCCCCGGACTCAAGGTCGACATCCCATCCGCGCTCGCCGCAGCCAGCGCCTAGGGGGCCAGTCCACCGGGTTCATTCGAACAGCTGAAGACCGATGCCACAGACAGCGCTGTGTCCCGGGTGAGATTCCCGAGCCAATCGCCGGCCAGCGAGCCGGCGGCACGCCGAGGCAATGAGCAGACCGATCTCGAGGTCCTCGTGCCGACGACGTGCGCGAGGACCATTTTGATGCCCGCACGAACATGAGAGAAACGCGAAAGGAGCCCGATGCCGACTGATGCCAAGACCGCTGCGGTCGCCGAGCTGACCGAGCTGATCCGCAGCAGCCCCGCGATGGCCGTCGCCGACTACCGCGGCCTGAAGGTCTCCGAGATGCAGGCCGTGCGCCGGACGCTGCGCGCCGCTGGGGTACAGATCCACGTCGCGAAGAACCGGCTGCTGAAGATCGCAGCTGCCGCTGCGGGGCGCACCGAGCTGACCCCCATGCTCAACGGCCCAACCGCGCTGGCAACCTCGGGCGACGAGATCGCCCTGGCCAGGGCCCTGCAGGAAGCGTTCCGTCCATACAGCAAGGTCGTCACCGTGCGCGGCGGCCTCCTGGGAGACGTGGCCGTCGATGGGGCCGCGCTCCTCAGGCTGGCGAGCCTGCCAAGCCGCGAGGTCCTGCTCGGCAGGCTGGCGGGGGGCATCGCCAGCCCAATCACCGGCTTTGCCAGCGTGCTGGCGGCCAACCTGCGCAACCTCGCAGGAGTTCTCAACGCCGTGGCCGATCAGAAGCGACAGACAGAGGGCGCGGCATAGCCGCGTCGCAACAACGACCTGACAGGTAGGAGAGACAGCACAGATGGCAACCAAGACACTGGGCAAGGACGAGATCCTCGAGGCGATCTCGACCATGACCGTCCTCGAGCTGAGCGAGCTCGTCAAGGCGGTCGAGGAGAAGTTCGGCGTGACCGCAGCCGCCCCGATGGCCGTGGCGGCCGCCGCACCGGCTGGCGCCGGTGATGGTGCCGCACCCGCTGCCGAGGAGAAGACCGAGTTCGACGCGGTGCTGACCGAAGTCGGCCCCAACAAGATCCTGGTCATCAAGGCGGTCCGTGAGCTGACCGGCCTGGGCCTCAAGGAAGCCAAGGACCTCGTCGACGCCGCTCCCAAGGCGGTCAAGGAAGGGGTCGCCAAGGAAGAGGCCGATCAGGTCAAGGAGAAGCTCGCCGAGGCGGGGGCCGCGGTCGAGATTCGCTAGGCGTCGACCGGCTCCGCGGGCTCCGCGAGCACGCCTCGGTAGACAATGGCCGCGGCGGCCGCGCCGATCCCAGGCCCGATCCACCACACGTACCAGTTGTCGAACGCGCCCGAGGCGACCGCCGGGCCGAACCATCGGGCCGGGTTCATGGCTGCGCCGGTGAGCGGCCCTCCGAACAGGATGTCGGCCGCGACCGCCAGGCCGATCGCCAGGCCACCGATCGTCGGTGCCCGTCGATCGACCGCGGTGCCCAGCACGACAAAGACCAGCAGCGCGGTGAGCAGCGCCTCGATGACTATCCCGGTCGCCGGGGAGATCCCGGCCCCGAGCGCCGGCGTGCCGATCGACGACGGCAGCCATGCCTCGGTCGGGAAGATGGAGCGCAACGCGAAGCCGGCGAGGGCAGCCGCCAGCAGCTGGACGCCGAGGTACCTGACCGCCGTCGAGGCTGGGATGCGGCCCATGACCCAGACAGCCAGCGTCACCGCCGGGTTGAAGTGGGCGCCCGAGATTGCACCAAAGGCGGAGACGAGCACCGCGAGCACGAACCCGTGGGCCAGAGCCACCCCGAGGAGCCCCGGGCCGCTGCCACCGTTGATGGTCAGGTAGTCATTCAGCACCACCGAGCCGGCACCGACGAGGAAGAAGAGGAAGGTGCCGACCAGCTCGGCGACCAGCGGGGCCGAGATGCGTTGTGTCACCGAGACCTCCAGACTCCGGGTTGCGTTTCTGCGGTTGATTGTGCCTCTCGTCGCAAGCCGCTCCGGGCCACGCATTGCTCAAAGTGCTTCATTTGACGAAGCGGATCGGTCTGATATACTCCTCTTTCGCGTGTCCGCGCCTCACCATGCCCCCCACTGCCCTCTCCGAGGAGTCCTGAATGGCCTTGGCCGCCTCAGCCAGCCAATTTGAGCTGGCCCCGCGCCGTGAGAACTTTTCACACATTCCGGAGGTCCTTCCCCTCCCGAACCTGATCCAGACCCAGACCGATTCATTCCGCTGGTTCGTCGAGACCGGCCTTCGTGAACTGCTCGACGAGATCACCCCCATCACCGACTTCACCGGCAAGAACCTCGAGCTGCACTTTCGCGAGTACTACTTCGAGGAGCCGAAGTTCAACGAGGACGAGTGCCGTACTCGTGATCTCACCTACTCCAAGCCGCTCAAGGTCGAGGTCGACCTGATCGTCAAGGAGACCGATGAGGTCAAGCACCAGACCGTGTTCATGGGCGACTTCCCATGGATGACCGATCAGGGCACCTTCATCATCAACGGCGCCGAGCGCGTGGTCGTCTCGCAGCTCGTTCGCTCACCCGGGGTCTACTACACCGGTGCAGAGGACCCGGCCACCGGCCGCATCCTGTACGCCGCCAAGGTGATCCCGAATCGTGGTGCCTGGCTCGAGTTCGAGACGAGCAACAAGGACCTGCTCAGCGTCAAGGTCGACCGCAAGCGGAAGATCCCGGTCACGACACTGCTGCGCGCGGTCGGCTTCGAGGAGAGCGCCGAGATGCTCCGCCTCTTCGCGCCGGCCGATGACCACCCCGATCATCCGTTCATCTCGCTCACCCTGGACAAGGACACCGCGGCCACCCAGGACGAGGCCCTGATCGAGGTCTACAAGAAGCTGCGCCCCGGCGATCCGCCGACCGTCGACAACGCGCGCGCCCTGGTAAACAGCCTCTTCTTCAACTTCCGCCGCTACGACCTCGGTCGCGTGGGACGCTACAAGCTGAACAAGGCACTCGGCGACGTGGCCGGCAAGCTGCAGATCGCGCTCTCCCGCGAGGACGCCGAGAACCAGCGCGAGTCGCGCATCATCTCCCGCAACGACATCGTGGCCATCATCGGCAAGCTGATCGAGCTGAACAACGGACGGGGCAGCGGTGACGACATCGACCACCTCGGCAACCGCCGCATCCGTGCCAACGGCGAGCTGATCCAGAACCAGTTCCGGATCGGTCTCCTGCGCATGGAGCGGGTAGTCAAGGAGCGGATGACGATCACCGATGCCGAACAGGCGACCCCCAACTCGCTGATCAACATCCGGCCGGTGGTGGCCGCCATGAAGGAGTTCTTCGGCGGCAGCCAGCTGAGCCAGTTCATGGACCAGACCAACCCTCTGGCCGAGCTGACCAACAAGCGGCGCCTGTCGGCACTAGGCCCCGGCGGCCTGTCGCGGGAGCGCGCCGGGTTCGACGTGCGCGACGTGCATCCGTCCCATTACGGCCGCATGTGCCCGATCGAGACGCCCGAAGGGCCGAACATCGGACTCATCGGGTCATTGGCGACCTACGGCAAGATCAACCAGCACGGCTTCATCGAGACGCCGTACCGCAAGGTCCGCAACTTCATCTCCTACCGCGATCGCCAGGCCGATGTCCTGGGCCAGACGCTGGCCGAGCGGGTCGTGGCCAAGGAGGGCGGCAAGGTGCTCGCTCGCAGCGGAGCCACCATCGACGATAAGGTGTGGGCCGCCATCAAGGAGAACAAGCTCGCCGCGGTGCGCATCCGCCCGATCGTTTCGGACGAGATCGTCTATCTCGCCGCCGACGAGGAGGAGAAGTTCTACATCGCGCAGGCCAACGCGCCGCTCGACGAGGGGTTCCACTTCGTCGAGGAGCGGGTCATGGTCCGCTATAAGGACGAGTTCCACGTTCAGCCGGCCGAGGACGTCGACTACATGGACGTCAGTCCCAAGCAGATCGTCAGCGTGGCGACGGCCATGATCCCCTTCCTGGAGCATGACGACGCCAACCGGGCGCTGATGGGCTCGAACATGATGCGACAGTCGGTTCCGCTCCTCCAGCCGGAGGCTCCCGTGGTGGGCACCGGGGTCGAGTACCGGGCGGCCATCGACAGCCAGCAGGTGGTGATCGCCGGCGCGGCCGGCACGGTGGTCAGCGTGACCAGCACCGAGATCCAGGTGGAGCGCGACGAGGGCGACCTGCGCGACACCTACAAGGTCAAGAAGTTCCTGCGCAGCAACCAGGGGACCTGCATCAACCAGCGACCGATCGTCGACGTCGGCGACCGCGTGGCGGTCGGGCAGGTGCTCGCCGACTCGTCGAGCACCGACCACGGCGAGATGGCGCTCGGCCAGAACATCCTGGTCGCCTTCCTTCCCTGGGAGGGCGGCAACTACGAGGACGCTATCGTCATCAGCGAGCGGCTGGTGCGCGAGGACCTGTTCACCTCGATCCACATCGAGAAGCACGAGATCGAGGCACGGGACACCAAGCTCGGTCCCGAGGAGATCACGCGCGACATCCCGAACGTGGGCGAGGAGAGCCTCCGCAACCTCGACGAGGACGGGATCATCTACGAGGGCGCCGAGGTGACCCCCGGAGACATCCTGGTCGGCAAGATCACCCCCAAGGGCGAGACCGAGCTGACGGCCGAGGAGCGCCTGCTGCGCGCGATCTTCGGTGAGAAGGCGCGTGAGGTGAAGGACAGCTCACTGCGGCTGCCCCACGGCGAGCGCGGCATCGTGGTCGACGTCCGCCAGTTCAGTCGCGAGAGCGGCGACGAGCTGCTCCCCGGCGTGAACCGGCTGGTGCGGGTCAGCGTCGCCCAGAAGCGCAAGATCGCCGTTGGCGACAAGATGGCCGGCCGCCATGGCAACAAGGGCGTGATCGCCAAGATCCTGCCGGTCGAGGACATGCCCTTCATGCCGGACGGAACGCCGGTCGACATCGTCCTCAACCCGCTCGGCGTGCCGAGCCGCATGAACATCGGCCAGATCCTCGAGACGCACCTCGGCTGGGCGATGCACGTCCTCGGCCTCAAGGCCGCCACGCCGGTCTTCGACGGGGCGACCGAGGCGCAGATCACCGCGTCGCTCAAGAAGGCGGCCGCGGTCGAAGGCTCCGTGGTGAGCGAGGACGGCAAGACGATCCTGTATGACGGACGCACCGGCGAGGCCTTCGACCACCGGGTGACCGTCGGCTACATCTACATGCTCAAGCTCCATCACCTGGTGGAGGACAAGATCCATGCCCGCAGCACGGGCCCCTACTCGCTGATCACCCAGCAGCCGCTGGGCGGCAAGGCGCAGTTCGGAGGCCAGCGCTTCGGGGAGATGGAGGTCTGGGCGCTCGAGGCGTACGGCGCCGCGAACATCCTGCAGGAGCTGCTCACCGTCAAGAGCGACGATGTCATGGGTCGCGTGCAGACCTACGAGGCGATCGTCAAGGGGGAGGAGATCCAGCCGCCTGGAGTCCCCGAGTCGTTCAAGGTGCTCATCAAGGAGCTCCAGGCGCTCGGTCTCTCGGTGGAGATCCTGAACGAGAACGAGGAGGAGATCCGCTTCATCGAGGACACCGGCAGCTATCCGTTGCCCGACCTCGGAGGGATCAATCTCCAGGGATTTGAAGAGTAGTCCGGGGAGCGGCGCACGAGCTGCGTCGCGACCCATCCATCGGTCCATGTCGTGCCGGGGCCTGGTCAGCCCTGGCGTAGCGCGCCAGTCGCGGCTTACGCCGCAGGAGCTCTAGCCACTCATGCTGGAAGTCAACAACTTCGACGCGATCCGGATCAGCCTGGCATCGCCCGATCAGATCAAGGGCTGGTCATCCGGAGAGGTGACGAAGCCCGAGACGATCAACTACCGCACGCTCAAGCCGGAGAAGGACGGCCTCTTCGACGAGCGCATCTTCGGTCCCACCAAGGACTGGGAGTGCTACTGCGGCAAGTACAAGCGGATCCGCTACAAGGGAATCATCTGCGACAAGTGCGGCGTCGAGGTGACGCGCAGCAAGGTGCGCCGCGAGCGGATGGGGCACATCAAGCTCGCCTCGCCGGTGAGCCACATCTGGTACTTCAAGGGGACCCCGTCGCGGCTCGGCATCCTCCTGGACGTCAGCCCGCGCAACCTGGAGCGGATCCTCTACTTCGCCCTGTACGTCGTCACCCGGGTCGATGAGCACGAGCGCGAGAAGGCGCTGGCCCGCATCGAAGAGGAGATGAACGAGCGGATCGCGCGAGCCGGCGAGGCGGTCGAGACCAAGCGCACCGAGCTGACCGAGGCGATCGCCGAGAAGCGCTCCGAGGTCGACGGCGAGCACGAGTCCGAGATCCGGCGTCACGACGAGCGCTTCACCGCCCGCAGCGAGGAGCTGGCGGGCGCGGCCCAGCAGATCGAGGCCACCCTCAAGGAGGGCGGGAAGACCGTCGCCGAGGAGATCGTCTTCACGCCCACCGGCGAGGTGGTGGCGCACGCGGGCGACCTGACCAAGGCGGCTCTGGCAGCGCTGCGTTCCGCGGTGAAGGCCGAAGTCGAGGCGATCGACGCCGACGTCAAGGAGGCCAAGGCGCGCGCCAACGAGCGCCACGAGACCGCCATTGCGGACCTCACCGGCGGGATCGACGAGGCATTGGCCGCCGAGCGGACCCAGGTCTCACGCGAGACCGATGACGCGCGCCTGGCGGCGCGCTCGGCACGCACCCAGATCGCCGAGATCAAGGTCATGCAGACGCTCACCGAGTCGGAGTTCCGCTCGCTCACCGAGCAGTACGGCCGCCTCTTCGATGCCGGGATGGGCGCCGAGGCGATCAAGAAGATCATCGAGCAGATCGACCTCGACGACCTGGCCCAGCGGCTGCACGTCGAGATGCGCCAGACCTCCGGCCAGCGCCGCAAGAAGGCGATCAAGCGACTGCGCCTGATCGAGGCCTTCCGCAAGAGCGGGGCACGGCCCGAGTGGATGATCCTCTCGACCCTGCCCGTCATCCCGCCCGACCTGCGCCCGATGGTGCAGCTCGATGGCGGCCGGTTCGCCACCAGCGACCTGAACGACCTGTACCGCCGCGTGATCAACCGCAACAACCGCCTGAGCCGGCTCCTCGACCTGGAGGCACCGGAGATCATCATCCGCAACGAGAAGCGGATGCTTCAGGAGGCCTGCGACGCCCTGATCGACAACGGCCGTCGTGGCCGGGCCATCGCGGGGACTGGCAACCATCGGCTCAAGAGCCTGTCGGACATGCTCAAGGGCAAGCAGGGTCGCTTCCGCCAGAACCTGCTCGGAAAGCGCGTCGACTACTCGGGTCGCTCGGTCATCGTGGTCGGCCCCGAGCTGAAGCTGCACCAATGCGGCCTGCCCAAGAAGATGGCGCTCGAGCTATTCAAGCCATTCGTCATGCGGCAGCTGGTCGAGAAGGGCTTCGCGCACAACATCAAGAGCGCCAAGCGCATCGTGGAGCGGGTTCGCCCCGAGGTGTGGGACGTCCTCGAGGAGGTCATCAAGGATCACCCCGTGCTCCTCAACCGGGCTCCGACGCTGCACCGACTCGGCATCCAGGCCTTCATGCCGGTGCTCGTCGAGGGCTCCGCGATCCAGATCCACCCCCTCGTCTGCTTCGCGTTCAATGCCGACTTCGACGGCGACCAGATGGCGGTCCACGTGCCGCTCTCCACGGCCGCCCAGCGTGAGGCGAAGGAGCTGATGCTCTCGACCCAGAACCTGCTCAGCGCCGCTGACGGCTCGCCTGTCGTCTCGCCGACCCATGACATGGTGCTCGGCTGCTACTACCTGACCGTCCTGGAGCCAAGTGAGGATGGCGCCGGGAAGGCGTTCTCCAGCGCCGACGAGGCGATCATGGCCTCGCAGCTCGGGCATGTGCACGTGCAGGCTCCGGTCAAGGTCGAGCTCGACTCGTGGGACCCGACCGCCGGTGAGGACGGCAGCGGAGCCATGCGGACCGATGTGGTGGAGACCACCACCGGCCGTGTCATCTTCAACACGGTCATCCCCAAGGAGCTTGGCTACGTCAACCGGGTCATGGACCGCAAGGGGCTCAAGGCCCTCATCGCGCAGTGCTACCGCGAGCTCGGGCCCGCAGCGACGACCCAGCTGGTCGACGGCATCAAGACCCTTGGCTTCCACTACGCCACGGTGGCCGGCATCACCATCGGCATCGACGACATCCGCGTGCCGAAGGAGAAGGTCAAGCTGCTTGCCGACGCCGACGCCCGGGTGACCGATATCGACCGGGAGTTCCGCCGCGGCTTCATCACCGAGGACGAGCGCTACACCCAGACCGTCGAGGTCTGGCGGGGGACAACCGATGAGGTCACCTCCAAGATGCTCGAGGGGCTCGACAAGCGCGGGTCGGTGTGGATGATCACGCACTCCGGTGCGCGCGGAAACGTCACCCAGGTGCACCAGCTGGCCGGCATGCGCGGCCTGATGGCCGACCCATCGGGCCGGATCATCGACCTCCCGATCCGCAGCAACCTGCGCGAGGGCATGAGCGTCCTCGAGTACTTCATCTCGAGCCACGGCGCCCGCAAGGGACTGGCCGACACCGCCCTGCGCACGGCCGACTCCGGGTACCTGACTCGGCGCCTGGTCGACGTGGCGCAGGACGTCATCACTCGCGAGGACGACTGCGGCACCGATCTGGGGACCTGGATCACGCGCGATGAGTCGGCCCAGATCCCGGAGCCCTTTGTCGATCGACTGGTGGGCCGCATGGCGGCCATCGACATCGTCGATGAGGCAAGCGGCGAGGTGGTCGTGGTCCGCGACGCGGAGATCGACGAAGTGGCCATCGAACGCATCGATGCGCTCGGCATCGATCGGGTCAGCGTCCGCTCTCCGCTCACCTGCGCGGCGCGGCACGGCGTGTGCCGCATGTGCTACGGGCGCAACCTGGCGACTGGACGGCTGGTCGATCTCGGGCAGGCGGTGGGGATCATCGCCGCCCAGTCGATCGGTGAGCCGGGCACCCAGCTGACGATGCGCACCTTCCACACGGGCGGTGTCGCCGGCGAGGACATCACCCAGGGCCTGCCGCGTGTCGAAGAGCTCTTCGAGGCGCGCATCCCCAAGGGCCAGGCGATCATGACCGAGATCGACGGCACCGTCGAAGTGGTGCGCACCGGCCCGGACCAGCCGATCGTGGTTCGGGTCACTCACCGCGAGAGCTACGACACCCCGATCAAGCTCACGCCGCAGCACGAGCTGCTGGTGGGCAACGGCGACGAGGTGACCGAAGGCCAGATGCTCGCTCGCATCGGCGAGGGAGAGGAGCTGGTCGAGGTCAAGTCACCGTCAGCCGGCCGGATCACCAAGCGTGGAAACACCCTGACCCTGCATTCGGAGGACGTCGACAGTCGCGAGTACCAGGTTCCGCACTCGGCCCGGCTGCGGGTCGAGACCGGGGACGAGGTGCTCGCCGGCCATCCGCTGACCGAGGGCTCGCTCAACCCCAAGGATCTCCTCCAGATCAAGGGCGTGGACACCGTCCAACGCTTCCTGGTCGCCGAGGTCCAGACGGTGTACCGCTCGCAGGGCGTGACGATCGCCGACAAGCACATCGAGATCATCGTGCGTCAGATGCTGCGCAAGGTGACCGTCGACACGGCCGGCGACACCGAGCTGCTCCCCAGCGAGCTGATCGACCGCTTCGAGTTCGAGGAGGTCAACAACCGAATCCTGGCCGAGGGCGGCGAGCCGGCCACCGCGCAGACGGTGCTGCTTGGCGTTACCAAGGCATCGCTCAACACCAGCTCCTTCCTGGCCGCGGCCTCCTTCCAGGAGACCACGCGGGTCCTCACCGAGGCGGCGATCAACGGCGCCAAGGACCACCTGCTGGGACTCAAGGAGAACGTGATCATCGGCAAGCTGATCCCGGCCGGGACCGGCGCCGCCGCCCGCGCCGCAGCCGCGGCCAAGGCGCGCGAGCTGTCGCCGGAAGAGGCAGAGGCGCTGCGCGAGCGCGAGGCGGCGATGACCTTCCTGACCGGCGATGCGGACCTCGACCACGACGGCTCGATCGACACCGAGGAGGCCGAGATCGCCGCAGCCGAGGCAGGCGAGAACGCGGCCGAGCTGATGGACACGGAGGGCGGCGGCGAGATCGAGGCCGAGGTCACGGAAGAGGTCTTCGACGCGCTGAAGAGCAAGTCCTAGACGGGGCCGCGGGCCGGCTCGCCAGAGGCGGTCCCGCGGTTGACACTCGATCGGGCGCGAGCCTATACTCCGGCTTCGGTGTCCCGCTCGCGGGACGCCTTCGTGTGTGCCCCACGGGGCACCGCCCGCCAGCTCACCGGAGCAGACCCGCTGCGGGTCAGCATGGCCGCCGGCGACGCACGATTCAGCCATCGAAGTAGCGCACGAAGCGAACGAACGCGAGGTTCTCGTTGCCGACGATCAGCCAGCTGGTCCGCAAGGGCCGCAAGCCGGCAATCAAGAAAGTGAAGGCACCGGCGCTGCGCCGCACCTTCAACACGCTCAAGCAGACCGCCTCCGAGGGGCGTGGAGCCCCCCAGCGTCGCGGCGTCTGTCTCCAGGTGATGACCCGCACCCCGAAGAAGCCGAACTCGGCGCTGCGCAAGGTCGCCCGCGTGCGCCTGACCAACGGGATGGAGGTGACGGCCTACATCCCCGGGGTGGGGCACAACCTGCAGGAGCACTCGGTGGTCCTGGTGCGCGGCGGGAGGGTCAAGGACCTGCCGGCGGTCAAGTACCACATCGTGCGGGGCACGCTGGATGCGGCGGGCGTTCGCGATCGCAAGCAGGGGCGCAGCAAGTACGGCGCCAAGTCCGCGGGCAAGGGCTAGCTTCCGATGCCCCGGCGACCGACCATCGCGCGCAAGAGCAAGTACGACGAGCAGCTCGTCGGCACGGCCCTGACGCTCGACCAGTTCACCAACAAGCTGATGCATGGTGGCAAGCGCCAGCTGGCTGCCCGCATCCTGGAGGATGCCATCGCTCGCTGCGAGAAGCAGGCAGGGCGTTCCGGCGTGGAGGTGATGGAGCTCGCGCTGCGCAACGCCATGCCCCTGATCGAAGTCAAGCCCAAGCGGGTGGGTGGCTCGACGTACCAGATTCCGGTCGAGGTGCGCGCCGACCGGCGCATCAGCCTCGGCATGCGCTGGCTGATCGATTCGGCGCGCAAGCGGAACGGGCGCAGCATGGGCGAGAAGCTCGCCGCCGAATTCGTGGATGCCTCGAACGGCATCGGCGCCGCGGTGAAGCGTCGCGAGGACACCCATCGCATGGCCGAGGCCAACAAGGCCTTCAGCCACTTCAAGTGGTAGGCGAGCGATGAGCCAGCCATACCCGCTCGAGCGGACGCGCAACATCGGGATCATCGCCCACATCGATGCGGGCAAGACCACGGTGTCGGAACGGATCCTCTTCTACACCAAGAAGATCTACAAGATCGGCGAGGTCCACGAGGGCGCCGCAACAATGGACTGGATGGAGCAGGAGCAGGAGCGGGGGATCACAATCACCGCTGCGGCCACGACCTGCTTCTGGGAGGACAATCGCATCAATTTGATTGACACGCCCGGCCACGTGGATTTTACGGTGGAGGTCGAGCGGAGCCTGCGCGTGCTCGACGGGGCCGTCGTCGTCTTCGACGGAGTGGCCGGTGTCGAGCCGCAGTCAGAGACCGTCTGGCGACAGGCGGATCGCTATCGCGTGCCGCGCTTCTGCTTCGTCAACAAGCTCGATCGCACCGGCGCGGACTTCTGGCGCGTGGTTGACATGATTCGCGATCGCCTGGGCGCCACCGCCGTCCCGGTCCAGCTGCCGATCGGCAGCGAGGATGGGTTCCGTGGCGTCATCGACCTCGTCGAGATGCAGGCCATCACCTATGGCAACGACCTTGGCGACGAGATCGAGGTCGGGGAGATCCCCGCCGAGTACGTCGCCGAGGCCACGAAGCATCGCGATCAGATGGTGGAGGCGCTGGCAGACCTCGACGACGGGATCGCCCACAGCTTCCTGGAGGGCGAGCCGGTCGACGCGGAGACCGCCCGCAGGGCACTGCGCGCCGGCACCCTCGCCTATCGGATCGTGCCGGTGCTGTGCGGCTCGGCATTGAAGAACAAGGGGATCCAGCCGATGCTCGATGCGGTGATCGCGTACCTCCCCTCGCCGCTGGACGTGGCGGCGGTGATTGGCAAGGATCCGCGCACGGGCGAGCCGGCCACACGTCACACCGACGCGGGCGAGCCGTTCGCCGCGCTCGCCTTCAAGATCGCCGCCGACCCCTATGTCGGCAAGCTCGCATTCTTCCGGGTCTACTCGGGCACGCTGAAGACCGGCTCCTACGTCTACAACTCGACCAAGGGCACCAAGGAGCGCATCGGGCGCATCCTGGAGATGCACGCCAACCACCGCGAGGAGATGGACTCGGTGAGAGCCGGGGACATCGCTGCGGCGGTCGGGCTGAAGCATACGTTCACCGGCGACACCCTGTGCGACGAGGCCAAGCCGATCGTGCTCGAGGCGATCAGCTTCCCCGAGCCGGTCATCGAGCTGGCGGTCGAGCCCAAGACCAAGGCCGATCAGGACAAGATGGCGATCGCGCTTCAGCGCCTGGCGGAGGAGGATCCGACCTTCCGCGTGACCAGCGACCAGGAGTCGGGCCAGACCCGCATCTCCGGCATGGGCGAGCTCCACCTCGAAGTGATCGTCGACCGCATGCTGCGCGAGTTCAAGGTGCAGGCCAACGTCGGTCGACCCCAGGTCAGCTATCGCGAGACGATCCGCAAGCCGGCCAAGGCCGAGGGCCGTTTCGTGCGACAGACCGGCGGCAAGGGGCAGTATGGCCACGCGGTCATCACGCTCGAGCCGCTCGAGCGGGGCACCGGCTACACCTTCGAGTCCAAGGTGGTCGGCGGCTCGGTCCCGCGCGAGTTCTGGAAGGCGATCGAGGAGGGCGTGCGCGACGCGCTCGCCGGCGGCATCCTCGGCGGCTATCCGGTGATCGACCTCAAGGTGACCCTCATCGATGGCTCGTACCACGAGGTCGACTCATCCGAGATGGCCTTCAAGATCGCCGGCTCGATGGCCGCCAAGGACGGCGTCATGAAGGCCGATCCTGTGATCCTCGAGCCGATCATGAAGGTGGACGTGACGACGCCCGAGGGCTTCATGGGCGACGTCATCGGAAACCTGAACGCCAAGCGCGGGCATGTCGAAGGCATCGACGAGCACGCCACATCACGGGTCATCCACGCCCTGGTGCCGCTGGCCGAGATGTTCGGCTACGCCACCGAGCTGCGCAGCATGACGCAGGGACGCGCCACCTACTCAATGGAGTTCTCGCGCTACTCCGAAGTTCCCTCCAGTCTCGCCAACGAGCTGATCGCGAAGTCAAAGCACTAAAGGAGCCACAAAGGACAGACATGGCCAAGCAGAAGTTCGACCGCAGCAAGCCGCACGTCAACGTCGGCACCATCGGTCACGTCGACCACGGCAAGACGACCCTGACCGCCGCGATCACGAAGTACCTGGCGCTGCAGGGTGGTGCCGACTTCCGCGCGTTCGACACCATCGACAACGCTCCCGAGGAGCGGCAGCGGGGGATCACCATCGCGATCGCCCACGTCGAGTACCAGACCGCAGCGCGTCACTACGCGCACGTCGACTGTCCGGGCCACGCTGACTACATCAAGAACATGATCACCGGCGCCGCCCAGATGGATGGCGCGATCCTGGTCGTCTCCGCGGCCGATGGACCGATGCCCCAGACCCGTGAGCACATCCTGCTGGCCCGCCAGGTCGAGGTGCCCTCGCTGGTCGTCTACCTCAACAAGGTGGACATGGTCGACGACGAGATGCTGATCGACCTGGTCGAGATGGAGGTCCGCGAGCTCCTCAGCAAGTACAACTTCCCCGGTGAGGAGGTGCCGGTCATCCGCGGCTCCGCGCTGCAGGCGCTCGAGTCGACCAGCAGCGACCAGTCGGCTCCCGAGTATGCCTCCATCAAGGAGCTTCTCGACGCCGTCGACACGTACATCCCCACCCCTGTGCGTGACGTCGACAAGCCCTTCCTGATGCCGATCGAGGACGTCTTCGGCATCAAAGGCCGCGGCACCGTCGCGACCGGCCGCATCGAGCGTGGCCTGGTCAACACCGGTGAGACGGTCGAGCAGGTCGGAATCCATGCCAAGAGCCGCCAGCTGGTGGTGACCGGCGTGGAGATGTTCAAGAAGACCCTCGACCAGGGCCAGGCTGGCGACAACGTGGGCCTCCTCCTGCGCGGCATCGAGCGCGAGGAGATCGAGCGGGGCCAGGTGCTGGCCAAGCCGGGCAGCGTCAAGCCCGGGACCAAGTTCAAGGCCGAGGTACTCGTGCTCAGCAAGGAGGAGGGCGGTCGGCATACCCCCTTCTATGCCGGCTACCGGCCGCAGTTCTACTTGCGCACCACCGACGTCACCGGCGCCATCAAGCTGCCGGCAGGCGTGGAGATGATCATGCCCGGCGACAACGTCAACATCGACGTCGAGCTGATCACCCCGATCGCGATCGAACAGGGCCAGCGTTTCGCCATTCGTGAAGGCGGCCACACCGTGGGCGCCGGCGTGATCACCGAGCTGATCGGCTAGCTCGATGGCCAAGCAGCGCATCCGCATCCGGCTCAAGGCCTACGACCACAAGCTGCTCGACCAGTCGGCCGAGCAGATCGTGGAGACCGCGCAGCGCACCGGTGCCGCCATTGCGGGACCGGTGCCATTGCCCACCCGGATCGAGAAGTACACCGTCATCCGCGGGCCATTCGTGCACAAGGATGGCCGGGAGCAGTTCGAGATCCGGACGCACAAGCGGCTGATCGACATCATCGATCCGTCGACCAAGACCGTGGATGCGCTGATGCGGCTGAGCCTGGCGGCAGGCGTCGACATCGAAATCAAGATGTGAGCGCAGGAGCACAAGTGTCGGAAGGATTGATCGGGCGCAAGCTCGGCATGACGCGGGTCTTCGCCGATGACGGCAGCGTCGTGCCGGTGAGCGTCATCGAGGCGACCCCGAGCAGCATCACGCGCCTCCGTACGCCGGAGCAGGACGGCTATGCCGCCCTGCAGCTTGGTCATGGCACCGCGCGCCGAATGACCAAGCCCGTTGCCGGCCAGTTCGCCCAGCTCGATGCGGAGCAGCAGAAGCCGGCCACGGTTCGGGAGTTTCGGGTCGCCTCGACTGAAGGCTACGAGGTCGGCCAGCGCCTCGATGTGTCCCTCTTCGCCCCCGGCGACCTGGTCGACGTGACCGGGGTCAGCAAGGGGCAGGGCTTCACCGGCACCATCGCGCGCCACAACTTCAAGCGTGGACCCAAGACGCACGGCTCCACCAACTACCGCGCTCCGGGCTCGATCGGTGCCGGCACCACACCGGGCCGCGTCTTCAAGGGCACGCGCATGGGTGGGCACATGGGCGACGAGCGGGTCACCGTCAAGCGCCTGAGCGTGGTTCGGGTCGACGCCGAGCGCAACCTGATCCTGGTGCGGGGAGCGGTGCCCGGCGCGCGCAACGCCCTGCTCCTGGTGCAGAAGGCGAAGTGAACATGCCTGAGACCACGATGCTGAGCGCCAAGGGGACCAAGGCCGGCAAGGTCGAGCTGCCTGATGCGCTCTTCGCGGCGCCGGTCAACGAGGCGCTCATCCACCAGGCTGTAGTGCGCCAGCTCGCCGGTCAGCGAGTCGGCACTGCGGACACCCTGACTCGTGGCCAGGTGACTGGCGGCGGCCGCAAGCCCTGGCGCCAGAAAGGGACGGGGCGCGCGCGACAGGGAAGCCGCAGCGCGCCGCACTGGAAGGGTGGAGGCGTCGTCTTCGGGCCGCATCCGCGTGGCTTCGAGGTGCGCATGCCGGCCAAGATGCGGCGCGCCGCCCTGCTGGGTGTACTGACCGCCAAGGCCGAGGAGGGCGCGCTGCGCGTGGTCGAGGGCTTCGACCTGCCGGAGATCCGCACCCGGGCGTTCGCCGAGCGACTCGCCGGTTGGGACGCCGGTGGCAAGGTGCTGGTCGTGCTGCCGTCTCGCGATCCGGTGGTGGAGCGCAGCTGCCGCAACCTGCGCGAGGTTCGGGTCCTGCTGGCAGACAGCCTCAACGTGGTCGATCTGCTGGAGGCCGATACGATCGTCTTCACCCGAGACGCCCTGGCACGTGCGGGCGAGGTCTACGCATGAGCGCGACCGTGGTGCATGACATCCTGATCCGCCCCGTCATCAGCGAGAAGAGCGTGGCCGCCACCGAGCGGAACAACTACACCTTCGCGGTGGCTCGCGACGCGAACAAGTTCCAGATCAGGGCCGCCGTCGAGGCCGAGTTCAAGGTGGATGTCCTTGGCGTGCGCGTGCTGTCGGTCCAGCCCAAGCAGAAGCGCCGCGGCCGCAAGACCCTGGGCACGGTGCCCGGCTGGCGAAAGGCGATTGTGACGATTGCGCCTGGCCAGAAGATCGAGCTCTTCGAGGCCGTGTGACGAGCATGCCACTCCGCAACTATCGACCCACCAGCCCCGGCCTCCGCCAGATGACGCGCTCCACCTTCGATGAGATCACCAGCACTCAGCCGCACCGACCGCTCACCGAGAGCCTGGTGCGCAAGGCCGGACGCAACGGCCAGGGCAAGCTGACGGTTCGCCACCAGGGCTCAGGGCACAAGCGCATGTACCGCGTCATCGACTGGCGGCGCGACAAGTTCGGCGTGCCCGCCACCATCGCGACGGTCGAATACGACCCAAACCGCTCGGCGCGCATCGGACTCCTGCACTACGCCGACGGCGAGAAGCGGTACATGCTGCTGCCCCATGGCCTCGGGGTCGGTGACAAGGTCGCTTCGGGGCCAGACGTGGAGCCGCGGGTCGGCAATGCCCTTCCGCTGGCCAGGATTCCGCTCGGCACCCAGATCCACAACGTGGAGCTTGTCGCCGGACGCGGCGGCCAGATCGTGCGCAGCGCGGGCAGCAGCGCGCAGCTGCTGGCCAAGGAAGGGGAGTTGGCCACCATCCGCCTGCCCTCCGGCGAGGTGCGCCGCGTGCGCGCCGCCTGCATGGCGACCGTCGGGCAGGTGAGCAACCTCGACCACGAGAACCAGAAGATCGGCAAGGCCGGTCGCAGCCGCCACATGGGTCGCCGGCCCGAGGTGCGCGGCGTGGTGATGAACCCGCGCGACCATCCCCACGGTGGTGGCGAGGGCAAGTCCCCGACTGGCATGCCGCCCAAGACCCCGTGGGGCAAGCCCGCCATGGGGCTGCGCACCCGGAAGAACAAGACCACCGGCAAGATGATCGTCCGGCGTCGGTACGGGCGGGGTTAGGAGAGCTCGATGAGTCGTTCCACCAAGAAGGGACCATTCGTCGATGCGCGCCTGCTCGGCCGCGTCGACGAGATGAACAAGCGAAACGAGCGCAAGGTGCTCAAGACCTGGTCGCGTGCCAGCGTCGTCTTCCCGCAGATGATCGGGCACACCATCGCGGTCCATGACGGCCGGCGGCACGTGCCGGTGTTCATCACCGAGAACATGGTCGGCCATCGGCTCGGTGAGTTCGCTCCGACGCGCCATTACCGCGGCCACGGCAAGGCCACCGAACGCTCGTCGTCGTTGAAGTAGGAGCTGAGCCGAATGCGTGTCACCGCCACCGCCAACTACATCCGCATCAGCTCGCGCAAGGTGCGCCTGGTCACCAACCTGATCAAGGGCCGGCCAGTGGAAGAGGCGGCCGCCATCCTGCGCTTCCTCCCGAACGCGGCTGCCCGCGACGTGGCCAAGGTGCTCAAGAGTGCCACGGCCAACGCCGAGAACAACTTCAACCTGTCAGCCGACGAGCTCCGCATCGTGAGCGCCACCGCCGACGAGGGGCCGACCCTCAAGCGCTTCCGGCCCCGTGCCCAGGGACGCACCTTCAGCATCCTGAAGCGCACCAGCCACATCACCATCGCCGTCGCGGACCAAGAGGAGTCCTGATGGGTCACAAGGTTCACCCTTACGGGTTCCGCATCGGCATCAACAAGCCGTGGCTGGCGAAGTGGTACGCCGATCGCGACTACGCCACCCTGCTGCGCGAGGACATGCGCATCCGGCAGCTGGTCGGCAAGCAGCTGGCCAACGCCAGCGTCAGCCAGGTCGAGATCGAGCGCGGGATCAACCACGTGACGGTGACGGTGCACTCGGCCAAGCCGGGGATCGTGATAGGCAAGGGCGGCCAGAACGTGGAGCTGCTGCGCACCTCGGTCGGCAAGCTGACCGACAAGAAGGTCAAGCTGGAGATCAAGGAGATCCTGCAGCCGGAGCTCGACGCCGTGCTGGTTGCCCAGAACGTGGCCGGCCAGCTCGAACGCCGAATCGCCTTCCGCAAGGCGGTCAAGCAGACGGTGCAGCGCACCATCAAGGCCGGTGCCAAGGGGGTCAAGATCCAGGTCTCCGGGCGCCTCGGAGGGTCGGAGATGAGCCGCACCGAATGGGACAAGGAGGGTCGCATCCCGCTCGGCACCCTGCGCGCCGACATCAGCTACGGGGTCGTCCACGCGCGGACGACGTATGGACGGATCGGCGTCAAGGTCTGGATCTACCGCGGCGACCAGCTGGGCGAGCGTCCAGGCAGCGCCCGCACGGAGCCACGCCAGGCACGAGAGCGACCCACCCGGGCGAGGTCGCGGGCGACCAGCACCTCAACCACCCCGGTGCCCGCCGCGGCCGCAGCCAGCGAGCCGGCCACGCCGGCCGAGGAGGGCTGAGCCATGCTGATGCCCAAACGGGTCAAGCACCGCAAGGTGCAGCGTGGGCGCCGCGCCGGGATGGCAAAGGGCGGCACGACGGTGAGCTTCGGCGAGTTCGGCTTGATGGCCGAAGAGGTGTGCTGGCTGACCAGCCGGCAGATCGAGGCTGCCCGGCGTGCCATGACCCACCACATCAAGCGCGGCGGCCGGATCTGGATCCGCGTCTTCCCCGACAAGCCGGTCACCAAGAAGCCGGCCGAGGTCCGGATGGGATCGGGCAAGGGTGCTCCGGACCACTGGGTGGCGGTCGTCAAGCCGGGCCGGGTCATGTTCGAGATGTCGGGCGTCACCGAGACGGTCGCGCGCGAGGCGATGCGGCTCGCCAGCCACAAGCTGCCGATCCAGACGAAGTTCGTGCTGAAGGAAGGCGTGGAACATGGACATCAATGAGATTCGCGCCCTCTCCGACCTCGACCTGGAGAGTGCCCTGGTGGACGCCAAGCAGGAGCTGTGGAAGATCCGCTTCGACCTGGCCACGCGGCAGGAGAAGAACTACAGCCGGCTGCCCGCGACCCGGAGACGCATCGCTCGGATCCTCACGGTCATGACCGAGCGCGAGCACGCCGCGACGGCCGCTGCGGCGGCGTCTGGACCTCCGCCGCCGGCTGACGCCGAGGGGGTGGGCTGATGCCCGGCAAACGGCGTACCAAGGTCGGGCGCGTGATCTCCGACAAGATGGACAAGACGGTCGTGGTCAGCGTGGAGCGCCTGCGGCGCCACCCGATCTACAAGCGCGTCGTCCGCCTGTCGAGCAAGTTCAAGGCGCATGACGAGGAGAACAGCGCACACGTCGGCGACACGGTTCGCATCGAGGAGAGCCGGCCGCTCTCCGCCGAGAAGCGTTGGCGGGTGGTCGAGGTGATCGCCCGCGGCTCCGGCGAGGAGATTGGCGAGGAGATTGGCGAGGAGATGGGCGGGGAGATGGTGGACTCCGCATGATCCGCCAGTACACCAGGCTCCGCGTGGCCGACAACACCGGTGCGCGGGAGCTGATGTGCATCACCGTGGTGGGACGCTCCCACGCGGACACCGCCGAGGTCGGCGACGTCATCGTGGCCAGCGTCAAACAGGCGCTGCCCAACTCCGGGGTCAAGAAAGGCGACGTGGTGCGGGCGGTGATCGTGCGCACGGCGAAGGAGTACGGCCGCCCCGACGGCAGCCAGATCCGTTTCGACGAGAACGCCGCGGTGCTGATCACACCGCAGGGCAGTCCGCGCGGCACACGCATCTTCGGCCCGGTCGCCCGCGAGCTGCGTGAGCGCAACTACATGAAGATCGTGTCGCTCGCGCCGGAGGTGCTGTGAGATGAATATTCGAAAGGGCGACACGGTCATGGTGCTGGCTGGCAAGGACCGCGGCAAGCGTGGCACGGTCGAGCGGATCGAGCGCACCAAGCGCGGCTTCGGGGTCGTGATCCCGGGCATCAACATGGCCAAGCGACATCAGCGCCCCCGCAGCCGGACCCAGCAGGCGGGAATCCTTGACCTGCCGGTGCCGCTGCACGTCAGCAACGTCCAGCTGGTATGCCCACGCTGCGACCGGCCAACCCGCGTCGCCCACGAGCACATCGAGGGGCAGCGACGGCAGGTCCGGGTATGCAAGCACTGCGGCGAGCAGATGGAGACGGCCTCATGAGCCCCGAAGCCAAGTCGTGTGCGCCGCGCGCCCCACGAGCTCCTCATGCAACCAAGGCGGCGAAGACCGCTGCGGTGGAGCAGAGCGCCGCGGTGGAGGGATCGACCCCCAGCCAGCCGGCAGCGCTGAGCGGCCTCCGGCTCCGTTACCGCCAGGAGGCGATGCCCGCTCTCCAGCGAGAGTTCGGCTATGCGAACCCGATGCAGATCCCCCGCCTGGAGAAGGTGGTCGTCAACATTGGACTGGGAGAGGCGATCCAGAATGCCAAGGCGCTCGATGCGGCCGTCGGCGACCTGACCCAGATCACGGGCCAGAAGCCGATCGTGACCCGGGCGAAGCGCTCGATCGCGCAGTTCCGGCTGCGGACCGGGATGCCGATCGGGGCCAAGGTGACGTTGCGCGGTCAGCGCATGTACGACTTCCTGGAGCGCACCATGCGGCTTGCCCTGCCGCGCATCCGCGACTTCCGGGGCATCACCCCGCGCTCGTTCGACGGTCGCGGCAACTTCAGCCTGGGGCTGCGTGAGCAGCTCGTCTTCCCCGAGATCGATTACGACAAGATCGATCGCCTGCGGGGCATGGAGATCAGCATCATCACCACGGCCAGGACCGATGAGGAGGGGCGCAAGCTCCTTGAGCTCCTCGGCATGCCGTTCCAGGCGAGCTAGAGGAGAGCCGGCATATGGCCAAGAAATCGATGATTGCCAAGTCGCAGCGCAAGCCGCGCTTCCCGGTCCAACAGCACAACCGATGCAGCATCTGCGGCCGGCCGCGTGGCTACATGCGTCGCTTCGCGATGTGCCGCATCTGCTTCCGGGAGCGGGCCCTGGAGGGCCAGCTGCCGGGCGTCACCAAGTCGAGCTGGTAGCTGAAGGGATCATGAACACCACCGACCCGATCGCCGACATGCTGACCCGAATACGGAACGCCAGCCTGGCGCGGCATCGCGAGCTGACCCTGCCATCCTCACGAATGAAGCGCGAGATCGCGCGCATCCTCGTGGAGGAGGGCTTCATCGAGTCGTTCTCGACCAGCCAGGACGGCATCCAGGAGATGCTCGTCCTGCAGCTGAAGTACGTCGAGGGCCGCACCCCGGTGGTGAGCGGCCTGAAGCGAATCAGCAAGCCGGGGCTGCGCGTCTACGCGCGCAAGACCGAGATCCCGCGCGTTCTCGGCGGCCTGGGCCTCGTCGTGCTGTCCACCTCCCGCGGGATCATGACCGGGCAGCAGGCCCGGAAGTTGAACCTCGGCGGCGAGGTTCTGTGCTACGTCTGGTAGGGAGCAGGGACCATGTCACGAATCGGTCGCATGCCGATCGCGCTCCCACCCGGCGTTGAGGTGATCCGCGAGGGGACGCTGCTGCGCGTCCGCGGTCCCCTCGGCACCCTCGAGCGACAGATCCATCCCGACATGAGCGTCGAGGAGGTTGACGCAACGCTGCGCGTGGTGCGCCCCAGCGATGAGCCGCGCCACCGCGCCCTCCACGGGCTGACCAGGACCCTGGTGCAGAACATGGTGACCGGGGTGACCACTGGATTCACTCGCGCGCTGGAGATCAGCGGCGTTGGGTACCGGGCGCAGCTGCAGGGCAGCAAGCTCGTCCTGGCGCTCGGCTACTCGCACCCGGTCGAGGTGAACCCGCCAGAGGGGATCAGCTTCCAGGTCGACACGCCCACCAGGCTCGCCGTCTTCGGGGCGGACAAAGAGCTCGTCGGCCAGACCGCCGCTTACATCCGCTCGCGGCGCAAGCCCGAGCCGTACAAGGGCAAGGGCATCCGCTACGCCGGCGAGCAGATCCTGCGCAAGGCCGGCAAGGCCGGCAAGGTCGGAGGGGCGAAGTAGCGATGATCAACAAGGCATCGCGCGACGCATTGCGACGCAAGCGCCACTCTCGCCTTCGGCTGCGGATCGAGGGCACGCCACAACGGCCCCGCCTGTCGGTCTTCCGCAGCACGAAATTCATCTACGCCCAGGTCATCGACGACAGCACGGGCCGCACCCTGGCCGCGGCCTCCAGCCGCGAGCCCGGGCTCGACGGCAGCGGGAAGGTCGCGCTGGCCCATTCGGTCGGCAAGGCCGTGGCCCGTCGTGCCAGGGCAGCCGGGGTGAGTGCCGTGGTCCTCGACCGCGGTGGATATCGGTATCACGGGCGGGTTCGCTCGCTCGCCGAGGGTGCCCGCGAGGGCGGCCTCGACCTGTAGCGGAGGAACCATGGCTCGCATCGATCCATCGAAGCTCAATCTGGAGGAGAAGGTCGTCCAGATCAACCGCGTTGCCAAGGTGGTCAAGGGTGGCCGCCGCTTCAGCTTCAGCGCGGTGGTCGTCGTCGGCGACGGCAATGGCGTGGTCGGGGCCGGCCTTGGCAAGGCAGGCGAGGTGCCCGAGTCGATCCGCAAGGGCGTTGAAGACGCCAAGAAGCACCTGATCCGTGTGCCGCTGGTGGGGTCCACCATTCCGCACGCCATCTCGCGCGACTTCGGGGCCAGCACGGTGCTGATGAAGCCAGCCTCGCCCGGGACCGGGGTGATCGCCGGTGGCTCGGTACGGGCTGTGGTGGAGGCGGCAGGTATCCGCGACCTGCTCAGCAAGTCGATGGGCAGCACCAATCCGGTGAACGTGGTGCGCGCCGCGATCATCTGCCTCCAGGCGCTCCGCTCCGCTGACGAGATGGCGGCCAATCGCGGCAAGACCGCCGAGCAGCTGATCGGCAAGCGCGCGGCGGAGGCGGCCCGCCAGCCGCACGAGTACGTCGAGCGGCCGCAGCCTGCCTTCCAGGGAGGCGGCCGTGGCAGGTAGGCGCGCCGCCCCCGCGGCGGATTCAATGCTCCGAGTGACGTGGATCAAGTCGACGATCGGGCACAAGGCCGGCGCGCGCGGCACGATTCGCGCCCTCGGGCTGCATCGGCTCAACCAGAGTGTCGAGATCGCGGACACGCCGGTCAGCCGCGGCATGCTGCGCCGAGTGGCCTTCCTGGTCACCGTCGAGGAGCCGGGGAGCCGCAGGCGGACGAGCGAGCCGGAGGCCTAGATGAAGCTCCACGATCCGCAGCCCAACCCGGGAGCGCATCGGCCGCCACGTCGCGTCGGACGCGGCCACGGCTCCGGTCGCGGAAAGACCGCGGGCCGCGGAACCAAGGGCCAGAAGTCACGCGCCGGCAGCGGCATCCCGGCCTGGTTCGAGGGCGGCCAGACGCCGCTCCACGTTCGGACCCCGAAGCTGCACGGCTTCAAGAACCGATTCCGGGTCGAGTACGACGGGGTGAACCTGGGCCGTCTGGCGGGAGCTGCCGCCGGCACCCTGATCACGCCCGACGTGCTGCGTCACGACCAGATCGTGCGCGACCGTAAGACGCGCCCGATGCCGATCAAGATCCTCGGCGGCGGCGACGCTCCCAATGGGGTGACTGTGCATGCCCACGCCTTCACTCGATCCGCGCTCGACAAGCTCGCCGCCGCCGGCTCGACGGCCCAGCTGATCAGCTGGCCCGATGGCCTGCCCGTCGAGGCAGCCGAGCCGGATGGCGCCGCTGAACCTGCGGCTGAGCGAGGGGCGGCCAAGCGCAGGTCAGCCAGGAAGGCTGCGGCCGAGCCGGCCGAAGCGCCCGAGCCAGCCGAAGCGGCCGCGCCAGCCGAAGCAGCAGCTTCCGACGACGCCGTTCAAGCCGAGAGCGACGCGCCGGCCGATGAGGCACAGGACGGGTCGGACGCGTGATCGAGTCCCTGGTCACGGCGTTCCGCGCACCGGACATCCGCCGCAAGATCCTGTTCACCCTGGGAATCCTGCTGATCTTCCGGGTCCTGACGAATGTCCCGGTGCCCAACGTCAACCAGGTGCAGCTGGCCAACCTGTTCAACTCGAACCAGCTGCTGGGGCTGCTGGACCTCTTCTCCGGAGGCGGGCTGGCGACCGCGTCGATCATCGGCATGGGCGTCAACCCCTACATCAACGCCAGCATCATCATGCAGCTCATGCAGGGGGTGATCCCGAGCCTGGGTGAACTGGCCCGCGAGGGCGAGTACGGGCGCAACCGGCTCAACCAGTACACCCGGCTTCTGACCGTGCCGATGGCCTTTGCCCAGGGCTACGGCTTCTCGGTCCTGCTGTCCGCGAACGGCGTCATCCCCGCCTCACCGCTCTTCAGCTTCCAGACGCTGTCGCTCCTGCTGTCGTTCACCGCCGGCACCATCCTGCTCATGTGGCTGGGGGAGCTGATCAGCGAGCGCGGCCTCGGGAATGGGATCAGCTTCATCATCTTCGCCGGCATCGTGGGTCGCATCCCGCATCGCGCGGCCCCGATCATCGAGGGCCCTGACGGGTTCCTGCGCATCATCCCCTTCATCATCATCGCGATCGTGGTGATCGCCGGCGTGGTCTTCATCAACGAAGGCCAGCGGCGGATCCCCGTGCAGTACGCCAGCCGCGTCCGCGGACGGCGCATGTACCAGGGCCAGACGCAGTACCTGCCGCTCAAGGTGACGATGGCGGGCGTCATCCCCATCATCTTCGCCATCAGCATCCTGCTCTTCCCCGCGCAGATCGCCCAGTACTTCACCGCCAGCTCGATCGACTGGGTCAAGGGCGTCGCGACCTGGGTCTCCCAGAACCTGAGCCAGAGCAACGTGCTGGTCTACGGGGTCCTGTACTTCCTGCTGGTCGTCTTCTTCACCTACTTCTACACCGCGTTCCAGTTCCGTCCCGATCAGACTGCAGATTTCCTGCGCAAGAACGGCGGCTTCATCCCCGGCATCCGGCCCGGCAAGCCGACCGAGGAGTTCCTGGCCCGTGTCACCAACCGGATCACGCTGGGCGGCGCCCTCTTCCTGGCATCGCTGGCGGTCCTGCCGTTGATCGTGGCTGCGGCGATCCCGGGTACACAGGGACTGCAGCTGGGCGGCACGAGCATCCTGATCGTGGTCAGCGTGGTGGTGGAGACGATGAAGCAGCTCGAAGCCCAGATGCTGATGCGCCACTACGAGGGCTTTATCCGGTGACCGATGCGGGCCACGGCCCGTTGGCGCCGACTGACCGGCGACGGATCCTGCTCCTGGTCGGCCCGGTTGGCGCCGGCAAGGGGACCCAGGCGGAGGCACTCAGTCGTGAGCTCGGCCTGGTGCACCTTGCATCGGGCAACCTCTTCCGACAAGCACTCCGCGATGGCACCGAGATGGGGGAACGGGCCCGCTCGTACATGGAGCGTGGGGATCTCGTCCCCGATGCGATCACGATCGACATGTTCATGGCTGAGCTGGCTCGTCCCCCTGCGAAGGCGGGAGCGATCCTGGACGGCTTTCCCCGTACTGTCACCCAGGCCGAGGCACTGGACGCCACCCTCGCGGCCCGGGGTGAGCGGATCGAGAAGGTGATCTCGCTCGAGGTCCCGATCGAGGAGGTCGTGGCCCGCGCTGCCGGCCGCCGCGTGTGCCCGGCCTGTGGTACGCCGTATCACCTGTCGGGAGACCCGCCCCGGGTACCAGGCATCTGCGACAAGGACGGGACGCCGCTCGTCCAGCGCGACGATGACCGGCCCGAGGTCGTCCGCGCCCGCCTCGCCAAGCAGGTCCCGCCGATGCTCGAGGTGCTGGCCCACTACGACCAGGCGGGGATCGTGGCGCGCATTGACGGGACCAGACCCGCCGATGAGGTGACGGATGCGATCCTGCGCGCGCTGCGGCGCGACACCGGAGCGAGCTGAGCTATGGGCATGCCTGCCGGCACCAGCATGGTGACCATCAAGCGCCCCGAGGAGATCGCGCGCATGCGCCATGCCGGCTCGATTCTCGTCGACGTGCTCGAGGCCTTGCGCGACGAGCTGCGGTCGGGCATCAGCACCGCAGATCTCGACGTGCTGGCCGAGCGAATGATCCGCGACGCTGGCGCCGTCCCCTCCTTCCTCGGCTACCGCGGCTTCCCGCGCTCGATCTGTGTCTCGATCAACGACGAGGTGGTGCATGGCATCCCCTCGCCCAAGCGCCACCTTCGGCCCGGCGATGTGGTCGGCCTCGACGTGGGCTGCATCTGGCAGGGCTGGCATGCCGACTGCGCTCGCACCTTTTCCATCGGAGAGCCGGCCCCGCGAGTGAGCGAGCTGATCGACGCAACGCGCCGCGGCCTCGACGCCGGCATCGCAGCGGCAGTGCCCGGCAACCGCCTCGGCGACGTGGGTGCCGCGATCGAGGCTGTCGCCCACCAGCACGGGTATGGGATCGTGCGGCCCTTCGTCGGACACGGCATCGGGACCGAGATGCACGAGAGCCCCAACGTCCCCAACTACGGCAGGGCAGGGACCGCCATGCGCATTGAGCAGGGCATGTGCTTTGCCATCGAGCCGATGTTCAACCTCGGCGGCGACGACGTCGCGGTCCTCGAGGACGACTGGACGGTGGTCACTCTGGACGGCAGCCTGTCGGCTCATTTCGAGGACACCATCGCGGTCAACGCATCGGGCCCGGAGATCCTCACCCGCCGATGAGCTTGGGGTCGGGGAGCCCGTTGTGCCGTCTCGGGAGGCTGGTGTATACTCCACGTTCCGTGGGTCGCCGTGTGCGGCGGCCTTTCCGTGTGTTCCCACCACAAGCAATCGGACAGCAGACTGAGGGTGCGTAGCGCTTGGCGAAGAAGGATGCCATCGAGGTTGAAGGCGAGGTCGTTCTGCCCCTGCCCAACGCCATGTTCAAGGTGCGGCTGGAGAACGGACACGAGGTCCTCGCCCACATCTCCGGCAAGCTGCGCCAGAACTTCATCCGCATCCTGCCTGGCGACACCGTCCGCGTCGAGCTGAGCCCCTACGACCTCACCCGGGGTCGCATCACCTACAGGATGAGATGAAGGTTTCTGCCTCTGTAAAGCCCCGCTGCGAGCGCTGCAAAGTGATCAGGCGCTCCGGTGTGGTCATGGTCATCTGCCCCATCCCCAAGCACAAGCAGCGACAGGGTTAGGGGAGCTTCGTGGCACGTATCGCCGGCGTCGACATTCCCCGCGAGAAGCGGGCCGTCGTCTCGCTGACCTACATCCACGGCATCGGGCCAACGTCCGCGCGCCAGATCGTGGCCGCGGCCAACGTCTCGGAGTCGGCGCGAGTCCGCGACCTGACCGAGGAAGAGGTCAATCGCCTGCGTGAGGTGATCGACCGGCGCTTCAAGGTCGAGGGCGACCTGCGCCGCGAAGTGAGCCTCAACATCAAGCGGCTGATGGAGATCGGCTCCTATCGGGGGATCCGACACCGCCGCAACCTGCCCGTGCGCGGTCAGCGCACGAAGACCAACGCGCGGCAGCGGCGGGGGCCGCGCAAGACGGTCGGCGTCCGCCGCAAGAAGTAATCATCCACCCCCTTTCTCCCAAGACACCACAGGAGTTCCATGGCTGAGCGGAAGCGCGCGACGCGCGCCAAGAAGCGTGAGCGGAAGAACGTGCCGGCCGGGCACGCGCATATCCAGTCGACGTTCAACAACACGATCGTGACGATCACCGACACGACCGGGAACGTGATCAGCTGGGGAAGCGCCGGCCTGGCGGGCTTCAAGGGCTCTCGGAAGAGCACGCCCTATGCCGCCGCGCAGACCGCCGACCTCGCGGCGCGCCGTGCCATGGAGCACGGCATGCGGCAGATCGAGGTCTTCGTCAAGGGCCCGGGTGCCGGCCGCGAGCAGGCGATCCGCTCGCTGCAGACTGCCGGCCTGGAAGTGACCGCCATCACCGACGTCACGCCGATCCCGCACAACGGCTGCCGCCCGCCCAAGCGGCGCCGGGTCTGAGCAGCGCATGGCACGCTATACCGATCCGGTCTGTCGCATCTGCCGCCGCGAGGGGCTCAAGCTCTTCCTCAAGGGCAGCCGCTGCTTCAGCAAGAAGTGCGCCTTCGAGCGCCGCAGCACGCCGCCGGGGATGAACACCCAGCGCCGCCGAAAGGTGAGCGAGTTCGGCATGCAGATGCGCGAGAAGCAGAAGGTGCGCAAGAGCTACTCCGTGCTGGAGAAGCAGTTCCGCAACTACTTCGACAAGGCGGAGCAGCGTACCGGGATGACCGGCGAGAACCTGCTGCGCCTGCTCGAGATGCGCCTCGACAACGTCGTGTATCGCATGGGCTTCGCGCGCTCGCGCGCCGAAGCGAGGCAGCTGGTCGGCCACGGTCACTTCGCGGTCAATGGGCGCCCCACCAACATTCCCAGCTATGGCACCAAGGTCGGCGACCGGATCGAGGTCCGCGAGAACCGACGCGGCCGGGAGATCTTCAAGACTGCGGCCGAGACGATGAAGTCGGCGCAGATCCCCGAATGGGTCGGCATCGATGCGCCAAAGCTCACCGGCTCCGTGCTGGCCGAGCCGGCACGCGAGCAGATGCCGCCCGAGTTCAATGAGCAGCTCGTCGTCGAGTTCTACTCGCGATAGCTCACAGGAGTCAGACCCCTTCATGATCGAACTAGAGTCCACCCCCACCACGCGCATCGAAGAGATCGAGACGCGCGGCAACCTGTCCGTCTTCGAGGTCAACCCGCTCCCCGATGGGTATGGCGTCACCCTCGGAAACGCCCTTCGCCGGGTCCTGCTGAACTCGCTCGAGGGGACCGCGGTCACCTCGGTGCAGGTGGCGGGCGTGTTCCACGAGTTCAGCACGATCGAGAACGTCAAGGAGGACGTGACCCAGATCGTCCTGAACATCAAGAAGCTGCGCCTGCGGTCGTTCGCCAGGCACGCGGTGACCCTCAAGCTGCTCAAGCATGGGGCCGGCACGGTGACTGCCGCGGACATCGCCGAGTCCGCCGATGTCGAGATCGTCAACCCCGAGCTGGTGCTCCTCACCCTGGACTCCGATGCGGGATCGATCGAGATGGATCTCACCGTCGAGACCGGGGTCGGCTATCGCCCGGCTGAGCACGCCGAAGACCTGCCGATCGGCATCATCCCGGTCGACGCCATCTTCACGCCGGTGCGGCGCGTCAACTTCGTGGTGAGCGACACGCGCGTCGGCCAGATGACCAACTTCGACAAGCTCAGCGTCGAGATCGAGACCGATGGCACCACCACGCCGAAGGCCGCACTCTCCGCCGCCGCCGAGATCCTGGTCCGCGAGTTCGGCCGCTTTGCCGAGATCGGTCGCCGCCCTGCGCCGGGCAGCGAGGAGGCGCCGTTGCCGGTCAGCGCCAACCTGCTCGACGCTCCGATCGAGGAGCTCGACCTCCCGATGCGGGCCTACAACAGCCTGAAGCGCAACAACATCACCAAGATCGGCCAGCTGCTGGCACTCGGCGATGACGAGCTGCTGCGGATGCGCAACTTCGGCAAGAAGAGCCTCGACGAGATGAAGGAGCGCCTCGCACTGCGCGGCTTCATTGCGCCGGAGGGCACCGCCGGCACCGCGGACGAGTCGGACCTGCCCGGCGCCGCCGAGCTGGACGAGGCAGTCGCCGCCGAGCTCGATCGGGAGGGCTGAGCAGTGCCGCACCGCCTTGCCGGCAGGAAGCTGGGGCGCGCGAGCGACCATCGGCTGCACATGCTCGACAACCTGGCGGTGGCGGTCCTGCGCTATGAGAAGGTCAAGACCACCGAGGCCAAGGCCAAGGAGGTCCGCGGCATCGTCGACCACATGATCACCGTCGCCAAGCGGGGCGGGCTGTCGGCGCGCCGGGCGCTGACCGCCGAGATGCCCCAGGAGCCCCTCATCGTGGACAAGCTCATGGGCGAGCTGGCGACCAAGTATGCCGAGCGTGGCTCCGGCTACACCCGCATCATCAAGATCGGGCAGCGCCTCGGCGATGCGGCCCCGATCGTCCAGATCGAGCTGGTCTGAGCCGGCCGCGGCCGATCGGACGGACAACGGAAGTGCGACCGATGCCACCAGGAGCGCAGTGGTGCGCCCGGGCGGTGATCGAATACGACGGGACCGCCTTCTCCGGCTCCCAGCATCAGCCGAACCGTCGGACGGTGCAGGGAGAGCTGGAGGAGGCGCTTAACAGACTGACCGGCGAACGGGTGAGAGTCCGCTTCGCCGGGCGAACCGATGCCGGGGTGCATGCCACCGGCCAGGTCGCGGCCTTCTGTCTCATTCGCCGGCCTGGCGAGGGAGGTGGATGGCCGGAGGTGCGGAGGCGGCTGAATGCCATCCTCCCATCGGACCTGGCGGTGCGCTCGTTGCGAGCTGCGCCAGCGGGGTTCGACCCTCGACGCGACGCGTCGAGACGAACCTATCGCTACCGGATCCGGACGGCGGGCGACCGACGGCCGGTGGGGCGACATCGGGCGCTCGAGATCGGCGACCGGCTGGACCTGACGGCAATGCGTGCCGCCGCCGCCGAGCTCCTGGGAGAACGCGACTTCGCGGCGCTCGGGAGCGATGCCGCAGCCCGCACGGTGCGAAATCTGATGGAGGTGTCGGTTGCCAGACGAGGGACCCTGGTGGAGATCCTGGTCACGGCCGACTCCTTCCTGCGGCGCATGGTGCGCAGCATCGTCGCACTCTTGCTGGAGGCGGGCCGCGGCCGGCTGGCTCCCGGGGAAGTCACAACGCTGCTCAGCAGCGGGCAGCGCGCCTTCCATGGCCGTGCGGCACCGGCGGTCGGCCTGACGCTCGAGCGCGTCTACTACCCGAAAGAAGGACAATCCACGGCGAAAGCGAGAAGGCGGAAAACGTGAAGACCTACGCACTCAAGGCGAGCGAGATCGAGCGCCAGTGGTGGCTGGTCGACGCCAGCGACCAGACGCTGGGTCGGCTTGCCACGCGCATCGCCACCCTGCTCGAGGGCAAGCACAAGGCGATCTACTCTCCGCACCTCGACAGCGGCGACCACGTGGTGGTGGTCAACGCAGCCAAGGTGAAGGTCACGGGCAACAAGCTGACCCAGAAGATGTACTACCGGCACTCCAACTACCCGGGTGGACTGAAGGAGGAGAGCCTCCAGACGCTCATGGCCCGCAAGCCGGAGATCGTCATCGAGCGGGCCGTCAAGGGCATGCTCCCGCAGAACCGGCTCGGCCGGGCGATGTTCAAGAAGCTGAAGGTCTACGCTGGCGCCGACCATCCCCACCAGGCCCAGCAGCCGATCGTTGCCGAGCTGTAAGAGGACGAAGATCAGGTGAGCACCAACTATCTGTACGGGACGGGCCGTCGCAAGGAGGCCGTCGCCCGCGTTCGCCTGCTTCCGGGCGATGGGAGCATCGTCGTCAACGGCAAGGAGATCGCCGACTACTTCGGAGGGGCGACACCGCTGGCCGCCGTGCGGCTGCCATTTCGCGTGACGGAGACCGAGGGCCGATATTCGGCAACCGTCCTGGTGGCGGGCGGTGGCTTCTCCGGCCAGGCCGGTGCGATCAGGCACGGGATCGCGCGGGCGCTTGTCAGCGGGCACCCCGATGCGCGTTCCGCGCTGCGCGAGGCTGGCCTGCTGACTCGTGACCCGCGTGCCAAGGAACGCAAGAAGTACGGGCTGAAGCGCGCGCGCAAGGCGCCCCAGTACACCAAGCGCTGACGAAGGCATCCAGATCGGCCTCGGCGGAGTCGCCGGGGCCCTTTGGTATCATCGCCCCCCGTGCTGGATGCCATCCGGACCTTCTTCGATGCGTACCTGCGAGGTCGCTGGACGTCGCTGATCGACATCCTGCTGGTGGCGGTCGTCATCTACTGGGTCTTCATCCTGATCCGTGGCACCCGCGCGGTGCGGATCGTCATCGGCCTGTCGATCCTGTACCTCGTCTACCTGGGAGCGCAGCTGGCCGACCTTCGCCTGCTCTCGACCCTGCTGCAGACCGGGGCCGTCGTCGGCCTCTTCGCGATCGTGGTCGTCTTCCAGCCCGAGCTGCGGCGAGCGCTGGAGCAGATCGGCCGCATGGGATCGTTCAACCGGTTCTTCGTCAGCAGCGATGTGACCGCAGCCGAGCGGGTTGCGCGCGAGGTGAGCCGCGCCGCGCGCCTGCTCGCTGGATCGCGCCACGGCGCGCTGATCGTCCTCGAGCGCGAGACCGGGCTCGCCGACCTGGCGGAGTCGGGCGTCCAGATCAACGCTGACCTGCGGGCGGAGCTGCTGGCAACCATCTTCTATCACGGCACCGCCCTGCATGACGGTGCGGTCATCATCTCGGGCGAGCGCATCCTGGCCGCCGCGGTGCTCCTGCCGCTGTCGCAGAACGTGCTCGACTCGGAGCGCTATGGGACGCGTCATCGGGCCGCCATCGGCATCAGCGAACAGTCCGACGCGATCATCGTGGTGGTCAGCGAGGAGACAGGATCGATCTCGCTGGTGATGCGGGGCCGAATCGAGCGCAACCTCACCGAGGAACAGCTGCGCCGCCGAGTGCTCAACCTGATCCGTCCCCAGGCGCCGCGACGCACGGCCGCGCTGCTGCGGCGCTCGACCGAGGGCCGCTGGGGGGTCGACGCGGTCGGCGAGCCGGAGCAGCCCATCGATCCAGAGGCACGGGTGGTGAGCCCCGAACCGGATCTTGCGGTACAGTCCGAGGTCATCGCGGCGGACGACCCCACGCGGCCAGTCGCGACGGCGGGTTCGATCAAGGCGGTGAAGCCGGCCAAGCCCGCCGAGCAGGTGCGGCCCCAGGCCGCCGCGCCCGGCCAGCGACGACGCTAGATGCGCTGGCTGATCCGCAACTGGCATCTCAAGCTCGGCGCGCTGGCGCTGGCCACGGTCCTGTACACCGGTCTCGTCTTCTCCGGCTCGTTCAACGACCAGACCTTCCCCGCGGTCCCGATCGCCGCCATTGGCCAGCCCGTTGGCACCTACGTGCTGACCCAAGAACTGGGCACCGTCGACGTCCGCTACCGGTTCGCGACCGACTCGCCGAACCGGGTCACGATCGGCTCGTTTGCGGTCACCATCGACCTGGCGCAGTACAAGATGTCGCTCGCGCCCCAGCCACAGTCGCTCGCAGTGACGGTTCGGTCGCTGATCGAGGGCGTCACTGTCCTCGACTATGCGCCCACCAGCGTTTCGGTGGCCATCGATCGGCTGGGCGTCCGCACGGTGAGGGTGGTGGTCGATCGAGGCGACGTGCCGCCCGGCCTGGAGATCGGCGCCACCACGGTCAGCGCGCAAGACGTGACAGCGACCGGCCCGGACAGCCTCCTGCAGCGCGTGGACCGCGCGGTGGCCCGGGTGCACATCGACCAATCGGGGATCGACGTCCACAACCAGGTCCAGCTGGTTCCGGTTGACATCGACGGGCGCCTCGTCCCGTCAGTCGAGCTGACGCCGTTGACCGTCAATGTCGACATCGATGTTCGCACGGTGGAGACCAGCAAGACCGTGCCGGTGCGGCCGGTCCTGTCAGGGGTCCCCGCCACCGGCTTCGAGGTCGGCGAGGTCACCGTCGACCCCGCAGTGGTGACCCTGCGTGGAGCTCCCGACGTGCTGTCCGGCGTGACCGAGGTGCTCACCAACCCGATCTCGCTGGCCACTGCCCGCGCTTCGGTGACTGCCACCGCGGTGCTGGTGCTGCCGCCCGGGACGCGTCTCTCCGCCGCTGGCGCATCCGCTCCGACCGTTGTCGTCCAGATCAGCGAGGAGATCGGGACGCGCACGTTCCTGGTCGGAGTGCTTTGCAGCGGCCAGCCCAGCGGTTCCGCCTGTCTGCCGGGGCTCTCGCAGGTGGCGGTCACGCTGGGCGGCACCGTCAATGCCCTCGCTGCGCTGGATCCCGCGACGCTGTCCGTCACGCTCGAGGCCACCGGGCTTGCCCCCGGCTCGCACATCCTGGAGGCGACCCTCACCGTCCCCCGTGGGATCACGCTGGTCGGCATCTCACCGGCCACGGTCACCGTCACCATCGTTCCCCCCGCCAGCCCGACCCCGGCCCCATAGCTGGCGATGGGGCGTCTGTTTGGAACTGATGGCATTCGTGGGGTCGCCAACGTCGACCTGACCCCGACGCTGGCCTACGACCTGGGGCGTGCGGTCGGGCACCTGCTCGAGGCCGGAGGCCGCAGCGTGGTGATCGGGCAGGACACGCGGCGCTCCGGGGATATGCTGGTCGCCGCGCTGTCAGCCGGGCTGGCGTCGGTCGGCGCCGATGCCCTGCAGCTTGGCGTGGTGACCACGCCCTGCCTCGCGTACGTGGCCGCCAACGGCGAGCACGCCGCGGGGATCATGGTTTCCGCCTCCCACAACCCGCCCGAGGACAACGGCCTGAAGGTGCTCTCCGGCGGTCGGAAGATCGACGATGAGGCCGAGGAGGAGCTTGAGCGGCTCATCTTCCAGGCGGAGTCGCTCCCCGGGCGCACGAACGCCGCACTGGGGCGAGTGGTGCGCGACGAGTCGCCGGTGCAGGCGTATCGGGCCTTCCTGCGCTCCGCGGCTGGCGATGCCCTCGAGGGGCTCAGGATCGGCCTCGACTGCGCCAATGGGTCGGCAAGCCAGATCGCCCCCGGCCTCCTTCTTGAGCTCGGCGTCGAGGTGACCGCCATCTTCGCCGAACCCGATGGGGCCAACATCAACGTTGGCTGCGGGTCCGTGCACCCGGAGACGCTGGCCGCCACCGTCGCGGAGAGCGGTCTCGACCTCGGGCTCGCCTTCGATGGCGACGCTGATCGGCTGATCGCCGTGGACGAGGCCGGCAACGTCGTGGATGGCGACGCCGTGATGGGCATCTGCGCCCTGGCTCGGCTGAAGGCTGGAACGCTCCGCCATGGGATCCTGGTGGCAACCGTGATGAGCAACGGCGGCCTGGAGCGTGCCATCGAGTCGGCGGGCGGGCGCATGGTGCGCACTCCTGTCGGCGACCGCCACGTGTACGAGGCGATGGAGCGCACCGACGCCTCGATGGGTGGCGAGCAGTCCGGGCACGTCATCTTTCGGGACCTGGCGACCACCGGAGACGGGATCCTGACCGGGATCGAGCTGGTCAAGACCATGCGGGCCAGCGGACAGACGCACCTGTCCCCGCTGGCCGCCCAGATTCCGAGGCTTCCGCAGGTGATGCTAAACTCGGCCGTCCGCCATCGCGACCAGTGGGAGGTGGACCCGGAGTTCGCCGCGGCGGTGTCGCGTGCCGAGGCGGAGCTCGGCTCGCGGGGGCGGATCCTGGTGCGGCCCTCCGGAACGGAGCCCAAGATCCGGATCATGGTCGAGGGCGACGACGCTAACGAGATCAACCGCATCGCGCGTGATCTGTCCGAGCTTGCCCGGGCGCGGCTGAACTGAGAAGCCAAGGAGAACGGCATGTGTGGGATCGTCGGCTATGTCGGCCCGCGTGACGCCGCGCCGATCCTGCTGGAGGGGCTGCGCCGCCTCGAGTACCGCGGCTATGACTCCGCCGGGCTCGCCCTGCTCACCGAGAGCGGAGACGTCTTCATCGAGAAGAAGGCGGGCAAGCTCACCAACCTGACCGACCACCTCAACGGCGGGGCGCCGGCGGGGCATCCTGGGATCGCGCACACGCGCTGGGCAACCCACGGGCGCCCGAACGACGTCAATGCCCACCCGCACACTGATTGCACCGGCCACCTGGCCCTGATCCACAACGGGATCATCGAAAACTACCTCGAGCTCAAGGAGAAGCTGCTGGCCAGTGGCCATCGATTCAGCTCCGAGACCGACACCGAGGTCCTGGCCCACCTGATCGAGACCCACTACGACGGGGACCTGGTCGAGGCCGTGCGCGTCTCGCTCAACGAGGTGACCGGCGCCTACGCCATCGGTGTCATGCATACCGATCACCCGAATCGGATCGTGGGTGCACGCATGAACGTGCCGCTGATCGTGGGCCTCGGCAACGGAGAGGGGTTCCTGGCGAGCGACGTGCCGGCGATCCTGGAGCACACCAAGAACGTGGTCATCCTGCACGAGGGCGACATCGCCGAGGTCACTCCCGATGGCGTCAGCATCATGCAGCTGGACGGTACCGCGGTCGACCGCGACGTGACCCGCATCCGCTGGAGCATCGCGGCCGCCGAGAAGGATGGCTTCGCCCATTTCACGCTCAAGGAGATCTACGAGGAGCCCCACGCCATCCAGGAGGCCCTCCGCGGGAGGGTCGATGCCGCCGGCCGGATCAGCCTCCCTGAGCTCGACGCCATCGAGGACAAGCTCCGCCGGGCAGAGCGCGTGTACGTGGTCGGCTGTGGCACGGCCCGATACGCCGGCGAGGTCGGTGCACACCTGATCCAGGAATGGGCGAGGCTGCCGGCATCGGCCCAGATCGGCTCCGAGATGCGCTACTCGCCGCCGCCGATCGATGATCGAACCCTGGTGATCAGCGTGAGCCAATCGGGAGAGACTGCCGACACCCTCGCCCCACAGAAGCTCGCCGTCGAGGGGGGCGCAACCGTGGTCGTCGTCACCAACGTGGTCGGGAGTGCGATCACCCGCGAGGCCGATGCGGTCTGCTACCTGCAGGCCGGGCCCGAGGTGGCAGTGGCCTCGACCAAGGCCTTCGTCACCCAGGTGGTCGTGCTGCAGATGATTGCCCTGCACCTGGCGCGGCTGCGCGGCACCCTCGGCGCCCGCCAGCTGCGGTCGTTCGGGCTGGCCCTGCGCGAGCTGCCCGCACAGGCGGCTGAGACGCTGAAGCTGGCGCCGCAGGTGAAGAAGCTGGCGCGCCGTTGGTCGGCGGTCCGCGACGTGATGTTCATCGGGCGAGCCCTTGGCTATCCGATCGCGATGGAAGGCGCCCTGAAGCTCAAGGAGCTCTCGTACGTGCACGCCGAGGGCTATGCCGCCGGTGAGCTCAAGCATGGCCCGATCGCCCTGCTCGACCCGCACACCCCGCTGGTTGCCATCGCCACCCGGGGAGCGACCTACGACAAGGTGGTCAGCAACATCGCCGAGGTGCGTGCGCGCGAGGCGCCGGTGGTGGTGGTGGCGACCGAGGGCGACGAGGAGATCGCGCGCTACGCCCAGGACGTCCTGTACGTACCGGAGACGCTCGAGGCGATGGCACCGGTGATCGCCATCCTGCCGCTGCAGCTGCTCGCCTACGAGGTGGCCGTGGCGCGCGGCACCGACGTCGACCAGCCGCGCAACCTGGCGAAGTCGGTCACGGTCGAATAGCCTCCTGCCAACGGCACGACGCATGAGCCGACATGAGATCGGCGTCGATCTGGTCGACATCGATCGGATCCTTACCCTCCTGGGACGCTATCCCGATCGGTTTCGGACTCGTGTGCTCACTGACGCTGAAGCTCGCTACTGCGGCCGCAAGGCCGAGCGCATCGCCGGACGCTGGGCTGCCAAGGAGGCAGTCAGCAAGGTGCTTGGGCTCGGTGTGCGTGGGGTGGGATGGCGGGAGATCGAGGTCCTGCCCAACTGGGCCGGAGCCCCCCAGGTGACCCTCCACCGGCGAGCCGCCGCCCGCGCGGCAACCCTCGGCCTCGAGGACGTGACCGTCTCCATCTCGCACGAGCGGCGCATGGCAGTGGCCGTGGCTATCGCGCATGTCGGCACGGATTCGTAACGCATGGCGGTCGATGGTCTGACGCAACGCTGGGTGGCGGAGCGGCTGCCGGAGCGGCCCTCACGGGCACACAAGGGTACCTTCGGCCGGCTCCTGATCGTGGCCGGATCATCGGAGTATGCCGGTGCCGCGCTCCTCACCGGCCTTGGAGCGATTCGCGCGGGCGTGGGGCTTGCCTGCCTGGCAACCCCCGAAGCGGTCGGCATGCGTCTGCTCGGCATGGTCCCCGAGCTGACCTCGATGCCGCTGGTGGAGGAGGCACCGGGCCTGACCGCGCCGGCCGGCTGGCGGCGCCTGGCGACGGAAGCTCCCTCCTACGAGGCGCTGGTGATCGGGCCCGGGCTTGGAAACCATCCCTCGACGCTGCGCCGCGCGCGACAGTTCATCGGAACTCTCCGGCTGCCGAGCGTGGTCGACGCCGATGCCCTCTCCGCGCTGGCCGCGAGCGATCGGTGGTGGAATGCGATGAAGGCGCCGCTCGTCCTGACGCCGCACCCGGGCGAGTTTGCCCGCCTCCTGCGCCTGGCACCCTCCGAGCGCCTGCCCGAGGATGATGACGCGCGTTCCACGGCTGCGCGCGAGGCGGCAGGACGCTGGGGGCAGGTGGTGGTGCTGAAGGGTGCCCACACCGTCATTGCCTCACCGCAGGGAGAGCTGATTCGATCCGACATCGCCACCCCCGCTCTGGCGACCGCGGGGAGCGGCGACGTCCTCGCGGGGGTGATCGGCGCGTTCCTGGCCGCCGGCCTCGGCCCGTTCGATGCTGCAGGCTGCGGCGTGGCGGTGCATGGAGCGGCCGGCCTCCTGGCGGAGGACCAGATCGGGCGAAGCGGCGTCATCGCGCGGGATCTGGCGAACCTGCTGCCAGAGGCCATCAAGCAGCTGAGCGCCGGCCGTCGCTCGTGACGATCCCAGCCGCCAGAAGCCCGCATCGGGCCTGGGTCGAGATCGATCACGCTGCATTGGTGGCAAACCTGGCCGCCATTCGCAGGATGGCCGGCCCCGAGCGGCAGGTCATCGCGGTGGTCAAGGCGAATGGCTACGGTCACGGCGCGATCGAGGTCTCGCGGACGCTGCTCTCTCACGGAGTGGAACGCCTGGCAGTGGCGACCGTTGGCGAGGGTCTGGCACTGCGCGACGCTGGCATCACGGCGCCGATCGTGCTCCTGTGGGGGATCGGGGCGCCCGAGGCGCCGATCGTGCTGGCGCACGACCTGGAGCCGGTCGTCTACGACCAGGCCGGCATCGAGCTGATCGAACGAGCAGCCGCTACCGCACGCGTGCGCGCCGCGGTCCACCTCAAGATCGACACCGGGCTCGGCCGCCAGGGGAGCGATCCGATCGACGCGATCGAGCTCGCCCTGCGGCTGGCGCGCAGTGGCAACCTGCGGCTGGTCAGCACCTTCAGCCACCTGGCGGTCCCCGGACAGGACGACGCCTACACCGATGTCCAGGTGCTGCGTCTGGCCCAGACGCTCGACGGCATGCGCTCGGCGGGAGTTGATCCGGGTCTCGTCCATATCGCCGCCACCGGAGGCCTGCTGGCCGGGGTCTCCGGGTTCGCCGACGCCGTCCGCCCGGGCCTGGCGCTGTATGGGATGGTCCCTGACTGGGCCGCCGATCGGGATCACGGCCTTCGTCCGATCCTGGCGCTCAAGGCATTGCCGCTGCGCATCTTCGACCTGTCCGCCGGCGCGGCGATCGGGTATGGGCTTCGGTTCCGGGCCGAACGTGCGACGCGGATCGCCACCCTGGGGATCGGCTATGGGGATGGCTGGCCACGCATCCACGCCAACAACGGCTCGGTGCTGGTCCACGGGACACGGCGGCCGATCGTGGGCGCGGTGAGCATGGACGGCATCACGGTCGATCTCGGCGATCTTCATGATGTAACCTACGACGACGAGTTCGTCCTGATCGGCGAGCAGATGAGCGCCCGCATCACCGCCGATGAGGTCGCTGGCGAGCGACGCACCATCAACTACGAAGTGACGACCGCCCTCCGCAATCGCCTCCCGCGCATCCACCTGCCGGAGGACGTCGCGGGCGCCGGGTGAGGCCGTCGAGCGGAGCGACCATGCCTCTGCCTACCAAGGGCCACCCCGCCGCCCAAGCCGACCCCATCGCGTCCGACGCCGTGGGCAGCGGGGATGCCGATCGCCTGGCCGCTGAGCTCGAGGGTCGTGGGCTCGCGGCACCGGCCGCACTCCTCCTCGACGCGCACCGGCCCCTCCTGCCGCTGCTGCGCCAGGCCTCCATCTTCCTGGGGCCATTCCTGGCGCCGATCGCGGGAGCAAGGCTCGTGCGAGGGGTGCGCAGCGCCCTCGACGAGCCCGAGCTCTACGATCGCGTCGCCGATCGCCTCGGACGTGGCAAGCGCTGATGCCGAATCTCGGAGAGCTCGCCAGCCACGTGATCTCGGCGATCATCGGTGCCGTGGGCAGCTCCTCCCTGCGACTGGGGGCGGCGCCCACCGCCGCCATCCTGCTGACCCCACTCGTCTTGCTATCGCTTGTCGCCCGCCCAGGGATGCGCTGGACGGCGCGTGACCTCGGCCGGCTGGCATCGATCCGGCGCGCGATGGCTCTCGCCGCCGAGTCCGGAACCGATGCGGTCGTTTCGCTGGGGAGCGCCGGGCTCGCGCGAGCCGCGTCCGCCACGGAGCGGCTTCAGACGCTTGCCGCATTGCCGCTCCTGGCCCACCTGGCGCGCAACGCGGCCCGCGCGGGCGTCGGCTTGCGCGTGACCGTCAATGATCCGATCGCCGCGTTCCTCGCCGAGGCGACACTGGCCGACGCTCATCAGCGAACTGCGACTCCCGAGCGCGCGGCCGGTTCGCAGGTCGAGTACCTGGGCGAAGGTCGGCCGCTCAGCGCGGCACATGCGTTGGCGGATCCCGGGGGACATGGCGTGGCAATGGTTGCCGGAAGCCTTGCCGAGGACTCGCTCCTCCTGCTCGGGGGCCTCGCCGCTTCCGCGCGATGGAGCCTGGGGGCGACGGCAAGTGCCGCAGAGGCGGCAAGCCCGGTCCTGGATGCCGCGGGAGCGCTGATCGGCCCCGAGCTCTTCCAGGCAGCCGGAAACATCTCATCGGCCGGTCACACTCGCACGGCGGTGTGGGCCGCCAACCGGATGATCGCGGGGGTCATTGCCGTGCTCGTCCTCGGCTCCCTGGCGATCCTGGCCGGGTCGCCGGACCTTGCCGGCTTCCTGGTCGGTCGCTGACCCGATGCGCCGCTCGATCACCACCACCGTCACGGTCATTGCCGGCCTGATCCTGATCGTCGACCTGCTGGTGGTGAACCCGTCCCTGGCATCCGCGGCGGGTGCGCTCCAGGAGCTGCTCATCCTGCTGGCCGCGGCCGCCGCGGTGGGTGGCGCGGCTAGCCTGGCGTCCCATCACCTCCGCGTGATCATGCGAGGCGGCGGGGATCGGGTCGGCGCCACGGTGCTGCTGGCAGGCATGGGAGCGGTCCTGCTGGCCGGACTGCGGCCAGGCTCGACAGGCACCTCGGACCCGATCGTGCTGTGGCTGGTGGCAGCGCTCCTGATCCCGATTGCGGCTTCGCTCTTCGCCCTGCTGTTCGTGTTTCTGCTCGGCGCGGCTCGCCGCGGACTGGCCGTCGGCGGGCGGGAAACGATCCTGCTGCTGGCCGCCGCCAGCGTGGTGGTGGTGCTCCTCTTGCCAATCGGCGGGAGCGCGGGCGACTGGCTGGCGGCCAGCGCCGGATGGGTCGAGTCGGTCCCGCTGGCGGGGGTCTTTCGCGGCCTGCTGATCGGCGTGGCGATCATGGCCGCGGTCACCGCCTCACGAATTCTGCTGGGGATCGACCGTGGCGACGAGTAGTCCCCAGCAGGGCGGGCGCCTCTCCCGCCGCTTTCCCCCGGTCCCGGTGCGACGCCTGCTGCCCTCCGTCGGGCTGCTGGTGATCCTCGCCATCGCGACGCTGCTGCCAACGACCAGCGACGCCCTGCGCCTGGCCAATCCGGACAAGACACGCGCGAATCAGGTCCGAGCGGTGATTGCTGCCCTGCCACCGGATGCGCTGGTGCTGGTCGGATTCGACCCGGACCTGGGGACGTATGCCGAGATCCGGGGGACCGTGCGAACCGCGCTCATGGATCTCATGGCGCACGGTGCGCGGCTGGCCTTCATCAGCTTCACCCCGGAGGGCCGTGCTCTGGCGGCGGCCGAGCTCGATCGCCTGCGTCGCATTGGGCTGGGAGCCTCGGTCGGTGACCTGGGCTTCACCGCGGGCGCGGAGGCCGGCCTGGTCCACGCGGTGACCGATGTCGTCCCGGCCGACAGCGCTGGAAGCGTCGTGGACTCGATCAGGAAGCGAGGCCGCGGCATGGACGTCTTCAACCTGGTGCTCGTCGTGTCGGGTGGAGACCTTTCGGCGCGCAGCTGGATCGAGCAGGTGCGGCCCCGATTGCCGGCGCTCTCCCTGGTGGCGATCGCTCCGACCTTCCTGGAGCCGGAGCTGGTGCCATACCTGCGCTCCGGGCAGCTCCGGGGGCTGATTGCCACCGTGCAGGATGGATCCGCCTACTCGGAGGCAGTGCCGGCCGGCAATGGAGTGCCGGCCCGGCAGATCGCGCCGCTGCCGATGCTGCTGGGGATGCTGCTGGCGCTTGGCGTCATGGTGGGATCCGCCCTTCGACGCATGGCGAGTCCCACTCCGCGAGTCTCTCCATGAACGGCCTCTTCGCCTCAGACCTGGGCGGCACGCTGGGGACATGGGTTGCGGTGCTGGTGACCCTGGCGGTCTGGTCCTACGTGGTCGGCGAGCGGACCATCTTCCGTCTCCTGCAGCTTCTCCTCGCGGGACTGGCCACCGGCTACTTCGCCCTGCTTGCCATCCGCGAGGTGCTCATCCCAGGCCTGGTCACACCCCTCCTGACCGATCCCGCCGGCCACGCGCTGTTGATTCCTGCGCTGCTGCTCGGCGCGATCATGGCCGGGGCCGCCTGGCTTCCGAGGCGCGTCGTCGCTCCCGTTGCCGGGCTGCTGGTGGCCGGGGTCGCTGCCTTTGCGCTGGGCGGTGCCGTGGTCGGGACGCTGCTGCCACAGATGGCGGCTGCGCTGATCGACCCGGCAACGGGCGGCTCCGGACTGGTCAACGGGGTCGTGGCGCTGACCATCACGATCCTTGTCCTCCTCGGGTTTGTGCACGGAGCGCCACGCGGACGCCTC
>Ga0193751_1000268_pt1 | contig 44947 bp, 44 predicted proteins | sample L1c2metaG_FD_143050 | JGI IMG/M metagenome (GOLD analysis project Ga0193751, IMG submission 143050) | Soil microbial communities from a riparian zone of the East river system, Colorado, United States - L1c2 | ecosystem: Environmental > Terrestrial > Soil > Riparian zone | place: USA: East River...
ATCGTGGTTGGTGCGCACTATCTCATCGACTTAATCGTCGGCGCGATGATTGCCGTCGTGGCCATCGTCATTTGCAAAAAGATTGTATGTCCCCGCCAAGCAATGGCGTTATAGCAATCGGCCGGCATTCGTTGATGACATCGGCAATGTTTCCGCCGCCGGCGGCCAACGCGAGGAGCGGAAACGGACTGGTCTACGCTCTTTGGTGCGTAGGTTTCATCGGGAGCGTCGCAAGTCAGCTCAATGGTTGGAACGGCGCGATCGCCAATCGAGATTTTGTTTCGTTCTGGGTAGCGGGCAAGATGGCCCTCAGCGGACATGCCGCTCAGGCTTACGATGTTCAATTGTTGAGAGAGACCGCCAAGTCGCTTGTCGGAACGAACTTCGCAATCGCGTTCCCCTATCCTCCACACATCTTGTTCGTCGCGGTTCCGCTCGCGTTCTTGCCTCTGAAGTTGTCGTTCTTTCTGTGGCAAGCAGCCTCGGCGGCTTTATTCTATTTTGCGGCCGTTCTAACACCTGCGGCGGTGATCAATGTCACGTTCGGCCAAGTTGGTTTTCTCTATGGAGCACTGTGGCTTTTTGCCTTCGGCGGTTCAGCGCTCGCGGCGGCAATGCTAACGTTCAAGCCGCACCTTGGCTTTCTGGCCGGCGTGGAGGTCGTAAAGAGGCGTCGGCTTATCGCCACTTGTCTCATGGCGATTGTGATTATTGCGCTCAGCGCTGCCGTATTTGGCGTGGAAACATGGCGAGCAAGTTTGGTCGGCGCCGCGACACAGCAATTCAACTTCATGTCGGCCGGTGCTTATCCTAACTGGTACCACAAGATGGTCACGCCGTACCTAGGGTTCGGCCTTTTCGGTTGGATCGTTTGTGCCGTTGCCGCCGCATGTCTTCTGACCCGCAGCTTTACCGCATTCACCGCGGCAACGGCCGCATTTCTGATTGCTCCCTACGGGTTCCACTATGACATGACGGTAGTATGTTTGGGGTTCGGCCTGCTTCTCTTTGAACGCTGGCGTGAAATGCCGGCGTGGCGTTGTTTGGTGTGTTCAGCGGCATTCGTCTCGCCGATTCTTGTGCTCGTCGGTACATGGCTCGTACCCCCGGTGCTTCTGGCAGGCCTGTACGTCCAAACAAGCGAATCTCTTCGAAAGCAGGAATCTGACGCGTAACAGGAAGTTTAGTGAACTCTGATTCCTCGGCGGACATTTACAATATCGAAAGCCGGAGCGGGTTAGGGGCCGAAGCCCAGAGGTGGTTCGCCAGATGCTCGACCGTTTCAGTCGCAAAATGCAGACCCGTTCTGCGGCGTTGCTGCTGTCCATTGACGGGCGCATGGATCGGATCTTGCAGTACTGGCTGGTGATTGCCGGGTTGTCCTCGGCGGCAAGAATTGCGCTCAGCTCGCACTCTCAAGGAGGGGCTGCGCTTTCGACCTTTGTCTCCTACATGCTTCTGGTCATCGCGCCATTTGCCTCGACGCTGTTGGCGTTGCGCTGGTTCTCCAATGGTCATCACCAACCGCAGCCTGCGATGCGCCTTGCCGTGGCCGGTCGGTGGATGCCGCTCGCGCGCAGCGAGGCCGAGCGCCACCCACTCTATGGCCCAAGCGGTATGATGGTTTCGCTGCTCGTCGGAATGATGTTGAATGTGCCTGTCCGCGCTGCTGAATATATGGCGGCTATGCCACCGCTCCCCGAAGCGGCGCCACGCTGGCTGTCTTCGCTACACCTGGCGATGACCTTCGACGTCGTGCTGTTCTCCAGCCTGTATATGATCGCCACCGTTGCCGCGCTGCGCAGGGTGCCGTTGTTTCCGCGCCTGCTGGTCGCGATCTGGATCGGCGATGTGGCGATGCAGCTGTCAACGGCGAAGCTGGTGACTGCCACGGGCGGATTGCCGCAGGAGGTGAGCTCGGCACTTCAAAACTTGCTTGAAGGCAATGTAAAAAAGACGCTGATCAGCATGGCGTTGTGGCTGCCGTACCTGTTGCTCTCGACGCGCGTAAACGTGACCTATCGGGCGCGCGTTCCGGTCTAAGCCGGTCCCACCGGCGCTCGATTCGTCTTTCGTCTAAAATTCGTAACGAATTCGGGCGCTTGGGCGCTGCGATTCAGTGTCCGATCGGCGACACATCGTCCTAAAACAAGACATTTTTGGCACTCGAAACGAGCGTCGTCCGCCACGCTTATCTCTATAAAATACCTGTATTTCAATGGCTTATGTGCTAACACCCAATGTCACATATGTTAACCCGAGCTAAATAAGTTCAGTTGACAATTTGTTAACCGAGACGCAGCCTTCGGATAGCTAAGCGCTCGGGGCAACCGGCCAGCTGCCGATTTACTCGGTTCCATCAGGCAGCGGCCAACGACTTTCCTTCCTCGATCATCGCGATGCTTGAATCCCGCGCCAAGCAAAAGGGGCGCGGGAGCTCTTTGGAAAGGGATGTGAGATGAAGACTTTTATTAACATGCTGAAGGACCAGTCCGGTGCTTCGGCGGCCGAATATGCGCTGATCCTCGCGATCATCGGTGGCGCGATTGCGATTGCGGCGGTCACGCTCGGCGGATCGATCAGCAATGCCATGAAGAAAGCCTCAAACTGTATCGCGGCGGGCTCAACGGCAACTGCCGGCGTCTGCCCATAAACGTAGATAGAAGGGAAGTAACATGAAGACTTTCATCAATATGCTGAAGGATCAGTCCGGCGCTTCGGCGGCCGAATATGCGCTGATCCTCGCGATCATCGGTGGCGCGATTGCGATTGCGGCGGTCACGCTCGGCGGATCGATCAGCAACGCCCTGGGCAAGGCATCGAACTGTATCAACGCCGGTTCGACTGCGACTGCGGGTGTTTGCCCGTAATTGAATAGTGGGGCCGCTCTCCCGAGCGGCCCCACTATCTTCCGTGTCGGTAACATGAGACAGTAGCAGCTCAAAATAGCGCGGGGGAGCGCCGTGGTGAATCGTCAAACGCTCGTCGCATTGGGGATCGCGATCGTCCTTGGACTGGTCGCTGTCTATTTGGCCAATACATATCTTAGCGCCTCGCAACGGCAGGCCTACGCCGGCGGCACGACCAAGGTCGCTGTCGCTGCCGCTCCGATGGCATTCGGGACTGACGTCACGGCCGATAAGGTCCGTTTCGTCGATTATCCTAACAGCAGTATTCCGCCGGGAGCGTTCACCAACGCGGCGCAGCTCATGCCCGCAGGGAAAAGGCGGGTCGCGCTTCTCCCCATAGGCATTAACGAGCCGATCTTGGCGAGCAAGATTTCTGCCGAAGGGCAGGGCGCGTCCATCGCGGCGCTGCTCCCCGACGGCATGCGCGCGGCGAGTGTGCGCATCAACGACGTGTCGGGTGTGGCCGGCTTTATCCAGCCGAATGACAGCGTCGACGTGCTGATCACCCGCGACGTGGCGGGCAGCGACCGCAGCACTCAGGTCACTGATGTGCTGCTGCAGAACGTGCGCGTGATCGCCCTGGACCAGGAGGCGAGGAACGCCGACGGATCGCCCAAGGTCGCGAAGACCGCGACCCTCGAAGTCACTCCGATCGACGCGCAGAAGCTCGCGCTCGCCCAAGAAGTCGGAGGTCTCAGCCTCGTGCTGCGTAAGGCGGGTGAGCAGAACAACCCGGTGGTCGAAACCATCAGTATGAACGACCTTCGCTACAATATGTACGGCGGGGCCCGCTATCCGGCGCCCGCGGTGGTCGGCGGCTTTGGCGGAGCGGTCGCCGGTGCGTTCGATCGCACCGCATCGCAGATTTCAGGCGCTTCGCGCGCCGCGCCGCGCAGATCGGCGACCGCGAAGCGGAAGCGGGGACCGGCGGACGGCGGCCACACCATCGACGTCTATCGCGGGACCAAGAGCGACCATGTGAAGGTGGGGGGATAATGGCTGCCAGGATATTGAGGAGCGCGGCGCTCGCTGCGGCGGTGCTTGCGGCGCTAGCCGCCGCCCAGCCCGCGATCGCGCAGGTCAGCGTCGCCTCCGGCGTCGACGCCGGGGAGCTCGACGTTCCCGTGAACAAGAGTCAGGTGATCCGCGCCGACCGGCCCTATTCGAAGGCGCTAATCGGCAATCCGGACATCGCCGACATCATCCCGATCAGCAACACGTCGGTCTACGTGCTGGGCAAGAAGACCGGCACCACCAGCTTGACCTTGTACGACCGATCCAACCGACTGATCGCTGTCATGGACATCGTCGTCGGACCCGACGTGATGACCCTCAAGCGGCAGCTGGGTGAACTCATTCCGGCCGACCAGATCTCGGCACGAATGTCGAATGACTCCGTCATCCTTGAAGGCATGGTTTCTAATGCAGTGGAGGCGGACCGCGCCGTGCAGATCGCCGATACCTACGCGCCGGGCAAGGTAGTCAACCTGCTGTCGCTCGGCTCAGCCCAGCAGGTGATGCTGGAAGTGCGCTTCGCGGAGGTGAAGCGTTCGGCACTCTCCCAAATCGGCGTCAATTGGGACGTGCTGAGCGACGGCGGCAAGCTCCAGGGAATTGCTGGCGGCGGCGCGAGCCTGAGTGGAGCGGTTGACCCCGTTACCGGTTTGCTGCCTTTAAAGCATGGCGCGATCGTCGACAGCTTCGGCATCATTTCCCGCGCATTCCGCGGCCTCGGCGAGAACTTCAATGTCACGCTCGACGCGCTCGAAAAGAAAGGCGCAATCACCACGCTTGCCGAGCCGACCCTGATTGCGCTTTCCGGCGAAACTGCCAGCTTCCTTGCAGGCGGCGAGTTCCCGGTGCCCGTGGTGCAAAACAACGGCGGCGGAAGCAACGGCAGCAACACTGGCACCTTCACCGTTGAATGGAAGCCCTTCGGGGTCAGCCTCGCTTTCACTCCGACGGTTCTTGCCGACGGGGTGATCAACATGGTGGTCGCACCGGAGGTGAGCTCGATCGACCCGTCGGCCTCGATCGTTATTAACAATTTGACCATCCCCGGCCTCCAGACCCGCCGCGCCAAAACCGTTATTGAGATCCGCGACGGCGAAAGCTTCGCGATGGCCGGCCTCATCCGAAAGGACTTCCAGGATACGGTCCGCCAGGTGCCGCTGCTTGGCTCGCTGCCGATCATCGGCGCGCTGTTCCGCTCGACTGGCTTCCAGCACGAGGAATCTGAGCTGGTGATCATCGTCACGCCGCGGCTGGTGCGGCCGGTGCCGGCGGGCGCGCTCAAGGTGCCGACCGACCGTGTCGGACCGCCCAACGAGGCCGATCTGCTGCTCAACGGGCGCACCGACACCGGCGTGCCGCCCGCGGCACGCCCATTCGTCACGCCGGCGCCGCCACCTCCTCGGCCTCCGGGCGGAATGTCGCAGGCAAAGCCGATCGGGTTTGAGAAGGATTACGGCCATGAGCTTTAGGCGTCTATGGATTGCGGCAGGGGCGTGCGCGGCACTTTCGGCCTGCAACACAGCCAAGACCCACATCGGCGACGAGGACCCGCTCTTCGGCGAGTCAGTGAAATACAATGCCGCGATTCAGACCATCAACCCAGCACCGGTCTATCCCGCCGATGCGGCGCAGCCTGGCGACAATGGCGGCAAGGGCGCGGCTGCGGTCAAACGATATCGGACAGATCAGGTGAAGCCGGTCGAAACGATGCAGACCACCGGCGGGAGCTCGAATTCCGGCTCTTCTGGCTCGACGCCGCACTGAGGATGCACATGGATGAAATGTTCGGTCCGATCACTGTGGAAGAATGTTGACGGCGCGGTTGCGCCGACCATCGCGCTGTCGCTGACAGCGCTGATCGCCGCCGGCGGATTAGCCTTCGATTATGCGCGAATGGCGTCTATGGACACCGAGCTGCAATCGGCAGCCGACCAGGCGGCATTGGCCGCCGCAACTCAGCTCGATGGCCAGACGGATGCATGCTCGAGGGCCGCGAACGCGGCACGCAGCATGCTCGTCAACCGCACCTACATGGCGAATGACAGCAACTCGACGCAGATCACGATCCCGCTCGAAACGAGCTGCGATGCGACAGGTAACGTCCGCTTCTACCAGGACATCGCAAAGACAAATCCCGCAACCAGCGGTTCGAACGCGACGTTTGTAGAGGTCACGGTTGATTCGCGTAAAGCATATTTCGCGTTGACTCCAATTGTCGGGGCTTTCTCGTCCGGTGCGCTCAGCGCGACAGCGTTCGCGGGCCTCGATTCCGCGATCTGCAAGACTCCGCCAGTCATGATCTGCAATCCGCAGGAGACCGGCTCGAGCACGACCTTCGACCCAAACGCGCTTACCGGTGTGGGGCTAAAGCTCACCTCGGTCGGGAACGGGAACGGCACGTGGGCTCCCGGCAATTTCGGCTATTTGGACACGCACTCGGGCGTTAATGGAGCGCCCGGCTTACGCGAAGCCTTGGGGTGGGAGACCGCGCCGGGCGATTGCATAGCCGCGACTGGGGTCAACACCGAGCCAGGTGCGGCCGTTACCGTAACTGACGCGCTCAATACCCGCTTTGACATCTACGCGAGCAATGTGAGCTGTCCGAACGGTGGGAACTGCGGTGCGTCGATTAATAGCGTCAAGGACGCGACACGAAACGCGAACAGCGGCAATTCGTGCGGGTGGGTGAACAATGCGAATCAAGCAGGCTGGCATCAGCCTGCGGTTGCTTACGGATGGGGGTCAATCCCAAGTTCTGTGACTGCGTTGACCAGCTATCCAGCAGGTCTTGTGATGGGTCACCCGCCAGACATTTGCCATGCGGTTCCGACGGGCGTCGCCGGCGCTTGTACCGGCCCGATTGGCAACGGCGTGTGGGATCGAGATGCCTATTTCAAGGCCGATTATAATTGGACCTCGGCACAGTGGAAGGCGAACACGGGCTTGAGCGCCACTGCCACGCGATACCAGGTTTATAAATGGGAGATCGCGCACCGCGGACAGTCAATCGGTGGGGTCACGGTCCTCGGCAGCAATCCTAGCGGCGCCACCGGGTCCACCCCCGTTGCGTACGGGACACCGGTGTGCAGCCCGCTTCAGGGTTACGGCAACGGCGTTGTGCCGAGCTCGTCGACACCTGATAGACGAATGCTTTCGGCTGCGGTGGTGAATTGCCTGGCGAACAACGTGAAGGGGTCTTCCACCGACATTCCGGTGCAGGATTGGATCGACGTGTTCCTCGTTCAACCCGCGCTTGATCGCGGGTCGGGTGGATCGCAGGTGACGAACAGCGGAAACATCTATGTTGAAGTGATCGGACGAACCCAGAATGCTTCCAATGGGGGAGCGGTGCAGCTCGTCAAAAAGAGCGTACCGTACCTCATCGAATGATGCGCGTGACCGCCCAACTTGCGAGCGATCGCTCCGCTTCCGCAGCCGTCGAAATGGCGCTTTCGCTGCCGTTGCTTCTCGCGCTGATGTTCGGCGCGTTCGAGCTCGGCGATTATTTTCTGTCCGAGCATGTCGTGCAGAAGGCCGTGCGCGATGCATCGCGTTATGCCGCGCGACTACCGCTCGTGCAACCTGACGGGACCACCGTAAATTATGACTGCACGAGCTCCACGGTGGACACGACCGCACAACAGCAGATCAGGAATGTCGCGCGCACCGGCGATCCGAACGGGACCACGGCGAGACTGCGGGACTGGGTCGACGGCAACACCACGGTCAAGCTCACTTGCGACACCAACACCACCGATACTTATGTCAATAACGGCTTGTACAATGGCTTCCCGGATGGCGGAGCCGTCCCTGTCATCACCGTTTCCGCGACAGTGCCGTACAAGACTTTCTTTGGAAGCCTCGGGCTTGGCGCATCCACGTTGAACCTCAACGCGCAAAGCCAGGCGGCGGTGATTGGAGCATGAAACTGTTCACTGCCCTCCTCCACGATGAAGCTGCGGCAAGTGCGGCCGAATTCGCGCTCGTTCTGCCGCTGTTGCTGATCTTTCTGTTCGGCATCATCGATGTCGGCCGTTTCATGTGGGAATACAATCGGGCCGAAAAGGCGACGCAGATGGGTGTCCGCTACGCCGTGGTCACTGACCCTGTATTATCCGGCTTGTCCGGATACAGCTTTGCGACCAGCGGCGAAGTGCCGGCGGGGAGCGCCGTTCCGAGCACTTACTTCGACAGCGCGAGCTGCACGAGCGGAACGTGCAGCTGCACCGGAAGCGGCGGATTCTGCGGCAGCGCGGGTTTCAATAACACGGCATTCACGAACCTCGTCACGAAAATGGCCGAGATGTACCCGCCGATTGGCGCGGGCAACGTGGAGATCGACTACAAGAATGTCGGATTGGGATTTTCCGGCAATCCAGACGGACCCGACGTGTCGGCACTGGTGACGGTCAAACTTAGAAGCCTGAACTTTCACCCCATCACTTGCCTGGTGTTCGCCTGCAGCATCAGCATGCCCGATTTCAATGCTGCTTTGACGCTCGAAGACGCGTCCGGCAATGTGTCCAACTGAGGAATTTGCGCCGAGATGTCCGTGATCAGTCCTAACGAAACGCAGAAGAGCTGGCGGACCACCAAGCGCGAGCCGAGCATTCAGCTGTATCTGAGCGATGCTGCCGGCGATACGGGCGAGCTCGTCGGCGCCAAGGTTGCTGGCGCTCCGCTTAGCCTCAGCATTGTGCCAGTCACCGATTGGCTCGATCCGGAAGAATTGGCCGGTGCGATCGCCGCGGTGATCCAGGTCGATATGGACACGCCGGCTTCGATCAAGCGCTTTCAAAAGCTAGCCCAGTCCGTTTCGACGCCGCTGATCGCGGCTACATATCAGCCGCCGCTCGCCATGGTTCGTGCCTTGCTGCGTTCCGGGGCTCACGACGTAGTGTCACTTCCGCTGAGCCTCGAGGAGCTGGAGAGCTCGCTTGCGCCGCTGCGCGACGAAGTGTTGAAACGGAAGAACGCAGCCGAAACCAGAAATGCCAGACTCGTCAGCGTAATCAAGAGCGTCGGAGGGGTGGGAGCTACGGCGCTCATCAGTCAGCTCGCAATCCGCTTCGCCGAGCACGAGAAGGCGTTCGGCCGCGAAGCATGCCTGATCGACCTCGACGTGCAGTTCGGCGACATCGCGTTCCAGCTGGGAATTCGACCGGCTTTGTCGTTGTTCGACTTGCTTGAAGCGGGGACGAGGCTCGACGGGGAGCTTATTCGCGCGACGACAAGCGAGCATCAAAGTGGCCTGAAGGTCATTGCCGCCCCGCCTGAGATGATGCCCCTCGAGGGCGTCTCCAATGAGCACCTGTTGCAGATCGTGGACCTTGCGACGCGCGAGTTCGGCACAGTTTTTGTCGATTTTCCAACCAACTGGACGAACTGGTCGTTGTCCCTCGTGGCACGGTCCGACATGATCCTGTTGGTTACGGAGCTCACGGTTGCCGGAATTAATCGCGCGAAGCGGCAGCTGAGTCTTCTCGAATCTCAGGATCTCGGCGGACTCGAACTGCGCCTGATCGTCAATCGCTTCGAAAAGGGCGTGGCACGCTCGATCCGGCCATCCGACCTACGTCAGGCGCTTGGCCGCGATATTGACTATACGGTCGCCAACGACTTCCCGTTGATGAGGGCTGCGATCGATCGCGGCGTCCCGATCGGCGACGTCAAACGAAAGAGCACGCTCGGACGCGATCTCGACGTCCTGGAAGCGGGCCTCGCTTCCGCGCTAGGACTGGAGCGATAAACATGTGGCAGATTCGCAAACCGGTCCGAGGCGACGTTGATAAGGAGGAACAGCGGCACCGTTCGCTTGAGGAGCATCGGCTCGTTACGCTCGGCGACGCGGGTGCGTTCGCGAAGCGCGACAAGCATACCGAGCTGAAGGTCGAGCTTCATCAACGGTTGCTCGGCCTCATCAACCTGCAAGCGCTCGACAAAATGTCGCGCGCCCAGATCGAAGCCGAAGTCGGTGACATTGTCGCCGAAGAGCTTGCAAAACAAAATCATGCGCTCAATCAAGCCGAGCGCAAGCAACTGGTCGGCGACGTGCTCGACGAGCTTCTCGGGCTCGGGCCGCTTGAGCCACTGTTGAAGGACCCGACCGTCTCCGACATTCTCGTCAACGGTCACGACCGAGTCTTCGTCGAGCGCTTTGGTATCCTTGAACCGACCGCGGTACGCTTCAAGGACGAAAAGCATCTTCTCCGGATCATTCAAAAGATTGTGTCCGCGGTCGGCCGCCGGATCGATGAATCCTCGCCAATGGTTGATGCCCGCCTGGCGGATGGCAGCCGCGTCAACGCCGTAGTACCGCCGCTCGCCTTGGATGGGTCCTTAATCTCCATCCGCAAATTTGCGCGCGTTCCGATCGGCCTCGACAGGCTGATCGAGATAGGAAGCATTCCGCCGCAGGTCGCGGAGGTACTGAAAGCGATCATCGCGGCGCGTCGTAACGTGCTGATCTCCGGCGGCACTGGCTCGGGCAAGACGACTTTGCTCAATGCGCTCTCGGCGTTCATCGACGGGCGCGAGCGCATCGTGACCATCGAAGATTCGGCGGAGCTTCAACTACAGCAGCAACATGTCGTTAGACTTGAGACTCGGCCGCCGAATATCGAGGGGAAAGGGGAAATCACGCAGCGCGACCTGACGAAGAACGCGCTTCGCATGCGTCCTGATCGTATCATTCTCGGTGAAGTCCGCGCCGGCGAAGCTTTTGACATGCTGCAGGCGATGAACACCGGTCATGACGGGTCTCTGACGACCGTTCACGCAAACTCAACGCGCGACGCCCTGTCACGCGTGGAGCAGATGATTGGAATGAGCGGGATCGATATCTCTCCGCGATCGGCTCGTGCGCAGATCGCTTCGGCGATTCACGTCGTAATCCAGGTTGCGCGCCTGGCAGATGGCCGACGCAAGCTCGCGAGCCTCTCCGAGCTGACCGGCATGGAAGGCGACGTGATCACAATGCAGGAGATCTTCCGTTTTAGGCAGACGGGCGTGACCTCTGATGGGCTGGTCAATGGGCGATTTGAGGCAACCGGAATTCGGCCTCGTTTGCTCGACGAGGCTATGGCCTACGGTGTTACGCTCTCGGCCGATTTATTCCGGCCTGACGCGAAGTTCGACGCATGAACCCGGCATGGATCCGCGCGCTTGTGCTGGTGTGCATCTTCGGTGCTGTGGTCCTGGCCGCGGAAACTGCTGTTCGCTGGTTTGCCGGCAGCCGTGCGGCAGGAAAGGCGATCAACCTCCGACTCCAGATGATCGGCCGCGGCCGAAGCACCGTTCAAACCATGGACTTGCTTCGGCGAACCGGCTCCACCGTCCCCGACGGACTGCCGCCGGTGGTGGATGGATTGGCCCGTAAGTTCGAACGCACGCTCCTGCAGGCGCAAGTGACGATGCCGACGGGTCGGCTCATGATGGTCATCTTAGTCGCTCCAATCGCCATCTTCTTTGCGATTCTGCTGCTCATGTCCGCTCGATGGGGTATCGGCATAAGCTTCGGCCGGATTCTCATCAGTGGCACTTTTGCGGGACTGCTTGGCGCGGCGCTTCCGCTGATGGTGCTTAGCTTTAAGGCGACCCGCACCCGTAAAAAAATGCAGGAGCAATTCCCCGTCGCGCTCGATGTTTTTGTTCGTGGCCTTCGTGCGGGACACCCGGTCGCGGCCGCCCTCGATCTTCTGACTGTCGAGATGACGGATCCGATTGGCACGGAGTTCGGCCTCGTGGTCGACGAAGTGACATACGGAGCCGAACTCCGCGACTCGCTTCAAAGCATGGCTGAGCGCTGGGATCTTGACGACATGCGAATGTTCGTCGTGTCGCTATCGGTTCAAAGCGAGACCGGCGGCAATCTGGCCGAAATTCTCGAGAACCTGTCGCGCGTAATCCGGGAGCGACAGTCAATGATGATGAAGGTACGGGCGCTCGCGAGCGAAGGGAAGATGACGGCGCTGATGCTCACCATCCTGCCGGTCTTCACGTTCACCTTGCTCTTCTTGATTAATCCAGCCTTCTTTCTGGACGTTGCGAACGATCCCTGGTTCGTCCCCGGATTCGTCATTCTGATTGCTCTCTATCTCACTGGCTTCTTCACCATCCGACGGATGGTAGATTTAAAGGTATAGCGGCATGGTCGATCTGCTTGCTCAGAATGGCGTGCTCAGGATGCTCCTGCTGGTGCTGCTCTTCGCGGTTGTCGCGGCGCCCGCCTATTTCGCAGCTCAGTCAGTAACGCAGCGGCAACTCACGCGGCGCCGCATTCTTGAATCAAGCCCTCGTCGGGGTTCCCCAACAACCTACGGGTCGCTGCGCGCGGACCACGTGGAAAGCGCGTGGCTCAAGCTCGTCAACTCGATTGAAAGCCGCGGCCTCAGTCTCGTCGACACGAAAGACGAAGCACTTCGGCAGAAGCTGATCGCCGCCGGCTTCAGCACGACCTATGCACCTCGTGTCTACACGCTCGTTCGCCTCGTGCTTGTCATCGGCTTGCCAGTCCTGGTGTTGCTGTTCTTTTGGTTGGGAGGGTCCAGTCCTGGTATGCTGAAGTTGTACCTCTCGCTTGTCGTTGCGGCGGGAATGGGGCTGTATGTTCCCACGCTCTTCGTGCGCGCCCGTGCGGACCGGCGGCAGCGGGAAATCGTCAATGCGTTCCCCGATGCGCTGGATTTGATGCTCGTGTGCGTCGAAGCTGGCCTCGGACTCGAAGCAGCCTTTGCGCGCGTGGGCATGGAGATCACTACGTCGCACCCGCGGCTCGCCGAGCAGTTCGGTGCGGTGGTGCTCGAGCTTCGCGGAGGCCGCAGCCACGATGATGCACTACGCCGGATGGCCGACCGGGCTGGGGCCGATGACGTCCGAGCATTTGCGACCCTCCTCATCCAATCGACAAAGCTCGGGTCGTCCATTGCGCAGACGCTTCGGACATACGCTGCCGAGATGCGCGAAAAGCGGCGCATGCGAGCGGAGGAAAAAGCGCATCGGCTGCCTGTTCTCATTTCGATTCCACTCGTGGTCTGCATGTTGCCGACGATGATCGGCGTGCTGATGCTGCCCGCCGCGATCCGCGTTGTTCGCGCTGTGCTGCCGGCACTTCACGGAGGTTAGCTATGGCCTGGGGGGGTAAAGCGGTGATGGTAAGCGCCGGCCTCGCGGCGGCGGGCTGCGCAGTACAAGGCGGCAAGCTGGAGGTCCGGGCGATCTCCGATCCGGCTGCCAAGGTGCGCGCCGGCAGCGGTGATCTGGCGGAAGCGAAATCCCTGCTCGCGCTCGGCAGCGTCGGACTTGCGCTGGAAGCATTCCGTAAGACTCTGCGCGACCAACCGTCCAGCGCGGAGGCAATGGCGGGCGTCGCCGCCTGCTATGCCGCGATGGGCCGCTATGATTTGGCGCAATCGAATTATGAGGCTGCCTTGGCGGTGGCGCCGCACGACCCACGGCTTCTCACCGCACTGGCGGACAGTCTGGATCGTCAGGGGAAGTCTTCCGAAGCAGCAAAAGCACGAGCTGAAGCCTTGGAGGATGCCAGACCGCCGGCGCCGCCGGCAGCGCCCAACGATGGCGCCGGTCGGACGATTGCTGCTGATGCGGCGCCGACGACCCGGCCAATTTCCATGAACGCTCTTGCATCCAGCGTGACCGTCGAGCTGCCGCCCGCACGGGCGGCGAATACCATGGCTGCAGCTCCGCTCAAACCCGAGGGCATTGCGTCCACGTCTAGCATCACTGTTGCGCTGCCTCCCGCACGGTCGGCGGCGCCGATTAGGCGATCCGCTCAGGTCGCAAAGTTGCAGCAACCTGCAGCGCCGCGCCTCGAGCGGCTGTCGGCGGGAGAGGTTGCGCTGGTCACCAGCGGCAAACCAATTTGGCAGGCGCAGCTGGTGACCCGAGCGCACACGGATGCGACCGTACGCTGGGTGCCGATCCAAAGTGCCGCCGCCCGGCCCAACATTCGCGTTTTGAATGCTGCCCGAGAGGTCGGCTTGGCGGCGCGTGCGCGTAACCTGCTCGCCGGGCGTGGCTGGCGCAGAATCGAGATCGGCGACTCATCCCAAGTGCGCGATAGAAGTGTCGTATTTTATCCGGCTGATCGCCGCGTGCTTGCCCGCAGCCTGGCTGCGCAGTTCGGCATTCATAGGATCGCGGTTCAGAACAGTGATGTGCTCGTTGTCTTTCTTGGACGCGATAGGGCTGGCTTGAAAGCCGCTCAACGCCGCGGATGATTGCGGCACTGCTAATCGCGCTGGCGGCCAGCACCCCGGCGCCCGATGCAACCGTTCCCGACCGCGCCTCGCTGGTTAAAGAGGCAGCTCACGCGATCAGCGCCGGGCGGCTCGATCAGGCGCGGCTGATGATTGGCCGTGCCGTCGCGGCAGGAGCGAGCGGGCCGCCTGTTGACCGGTTGCTCGCCGACGTTGCCTTCGCCTCTCGAGACTATGCTGGGGCGCTGTCGCTGTATCAGCGTCTGCGCCGCGCAAATCCGACGGATTCAAGCGTTTGTGAGCAGGGCGGAATCGCAGCCTTGAAGATGGATCAGCTCGGCGAGGCGGAAACGATGATCCGATGCGCAACTGCGGCACCGAGCGCCACATGGCGGTCCTGGAACGCCCGAGCCGTTCTCGCCGATCTGATGGGCGATTGGGCGGCAGCCGATGCGGCTTATGATTGGGCGGCCCAGATTGCACCCAACGAGCCGGAAATCATCAATAATCAAGGCTGGTCACAGCTCCTTCGCGGCGATTGGGTTCGCGCGGTCGATTGCTTTGAACGCGCCGCCGCACTTGACCCGGCCTCAAATCGGATTGCCGACAACCTCGAGCTGGCCCGGGCAGCGCTTCAAAGAGATCTGCCGCGGCGGCGCCCTGGGGAAAGCGATCGCTCATTTGCGGAGCGGCTGAACGATGCCGGCGTTGCCGCGCAGCTGCTCGGAGACCGGCAGCGCGCCGTTGCTGCCTTTACCCAGGCGCTCGAGGCGAGCGACACCTGGTATTCTCGCGCTGCGAACAATCTTGAGGCGTTGGGCAAGCCATGAATCTGGTGGTCGGGGCACCGCTCTGGCTTGTCCTGCTCCTCGTTGTTGCTCTGGCGGTCGCGGCGATCGAGGACGCGGTTCGCCTTCGCATTTCGAACCTCACGTGCCTTGTCGTGATCGTCTGCGCGATTGCAGCCGTGGCGCTGGAGGGCTTTCAACCCGCCCTTTGGCAGAATGCGGCGGTATTCATTCTCGTTCTTATGCTCGGTACGGCCGCGTTCGCTGCCGGCGTACTCGGCGGGGGCGACGTCAAGCTTCTGGCGGGGCTTGGCCTGTGGGTCAATTTCAGCGGCGCGATGGCGCTGGTCGCCGCGGTCTTTCTAGCCGGCGGCCTCGTTGCGTTGCTCTACCTTGCTACGCGCGCAATGCGGAGAGCTACAGACTGGAAATCAAGACGCGTGCCCTACGGGATCGCCATCGCGATCGGCGCGATTTTCGTCTTTGGGCTGCAGCGCGGGCATTTGCCTGGCCAGCCTCGTCCTCTTCCGCCGATCAAGATTCTTCTTCGACATCATTGACGGCTTCCCGGGCTGATCTCCGGCTCAGACAAGCGCCGAATGAGTGTTCGACTCGGACTGGCGCTTCCGAGTCGCGCGCCGTCCTTTGTTTCTCATGCGTTTCAAAATCCCATTTTGGGACGGCTGCGCAGCATTTTTTTGAGCGCGGCCAATGGTCTGATTGGCCGAACGGATCGAGCGATAAACCGCTATTCTTATCAAGTGTTAAACTTATGGTAACCGTTAACAGAAAGTAAAATCGGTCCGGGCTCTGGGATTTACTTCATCGTATTTGGTGCCGAAAGGAACACACTGCTACGGATGATGATCAACTGATCAGTAAAAACCGTGCCCATCGTCGGCACGGATCAATAACTCCCTTAGAATTACCTCTTGCATTAACTACTATATACTTGAGAACCGAGTCTCGGATGAGTCGGGTGGTCCGGCGATGAATCTGTCATCTGCTTGCAAAGCTACCAGAGTAGTGGTCTTGTCACGGGCTTGACGGGGTTCTGGCGAGCGGCGTTAACCCTCTTTGTTCAATCGTCTAGGGTGCCCCCGCCATTCTCGTTTTCGATTTTCGGGGCACGCGCTCGGCCCGGGCCGAGCGCGAGGATTAGGGGTGACATATGCAGTACAGCGACGCTTCGCAGGCCGGCTCAACGGCGGTTGCATCGGGGCCGAGCGCCCATCCGGACGTCGAAACATTGCCGCCCGGCAGCTTTGGTCCGGCGAATGGCAATGCCATCAGCGGCGCAGGCACCGACACTGGCGCAGCGGGCGCCGATACGGTCGGAACGCCTCCTGCAACGATCGTGGAGGTTCACGGCGCTGGAGGTCCGACGAGCGCGGCTGACGGAAGTTTCGACGCGGTCGGCCAATATGGCGTGCTGTCGATGGATGCCCAAGGCAATTTTCATTACGTGCGCAACGCGGGTACGCCGGACGGGGTCAAGGACGTTTTCGGCTACACTCTTGCCGACGGCGCCGGCGGAACTTCCTCGACAACCCTGACGATCGACATTGGCCAGGTCGCCGCGGCTGCGGCGGGACAGGGCGTCGTCACCCTTCCTGCGGGCGTCGAGCTATCCGACATTCACGTCAACGGGCGTGACCTGGTCATCAACATGCCTGACGGCACTCAGATGGTGATCCCTGAGGGAGCGGTTTTCGTTCCCCAGATCATGGTCGGCGATGTCGAGGTGCCCCCAACGAACCTCGCTGCTCTGTTGATTGACTCAGAACCGCAGCCTGCCGCGGGACCGCCGTCCAGCAGTGGCGGTGACTGGAACGATGTGGTTCCGCCGCTCGATCCGGGCGCTCCGCTGGGTGATCTGATCCCACCGACGGAGCTTCAATATGTCCCGCCCGAATTCCAGCAACCGGCTCAGGGAATCGACACACAGCCGACCGTGTTCATCGAAACGCCGGATAATCCCGCGGGCGTGGTCGATGCATCGGAATCGGTCAACGAGAAGGGCCTGCCCGCTCGTGACGGCAATTTACCTAACGAACCGGCGGGTTCCGGCGAAATTGCCGATGGCAACGGCACCAACAACAGCGACCCCAGCGAGACCAACACCGGCACGATCGTGTTCACCGCTCAGGACGGACTCCAGAGCATCACTGTCGATGGTGTGGCGATCACGACCGTCGGGCAGCAGGTCCAGGGCCAATATGGCGTGATGACGATCACCGGGATCGATCTCGCGAACGGTCAGATCACCTATAGCTATACGCTTTCCGACAATACGAGCGGCGATGCGACCAAGGACGTGTTCACGGTCGTGGTCACCGACCATGATGGCGACACTGCAACGGCTTCGCTGACAGTCAACATTATCGATGACGTGCCGACCGCGCGCAGCGATACCGATTCACTCGACAGCAACAACACCGCGACCGGGAACGTCATGACGGGCGCGGGTACCACCAGCGGCGCCGCGGGTGCCGACACGGTCGGTGCTGACAATGCGTCGCTCACCGCAATCTCGAGCAACAGCAGCGGGCAGTCGGACACGACCTTCGACTCAAGCGGCAATCTCGTCGTTCATGGCGAGTTCGGAACGCTCACCATCAAGGCCGACGGGAGCTACGTTTACACGCTCGATGCGAACTCCCACGGCGGCGGAAACGACGTCTTCACCTATACCATCACGGATGGTGATGGAGATACGTCTACCGCGACTCTGACGATCAATGTCCCGGCAGAGAATATTCCGCCAATCGCCGCGAACTCCTCCGTTACGGTTTCGGAGGAAGCCCTTGCGAGCGGCAATCACGACCAGGGGGGCAGCGACTCCGATACGGACAGCACGACAGCATCTGGAACGATCAGCCCGTCCGATGCGAACGGCGATACGTTGACGGTTACGCTCGGGATTCCGACCGGTAACTACACGTCCGGCGGACAGGCGGTGCACTGGTCGGTGTCGACCGATGGACACACGCTGACCGGCTACACGGGCAGCGACCCTTCGGCGAACCAGGTCGTCATCGTCACCATCAACAACAGCGGCCAGTACGACGTCCAGCTTGTTGGGGTGTTCGATGATCCGAACCCAGGTGAAGACTCGATCAATTTCGTTGTGCCGGCCACCGTCAATGACGGCCACGGCGGCACGTTACGGTCCAGGACGATACTCCGATCGCGAACAACGACACGGACACGCTCGACAGCAACCTCACCGCGACCGGTAACGTCATCACGGGCGTGGGCACGACCAGCGGCGTAACGGGTGCTGACAGCTATGGTGCCGATGGCCCTGGCGGACTCATTGGCATCTCAAGTAACAGTAGCGGTCAGTCCGACACGACCTTTGACTCAAGCGGCAATCTCGTCGTTCACGGCGAGTTCGGAACGCTCACGATCAAGGCGGATGGCAGCTACACTTACACGCTCGATGCGAACAGCCATGGTGGTGGTAATGACGTCTTCACCTACACGATCACGGATGGGGACGGGGATCAGACGACCGCCACTCTGACCATCGACGTCCCGGGACAGAACGTTCCGCCGACAGCCTCGAACTCATCGGTCACGGTTTCGGAGGAAGCCCTTGCGAGCGGCAACCACGACCTGGGCGGCAGCGATTCCGATACGGATAGCACGACAGCATCTGGAACGATCAGCCCATCCGATGCGAACGGCGATACGTTGACGGTTACGCTCGGTATTCCGACCGGTAGCTACACATCCGGCGGACAGACGGTGAACTGGTCGGTGTCTCCGGACGGGCATACGCTGACCGGCTACACGGGCAGCGATCCTTCGTTGAACCAGGTTGTCGTCGTCACGATCGACAACAGCGGCAACTATAGCGTCCAGCTCTTGCAGGCGTTCGACGATCCGAGCGGAAACGGTGAAAATTCGATCAATTTCGTTGAACATCACCGTTACGGTCCAGGACGATACTCCGATCGCGAACAACGACACGGACACGCTCGACAGCAACCTCACCGCGACCGGTAACGTCATCACGGGCGTGGGTACGACCAGTGGCGTAGCGGGTGCTGACAGCTATGGTGCCGATGGCCCTGGCGGGCTCATTGGCATCTCGAGCAACTTCAATAGCCAGTCCGACACGACCGCTGATTCAAGCGGCAATTTCACCGTCCACGGCGAGTTCGGAACGCTCGTCATCAACGCAGACGGCAGCTACACCTACACGCTCGATGCGAACTCGCACGGCGGCGGCAACGACGTCTTCACCTACACGATCACGGACGGTGACGGCGACCAGACGACCGCCACTCTGACCATCGACGTCCCGTCTGAGAATATTCCGCCGATCGCCTCGGACTCGGCGACCACGGTTTCGGAGGAAGCCCTTGCGAGCGGCAACCACGACCTGGGCGGCAGCGACTCCGATACGAACGAGGACGTCGCAACCATCACGGTTCAGAACACCGACACTAACGGGCTTCATCTGGCGGATGCCGATGGCGATACGCTGACAGTTACTCTCGGTACTCCGACTGGCAGCTACACATCCGGCGGACAGACGGTGAACTGGGCGGTATCGCTCGATGGGCATACGCTGACCGGCTACACAGGCAGCGATCCTTCGTTGAACCATGTTGTCGTCGTCACGATCGACAACAGCGGCAACTATAGCGTCCAGCTCTTGCAGGCGTTCGACGATCCGAGCGGAAACGGTGAAAATTCGATCAATTTCGTTGTGCCGACCACCGTCGATGACGGTCACGGGGGCACGGCCACCCCGAACATCACCGTTACGGTCCAGGACGATACTCCGATCGCGAACAACGACACGGACACGCTCGACAGCAACCTCACCGCGACCGGTAACGTCATCACGGGCGTGGGCACGACCAGCGGCGTAGCGGGTGCAGACAGCTTCGGTGCCGATGGCCCTGGCGGGCTCATTGGCATCTCGAGCAACTTCAATAGCCAGTCCGACACGACCTTCGATGGTAGCGGCAATCTCACCGTCCACGGCGAGTTCGGAACGCTCACGATCAAGGCAGACGGCAGCTACACTTACACGCTCGATGCGAACTCGCACGGCGGCGGCAGCGACGTCTTCACCTACACGATCACGGATGGGGACGGCGACCAGACGACTGCCACTCTGACCATCGGCGTCCCGTCTGAGAATATTCCGCCGATCGCCTCGGACTCGTCGGTCACGGTTTCGGAGGAAGCCCTTGCGAGCGGCAACCACGACCTGGGCGGCAGCGACTCCGATACGGATAGCACGACAGCATCTGGAACGATCAGCCCATCCGATGCGAACGGCGATACGTTGACGGTTACGCTCGGTACTCCGACCGGTAACTACACATCCGGCGGACAGACGGTGAACTGGTCGGTGTCTCCGGATGGGCACACGCTGACCGGCTACACGGGCGGCGATCCTTCTCTGAACCATGTCGTCGTGGTCACGATCGCCAACGATGGCAGTTACGACGTCCAGCTTGTTGGGGTGTTCGATGATCCGAACCCAGGTGAAGACTCGATCAATTTCGTTGTGCCGGCCACCGTCGATGACGGCCACGGCGGCACCACCGTCGCGGACATTACCGTTACAGTCCAGGACGACACTCCGATCGCGCAACTCAGCGGAAATGGCGTCGGTACTGTAACGCTCGACGAAAGTGCAGTTGGCACCGATACGCCAGGAGGAAGCCCGCCCGTGGGAACCTCGTCCGCGACGATCAATCTCACGGCAGGCTTCGTGACCGGTAGCAGCGTCCTGTACGGCGCTGACGGCCCAGGGAGCGTGAGCTACGCGCTTCATCTGAGCGGCTCAAACGTCGGTTCCGGGCTCTATGCGCTTGATCCGACGGATACGAGCACCAGTGACGGCGACGGCTACGGGCAGGGCGCGCAGATCGTCCTCAATCAGTCGGGAAACACGATCACCGGCTCGGTGGGATCTACCGTTTACTTCACGATTACCATCAATCCGATCACGGGCGTTGCGACCTTTACCCAGATGAACAACATCTGGAACCCGGTCGCCGGATCGAGCGCCGCGGCACTGGATGACACAGCGACTTTGACGACTGCCCTCGCGTCGGCACTGCAGGTGGTTCAGACGGTGACCGATGGTGACGGCGACACTGCCACTGCGTCGATCAACATTGGCCAGGGTGTGTTTCAGATCGAGGATAGCGGTCCGACCGCGATCACCCCTGAGTCGATCCAGACGACGGACAGTACCCAGGGCCCAATTTACGCGTACCTCGATACGGATCACAGCGTCATCGAGAATTTCGGTACGGATGGACCAGGCACCATCACGTTTGCAAACATCACGAACGGGATGGACTCCGGACTGACCTCCGGTGGGACGGAGATCACCTACTGGCTGTCGGCGGACGGGCAGACGCTCGATGGGCGGATCAACAGCACCGACGGGACCGACGGCACGCTGATCTTCGCCGTGCACATCGACCAATCGACGTCGCAGTACGATTATACCCAGTACAACATCGTCGATAATGGCTCCGGGATTTCGTTCAATGACCTGACCAGCACTAACGCTGGCAACGTTGATTACCGCGGCGTTGGTGCGGACAGCGCGGCAACTCCTGTCGATCTGTTGATCTCTGGCACACAGGCAGACGGCACCATCGGTACGGTCAATACGGATAATATCGCAATTGGCATCGCCAACCAGTCGATGGATGCAGGTGAAACGGCTCGCATCGATTTCGTCACCGGTTTGACGAGTGGTGCGGTAACCCCGACCGGATTCAACTTTACAGGTCACACGGAGACTAGCGGTTTCATCGGCCTCATTCCGCAGGTGCAGGGCGCGCAGTCGACGACTGTCTCCTTCACCGTCTATGCGCTGGAATCGACACTCACCGGGTCGGGCACGCCGGATAGTAACCCGGCAGGCGGCGGATTCTCAGATTCCACCATCGTCCAGGTCACCAGTGTTTACGTCCAGGATTACCTCACAGGGAATACTGCGACGCTCGACATTACGGGCCTTTTGGTCGGGTCAACGACAGCAGTCGGTTTTGGCATTTCGGTCACCAAGAATGCCGATGGATCAGTGACGTTCTCGGGCGTGCAGGAAGGTGATCACTATGGTGTGAATACCGGATCGAACACGTTTAACGCGATCGCTGTGCACGACGTCAGCGGTAGCTTCGACCTTGGCACGTTCTCGCTGACTCAGACCAATACCGGCAATCCGGTCAACCTCAGCTACGACCTGCAGATCAAGGACGCGGATGGCGATACTGTGGCACTGCCGGGCGCGATCAACATCGAGCTCGACCCGACCGGGTCCGCGAGCAGCGCGGCAACGACGCTCACCACGAATTCGGTAACGGCCAACTCTGTCACGACAAACTCGGGCGGATCTGGTCACAACGCTACAGGCAACCTCGTCTCGAGCAACGACAACCGTTTCGTCGAACACGAGCGCTTCGCTGCTGGTCACAATGCGGCGCTAATGGCCGCCATCGCAGCGGCTGGCCTGGACGCCGAGCATATGAAGCTCGATTTCCATGCGTTCGCCGCTGACCTCGCGCACTCGTCTTCGATGACGCCGCTGCAGAGCGCAACGCTTGCGTCGGCTGCGATCGAGGCGAGCAGCAGCGTCGCTCCGACGCACATCGTGCAGCCGGTGCTCGCTTCCGATCCGAGCCACTCGCCACAGCACGGGGGGCATTCGCTCGATGTCGTGGAACAGCACGCCGCGACGCACGGTGATGGCAAGCAGGCTCCCGGAATAACGGAGCTACTGCACGGATCTGCCGCTCCCGGCCACTCGCTGCCGGCGAATGCAAGCGCCGTTACAGCCGCGGCCGTGACGATGCCCTCTGCCCACCAGTTGGCAGCGGCGATGGGAGCGCATGTGACGGCCCACCCGCAGAGCACGGTCGCAGGCGACGGAGGCCAGAACAGCCAAGTGGTCGGTAAGGTTCTGGCGGACTCGCTCCACGGTGGCCAGGGTCACGGTCCGAACATCGACGCGCTAATCAATGGCCTGCCCGGCCACGGGGGCTCGCACGATGTGCTTGAGGCGCTGGCAAGCCACGGCGAAGGCGCTGTTTCATTCGGGCACATGGCCTTTGCAACGGCTTACGGCGCGGCACACGCCATGCTTTCACTTGAGATGATGCAGCACGCAGCTCCGCCGCCACATGGATGAGTTGAACTGAGACCATAATGCGGGCGCCACGCGTAAATGTCGGCGCCCTCGAATGACCGATAGGGGGATTTATGTCGAAGAATTTCCGGATGCTTACCATTCCCGGAGCATTGCTGCTCTCTGCCTCGCCGGGGTGGGCAGTTGATCTGCGGGAAGCCGTTCAGTCGGCTCTCTCCACCAATCCTCAAATTCGGCAGGCCGTTTCGAATCGTGCCGCGACCGAAGAAGAGCTGCAGCAGGGCAAGGGCCGATATTATCCGACCATTTCCGTGCAGGGTTCGGCTGGCGTTGAGAGCCTGAAGAATCCAACTCGGCGGAGTCTCGGAATCGCGAGCCATACGCTGTACCCGATTGAAGGCGACCTCATTGCGGATGAGGTCGTTTTCGACAGCGGTGGCCGCGAAGCCGAAATCGGCCGTCAGGCGGCGCGGAGCGACGCGGCGGCTGCGCGCGTTCAAGAGCGTTCCGAATATGTCGCGCTGAATACGTCGCGAACTTACATCGACTATATTCTCCAGCAGCGGCTGGTCGCTATCGCCCAGGACAACGTGACCTTCCATGAGAAGCTCGCTTCCGACCTTCGCGAAGGCGTCGCAAAAGGGTCCATCAGCATCGCCGACCAGCAGCAGGCCGAAGAGAGGCTCCAGGCCGCGCGCGCGAAAGTAACCCAGGCGCAGGAGGACCTCGACACTGCGTCGATCACGTTCCGCACTTACACGGGGATTCCGATCGACAACGTTTCCATGCCGCCCGACCTCTTGCAGTGCATGCCGGCCACTCTGGAAGACGCGGAAACCGCGGCTCGCCAGGAAAATCCGCGGATCCGCGAGGCAATGGCCGATCTGGCTACGTCGCGCGAGGAAGTCCGCGCTGCCAAGGCCAATCTCGGGCCGACGTTCAGCATCCAAGGCCGCGCTCGCGCTGGCAACGACATTGACGGATTCGAGGGTCGCACGACGGACCTGCAGGCGCTCGGCGTGGTCAAGTGGACGCTGTACAACGGCGGCACCAAGGAAGCGAACGTGCGAGAGCAGTTGGAACGCGAGAGCGAGGTGCATGGTCGCCTGTTCGAGCGGACTCGTGCTGCCGAGGAAGACGTGCGCACCGCGTGGAGCCGCCTGCAGAACCAAACGGCGCTGGCGAACGAGCTCGAGACGCAAGGCCGGATTTCGGACGATCTCCTGCTATCTTATCGCGAGCAGTTCAACATCGGGCGGCGCTCGCTGCTCGACGTGCTCGATGCGCAGAACTCGCGTTACAGCGTTCAGCAGCAGACAGACACCGCGCGTCTCGCCAAGCTGTATGCGCAATATCAGGTGCTGGCCTCCGAGAACCGGCTGATCCAGTGCCTCGGTGTTCAGCCACCCGCGGCAGCGAGGCAAAGCGAGATGGCCCGCTACCACGTCAATCCGATTCCGCCGGCCGATCTCCAGGAGAACAGCATCCCGGCACCGGCCCTCGCGCCCACGTCGATGGCGCCAGGGCAGCCTACGCCGGCGATGGTGCCAGGGGAGCCTGCGCCGACTCCGCCTCCGCCGCCAAGCGGTCGCTAAGAAGGAAGAGGACGGGTTGTGAGTTTTATGCACTGGCTTGATGTCGAACCGTCGCGGGAGATCGACCCTGTCCTTGATTGTCTGGCGTTCATTGCGCGGCAGGCGGACCGGCCATCATCACCGGTGCTTCTTCGCGCAGGCCTCGCGTTGTCGGCGGATGGCCGCTTGCCATTCCACCAGATTGAGCCTGCGCTCGAGCAAGTCGGAATGCGGGCGGATCCCATCACGCGCAGCCTTCGGGGTTGGCCGTCGGGGAAGTGCCCGGCGATCCTCGAGCTCGAGGACGAGCGCGCCGCTGTACTCCTCGAAGTGCGCGATCGCGATGGGCTGATCTACGCGCCCGGCCTCGCCGAGCCGATCTGGGTCAAGTTGGAGGAAATCGAGCCGGCTTACACGGGCCGTGGCGTGGTCGTCGAAACCGACCCGACGCGCGAGCGCGAGAACGAGCGGCCGTGGGACGAGGCGAAGCGGCGCCACTGGTTCTGGTCGGAGATCTGGAAGGTTCGAATCGAATTCTGGCCGGTGCTCCTGGCGGCGCTGATCGTGAACATGCTCGCATTCGCAATGCCGCTGTTCACGATGAACGTCTACGACCGGGTAATCCCGAACAAGGCCGCGGCAACGCTTTGGGTGCTTGCGCTCGGTGTTCTACTGGCGCTGACATTTGACTTCACTCTCCGGATCGCTCGTGCGCGGCTGATTGACGAGGTCGCGCGCAAACTCGACGCCAAGCTGTCGCAGAAGCTTTTCGAGAAGGTAATGAACCTGCCGATGTCGGACCGGCAGGGGAGCACTGGCGCGCTGGCGAGACGCGTGTCGGATTACGAAATGGTCCGCGACTTCTTCGCGTCCACGACCGTGGTCCTTGCTGTCGACCTCACGTTCATGTTCCTGTTTCTCGCATTCATCACGCTAGTCGGCGGCTGGCTCGTGCTGGTGCCCCTCGCAGGCATTGCTGTCATGCTGACTGCTGGCTTTAGCCTGCAGAGGCAGATGGGCCGCGTCGCGCTCGATGCCCAGGCAGACTCGAGCCTCCAGCATTCCGTGTTGGTCGAGGCGATTTCCGGCGCTGAGACGCTTAAGGCAGCGCGCGCCGAAGGACAGATGCTGGGACGCTGGCGGCGCTATGCGGCGATGAGCGCCGCGACGAGTGAGCGGATGCGCAAGCTTTCCGCGGTCGCGGTCAATCTTGCTAGCATTTCACAGCAGTCGATCAGCGTCGGACTGCTGGTCGGCGGCTTCTATCGGTTCCAGGCCGGCGAGATGACGATGGGTGCGATCATCGCAATCATCATGATCTCGGGCCGTTCGCTTCAGCCAGTGGGGCAGCTCGCCTTCCTGGTCACGCGCGGCAAGCAGGCCTTTGCGACGCTCACGTCTTTGCAGCGGATGATGGAGGCGCAGGACGAGCGTCAAGGCGAGATGCGCAGCATCGTTCCCGAGATTCGCGCTGGCCACATCGAGCTGCGCGATGTCTCTTTCCGGTATCCGAACGCGTCCCGCGATTCTTTGTCGGGGATGAACCTGAAGATCGAGCCGGGCGAGCGGGTCGGCATCATCGGCCGCGTCGCGTCGGGGAAGTCGACGCTCGGCCGAGTCCTTTGCGGCCTCTATCCTCCGACGAGCGGAGAGATGCTCGTCGACGGCCTCGACAGTCGCCAATACCATCCGCACCAGCTGCGCGAGGCGTTCCGCTTTGTCGGCCAGGACGCCGAAGTATTCAGCGGCACGGTACGCGATAATCTGATGCTCGGCGCAGCCGGCGCAGACGACAATCAGCTGGTCGACGCCGTGGTCCGCTCTGGCGCCGACATTTTCCTGTCGCGTGACGCAGCGGGTTTCGACTTGCCAGTCGGCGAGCGCGGCTCGCGCTTGTCGGGCGGTCAGCGTGCGTTGTTAATCCTGGCGCGCGCGCTCGTCAGCCCGTCGAAGCTGCTATTTCTGGATGAGCCGACGGGCTCGATGGACACGCAGACCGAACTCTATTTCGTCGAACATCTGAAAACGGCGCTCGCGCAGGACCAGTCGCTGGTCGTCGCCACGCATCGCCACAACATGCTGTCGATCGTCAATCGCCTGATCGTCATCGATGCCGGCAAGATCATCGCCGACGGACCCCGTGACGAGGTCCTCAAACACCTTAGCGCCGCAGCTGCAGCATCTGCGGCGATCCAGAAAGAGACGCAGTCGTGACCGCGCTCGCGCTCGCCGGACGCTGTCCGAAGCTCAGGATCCGCTCGTTGCGAATCGCAGCGGTTGCAATCGTCGTTGTGCTATTCGCAGCCGCGGTTGCGATGGCCATCTCGCTTCTGTCCGCGCGGACACCGGCCGATGCGGCGACCGTGCAGCTTCCGCCGGCAAGGGCGGCTGCGCTGGTTCAGGCCACTGCGGCAGCCAATGATTTCCAGGCCATCGGCGAGCAGGCGAAGTTGTTCAACGCGACGCTGCCGTTCAGCGGCGGAGTATTGCACTCCGCGCAGCCGTTCGCAGCCGCGGGCAGCGATCTCGACCAGCACCGCGCGTTGCTGTGCATGACCCAGGCTGTCTATTACGAAGCCGGTTTCGAGCCGCTCGAGGGCCGCCGCGCGGTTGCGCAGGTCGTTCTCAACCGGCTGCGGCATCCCGCGTTCCCGAAATCGGTGTGTGGCGTCGTCTACCAGGGCACCAGCGGCGGCGTCTGCCAGTTCACGTTTGTGTGCGACGGCTCGCTTTATCGCGCGCCGGACCGCGAAGCCTGGCGCGAGGCGGAAGCGGTCGCTCGCGCGGCGCTCGACGGCTATGTCGAGACGGCGGTAGGCGAAGCGACCCATTATCATGCGGACTATGTCGCGCCGCGGTGGGCGCCTTTGCTCGCGAAAGTCGCGCAGATAGGACAGCATATTTTCTATCGCTGGCCCGGCGCGTGGGGGCAGCCGGCCGCGTTCGTCGGCCGCTATATCGGTGAGCCCCGCGACCCGCTGTCGCTCAGGCCGCCGCCGCCGCTAGATCGGGCCATGCCGAGCGACTTGCTTGCAACGCAGGCCGCTGCGGGACCGCCCGTTCCTCGGGCGCCGGACGATGTCGGCGGGCTGCTCGATACGTCCAAGGGATGGACACTGCATATTCCTGGCCCGGACGAAAGCGACGGCGCGACTGCGACGTTGGTCGCTGCCCAGCAAGGCACTTCTACCTCGCGTGCTCAGGTCGTAACCGCATCTGCCGCCGGTACGACGACGGGCAGCAGATAATCGAAATTCCGGAGCAAGCGTAACATGGCTACTCTTCCATTCGTCGGACCCGCGATCAGGCACCGCAAGCCGATGACCGGTGCGCGGATGATCATCGTCGCGACCGCGGCGGCCTTCCTGCTCTTCCTCCTGTGGGCGAGCATGGCGCCGGTGGACGAAGTCACTCGCGGCGAGGGGAAGGTCATTCCGTCGAGCAAGCTCCAGACCATTACTGCGGCGGACCCAGCGACGGTGAGCGAAATCCGCGTCCGCTCCGGCCAGCGCGTGCACAAGGGGCAGCTCCTCGTCCGGCTCGACAGCCCTGAAAGCGAATCGCAGCTCGGCCAGCTCCAAGCGGAGACGGAGTCCCTCCAGGCGCGTTCGGCAAGGCTGACCGCGGAGGGCGGCATGGGCGCAGACGCCTGTCAGGGAGCCGATTGCGCCGGCGAAGCGGCATTGCAGGCGGCACGCGCGTCGGCGCTGCACAGCAAGGTCGAGGCATCGCAGGCGACCGCCGAGCAGGCGCGGCGCGACGCGGCAGAAGCCGTGGCAACGATCAACAGCCTCCAGAGCACGCTCGTCCTTGCCCAGCATCAGGTGCAGATGATGGCGCCGCTCGCGGCCAAGAACATCGTTCCCCAGACGGACCTGCTCGAGAAGCAGCGCGAAGTGGTCGACATCCAGGGGCGCATCGCTGCCGCGCGGGAGCAACAGGGCAAGGCACTTGCCGCGGTGCAGGAAGCACAGGCGCAGGCTTCGCAGGCGACCTTCGAGTTTAAGCAGCAGGCACTCGACGAGCGGAGCCAAGTCAACGCTAAGATCGCCGTTAACGAGCAGTCATTACGCGGCGCCGAGAACAAGCTGAGCAGGACCGAAATTCGCTCGCCGGTCGATGGCGTCGTGAACGACGTACAGGTGACTACAATCGGCTCGTACGTGCAGCCGGGCCAGAAGATCATGGAAGTCGTGCCGCTTGGCGACAAGCTGCTCGTCGAAACGCGCGTCAAGCCGAGCGACATCGCCTTCATCAAGGTGGGAGACCGAGCGCTGGTGAAGGTAACCGCGTACGACTTCTCCACCTACGGTGGCCTTGAAGGCCGCGTCGTGCAGGTCTCAGCCGACTCGATCTACGATGACAAGGAGAAGGAGGCTTACTTCACTGTCATCGTAGAGACGGACAAGAGCTATTTGATGGCTTCTGGCCGTCCACTGCCGATCACGCCTGGCATGATGACGAATACCCAAATCATCACAGGGCGGAAGAGCGTCCTAACCTACCTTATGAAGCCGGTGTTGAAGGCAAGAAGCGACGCGCTGCGCGAACGCTGATCCCCAGCAGGAATGAAAACTGCACCAGCATTTTCGCTGACGTACACTGGAGCGGGTTGAACACGATAGCCATGTGTCCAGGCGCCGTTGGCTGCGAACGTCAGAATCGGCCGGTAGTCGCTGACGGCCTCGCTATCGAGAAGCTGATCCGTGCCGTTGTCGAGGACATACATGTGCCCCGTGGCGCGAACCACGAGCACCGCGTGATCGGCACGGCGAACGAGGTCTCGCAGCACGACTAGGTAAAGGTTGTCCTTGGCAAATCCCGCCGCGCGAAGCATCTGCAGCTTCGCGATCGCATAATCTTCGCAATCTCCCCGACCACTGCTTAGAGTCTGGTTCGCGGTCGACCATACGTCCGCGCGGCCCCACTGGATTTCATCCTCAACATAACGGACGCGATGATTGACATAACGATTGACGGCTTGGAGCCGATCGGTCGAGCCGAGGCTCCTCAAGGCCCGAGCAAGCCGCGCGGGAGCTCCGTCGACCGGCGCGCTTTCAACGCGCCGCCAGCGGCCATCGAGCGGGGTATGGGCGACGCGAAGCGCGACGGACCCAAAAACATCCGGGCGACCGCTTAACACGCCCTCGCTCACAGCCAGGCGATCCCGGACAATCGCCGCGAGCTTGGGCAGAGAGTAAGCCGCCGGTCGAAGCGTTGTGGGCGCTGCCGGAATCGCATTCTGTTGCGCGAGGATTGCCTGCAAGGCGCTCGGTGCGCCGAGAATGGCGTCGCTCTTGGACCAGCTGACCGATATCGGCACATCCGAAGGTGTCGATTGCGCACAGGCAGGCGCCGCAACGATCGCAATGCCCGCGGCCGCCGAAACGACGAGCGCCAGCCTTTGAAGATGGACGCGGATTGCCATGTCGTTGCATCTCGCAGGACAAGGCGAATTCTTGATTAAAACATATGGTTAGCGCGACGTTTACCAATCGCGGATGGCGGCTCACAGATATTGAAGCAACCGCATATCCCGCTGAAGGACGGGCAAGATCGCAGAGGCTACCGGACGCAGTGTCGGGCTGGCCCCGTGTGCCGCATAGGTGGCATGAAGCGTCAGCGCTTCCCGATGCACCTCAAGCTGTTGCCGCCGGTAGGTCGCGTCGAAATCCGGCGCCTCCGCCAGCTCGTTCAGCATTGCCTGATGCTTGCCGTTTAGCGCTGCCGACAGGAGGAGGTTGAGTCGGCGGCCGGCAAGCGAGAGCTCCGCGCTGGTTCCTTTGTGTGTGGCAATCATCGTTGAGGCGAAATCGCGCATGCGCTGCGAAGCCGAACGTTGCAGCGCGAGTTCGGACGAGCCGATGATGAAGAGTTCGATCGAGCCTGCCTCGGCGATATAGGTCGCTGCCGGCACACCTTGGCCCGGCACGAACCTTGGCGAGGGCCGATATTCAGCAGTAGGGGGAACGGGGGCCGGCTGCTCCTCGCGCGCGCAACCTGCAAGCAAGAGAAGTGCGACGCACAGTGCGCCAGCTTGCCAATTCGATTTCAACATGTGCCCCGTGCTCCCGCTGGGCGGCACTTAGCACATTATTCGCGTATCGGAGAGAGAGTGCCGGCGGCCCTTACTTCCGCGCGAATGCCGTGGTCGCGCTCGCGACTGCGGACGGAGCGGCGGGGCGGAGATGAACCCATGCGCCACTCCACCCGAAGGTTATCACCGGCTGGAATTCGAAGCGTCTCTCTTCCGCTAGGAAGGGCGCGCCGCCGGTGTCGTCTAGCACGTAATATTTCCCACTGACGCGTACAATCAGCACGGTAATCGGCCCGCCGACGCGATCACGCGCGAGCGTGAGAAACAGATCGGAGTTGTTGAAGCCGAGAGCTCGCAATGCTTGCATCTTCACGATGGCACGGTCTTCCATATCGCCTGCGCCGCGCGCGAGGGTCTGCGATGCTGTGGCCCAATAATCGTGCTGACCCCACTCGGTGGTGTCCGACACCCATTGGATGCTTGCGTGAACTGCGCGCTGGACAAACGACAGTTGCTGGAGCGGCGGTAACGGTCGTGCAGGGGTGATTAGATGCTGCAGAACCGGCGAACTGGAGGCGTCTGCGCGTGCGCGATTGAGGTTCTCCCTGAATCGTTCAGCCTTGATTGGAACGGCGACCGTTCCCAAAATATTGGGACCAGCCGCTTGGAAGGGAACGATCATGGCGGCAGGTGCCGCCGGAGTCACGGGTGCTGATAGCACCGGTGTTAATTGCACACTGGCGATAAGCAGTGCGAGCCCACACCGTGAATGCCAAAGCATTGATTTCTCCCGCGCTTCATTCGAGCTCGGGAAAGGGAATCACGAAATTCGGAACTCGGGAAGGAGCAGTTTAACGCGGATTCTACCGTCAACGACAGAACGTTACGCATCCGCGATGAAATGCCAGCAGACACCTCGACTAAGACTGTTGAACCGCCGGGTCTTCGGGTGAAAGCGACCGCCAACGCGCAGCGCGGCGAGCCGCGCCTCGTTGACGATTGCCGATCGGTGCCCCCTTCACGCTATGCCCCTTTTTTGCATCTAGTTGGGCCTGTTCGGCTCTTCCGTGTCCATAACGGTGGTTTGACGCCCGGTCGAATTGGCATCGACCTTGGCCTCGGTCACCAGCACCGTCGTCCCCGGCCCGATCACTGAGCGCATGTTTTTCACGAACCCGGTGGGAAGGTGCATCTGCTCGACCCGTTCGGTCGAGATGATCTCGGCCGGCTCCCCGGTGAGGTCGGAAACGCCAACCTGGATCCATTGCGGCGTTTTGCCGCCGGACAAAGTCATAACCTGGGACTCGGTGGTTTGCTGCGCGACCACGGCGTGCGCGCGGCCTATCTCGATCCCATTGCGCAGGACCACGACCTGCTGGTCGCCGGTCGAGATGATGATCGACACCGGGCCGCTCGGCGCCGCAGCCGGGTTCCAGGTGAACGTGCCCTCGGGCGACAAGGGCATCGCCGCCACTGGCGTCACTCCGGCAATCGCCGGCGCCAGCACGCCCGCGGCCTCGCGCTTGACCGGATCTTCGTGGCCGCCGGCGATAACCACGGTGCCGCCCATCGGCATTGCGTCGAATAGCAGCTTGGAGAAGGCAAGCGGCAGGTGAATGCAGCCGTGGCTTTCGGGATAGCCGGGCAGCCCGCCGGCGTGGAGCGCGACCCCGCCCCAGGTCAGGCGCTGCTGATAGGGCATCGGCGCGTCGTTATACTTGTGGCTGATGTGCTCCTTGTTCTTCTCAAGGATGGTGAACACGCCGGTCGGCGTTTCGAAGCCCGGGCGCCCGGTCGATACAGTGGTGACGCCGATGCGCACCCCGTTGCGGTAGACGGTTCCCAGCTGCCGCCCCAGATCGACATAGACGAGGATCGGGCCGCTCGGCGCGATCTTCGGGTACCACAGCCATTGGCCCGGTTTGAGCTTCTCGGCCTGCTTGGCGAGCTCGAGCTGGGCCGACTTGGCCGCGCCTTGGGCGTGGAGCGGCGGCATAGCCAATGTGGCGGCGAGCGCGGCGGCGAGAAGGACGCGCACGGTCACGCGATCCACACGCCGATGAGCGCGGCGATCGCGACCAGCACCAGCAGCGCGTTCATCACGATCAGCAGCTGGTTCTTCACCGGGCGCAGATCAGTCTTCGGCGGCGGTACGCCTTCGCGCACCTGGCGCCACACCGCGAACGCGAAGCACATCACGGCAAAGATGACCAGCGCGGTCGCGGTGAGCTTGGCCAGGAGCTCGGGGACGATGTCCTTGAACAAGGCGCGCGCGCCGACTCCGCTGGCCAGCGCGGCGAGCCCGGTGCGCACCCACGCCGCGTAGGTGCGCTCGGCGGCGAGCAAGGTGCGGTCGGCCGCCAGCGTGGTGCGGCGGTCGGCAAAGTCGGCGAGGTCGGTCGCGGTATGCGCGACCGCCTTGGCGCTCTCGGCCAGCTCGGCGGTTTGCAGCACGGCGGCCTTGGCGCTGGCTTCCGGGGTGTCGTTCATCGTGGGCTACACATATCGCAGAGCGCGAAAAGTCCCAAAAGCCGCAGGTCTGCGCGCGCACGTACGTGTGCGCGCGACCGGTTCGAGATGTAGGATTCCGCCCGAGGAGAAGTTGACGAATTTGACAGTACCGCGCGCGTACTGGTGCGCGGCGCCGCGCGCGATGTCGCCCTGAGTGACTGAAAGCGGGGGGCGTGAGTTTCATGAGTTTCGTCAGGCTGGATCGCGGCCGGTTCGTTCTTGAGCTGCGGCGCACACAACCATTCGAGAGTGACAGTGAGAGTGACAGTCCGCTGCTGGCGCGAGCCGGGCGAGGAACTCGTATCGATGGGTGGGGCGAAAGCCTGAGGGTGCCGTCCTAATCACTTTAGCGATGCTGGCAGAGAGGGAGTATCCGCGGAAGGCAAGCCAAGTGACAGATGTTTTCGCGCCGGACGCCGGCTGTATTGTTCAGCTGCGGATTCGCTGCAGCGGATTCTCGTTTATTCTCAACCGTGTACATTGCTGCTATGGTCCCCTGTAACAAGGGGGACTCGCATTGCGTAATGATCGCGCGTCGAATGATGACGAGGAAGTCAGCTTAGATGACGCGATAGCGCTTCTCGACGAGGTTGAGCGGCTGCGCGCGGAGCTCGCAACGCGCGAGGCGCGCCTTGTCGAACTAGATCGCCTGGCGCACCGGGACCCTTTGGTGGATCTCGCGAATCGCAGAAGCTTTCTCGCCACCCTCGAGCATCTCATCGCGCGCGTGGAACGGTATGGCGTCGAGGCAGCCATTTTGTTCGTGGACGTTGATGGACTCAAGGCGATCAATGACAAGTTCGGCCATCACGCGGGGGACAAAGCGCTAATTGAGGTCGCGCGCTTGCTTGTTACGAGCGTTCGAAAGGCGGATTTTGTGGCGCGGTTGGCGGGTGATGAATTTGGAATCCTGCTTGAACACTCAAATGAACTGAGCGCGTGGCAGACGGCGCTGCGCGTGGTCGAAACTGTTGACGAATGTCAGTTTTGCTTGAAGGGCGTTTGCCTCCCGCTAAGCGTTGCCGTCGGCGTTGGAGTGATCCGGCGTGGAGACACTCCAGAGTCAGTCCTCGTGCGAGCTGATAAAGAGATGTACCGAATTAAAGCTATCTCGGGTGCCAGACCATCTCCGTCCTGACGACCTTCATTTGTAGCGCCCGTCGGATGACGGACTGCGCTCGCCACGAAAGCGCGCTTGATCACGAATCCTAATTACTGGCCTAGCCGAACGTCCAGTTTGGCTCGAAGCGGACGCTCGACACATGTCTGGTTTGGCTGGAAAGCGGACACTGACTTCAACGGTGAGCCCTAATAAAGCAGGGTTATTTCTGGCTGCTTTATCTCATTGTGAGCCGGTGCAAGAGCATATCAAAAACGGCTGGGTGAATCGGATTCGCAAATCTCAATCCGCAGCTCGAATCCTCGACCCAGCATACCTCGGTTTCCAGTGCTTCCAGTCCTTCGAACTTCACCCAAACACGCTCATTCATGCGCGGTCGTTCGATGAACTCACACTTGCAGCCGTAGCGCGACGCATCGAATACTCTCACCCGGTACCCAAGCGTGGTAGACCTTCGAAGCAACACTTCAGTCGAAACAGAAACGCGCTGCGCTCGGCGCGGCCACTGTGTTCGAGGCGATAGCTCAGCCTCAAACGACAGTCCAGCTTTCCTGCCTTTGCACCAGCGCACCCTTGCCCTGATGGCTCCGCGACCGAGCACCGAAAGCTTCACTACCTCGCCAGCAGGAAGCGACGAGTGGGTCTCAATTCGGCAGCCGTCATAAGACAAATCTAATACTCGCACGTCGACTATCTCGTCGCTACCTCTAACAACGTACGCTCGCAATTCGACTTCCCGACGTTCACGGCGCTTCATCAGCGGATTGCTGGGCTTAACGCGCTGCTCCGCAGCGGAACTGGTCATGTGTCGCCGCTTTCCAAAAAGCGCACTCCCGCTCTTCCGAAGAGCGACCATCGGATCGTCGCGCCGATGTCACCGAAGGGCGGCACAGTTAGCCTTACTATCCCGCCGATCTTGAGAAGCTCATCGGTGCGGACTTCACATCCATCCCGGGAAAGGTTCGTGACTACGATATCGATCATCCTGGCGTCGCCAAGCAGCGCGAAGCCACTCAGCGAAACCGTCTGCCGGTCCGCTCTGGGAATCCACCCTGGAATGCGTTCCACGACTGTCCTCACCCTATCGGGTCATTGATACGCAGATTGAGTAAACGATAGTTTAACAAGCCGGTCGGCGCCCAACGGCGCCACGAATGATAGTGCGGGTCGAAGTCACGGGAGCGGTCCTCGTCGCGCCCGAATCCGCCTCGCGGCGTGGCGCTGGCTGTGAAGAACTGCTCCGAACGGCGGTAATCGCCAGTGGCCGGCCGATAGCCACGGTCGCGGCCCGTCCAGTCGCTCGCCGACCAGGTGCGATCGCGCCAGTAATTGATGCAGCAACGTTGGTTCATCTGGAATCGGCTGCAGCAACGACCCGTCAGCTGTTCAAGCCCCGGCACAATATCTTCAGAGGCCCAGTACTTCCGCTCAGAAGTGGCAGGAGCCGGTCGCCAGCGAGGTTACTGCGCTAATCTCTGCTTTGGGTGGGACTCTCAGACGGTTGAGCTAATGTCCGCTTTCGACCCATTGCAGACATTAGCGGGCGCAGCGAAAGAACATCTGATCGAGTGGGTGCATTGGCGCGGCCAGCAACGAGAGCGCCTCGAAAGACTTGTCGAAGAAGCTCGTGCGACTGCTACAAGGCTCGCTCGCTTAGGCAACAGCACCCTCGTCTGGAAAGCTTTCTGCCACCGTTCATAGCTGCTACGAAGGATGATCCATTTCTTGCTTGAAGAGCCGTTGCGTGTGGCCGACCAGTTCTCACCAAAATCTACGTCTATGGGGAGGGTTATATGAAGGCTCTATCCTGGAACGCCGTTGCGGGCGGGGTTGTTTTCGCTTCGGCTGTACTCAATGGGACGACAGCTTACGCTGCGGCGAACGACGCCTGCACCCTGCTCACCGCCGCTGATGTCAGTGCCGCGCTTGGCACGAGAGCGAATTCCGGCCAGCCCGTGACGCCAACCGATCACAAGGTCTGCACCTGGAAGGCCGCCGATGGTCAGTCCTGGGTCACTCTAATGCTACAGCCGGCCTCCGCGTTCGACGGAGGGCTACGCCTGGCGGGCTACTCCAACGGTAAGCTCAAGCCGGTGCAAGTCGCGGGGCTTGGCGAAGGTGCGTATTTCCTCCCCATTGGCGATCAGGTCGGCCTCATGGTCAAGAAAGGCGCCGTAGCGTTCAAGATCGCTGTTTACCATCACGGTCCGATAGGCCCCAAGGAGGCCGCCGAGCGAGCGTTGGCCGGAAAGGTCGTTGGACGGTTGTAGAGTCGGTCGGCCATGGGCGAATCGTTGCTGCCCCATCGCCGTTGCAGCCGCACGAGACGTAAAGCATATTTACGCTCCGCGGCGTCAGGGATTGTTGATCCATCACCCGTATTGAGCGGTGACTGCAGGAGCCAATGTCCGCTTTGGGTGGAAAGCGGACGGGCACACGGTCGCGGCGGCACCAGTCCAATGCTACAATAGGCCTGGCGCTGGAGAATGTAGAATGGAGAACGATTCGGTACGAACGAGCGGTAGCCGCACGCTCGTGGATATGTGGATCGACGGCAAGCTTCGGGCGATCTCCGTGTCGCGTGAGGCAATCGAGGCTTTCCTTCACTTACCGTCCGATCTAGCGGCAGCGATGTCCGATGACGACCGCAGCGAGTTTGTGCGAACCCATTTGGCCCTGGTGGTCACGGCAGCGACCAACCGGCTCCGCAATACGAACGCCAGCGCTGACTCGGTCATGATCGACGCCGGGGACCTCGGCGGGCATGTCGGCCCAGGAACCGGCGATCGAAGTGGCGATCGTCGAAGGAGCGATCGTCGGCAGGGGGATCGCCGAAAGGTCGACCGTGGGCCGCCGCCGTCGGGCGAGCGAAGGCGCTAAACGGACAACCCCAACACCGCCGCGATAGCACATAGATGCCTCTTCTCGCGGGGCCAAAACTAATGTCCGCAATGGGTTCGAAGCTGAACGGCAGGTTTGGGTGGAAAGCGGACGTTAGTTCGGTTGTCTCCGGAGCATCGGGTCGGAAATAGAGCGGATTGACAGTCGCTCTCTGCACCTGCCTTCTATATGTTTTAGCGCAAAGATGGAGGGTGTGTCATGGATCGCAATATGCAGACGCTTCTTATCGGCGGGCTGTTGGTCGTGCTGGTGATTGCTTTCATCATGATCCGGCGGCGAGGTCCGGGTGCCTAAAGGGCCGCACGGACGGTAGCCTTCGACTCTGACCCCATCAAGGAAACGATTTTCTAACCAACTAGCGAGATAAGAGGTTGATGGGCGCATCCATCTCCACTCTGGTCGAGCTTTTCGCCAAGGCGGGCCTCGCACTGCTCTTGGCCAACGAAGTCCGCGGCTTCGCCGTTGCAGCGCCAGTCCTCTATGGGATGTACGAGGCGGGCGGGACACTCATGGCGATCTGGCTAGGGATTTGCTCGCTTGCAGGGATCGCCTTGTCGGTAATGGGGCCGCTGTTGGTCGCCCGAAAGTTCGAGCTCGTCTAGCCGTTGCGGCCCGTCTAACGTGTCTGCAATGGGTGGAAAGCGGACACGAATTAGCGCATCGAAAGTGACTGCAACTCGGCCTTGGCAGACAGTCCTGCCGCTTGCTCTTCCAAGCGGTGTGCCAAATCACGACCGGATACGTAAGCTGCGAGTCTTCGGAGTTTGTCCGCCTGCCCGCGTAGCTCTTCGGGCGTCCGCGGGAGCCACTCGTGATCCATTGAGCAACTATGCACCAAAGCGGCCCGCGTCAGCGTTACGTAAAGCTACTCATGCATCCGCAACGGCGCCGCTGCGACCGCAATGGGTGGAAAGCGGACTGCAGCCAAGAAGGCGAGCGTGACAAAGTTTGCCTGACCGCTCGTGGCGATCGACGGCTGCGTGGCGCCTTTTGTCCGCTTCAAGTGATCTGGCTGCCTCCAAGATCATTCCCGACCGAATGTCCGCTTTGGGTCGAAAGCGGCGCTAGACGGGAACGCGAAAAATGCCCCGCGATCGCTCGCGGGACCTGCGTGTTTCTTGGGGTCTTCAAGACGCCCGGCGATTGGCTTATCCAAAGGCCGCCGGATCGACGGTCGTTTCAACCTTTATAGAAAGGGGAATGCGATGAGACTGGCACGCATCTCAAGCCTGTCGGCGGTGCTGTTCCTGGCCGCCTGCACCAAGAGCCCGCACAATGATCCGCTGGGAAGCACCAAGACGAGCGGGGTCATCTATGCGACCACGGAATGCGTCGCGGCCCACCCCGACGGCGTCCAGTGCAACAAGAAGACCTGCAAGAAGGACGCGCAATCGGACTGCTCCGATTTCGCCAGCGCCTGTCTCAACAGCGGCCATTATTATTCGGGATCGAACGACGGCGGCGCCTGCTCGCGGATCTTGTGAGGAAAAAGGCCCTGCGATCGCTCGCGGGGCCTTGGGGTTTTGGATGGTAAGCCCCTCACCATGCTGAAAACGGCTCTTTAGTGACGAGCCTGGTTTTCAGCATCCTCTCCCGCGAGGGGAGAGGGGATTTAGGGCCTGGTCCGCTTCGTTAGCGGCTACCAGAAGCGATAATGGATCACCTGCAGAACCCTACCGGTGCGGATGTTCACCAGCAGCAAATCGTTGCCGTAGCGGATCCAGCGCAGAAAGCGGTTGCGCGGGGCCTGCAGATGATAGGCGCCGTAGTCGCTGATATAATAGTTCGAGCCGTAGAAGGCCGGCTGCAGACGGTAGCCGACGGTCACCGGACGGTAGCTCCAGTTGCGGACCGGAGCGACATAGGCGGTGTGCGTCCGCACGACATTGCGGTCGGCGCGGGCGACGCGCCGGTCGGTACGCGCAACGCGCTGGTTGGCGCGCGCGACTTGCCGGTCGCTGCGCACGGTCTGGCGGTTCGCGCGGACGGTGCGGCGGTCTTGCCGGACCTGGGCGCGATCGTGCCGGGTCGTATCGTATCGCTGCGCCTGGGCTGCGCCGGGGAGGGCAATCGCCGCCACCGCCGCCAAGAGGATCAACTTCTTCATTGTCATTCTCCTTCGTCGTCCAATCTCTTGAGCGACGCTTGTGTTCCCCGCTAATGCGATGGTGTCGCACGGGGCGGATGAACCGGACCCGTCTCGGCCGGTTAAGATTCAGACAGGTTTGGGCGCGAAGAAAATGGCCCGGGAGCAAATGCTCGCCGGGCCTTCTCATTTCTCGTCATTCCCGCGAAAGCGGAAATCCCGATGTTCTTCGAGAGAAGCGGGACCCCCGTTTGCACGGGGGTGACGCGGAGGTGCTAGTCGTTGTCGGCATCGCCGGTCAGGAACGCCGGGGCGAATTCGGGCGCGGGGCCGGCATCGCTGCGCTCGCCGCCTTCGCGTTCGCGGCGCGGGCCGCGGTCGCCACGAGGCCCGCGGTCGCGGTCGCGTCCGCCGCCTTCACGGCGCGGGCCACGATCACGGTCACGCGGACCACGGCCACGGTCACCGCGGTCGCCTCTCGGCCCGCGATCGCCATGTTCGCGCGGCTCGCGCGGCGGACGCGTGTCGGGCAGCTCCTCGCCGGTTTCCTGGTCGACCAGGCGCATCGACAGGCGGACCTTGCCGCGCTGGTCGACCTCGAGCAGCTTGACCTTGACCTCCTGGCCTTCGGAGAGGACGTCGCGGACGTTCTCGACCCGCTCGTTCTTGATCTCCGAGACGTGGACCAGCCCGTCCTTGCCGGGCATGAAGGTCACGAACGCGCCGAAATCGACGATGCTCGCCACCTTGCCGGTGTAGATGGTGCCGGGCTCGGGCTCGGCGACGATGCCGCGGATCCACTGGCGCGCCGCCTCGATCTGGCTCAAGTCGGACGAGCTGATCTTGATCACGCCCTCGTCGTCGATGTCGACCTTGGCGCCGGTCGTCGCGACGATCTCGCGGATGACCTTGCCGCCGGTGCCGATCACTTCGCGGATCTTGTCCTTGGGGATGGTCATCGTCTCGATGCGCGGCGCGTGGGCGGAAAGCTCCTCGCGGGTATGGTCGAGCGCCTTGGCCATTTCGCCAAGGATGTGGGCCCGGCCGTCCTTCGCCTGGGCGAGGGCCTGCTTCATGATTGCCTCGGTGATCCCGGCGACCTTGATGTCCATCTGCAGCGAGGTGATGCCCTCGCTGGTGCCGGCGACCTTGAAGTCCATGTCGCCCAAATGGTCCTCGTCGCCGAGGATGTCGCTGACCACGGCGAAGTCCTTGCCTTCGAGGATCAGGCCCATGGCGATGCCCGCGACCGGGCGCTTCAGGGGCACGCCGGCGTCCATCAGCGCGAGGCTTCCGCCGCACACCGTGGCCATCGACGACGAGCCGTTGGACTCGGTGATGTCGGAGAGGACACGGATCGTATAGGGAAACTCCTCGACCCCCGGCAGCATCGGGCGAAGCGCGCGCCAGGCGAGCTTGCCGTGGCCGGTCTCACGACGTGACGGAGCGCCGAAGCGCCCGACTTCGCCGACCGAGTAGGGCGGGAAGTTATAGTGCAGCATGAAGCGCTGGTAGGAGAGGCCCTCCAGCCCGTCGATCATCTGCTCGGAATCCTTGGTGCCGAGCGTCGTGGTGACGATCGCCTGGGTTTCGCCGCGGGTGAAGATCGCCGAACCGTGGGTGCGCGGAAGGAAGCCGACGGTCGCCTCGATCGGGCGCACCGTCTCGGTGTCGCGGCCGTCGATGCGGCGGCCCTCCTTCAAGATCGCGCCGCGGACGACGTCGGCCTCGAGGGACTTGACCAGCTTGGCCGCGACCAGCTGCTCCTGGGGATCGCTTTCCGCGAACGCTTCGGCGGCTTTAACGCGGACTTCAGCGAGCGCCACCTGGCGCTGCTGCTTGTCGGTCAGCTTGTAAGCCGCTTCGATGTCCTTGCCGATGAGCTTCTTGAGGCTCGCCTTGACCGTTTCCTTGTCGGTCGCTGCGCTGAGCTCCCACGGCTCCTTGGCGGCCTGCTCGGCGAGCTTGATGATCGCTTCGATCACCGGCTGCATCGACTTGTGCGCGAACATGACGGCGCCGAGCATCTGCTCTTCCGACAGCTCCTTGGCCTCGGATTCGACCATCATCACCGCGTTGCGGGTGCCGGCGACGACCAGGTCGAGGCTGCCTTCGGCGACCTGGGCCTGGGTCGGGTTGAGGACATAGTCGCCGTCGACGAAGCCGACGCGGGCGGCGCCGATCGGGCCCATGAACGGGACCCCCGACAAAGTGAGCGCGGCCGAGGCGGCGATCATCGCCAGCACATCGGGCTCGTTCTCGCCGTCGTACGACAGCACCTGCGCGATGCACAGAATCTCATTGTAGAATCCATCGGGGAAGAGGGGGCGGACCGGGCGATCGATCAGGCGGCTGGTCAGCGTTTCCTTTTCGGTCGCGCCGCGCTCGCGCTTGAAGAAGCCGCCCGGGATGCGTCCGGCGGCCGAGAATTTCTCCTGGTAGTGCACGGTCAGCGGGAAGAAATCTTGTCCCGGTTTGACCGACTTGGCGGCGGTAACCGCGCACAGCACCACGGTTTCGCCGAGGGTCGCGAGAACCGCGCCGTCGGCCTGGCGGGCAACGCGGCCCGTTTCGAGCTTGAGCGTCTTGCCGCCCCACTCGATTTCCACAGTCTTGGTATTGAACATTGTAGTCCCTTCAGTCCCGGCGGCCGGATGCCGACGGGTTCATCAAGTGGCGAGCTGTCCGGCTCGCCTCGGTTCGGGGCGTTTCTGTTGCCCCTGAACGCCCCGCCGAATTGCGGGACTGAACATATGCGAAGCGGCCCCAAGAGGGCCGCCCCAGTGGTTATTTCCGAAGGCCAAGCTTGGCGATCAGATCAGTGTAGCGCTGCTCATCCTTGCCACGAAGGTAATCGAGCAGGGAGCGGCGCTGGTTGACGAGCATCAGAAGGCCGCGACGCGAATGGTTGTCCTTGGCGTGCGTCTTGAAATGACCGGTAAGGTTGTTGATGCGCTCGGTGAGGATTGCGACCTGCACCTCGGGCGACCCGGTGTCGCCCTTGTCGCGCGCATGCTTTTTGATCAGCGCTTCCTTGCGCTCGGCGGTAATCGACATCGGTTCACTCCTATTCTTTTCTAAAGGTTGAACCCCCGGACGACCCGAAGGCCGTCGGCCGAAGCTTCCACCAATGCGACCGGACGTCCGTCCTCTGTCGCCAGGCAAAGCCCCGGCTTTGCGGGGATACCGGCAAGCCTCTGCCCCTGTCGGAGCATGCGGGCTTGGCCGGGGGTGACAGGGAGGGCCGGGATGTCGTCCAGCGCCGCGGTTAGCGGCAAGACCGCCCCATCGAGTTGCCGCGCCTTAGCGGTTTCTTCCAGAAAGTCCAGCGAAATGGCCTGTTTCAGAGAGAACAAGCCGGCGCGGGTGCGTCTCAAATAGGAAACGTGACCCACGGTTCCAAGTGCATGCGCGATGTCGCGGGCCAGGCTGCGGATGTAGGTGCCTTTGGAGACGGTGGCGCTGAGAGTGATCTCCTCCACGTCGTCATTCCCGCGCAAGCGGGAATCCCGCTGTTTTTTCAGTGAAGCGGGACCCCCGCTTTCGCGGGGGTGACGAGTTGAGAGGGAGTGGACAGTCACGCGCCTTGGCTTCAGTTCGACCTCCTCGCCAGCTCTCGCCCGGGCGTAGGCCGGCTTGCCGCCGACCTTCAGCGCCGAATAGGTCGGCGGGACCTGTTCAATCTCGCCTTCAAAGCGAGACAGCACTTCTTCGATCTGCCCGCGCGTAGGCCGAGAGTCGCATGACGCGACCATTTCCCCTTCGGCGTCGAGCGTGTCGGTCTCTTTGCCTAACGAAATCGTGAAGTCATAGGCCTTGGTTGCATCGAGCATCCGACCGGCGAGCTTGGTCGCCTCGCCGAGCGCGATCGGGAGGACCCCGCTCGCCAGCGGGTCGAGCGTGCCGCCGTGGCCGACCTTGGTCTTGGGCTCGCCCGCCTCGCGCAGCAGCCGCTTGACCGTGCTCACCGCCGTGGTCGAGCCCATGCCGACCGGCTTGTCGAGGATGATCCAGCCGTGAAGCATGTGCGCCGGCTTACACCGGCCATTCGTCCTTCAAAATCGCGAACAGCACGGTGTCGCGGACATGGCCGGTCCAGGTGATGCGGTCGGCGCGCAGGAGGCCTTCGCGCACCGCACCCAATTTCATCATCGCCGCCTGGCTGCGGGCGTTGCGGCGGTCGACGCGGAACTCGACGCGGCGGATCCCTGAGGCGAAGGCGCGCTGCAGCATCATGTCCTTGATCCGGCGGTTGAAGCCGGTGCCGCGCAAGTGCGGGCGATAGTAGGTGCCGCCGACCTCGAGCACCTGGCGGCTCTCGTCGATGCCGAGATAGCTCGACATTCCGGCGAGCTCCGCGCCGTCGAACAGCACGAAGGTGCGATTGCGCGGGTTCGAGGTGTAAAGATCAATACTCGCGTCGAAGCCATCCGGCCCGAAATTATTGGCGTAAATCTGCCAGATTTCGCGGTCCTCGGCACACGCCGCCTGAAGCGCGCTATGATGCGTTTCGGAAAACAGCTCGGCGCTGCAGCCGTCCCCGCTCATCGGCTCGGCGAGCCGGTCCCAGTCGATCATTCGCTTTTCAGGTCCCGCGCGACTTTTTCCGAGCGCAGGAGGCTCTCGATGTGGCTGCTTTCGTCGAAGCTTTCGTCGGCAATGAACTTCAATTTCGCCGCGTATTTCATGCGCACCCGGTGCGCGACTTCGCGCTGCAGGTAGGCGGTGTTCTGGCGGAGCGCCTTCAGCACGTCCTCTTCGTCCTGGCCGAGCAGCGGCTTCACGAACACCGTCGCGTGGCGAAGGTCGGGCGACATCCGCACCTCGGTGACGCTGACCAGATGGTTTTGCAGCGTCGCATCATGGACGTCGCCGCGCTGGAGCAAGTCGCTCAGCACGTGGCGCACCTGTTCGCCGATGCGAAGCAGGCGAACCGAGCGACCCTCAGGCGTTTCCTTCGTCCGCATCGGCTAGAGCGTCCGCGCGCGCTCCTCGACCTCGAACACTTCGAGCATGTCGCCCGGCTTCACGTCGTTGGTGCCCTCGAGCACCACACCGCATTCAAGACCGGCGCGCACTTCGGCGACGTCGTCCTTGAACCGCCGCAGCGAGGCGATGACGGTCTGCGACACGATCACGTCCTCGCGAGTGAGGCGGGTCTTCAAGCCCTTGCGGATGACGCCCTCGGTGACCAGCAGGCCGGCCGCCTTGTCCTTCTTGCCGGCGTTGAACACCTCGCGAACCTCGGCGCGGCCCACCACCGTCTCGATGATCTCCGGGCCAAGCTCGCCGGCCATCGCGCCCTTGGCCCAGTCGGTCAGGTGATAAATGACGTCGTAGTAGCGCAGCTCGACTTTGGTCCGCGCTGCGACTTCGCGCGCCTTGGCGTTGGGGCGGACGTTGAAGCCGATGATCGGCGCTCCGCTGGCGCTGGCCAGCGTCACGTCGCTCTCGGTGATCGCGCCGACGCCCGAATGGAGCACGCGGACCTTGATCTCGTCGGTCGACAGGCGGTTCAAGGAATGGACGATCGCTTCGACCGAGCCATGGACGTCGGCCTTCACCACCAGCGGGAACTCCTTGGTGGTCGAGGCGTGGTTCGCGAACATGTTCTCGAGCGTGACCGGCGAGGACGTGGTGCGCTTACGGT
>Ga0193751_1000269_pt1 | contig 44852 bp, 35 predicted proteins | sample L1c2metaG_FD_143050 | JGI IMG/M metagenome (GOLD analysis project Ga0193751, IMG submission 143050) | Soil microbial communities from a riparian zone of the East river system, Colorado, United States - L1c2 | ecosystem: Environmental > Terrestrial > Soil > Riparian zone | place: USA: East River...
ACAGGCAGGCGTGCCCAGCCATCGGCCTGGACGAATTCCCTAAAAATTCGGATGGTTGCAGGGTGCCGGGAACTCGTTCACAGGAAAGAACAATTAATTGCAGAGGCTTGATTTGAACCTTCGAACTCCTCTACCTGTTCGTCCGGTCTAAATGCTTCAGCGTCCAGACGTACTCCATGGCGTCAAATCAATTAGGTAACGAGAAGTCGGCTTGTGTTTACTGATGGAGAGAAGTGGCGATTGCGATTGCTGCTTCTGCCTGAGTCAAGGCAGAGCGGATGCGACACTTGATTGCGGACTTCGACGCTGGCCCGAAGTCGGCTTCGGGGACATGTGTCGAAAACAGGTCAAACACAAAAGGAAACCGTTGAAGCGATCTCCTCGCTTTCTGATCGGCAATCTTCAATCGCTTGCGGAGATCGCCCAAACTTTTTGGTACTCACTTTCCCACGACTAATATTCTCGGCTCTTCCCCTTCGGCGTCAATCGCCATTTTGGCGTTGGCCTAATGTCGCTCTTGGCTCACGAGTGCGTTCTGAGCGATCGTCGCCGCGCTGATCGCAGCAGCCTTCAACACCCGCAACGTGTTTTTGGGTTGGTTTACTGTTTGTGCTCAGAATGAAACAAACCTTTGAACCCCTAGTTTCCCCCCAGGGACTCATTGAAGCTCCTAAGTCATTGATTATAAACAGCATACTATTTGGAGAATGAAACCTGGAGCCAATGAAACAGGCGTCTAAAGCGAATCTCTTGTGCCTGTAATGATTTGATTCTAAAGAAGTTGGTCGGGGAGAGAGGATTTGAACCTCCGACCCCCTGGTCCCGAAACAACGACGGAAGTGCTATCTCATTGATTCGCTTAGCTTGGCTCTGCGTCACAGACCACGGTTTTATGCGGTTTTCGGCACTTAATTGACCCATTTTTGACCCAAGTTTTTCAGGTTGTTTTTGAGTCTTGAGGATCGTCTCTACGAATCGCGGCCCGGTTCTTTCGACTTCTCGTCTTGCCGCTCCCGATCCCAATTGTCTAGCAGTCGGAAGAATCCGACGAGTTCAGATATGGACTCGTCGTCGAGTTCGCGTCCGCAAGACTTGGGATCGGCTTTGCCGGACGGCGACGCACCCTGGCTACCATCCTCGGAGATGTTTGAGTTGTCTCCCCTTGACACCTTAGCAGCCTCCGCCTAGTGTTCCGGTTTAATGACTCTACAGCAAAAGCTCAGTGAGCTGGATGAGACCCTTAACCGGCACAAACGCGGCTCTTTGTTCGAGGAACTCGTTGCCGGCGTTCTGGAGGAGCAAGGCTTCGATGTGACGCTTAACGCCAAGGTCGCCACTCCTCGGCAAACAGACCTCTATGCTCACCGTGACGGATTGTCATTCATTGTTGAGGCAAAATGGCAGAAAAAGACAATCCACATCGGAGATATCGAATCCATAGTCGAACGTCTTCGTAAAACACCACCCGACGTCTTTGCTTGCGTCTTTAGCATGTCGGGATACACGCAGCAGGCGGTCAAATATGCCTCGGAAAATAGGAGTCATGAACTATTGCTGTTCAACGAGGCTGAGATTCGGGGCATTGTTGCCGATGAACTGTCTTTCACAACGATTCTAAAGCGAAAGAAGGACGAGATTAGAAGGAACGCGCGGGTCTGGTTCGCTGACTGGAAGCCAAAGAGTTGGCGCACGGGATTGTTACCTGCAGGGCCTGAGATTCTACGCATGGGGGGCCAATCCGAAAGTTGGTGGTGCTGCGAAACTCACGATAATGATGTCATATTTTCGAGAGAGCTTCTCGACTTGGGAGGAGATTCCGGTGCGCCCGTTTCGCTAAGACTCCGTGCAGATGTTCGCACTTCGGTGGACCTCTTACGCCTTTTGCGTATCCTCAAGATTGAGGTGGGACTCAAGGGTGAAGAATCATTTGCGATTCATCAAGGATCTGTTGGCTGGTACGGGTCCGGCAAGGAAAGCTTCGTCACGGCAATAGAACAATGGAAGCAACGATACGCAAAATTGAATTGGCAAAGTTACCATCACTCGGAAGAATTGGCCTATTGTGATCGGCTTGAGTATGGCGGTCTGATGGGCGTCACATTAAGGCAGCGGGTTGGTAAAGACGCCTACCTCTATTCTTGCGAAATCGAGATACTATTGTCCGGTTTGCCTGTTGATGCTTCAAGGCTCCAGGCATTGTGCGAACAAACGGGCAACACTGAAGCGAGGTTTGAGTTCGAAAAGCACAAAGCGGTTTATACACATCGTTTTCACCCACGAGTCCCGGTTCACCCGGTAGGGATCGTTGTCGATCCGACCCAAGGTGAACTAGCGTCTGGTTTAGTCACGAAGAATCCGTTCTACAAAGGCGATACTCGTAGCTCGTTGGACGCCGTGTCTTTGAGCTCGTCAAACCCACTCCGATTTCTGACGAATAACGAATTGCTCTGTTGTCGATTGAAGAGTTGGCATCCAGCCGCCAAAATGATGGATCGCTATAGTCTTGTGCAGGTTGATGGATGCTGGATCGCGAACATTCCAGTCCTGTATGTTGCGGCTGACTGGGAATAGGACTCATGCCTGCACTGGTTCGTACTCTACTTTTAGCCAATACTCTGAGGGGGCAGAACTGGAAGGAGTGTAAAAGCCATGGACACGAATAGGAAGAGTGAGAACTCCAATGAGCCAGGCTCAAGCGAGGGTTCAGCAACCCGCTGGTGGGAATTTTATGCCGTAAGATATGCCATGGGAACAGTTGTCGGAGCTGTTGTTCTCTATTCGCTTTGCCTATCAACCCCGGTGTTCAAGCCTTTGCTGTTTGACACTGCAACAAGCGGAACCGCAACCAAGGCTCCAGATTCAAGTACTCTCGCTCCGATAAAACTAGAGACCGTTCAGCTCGCACTGCTGGCCACATATGGTCTTATCTATTGCTACATCGCGAGCGCTCCCATTTTGGTATTTCACGCAAGTCGATTTTTGTTGAGCCTCGACGTGAATTGGCAGGTTTGGCTAAGGAGATGTCTGACTTATTTGTTGATACCGCTAGCAGCAGCCTTGGGAATCTGCCTCGAATCGGGCAGCCTTCCGTTCGTTGAACGCGCGTTTTTCTCTGTCGTAGGCTTTCTATTTACTTTTGTTTTGTGGTTTCAATACTGCGCTGTCGGCCTCGGACTACTCAAGCGGAAAGAACTCTACGCTTTCTACAAGAGACTTTCCCAGCATCGCGCAAGCGCAAAGGGCGGAATCACCGACTCTTATCGGCATCTTCGGGAACATGGGAATTCGTTCTTCATTGTCTTCTTGGAGATAATCCTCGGCATCATTTTGGTCGGCGTGGGTCGCCTCTCAGCGAGCAAATACTCATCAGATAAGGGTGTGTACCTGTACATCGCTTTGATGCTTGTCTGGATTCTCCCGGCCGCCTTCGTCTGGCTGGTAGCTACAGTCTTTGAGCGCGAGTTTGCGGAATGACAGCGTTTAGGGGAATCGGATCAAGTACTACTGCATCTCCGTTGGCAGCACGGTGGCTGGCGATACGTTTTATGATTGTTACGGAAGACGGCCCGGGCGGGCACCCAAGCAATGTCTATCCCCGACTACCAGTCATTAATGCTAGCGGTTCTAGTCGCCTCTTCCAAAGGGGAGGTCCGTATCGGAGAGGTTGTCGACGAGCTGGCCGATCAGCTTGGTCTTTCGCCGGAAGAGCGGGCTGAACTCCTGCCCTCTGGCCAGCAGACCGTATTCAGCAACCGCGTGCATTGGGCGAAGTCCTATTTGAGCAAAGCTCAGCTCGTAGAAATCACTCGTCGGGGATATTTCCGGATCACGCCGCGAGGACAGACAGTCCTCCAATCAGCGCCCGAAAAGATTGACAACAAGTTTCTCATGCAATTTGAGGAATTCCGCCAATTTCGGGAACGATCCAGTACGACGCCTGAACTCGATGGCGGGGCATCAGCTCCAGTATTAGAGGAGCAGAAGCAAACGCCCGACGAGACGATGCGCATGGCGTACCGCCAGATTGAAACTGCGTTGACCCACGACTTGCTGGAGCGCATCCGGGAGGCTCCGCCAGATTTCTTTGAACGCCTAATGGTGAATCTGCTTCTCGGAATGGGCTACGGCGGCTCAACAGAAAATGCCGGACGCACTCTTGGCCAGTCAGGCGATGATGGTGTTGACGGTGTCATCGACCAGGACGCTCTCGGGCTGGATCGCGTTTACATACAGGCGAAGCGCTATAAAGTCGGCAACAATATAGGACCTGGGGCAATCCGCGACTTCTTCGGCAGTTTGGACCGCCACAAAGCAACAAAGGGTCTATTTGTAACGACCTCGACTTTTTCCACTTCTGCTAAAGAAACCGCAGAGCACTTGAGTAAGCGGATTGTCTTGGTAGACGGCGATCAGCTAGCGCGTTTGATGATCCGTCACAATGTGGGATGCCGGATCGAAGAAACGCTGCATATTAAAAAGATTGATGAGGAATTTTTCGAGTAGAGCGCCGGCTGTGCAGACTGATTTACCCTATGTCGGACCACAATTACTTCGCTAATCTCATCTGGCAAATAGCCGGGCGAGACCTTGGGCAAGGAGATATAGTTTTGAGGCCTGGAGGCCTATCTGCAGTGTGTTGGCCATCTCTTCATCGCTTCCGCGTCACAGATTTTGCGGCTCCCAAAACAGCAGCAATCACCACATCTGCATCCTCTGGGTTCCATTTCGTCGGAGACGACATCACATGGATGCCCCAGTTTTTCTCTCGAAAGATGCTCAGGCGATCACGCAACTCCCTAATAGGCACCGCTGTTTGTGGTCGCAGAGAAACTACGATTCGCACTTCTACACGGCAAGGATAAAGATCACCTTTCCAGATGGGAGACGTGTCTAGGTATGGCTCGGATTGAACTTCTAGAATCCCGATCCAGGTTCCGACCCCGCTCAAGTAGCACAGCAGATAGTCTCCCAGCTTCAAGTGCCTCATATGGCCCCAACGATTGTCGTTGAAGCCGGTGACACTCCCCCCTGCGTCGAGAAATTCCTGCCAAGTCTTAGGAGAAAAGACTTGTACCCAACAGGTTCGATCCTTTTTTTCTTCGATCACCGAGTCGCCGTGTGCTCAAAAGGAACCATGTGTGGCCTTCTTCCTAGCACTTGTCCAATGATAGCAAGAGCAATATTCTCAAGGTTCGCCTTCCAAGATGGAATTCCTAGAACAGTACGAGCGCCGACCATTCACGCTGGCAGATGCGGGCGACTTGAAGCCCGCCGGGCTGTACCTGGGAAAAGGCTCGAATGCTGTTGAGGTGGCCGTTTTTGAGAGCGGCACTCGTCCCGGGCTTGCAGCTCTTCGAACCGCCTGGAAGGCCCGCCTGGGTGGTAGAGCAACGCCTCTAGTTGTCGTTGTCCTATACGATTCGAAGGCATCTCTGTGTGGGCCTGCGGGAGAACAGCCCCCAGCTTACCCGAATATTGAACTCGGAAGAGCTGAACGCATCTGCTCCACTGCATTGGAGGAGCCCGACCGTCATGCAGCCCTTCGGTTTCTCACCGCTGCACTACCAGAGCTTGAGCAGCAGACCTCCGGGCTGCGCAACCAGGGCTTCTTCGCCAGTCATGAACTCACTCAGGGAGTACCTAATCGAGCCGACTGGAAGACCACGACTGAAAGGGCAAGAGCTCTACTTCGACAGCGTGACAGACATCTCCTTCATGCGCTCGGGTTCGCTATGGAGTCACTCCCCGGACAAGCTCTCGTGCTACGTGCGGCTGAGTCGCGTATCGCTCTGGCGATTCTGCTGGAAAGGAATGAATCTCCTGATGTCGCGAGCGCTCGATTTTCCAATGCCTCTCCAATTTCTTATGCATTGGCAAAAGCGGAAGCAGAGAACCTTGAATATGTCGTAGTGCTGGCGGGGCCTGTTCTTCGCCTCTATCCAGTAAAAACCGGTGTTGGCACAGGGCAGCGCGGCAGGTCAGAAACGTTCGTTGAGATTCACCTGGACTTACTACCTGAGGAACTGGCGGGATACCTCTGGCTTCTTTTCTCGGCCACGGCTCTCGGTAAGACCGGCTCAGTCAAAGAGATTTTCGAAAATTCCTCCCGATACGCGGCAGATCTCGGAACTAGACTTCGGGACCGCATCTATGCGGAGGTTATCCCGGCTCTTGCGCAGGGCCTAATAGCTGCCCGCAATCTGCAGCGGCCAACTGCCTCCGATTTGGTCGAGACCTACCAGATGACGCTCATTGTTCTGTTCCGGCTTCTGTTTATAGCCTATGCAGAGGACAAAGAGCTTCTGCCATACAAGAGCAACGACCTTTATCGTGCTCGATCTCTCAAACAAAAAGCAAATGACCTGACAAAGGTACTGCGGGAGAGCAAGCAATTCGGTAACACCACTACCTCCCATTGGGAAGAAGTGGAGCGCCTGTTTCGAGCTGTGGATCGCGGCAACCCAGAATGGGGCGTTCCACCTTACAACGGAGGTCTGTTTTCGAGCGATATCACAGTATCCAAGATCGGCGCTGCCATTGCGGAATTGCGCCTTCCTGATCGTTTGTTTGGGCCAGTCTTGTCTGCGCTGCTTGTAGATCGAACGCCGGAAGGCCCAGGGCCAGTCGATTTCCGGACCCTGGGTGTAAGAGAGTTCGGAACGATCTATGAAGGGCTGTTAGAAAACGAACTGGCAGTTGCAGAGGCTGATCTCACCACGGAAACGAAGGACAAAGAGGAGCGATACCGCCCGGCGAAAACCAAAGAGGAAGTCATCGTTCCCAAGGGGCACCCGTTTCTCCACAACACATCCGGCGCGAGGAAAAGCACTGGATCATTCTTTACGAAGCACTTTGCAGTTGAGCACCTACTGGACTACGGAATCGAACCTGCCTTGAAGGAGCACATAGAGCGCCTGGCCGGTATGACCGACAGAGAAGCCGCCGAGTTTTTCTTTGACTTTCGCGTGGCCGACATTGCGATGGGGTCAGGTCACTTCCTAGTAGCGGCGGTAGATCGCATTGAGAGGGTGTTGTCGTCCTTCCTGACGCAGCGCCCGCTGCCCGACGTGGCTGAGGAATTAAGAAGGTTGAGAGAAACCGCCATTCAAGCGGTGCGAGCCTCTGGCGGTGACATCGAAATTGAGGACACGCAACTCCTGCGCAGACAGATCGCGCGCCGCTGCATTTACGGGGTTGACCTCAATCCCGTAGCAGTCGAACTCGCCCGCCTAGCGATTTGGATTCACACGTTCGTTCCAGGCCTCCCGTTGTCTTTCTTGGACCACAATCTGGTTGTAGGCAATTCGTTAGTAGGTATTGCCACGATTGATGAGGCGAACGAGTGGTTGCGGGAGATTGCTGGCTCGCTATTTGGTTACTCTGCTGACAAGTTGATTGGTAGCGCATCGGCCAGCCTCGCCAGACTGGCCCGTCTTTCGGATGCGTCCGCGGCAGAAATACAGCGCGCCCGTGAGGCCGTGCGCGAAGCTCGCGAAGCTGTGAAGGCAGCCCACGCACTGTTTGACATTTTGTCCGCGGCCCGGATTAACGATCTTATTCGGCAGTCTGTCTTTCAGGACGCGTCGCATTGGCAAGAGGATCTTAGTTCTCTTGACGGTTCCCCGCTTCACATCGGGTCGCTAAAGATCCTTGCTGCAATACCGTCATTTCATTTTCCGATTGCATTTCCTGAAGTCTTTCTAAGAAACAGGCCCGGGTTCGATCTGATTCTTGGCAACCCTCCTTGGGAAGAAGCAACCGTGGAAGAAGATCGGTTTTGGACACGCCACAACCCTGGGTTTCATTCCCTGAAGCAAAAGGAACAGGAGGCTGCCAAGAAGCACCTCCGAAAAGAGCGCCCCGATCTAGTGAGGGAATATGACAATGAGGTTGCTCAGGCAAAACTCCTACGGGAACTGTTAGTGCACGGCCCTTATCCAGGAATGGGAACAGGCGATCCCGATGTTTACAAGGCCGCCTCTTGGCGGTTTTGGACCTTAGTTCGTCCCGATGGCGGACGGGTAGCAGTCGTCTTGCCGAGGTCGGCATTTGCAGCGAAAGGCAGTACGGAATTTCGGTTAGCCATCTACGGGAAGGCACAAATTGAAGATCTGACTCAGCTTGTAAACCGTCACCAATGGATTTTTGATGATGTTCATCCGCAGTACACCATCATCTTGGCCTCGTGGCGAAAGGCCGCTCCTCCCGATGATGCGAATCTACCTATCCGCGGGCCGTTCTCTAGTCTGAGTCGATTTATGGTAGGAGCGAATAAGCCTCCAAGCCGTTTTCTGGTCAGCGACGTTATTTCCTGGTCTGAAGCAGCAGCATTGCCGCTGCTCCCGTCCGATGATTCAGTGGAGGTATTTGCTCAACTGCGAAAAGCTCCAAGGTTTGACTTAAAAAACCCTGAAAGCTGGCGGGCGCGACCTCACAGAGAACTTGACGCGACTAATGACAAGAGCCTCATGAAGTTTGCTAACGAACCGCCAGAGGGATTCTGGCCTGTATTCAAGGGTGAGTCGTTTGACATTTGGGAACCGGACACCGGTTCATACTACGCATGGGCAGAACCAGAAGAGGTTCTCCGCGAGTTGCAGAAGAGCCGCTTGCGTTCTGCGAAGCTCGCTCGGTCGGCCTTTAGAGAGTTCGCAGCCGACTGGACAAAAGACCCCGACACATTGCCTTGCCTCCACGCACGCATTGCTTTCCGGGACATAACGAGAGCAACCGATACCAGAACGGTCCGAGTCGCACTGATTCCACCAAATGTGTTCATTACAAATAAGGGACCGTACTTGCTGTGGCCACGCGGTGACCAAAAGGACGAAGCCTATCTTTTGGGAGTACTAGCCTCTATCCCGCTTGACTGGTATGCCCGACGCTTTGTAGAGGTCGGCCTCAATTTTTATATCCTAGAACCCTTCCCAATCCCACGACCGGATCGAGAAAATCCTCTCTGGCAGCGGACGGTTTCCCTTGCTGCTCAACTCGCGTCACAAGACAAGCGGTTTGCAAAATGGGCGAAAGCGGTCGGGGCCCACTGCGGAAAGTCCAAAGATGATGAGAAAAACGATATGATTCATGAGCTCGACGCAGTCATAGCTCACCTCTATGGACTAACCGAGCCGCAACTGCGACATATTTTTGAGACCTTCCACGAAGGCTGGGAATACGGAGAACGATTAGAAGCAACGTTGGTTCATTTCAAGAAATGGCAGACACGTCTCTAAAGCCGCACGCTGAGGTCCCTAACAAGCCTGAGTTCGTGGACAACCGCGAAGTCAAGCTCGTCCAAGCAATCTGCGCTCACCTGGATTGGTTGGAAAGGACCTACGCGCAGCCGACCGAATTGTGTGTTGCGACCGGCTACTTCAATCCGGAAGGCTTCGCATTACTAGCTGACCGACTCGAACGACTCAAGAGCGTGCGCCTCTTGCTAGGAGCGGAGCCGGTCCCACCGCCAGTGAAACCCGTTCGCATGCCAGGTGACCCCTTCGGCCCGCGTTTTGAGGAGAAGCTCGTTCGCAGGGAGTTGGTCCATCAGCAAGAAGGCCTGGAACGCGACCGCAACTTGATGGAGTTCGCGCCAGGGACGGATAAGGCGGTTCAGCGGCTACTCACTTTTCTTGCGTCAGGAAAGATTGAAGTTCGCCGTTACGAGAAATCCTTCATGCATGGCAAGGCTTATATCTTTGCTACGGACAATGAAGGAGTGGTCGCGGGTTCCTCAAATTTCACCGCGGCGGGCCTTACCAGCAATCTTGAGCTGAATCTTGGCCGTTACGACCCTACGCCCGTCGGAAAGGTGAGGCACTGGTTCGAGTCTCTGTGGGCCGAAGCGGTTCCTTTCGATCTCGCTAAAGTGTACGAGGCGCGGTATGAAGCATACCCGCCGTATCTCATTTTCCTCCGCGTTTTGTGGGAGCGCTACAAGAATGAATTGGAGGAAGAAAAGAGAGAGGAAGGCGAGCGCATTCGTCTCACGACATTCCAGACCGACGGAATTAACCGAGCCTTCCGGATACTGAATGATTACAACGGCGTCCTCATCAGCGATGGAGTAGGTCTGGGCAAGACTTTCGTGGGCGGAGAAATCCTCCGCCGCGTGATTGAGAGTAACCGACAAAGAGCTTTGTTGATTGCACCTGCGGCCCTTCGAGATGGCACTTGGGAAAGATTCCAAGATCGTCACCAACTTTATGTCGAGACAATCTCCTATGAAGAATTGGCGAATGAATCTCAACTGGGAGTGGGTTCCGGCCACTATCTGAAACAGTCCCCAAATGATTACGCCTTGATTGTTGTGGATGAAGCGCAGGCCTTCCGCAATCCAGACACCAGCCGCGCCCGCGCGTTGCGCAAGCTCCTTCTGGGTAAACCGCCAAAGAAGTTGGTCTTGATGTCGGCCACGCCTGTCAACAATTCACTCTGGGACCTGTACTACCTGCTTACGTACTTCGCCCGGCAAGATGCCACCTTTGCTGATCTGGGCATACGTTCACTCAAAGATCGGTTTGCTGACGCGATGCGGATTGACCCGAACGATTTGAAGCCCGATCTTCTGTTCGATGTTTTGGACGCTACCACCGTGCGTCGAACCCGACATTTCGTGCAGCGCTTCTATCCAAATGACCGGGTGAAAGGACCAGACGGAACTGAGATTCCAATTCGCTTCCCCGATCCGCACGTAAAAGCGGTTACTTATTCACTTGATGAAGTGCTGCCGGGATTCTTCCAAGAATTTCAGGAAGCAATTGCTCCAGTTTCAGGGTCGCCGAAACTCACCCTGGCTCGGTATGAACCCAGCAATTATCCGATCGGTGAGGCACAGCTCAATTTGCAAGAGGCTGCGCTAGCCGGCCTCCTTCGCTCCGGTCTTCTCAAGCGGTTCGAATCTTCGGCATATGCCTTTTCGCGGACCGCGCAAAGAATGGCGGACTCCTGTGACACCTTCTTGAAAGGCCTAGAACAAGGAGTGATTCTCACCGCCGAAGGAATTGAGGAGTGGGAGCAGACCGATAACGATGAGGTCTTAGACAAATTGTTGGGTGCTGGGATTGCTACGAGCACGGCGGGCCACGATGTGCCGCACCTGCGTGAAGATGTGATCAAAGACCGCGACCTACTCCACAGTTTCGCAGAACGGGCAGGAAAGGTAACTAGGGCGACCGACCCCAAGTTGGCTGCCCTCGCTGAACAGTTGATCGAGATTCTTAAGAGCGCGGACGTTGACGGACTCGACAACAAGGATAAGCAGAACAAGCGCAAAGTCATCGTCTTCTCGTTCTTCGCCGACACAGTCGAGTGGATTCGAGAGTATCTCGAAGGCATTTTTGCTTCCGATCTGAAGGTTGCCCCATATCGCGGACGGTTGGCCTGCGTCGTTGGTGATGAAGGCTACGGCGGAGTTTCCCGTGAGGCCGCGATCTTTGGCTTCGCGCCCGAGTCATCTGAAGCTCCAGCAGGCCGCCGCGATGATCTTTATGACGTTCTTGTCACGACAGACGTGCTGTCAGAAGGCATGAACCTTCAGCAGTGCCGCAACATCATCAACTACGATCTGCCTTGGAATCCAATGCGTCTGGTTCAACGGCACGGTCGCATCGACCGAATCGGCAGCACGCACAAAGACGCGTTTATGAGGTGCTTCTTCCCCGACGTGCGCCTGGAAGCGCTTCTGTTACTGGAAACGAAGATTCGTAATAAGCTCGCACAGGCCGCCGCGAGCGTTGGCGTGGAGAATGAGGTGATACCTGGCGCAGTGACGAATGAGGTTGTATTTGCAGATGAGCGCGCAGAGATCGAACGCCTCAGGCGCGAGGACGCCACCATTCTGATCAATGGCGGCGAGGACCCTTCGGCTCACACGGGCGAGGAATACCGTCAGGAGTTGCGAAAAGGATTAGAGAAGTACGGTGACCAGATCAAACAGCTTCCGTGGGGCAGTGGGTCTGGATTCAGAAGAGGAGACAAGGCAGGCCAATTTTTCTGCGCTTATGTCGGAGAACGGCTCTTCCTGCGGTTTGTCCCTGCCGATGGCAGCGCGATCCTGCGCGACACGCTTAGCTGCCTTCGACTCATAACCTGCACCGAGACCACTCCGCGGTTGCCCATGAATAGCGTGCCGATGGCTGCCTATACTGCCTGGCAGACGGCGCGCCGTGACATCTTCAGTGAATGGTCACTGGCTACAGACCCAGCGAACTTACAGCCGAAGGTACGTCCGGCATTGAAGGCCGCAGCCGATCACCTGCGAAAATACCCACCTCCCGATCTCAACCAAGATGAGATTAACGCGCTCATTGAGTCAATTGAAGCGCCCTGGGGGACGCGTATCGAAAAACAAATCCGCGAAGCCGCAGAGCCGGCCGAAGCCACTGCGACCTCAAACGCGATTGTCGAAGTGGTAAAGAAATTGGGCTTGGAACCTTTCAGAGCACCGGAACCGTTGCCACCGATTGAGGAGTCAGAGGTACGTTTGGTGTGTTGGATGAGCATAAGCGATTGAAGAAGTCTGCAAAAGTAGGACCATTTGAAAACTGTGAACAAGCACCATAGCGAACAGCAATCGTTACCAACTGACGAGGACTATCAACGTTTCGCAGACGATTTCGTTGATGCAGCTCTCGATCCCCGAAAGCCTTGGGTCGCCCAATACATTATGGTTTTTGGGTTTCCTCCAGTCCCGACAGAGGAGGACATAGCGTCCGGCGGTCTGGCCGCCAAGATACGTAGAGCAATTGCCAGCGACTCCTTTTTCGTCGAAGACTGGATTCATAACGGTCTAACAAAGCCCGATCGCGAGATATTAGTTGACGGATTCAAAGAGAGAGCCAAGGAACGTCAGCTAACAAGAGACGAGCTATCCCGACTGCTGGTCTGCGGGGATCCAAAGACAGTGAAACGGTCGCTCAAGGGCTTCGTCAAGCCTTTCAAGTTTCGTCCTGGGCCGGCCCCGCCCACTGAGCGGCAATACAATCAAGCCCTCGATCAAGCCAAAGTACTGGTTCCCGCTCTTCGCAAGCTGCTGGAGCAGCAGGCGGTGGGAACGACACATTCTGTTCGTGACATTCTCCGTTACTTAGCTAAGGATTTTTCAAAACCATGCAGGTTCTTACTGGATAACATTCATCTTTTGGAAGGGTGCCTAGAGGATCCGAACATCCTAGCAAAAGCGAAGACGAGACCGGATGCTAGGGCTCGCGCCGTGGCCGACGCGATAGCTGGCTCCGTTTACCTCAATCGGAAGTTCACAACCGCGCTCGAATATCTTCGCATAGAGCGTCGGAGAAGAGACAAATCCTCCTCGTAAGTTTCCGCAAAGAGTTTCTGAAATAACTCTTGTCAGAAACTAACTCATTTCTGCAAACAGAAAATACAACTTTTCGCGACTTCATCGCTGTGTCAACTTGTTCGTAGCTCTTACGACGAGTCTTGAGCTACGGGGAAGGAGACTAGCGCGATGAAATCAGATTCAGTGACTGTTGACCTGAGATTATCCGGAAAACCGGATGGCAAGGTGAAGGCATTCGCGGACGTAACAATTCCGCTGGGCGATGACGGAACGATAACGGTTCTCGGCTTTTCCGTCTTGGATGGCGACGGACGTCCAGCACGGGTGATGGCCCCAGCGAGAAAAGGGAAGCAAGCGTGGTTCGATACCGTGCAGCTGACTGGCAGAATTCGCCAATTCGTGGAAACCGCTGTGCTGGATCAGTATCAGCGGAAGGCGAAAGGAGCGGAATAGCTGATGCGGCGGAGATTCGTATCGAGAGCAGTCCAGAGCGGGGCAAATCAGTGCGGGCGACGAGCTTGTCCACTTCTCTCGACCTGCGACGCGACGGGCACGTTCTGGATTGCTCTGGATGCGAAGCATTGCCCAGAGCGGAGATAAAGAAGTGGGTCTTCGAGACTGAGATCAGAGTCGATCTCGATCTCGTCTTAGTGACGTTGCTTGAAAGGGAGGAGTGTGTCTTCTCGATGAGTCGTCAACTGGCAGTGGCTTGGGGGCAGTTTTTGTCGGGCTTCTCCTGGGACTGGTACGTGACTCTCACGTTTCGGGACTGGGTGAAGTCGTTCCGGGCTCATAGGCTTTTCGAGCAGTTCATGCGCGACCTTGAGAAAGCCGCAGGCATTCCGATCTTTTGGTTTCGCGCTGATGAACTCGGGACTCATGGAGGCAAATTCCATATCCATGCTCTGATCGGCAACGTCGCACACTTGCGCAGATTAACTTGGATGGACCGCTGGCATGATCTGGCAGGAATTGCCCGCATATTGCCCTTCAACGCAAAGCGCGGTGCCGCTTACTACTGCGCCAAGTATGTAACCAAACAATCCGGTGATTGGGAATTAAGTGAAAACCTTCGCGCATTCCACTCGTACCAGCCTGCACTGCCCCTTGAGGGAGGCACGAAGCAAAGAGCTTCTGATCCATCGCCACAACCCAGCCAACAAGAGAAGGGTGCGCGAACCAGTCAGAATCGGCAGCTTCCGTTACCGCCAATGTTGAAAGGTCTCTGTTCCCCGCGGGATTCCGGCATATCGGCGGTGTACAGGTCTGAAGTCACTCGCGGTAGGACAAGATTTCGCGATTTCGGCACCAGACTCTAGCTCGCAGCTCGACTCGGGTGAGACTGAATGCAACGTAACGTTAGAAGGAGTTTGGCACATGGCAAAAGTCATCCCTTGTTTCTTATGTAGTCAGGAATTGACGCAAAGAAAAGACAAGCATGCGAAGCCGTACTTCGTTTGTGATCCGTGCGGCGTGCAGATATTCATTCGTGGCCGTCAGGGCATCAAGAATCTCGATCAGCTACTCGCGACACTGCGCGAGCATGACTTTCCATTTCGCGAACACGCTGCCGCGCTGTATGAGATTCAAGCGGTGCTCACCGAGATCAGAGGAATCAAGGAAGAGATGAACAAGCTCGACAGCTTGCTCGAAATCTTTACTGATGATGCGCACAAAAAGCGGGCACGCAAACTCCTGAACAAAAGAATTGAGTCCCTGCTGCGTCGCTTGCAGCAAATCGCAGATGACAAAGCATGAGGAGGGCGGCAAATGAGAAAAGGACTGTATCAGATTCAAGCGATACTCACCGAGATCCGAACGATCAAGGAGGAGATTAAGAAGCTGGACAGATTGCCCGAAGTCGCGACTGACGATTGCCACAAGAGACGGGCGTGTCAACTGCTCAACATGAGAATTGCGTTGCTGTTGGATCGCCTGCAGCAAATAGCCGAGGGCAACGCAGAGATATGACTCAGACAGGCGTCAAGGAAAGGGGGCAAGAAAACAATGGACAAATCATGTAGCAACTGCGAAGAGAAAGCTCAGTACTCAATCGTCGTCATAATATCGAGCGTGGGTGTCAGCCCGCGCATTCAAAGCTATTCCAGCGCAGTTCTATTCTGCGAACGCTGCTTCAACGAACTGAGTGAGCGTCTGTGCTCAGACAAGCTGCGCGAAGCTGTTAACAGCGCGTTAACAGAGCTAAAAAAGCGTTCACGAGAGCACTCGACAGCTCAAGAGAGCATGTTCGACTGACTCTCAGAGCGTCAGTTTGTGAACTGCTGATTCGACTATTGGAGAGATCAGAAGATGCATTCGAGCGTCTTGCAGAAATCAGACGTGCCGCGTGAAAACTCGGCCTATAACGATGATCTGGCCACAGTCAGTCAGATTGCTGAGTTCTTGCAAGTTCCCAATTCTTGGGTGTACGAGCGCACCCGGCGTCGGGGTATCGAGCGCATGCCGCACTTTAAGCTTGGCAAATACCTGCGCTTTTCGAGATGCGAAGTCCTGGAGTGGGTTCAACGTCAGAGGGGGAATTCGCTTGCTCCGCGATAGACAACCCGTTACCTTTGGACCGACGCAGAATCCGAGCTGGGCGGGTCATTCAGGAGGAAGAATGACTCGTAGAAGGTTCCAGCGCGGTTCAATTCACAAACGAGGTAAGCGGAAGAAAGTGTGGGTCGCACGCTATAACGAGGACGTGATCGGGCCTGACGGAGCGATGGCAAGCATACGTCGCTCCGAAGTCTTAGGCACGGTCGCGGAGATTCCGACTAAACGTCAGGCGGAGCAGCTTCTCGCTGACCGACTCCGTCCGATCAATAGCGGGCACTATCGGCCCAGTTCGTTGCGTACTCTTGGCGATTACGCGCAAACGATTTGGCTCCCGCAAGCTCTACCCACGCTCAAGTACTCAACCAAAAGGTATTACCAATACATGTTGAGAGTCCATTTGTATCCGACTTTTGCGGACGTGCAGTTGCGGCTTATCAACCGAGACGCAGTGCAGAGTTTCCTTTCTGCGAAGCTGAGTAGCGGGCTGTCTTGGAGAACCGTCAAGGGGCTTAGGACGCTCTTCGGGACGTTGATGGCCGCAGCCGAAGCAGACGAGATCATTCCAAGTAATCCAGTACGGAAGACTCGTTTTCCACGTCGCGGGTTGGTCAAGGAGAGAGCCGACATCGCTCCCGAGAAGATTCGGGAACTGCTGACGGCTCTGCCTGAGCCTTCGCGTTCGTTGGCTCAACTGCTCGTGTTCACGGGGTTACGGATCGGCGAACTGCTGGCTTTGCGCTGGCGCGACGTTGATCTTGAACGCTGTGGACTTCGTGTGACTCAAAGCGTTTACGAAGGTCACTTCGATGAGCCGAAGAGCAAACGCAGTAAGCGGTCGGTTCCCCTGGGGGCAAAGTCCATCGAGATTCTCGCGGCTCGCAAGCCAGCCGGAGTGAATCCCGATGCTTTGGTGTTTTGCACGGATAAGGGGACACCGTTAGACCGGCGCAATCTCGTCAATCGACAACTCAAACCGACCTGTAAAAAGATCGGACTGACGGGAGTGGGCTGGCACTGGCTGCGGCACGCGAATGCAACTCTGCTCGACGCGGTGGGCACTCCGTTAGGTACGGTGCAAGCACTTCTTGGTCACTCGTCTTCAGAGGTGACCCGAGACGTTTACTTGCATTCGATCCCTGCGGACGCTCGCGCGGCGGTGCAAAAAGTCGAGGATTTCCTTATTCGACCCAAGTTGACTCAAGATGTGGAATTTGCAAAAACCGGAAGCTCGCTAATTCAATGATGGGATTGAGGTAATTGGTCGGGGAGAGAGGATTTGAACCTCCGACCCCCTGGTCCCGAACCAGGTGCTCTACCAGGCTGAGCCACTCCCCGACTGACGGTTGGATGACGGCCACCACAGGAACGACGTGGCAACTCGGACTCAGACAGTATAGCATTCTGCGGTCTGGGCGATTTGGTCGCGCGTGCTGTCTCGAACAGACGCCAATTCCTGCCCCGTGATTGTCGGTACCGATTTCAGGGACGGTCGAGTTTCTGACGCTACCACGCTGTACCGTAACGAGATTGTTTCGTTGACGAGCCGTCCAGTCGCGCTGCGGGCGGGCGCGCAAAGGCTGCTACAATCTTGGTCACAGTCGTCTCTTCTTACCGCCATTAAAACGTTTCTATGCTCGCCTTTACTGCTGGAAGGCTGTTCACTCCGACTGACTCCATAGAGCATCCTGTCGTGCTCGTCGAGCACGGACGCGTCGTCGACATTTCCGCTCGGAGCAGCCGCCAAGTTCCCGCCGGAGTTTCTACGTCCGACTTCGGTACTAGCGTAATCGCGCCGGGTTATGTTGATCTTCACATTCATGGCAGCGCCGGATATGACGTCATGGACGATACCGCTGAGGCGCTCCCTGCGATCGAGCAACTGCTCGCGCGGCATGGGGTCACGAGTTATTTCCCGACCACCGTCACCGCTCCGATGGATGGGACTTTGCGCGCACTTGAACGGTTGGCGGATGGCATCGAAAAGCGCGAACGAAATAATGCGAATGGCAAAATTCGGGCTCTCCCGCTCGGTATTCATCTTGAGGGGCCATTCATCAGCCATGCGCGGCGAGGCGTACATCCGCCGGAAAATCTGCTGGCTCCGACGCTGGCCTTGTTCGAGCGGTTTTGGCAAGCCGCGCGCGGGCGTATTCGCATGCTGACGATTGCTCCCGAATTGGAGGACGCGCTCGAAGTCATTGCCGAAGCCGCGCGGCGCGGCGTTTGCGTGAGCCTGGGACACTCCGATGCCGATTTTGCGGCGGCTGAACGCGGAATCGCGGCGGGAGCGCGGCACGCTACTCACACATTTAATGCCATGCGTCCGCTGGACCATCGCAGTCCTGGTATTTTGGGTGGGGTGCTCACCGATCGTCGCGTGAGCGCGGATATTATCGCAGACGGCGTTCATCTCGATCCGGCAATTGTGAAGCTCGTTGCTGACGCCAAGGGCCTGGAGCAAACCGTGCTCATCACCGATGCTACTTCCGCGACTGGCATGCCGGATGGCCGCTACCGACTGGGATCGTTCGAAGTGGACGTTCGCGATGGCAAGTGCATGGCGAACGGCAAGCTGGCCGGAAGTGTTTTGACCATGGATCGTGCCGTACGCAATCTGGCGCGTTTCGCGGAATGGGATCTGCCACAGGCAGTCGCGGCCGCGAGCCAGAATCCGGCGCGGGTGGCGCGAATCGCGAATAAGGGTGTTCTCGCGGTTGGAGCGGACGCGGACTTCGTGGTGCTGAACTCGGAAGGCGAAGTGCTGCGAACTTTTGTCGGCGGAGTGGAATGCTCACGGTGAAGTTTTAGAGCGCGATGATTAAATAATAACGGTCAAGGAGAGTAATGCCCGAAACGCGCAAATTTCCACATCATCTGATTCGAGAGATTTTTGAGCAGCCTGACGCTTTGCGGCGAACCATTGAACCTCGTGTCTCGCTGGCCGATGGACTGGTTCGCCTGGATGAGATCCATATCTCGCGCGGGGAGCTACGCGCGCTGCGGCGGATTAAGATCGTGGCCTCGGGGACCAGTCGTCATGCGGGAATGACGGGTCAGTACATGATGCAGGAACTGGCCGGTGTGCCGGTCGATGTGGACTATGCGAGCGAGTTCGAATACCGCAATCCGATGATTGGGCGGGGCGAACTCAGCATCTTTATTACTCAGTCGGGAGAAACCGCCGACACGACCGCATCGCAGCGCGAGGCCAGGGAAAGAGGATCGCGCACCATCGCGATTTCTAATGTCGAAGGATCGACGATAGCTCGGGAAGCCGACGGTTTCATCTACACCCACGCTGGTCCGGAGATCAGCATCGCCTCGACTAAGGCATTCACCGCACAGATGGCGTGTTTGTTTCTGTTCGCGCTCTACCTCGGCGAAATCAAGGAGAAGGTTTCGAAGGCGCTGGCGCAGCGTTACATCGGCGAACTTCTTGCGCTTCCCCAAAAGACGGAAACGATTTTGGCTGCGTCCGATCAAGTGGAGAAGCTGGCCGAGCTTTACTATCGCGTGGACGATTTCATGTTCCTCGGCCGCGCCATCCACTATCCGATCGCGATGGATGGAGCTCTCAAGCTGAAAGAAGTTTCTTACATTCACGCGGAAGGCTATCCCACCGGAGAAGCCAAGCACGGTCCGAATGCGCTGATCGATTACCGCTTGCCGCTGGTCATGATCGCGACCTGCGACCGCAACGATGCGGGCTCCGTGGTGCGTTACGAGAAGAACGTCAGCAACATGGAAGGATTCAAAAAGCAAGGTGCGACTTTGATCGCGCTGGCGACGGAAGGTGACACAACCGTACCGCAGTTAGCAAACCACACCATCTTTGTTCCCGCGGCGCCGGAACTGCTGTCGCCGATTCTAGAGATCGTTCCTCTGCAGCTGTTCGCTTATTATGTCGCCGCCAAGCGCGGGCTTGATGTGGATCGTCCGCGGAATTTGGTGAAGGCGGTGACGCTGGAGTGAAGCAAGTGCCCGGTGCCAGGTGCCGGGTGTCAGGTGTCAGGGAAAACGGGGTACCCCCTTTCCCTCGTCGGTATATTAGAATCAAGACTTTAGTGAGTGACTCCTGCCAAAGTCTTGAGTGCAGGGGAGTTAGAGGCAAAGTCTTGAGCGGGTAGGGCTTAGCTGATTTCCCGCTTGATTCTTGGTGCCTCCCGCCGGTTCAGCGTTTTGCTTCCAACGAAGAATCAATCACTTAGCTCCGAAGCTTTCCAAGCGATTGTCGCGTGCCCTGCTCATCGTCTTTAATCTGTGCAAAGTATCAGAAAAAATGGAGTTATACGCAAAGCGTCCGAAAATCCGGGCCGCTGGGTTGACTCTGCTGCCATGGCGTATTGCCCGCCTCTGTTGTCAAGGAGCGAATCTTACTTCAGCAAATCTTTGTTGCTATGGACCTATTTTAACAGGTGAAGTCAAGCAATGACGGCGTGAGGTGGTTTCAGGAAGCCAATACTTCGATTAGTTCCCGTTCCACGAAGCCGAATTCTTTACGTACACTTGGGCGGGACCCCAGCGATAAACGCCTTTCACAAGGCATTCGAAAATGTTCCCACAACACGATACATAGGAGGTCACACAATGAAGACAAATCTTGCAATCTTGGTTTTGCTTTTCGTGACTTCATTTTCAGCTTCAGCACAGCAGCCAACACCTAAAGATCCGCTACTTGATCGTCTGACCGGCAGTTGGATCCTTCAGGGCACCATTGCTGGACATGTGACCACGCACGATATCGAGTCCGAATGGGTGCTGAACCATGAATACCTGCGACTCCACGAAACATCGCGCGAGAAGAACGTCCAAGGGCAGCCCGCGTATGAAGCAATCGTCTTTATTGAATGGGACGAATCGTCGAACGAATACAGATGCCTGTGGCTCGACTCGACCGGCGGCGGCGGTCTCTCTGCCCCTATTGCCCCAGGGAAACGCGGCAATGACGAAATCGCGTTCCTGTTCAGGGACAAAGATAAGGACAGCGGCGTCCACACAACGTTCGTCTACAACAAAGGCGCCGACACCTGGAGCTGGCTTATTGATAACGAACACGGCGGCAAGCTAACGTCTTTTGCGCGAGTAAAGCTCACCAGGAAATAGGAAATACATCACGCGAACCTTGCTTGGAAACCTGGGGACAGGGTGGCCCACTCAAGCCCGGTTTTGGCTTGAGTGGGGCAGTTCGACAGCTGGACAAAGTCTTCCCGCCGTTCGTTCGCGTTTTCGTGCTGTCCACTCCGACTCAATCTCGACCCGTCCCTCGCAGCCAGTGCTGTAGTGGCGAAAACTGCTCCACTCCCAGTCCTCCGGACGTTCGCACCACCCAGCCGTCACCGGATTGCGGTGAATATAGCGCAGCTTTTCCACAAACTGCAGGTAATTTCGGATGTTGAAATCGTAGTACCTCTTTTGCCAGAAATGCTCTGCTTCGCCAATCAAACGCCGCGATACTCCTTGCTTCAACGACTTCAGCGCATCGGCCAGCGTATCCTGTTGTGGTTCGCTGAGCAGGAGATGAACATGCTCCGGCATGACTACGTACCCGTAAACGTGAAGCCTGAAGCTGCGCCGCACCCGCTCCAAGGCTGACTCGAAGATTCGTCGGCTTGTGTCCGTGGTAAATAGCCGACGGCGATGGTAACAGCAAAAAGTGACGAAATGACTCTGCCCACTGTGGTGAAAACGCGTTAGTCCCCATGGCATGAGGACAATCTAGCTTGTTCGTTGGCCCAAGTCTGTGACGTGTGAACATCCCCACACAAGCCAAAACCGGGCTTGAGTGGGCCACCGGCCGTGCTCAACATTGTCTGGGCGACAAAACATCTCGGGCGTTTTCTTCCCCATCTTTGACATTACGAGACCAGCTTCGGCTTCTACGCCAGTCATAAAACCTGAGACGAAGCCTATGCAGCCGATCACGTCTGCACGTTCGCCCGTAGTCGCTTTGTCATCGTCTATCGCAGAACATAGTCGCAAAAATGCGTTCCCCGACGAGGAGTAAGTCTCAACGCGAGTCTGTGCAGACAACGCCGGACAACACGCGGACATGAGGGAAAGAACTGCGCAGAGGTGACATCCCCACTCAAGCCAAAATCGGGCTTGAATGGGCCACCCCGTCTCTGGGGCTTGACTCGTATTAAGCGGGGAGCAGACTCAAGAGGTAAGTAGCTGCAAGAACGCAGAAAGCGAGGACCACTTCGTTGAGCAAATTCTTTATCGAACGGCGGGAAGAAGAGGGTGACTACGCAATCCGCAGACCGGGTTCAGACCGCGCCAGCGGAATCGAGGACACTCAGGCAGGTGCCCATCGAGCGGGCACGGGACATGGACCCGAACGCCACAATCGAAGTGGAGCGCGTGCGCAACACGAATCGCGGCGGTCGCGATAAATGGCGTAAACCGTAACCAACGGCATCGCTTCAGTGAGTGGCTGACCCGGCAGTGACGGTACTGCGGTTCGTTCCGATGATTTGAACCTGCTTGCCACACAGACCCGCGAACTTTATCGCCATGCCGAGGAGTTTGTATTCGTCTTCGTGATACGACGTCGCGAAAGCGTCCTGGTGCATGAGAACAATCTCGGCACCCGCATCGCGGCACATCTTTGCAAACTCGGGAAGCTCCTGCTCTACGATGCCAACGAGATGGGATTGTCGCCGGGTAAGTTCGTCTTGATCTGTCATTGGGAAGCCTGCTCGTCGCTCATCATACACGACACTTGGGACGGGCCCACTCAAGCCCGATTTTGGCTTGAGTGGGGCAGTTCTGCGGCTGGGCAGAGTCTCGCTTCCGCTCTTTTGTGTTTTCGTGTCGTCTATTCCAACTCGATTTCCATGCCCTCGTAGCCTGTTGCATGGCGAACATCCCCACTCAAGCCAAAATCGGGCTTGAATGGGCCACCCGTCGAAGGTGTCCCCACGCACACAACTGTTGCAGCCCAGCAAAATTCTTCCCAATTGCTTATGATGGAGGATTGCATTCTTAATCGTGAGGTCAGAGTGGCTGAGACGCAACAGACGAACGGTATTGAAGTCCTGGAAACGCGGGAGTGGCTGGACTCGCTCGACTACGTACTCTCGCAAGGCGGACCGGAGCGGGCGGGACGGCTGCTGCAACAACTGGCGCTGCATGCGCGGCGCGCCGCTGGGGTGAATCTTCCTTTCACGGCGACGACTCCCTACCAGAATACGATCTACTCCAAGGCCCAGCCTCCATTCCCCGGCAGTCAGGAAATGGAGCGGCGCATCAAGAGCTTGGTGCGTTGGAACGCCATGGCCATGGTCGTCCGCGCGAATAAGATTCAGGAAGGCATCGGCGGACACATTTCCACGTTTGCGTCCGCGGCTACGCTCTACGAAGTGGCCTTCAATCATTTCTTTCATGCATCCACCGAATCCGGCGACCGCGATGTTGTCTATTTCCAGGGACACGCCGCGCCCGGAATGTACGCGCGCGCGTACCTCGAAGGGCGTATCCCAAAAGAAAAATTAGAGAACTTCCGGCGGGAGTTGAAACCGGGCGGCGGACTGTCGTCGTATCCGCATCCCTGGCTCATGCCCGACTTCTGGGAATTTCCGACTGTGTCGATGGGGCTCGGCCCGATTCAGGCGATCTATCATGCGCGCTTCATCAAGTATCTGGAAAATCGCGGGTTGAAAACCTCGACCGGAGGCAAAGTCTGGGCGTTCCTGGGCGATGGCGAAATGGACGAACCGGAGTCGCTCGGCTCGATTACGCTGGCTTCGCGCGAGCGGCTCGACAACCTGATTTTCGTGGTCAACTGCAACTTGCAGCGCCTCGACGGACCGGTACGCGGAAACGGCAAGATCATCCAGGAACTGGAAGCAATTTTCCGTGGCGCGGGATGGAACGTCATCAAGGTGATCTGGGGCGGCGACTGGGATGAGCTCATTCAGGCGGATCGGGATGGCCTGCTCCTGCGGCGCATGGGCGAGATCACCGACGGACAGTATCAGAAATATTTCGTCGAGAGCGGGGCTTACTTTCGGCAAAACTTTTTTGGCACCGATCCCCGGCTGTTGAAGATGGTGGAGCATCTTTCGGACGAGCAACTCGCCCGCATGCGGCTCGGCGGTCATGATCCGATCAAGGTGCATGCCGCGTACAGGGCGGCGGTCGATCACACGGGGTCTCCGACGATCATTCTCGCCAAGACTATCAAGGGCTATGGGCTCGGGGAAGCGGGCGAAGGCAAGAACATCACGCACCAGCAGAAAAAGCTGAATGATGATGAGTTGCAAATTTTCCGGTCACGCTTCGGCATTCCAATTCCAGACGGCGAGCTGCACAATGCACCTTTCTATCGCCCCTCCGATGACAGCGCGGAAATCAAGTACATGCAGGAGCGCCGGAAACAACTGGGCGGCTACATGCCCGTGCGGAAAGTGCGCGCCACGCCCCTGAAGCCCGTGTCTGAAGCGCTCTTCGAGGAGTTCTACAAGGGCACTGAAGGTCGCGAGGCTTCCACCACCATGGTCTTCGTGCGCATGCTTTCGAAGTTGCTGCGCGATCCAGAAGTTGGTCCCTTGATCGTGCCCGTGGTTCCCGACGAGGCCCGCACGTTCGGCATGGAGGCGCTCTTCCGCCAGGTCGGTATTTATTCGAGCGTCGGCCAGCTCTATGAGCCGGTCGACATGGCTACGCTCCTTTATTACAAGGAGGCGAAGAACGGGCAGATTCTGGAAGAAGGCATCACTGAGGCGGGATCGATGTGCTCCTTTATCGCCGCCGGTACCGCGTATGCCAATCACGGCATCAACACCATTCCCTTCTTTATTTATTATTCGATGTTCGGATTTCAGCGAATCGGCGACCTGATCTGGGCCGCGGCGGACATGCGCTGCCGCGGTTTCCTGATCGGAGGCACGGCGGGAAGAACGACGCTAGCGGGCGAAGGCCTGCAGCATCAGGATGGAAACAGTCACGTACTGGCTCTCCCGGTGCCGAACCTGCTGGCTTATGATCCGGCGTTCGCCTATGAGATCGCCATCATCGTTCAGGATGGCATCAAGCGCATGTACGTCGACGGCGAATCCATCTTTTATTACTTGACGGTGACCAATGAGCCGCTGCCGATGCCCGAGATGCCCGACCAGCCGGGCATTCGCGAGGGCATCCTCAAAGGCTTGTACCGCTACAAGACGTCTGAAAAGAAGGGCGCGAAGCTGCGTGCCCAGTTACTGGGCAGTGGGACCATCATGTTTGAGGTACTCAAGGCGCAGGCGATTCTGGAAAAGGACTATGGCGTCGCGGTGGATGTTTGGAGCGTGACTAGTTATAAGGCGCTCTATCGCGAGGCGAACGATTGCGCGCGCTGGAACATGCTGCACCCGACGCAGAAACCAAAGGTGCCGTATGTCACGCAGACGCTGAAGGGTGCGAGCGGTCCCGGCCCTTTTATTGCGGCATCGGATTACATGAAGGTTCTGCCGGAGAGTCTGGCGCAGTGGGTTCCGGGCAAGCTGGTGTCGCTTGGCACGGATGGGTTCGGGCGCAGCGAGAATCGTGCGTCGCTGCGAGACTTTTTTGAAGTGGACGCGAAGCATATTGTGCTGGCCACGCTGCATGCGCTGGCGGGGGAGAAGCCTGCCGAGAAGAAGGACGGCGGCGAAGGCGTCAGCGCGAAACTGCTGGAGAAGGCAATTCGCGATCTTGGCATTGATCCGGAAAAGCGTAATCCGGCCATCAGCTAGTGCTAATGGAGAGACGGGCGTCCCCGCCCGTCCAAGGGACATTGAATCTCCGTAGAGACGCGGCTTGCCGCGTCTCCGGCAGCGAACGAGACGGTGCACGCAAGACGGGGCAAGCCCCGTCTCTACGAGAACGAGGGAAAAAGAAAGAATGGCGACGGAATTTAAGCTGCCCGAGCTGGGCGAGAATATCGAGAGCGGAGACCTGGTCCGCTTGATGATCAAGCCCGGCGGCAGCATCACCGAAGGCGAGCCGGTGATGGAACTCGAGACCGACAAAGCAGTTGTGGAAGTGCCTTCGTCGGTGACTGGCACGATCGGGGAAGTCCGCGTAAAAGAAGGCGACAAGCTGCGGGTCGGGCAGGTCATCTTCACCGTCGAAAACGGAAGCGGCGCTGGAACGAGTTCCGCTTCGAAAGCGGAAAAAACTGCCGCGCAGGCCAGCCCAACTCCCGCAGCACCGGCTCCCGCAAGCCGAACTCCTGCAGTACGAGCTCCTGCAAATCCAGCTCCCGCGGCATCAGCTCCCGCGATCCCAGTTTCCGAAACAACAGCGAAGCCAGCCCGGGCGCCCGCGCCTCAGCGGGAGCGGCGAGCAACGCCCACAGCTTCGGTCGCAATGGCCAGCGAGTTCAAGCTGCCGGAACTGGGAGAGAACATCGAGTCAGGGGATCTGGTGCGGTTGATGATCTCGCCGGGCGCGAGCGTTGCCGAGGGGCAGCCGGTCATGGAACTCGAAACCGACAAAGCTGTTGTCGAAGTTCCTTCGACGGTAAGCGGCGTCGTGCGCGAAGTTAAGGTCAAAGAGGGTCAGAAGGTCAAGGTTGGCGAGGTCATCTTTACGCTGGAGGGTGGTGTAGTCGCGCCGGCGGAACCTGCTCGCAAGCACGAACCGGTGGAGCACGTCTCCGGACAGCAAGCGGCACGGCTCGCGTTCCAACTCGCAATGCGCGCCGAGGGCAAAACCGAAGAACAGGCGCTGCCACCGGATCAACCGCAAGCCGCGACGCCAGACTTCACCATGCCCGTGCAACTGGCGAAAGTTGCAGGCACGGAACACCGCGATCCGGCGCCGGCTGCGCCGCATGTGCGTCGGCTGGCGCGCGAAATTGGTGTGGATATTCACAGCGTGCCCGGCAGTGGTCCGGGCGGGCGCATCAGCGAAGACGACGTGAAACTGTGCGCCAAGAATGCTCTGGCGGCGGCAGCCGCTGCGGCACAGGCTCCGAGCGGTGGCTTGGCTGAACCCGAACTTCCCGACTTCGCCAAGTGGGGCAAAACGGAACGTGTTTCGATGCGCGGGGTGCGGCGCAAAACCGCTCAGCACCTCCGTCAGGCATGGAACACGATTCCGCATGTCACCCAACAGGATCGCGCCGACATCACCGAACTCGAACAGTTGCGCGCTAAGTTCGCGCCTCGTGCGGAAGAAGCGGGCGGCAAGATGACCGTCACGGCCATCGCGCTGAAAGTGTGCGCGTCGGCTCTGAAAGTCTTTCCCCAGTTCAATGCATCTATTGATATGGCGAAGGAAGAGATCATCTACAAGCAGTACATCAGCATCGGCGTCGCGGTGGACACCGATCGCGGACTGTTGGTGCCGGTCATTCGCGACGTGGACAAGAAAAATATTGTCGAGCTGGCGGCGGAGATGACGCAGCTGTCAAAAAAAGCTCGTGAGCGCAAGCTCACTCCCGAAGAGATGGAAGGCGGCACATTTACCATCACCAATCTCGGTGGGATCGGCGGCACCGGATTCTCTCCGATTGTGAATCATCCCGAGGTAGCGATTCTCGGCCTGTCGCGTTCGCGGATGGAGCCGGAGTGGGTGAACAACAAATTCGAGCCGCGCTTGATTCTGCCGCTCTCACTCTCGTACGATCACCGGTTGATCGATGGCGCCGACGCCGCGCGTTTTCTGCGCTGGATCGCGGAGGCCTTTGAGCAGCCGTTCCTGCTGTCGGTTCAGGGATAAGTTGGCGAGATGATAGCGCTTCTCGACAAGATCGTGGACGGACGCACCGACGTGGTTTTCGACTACTTGTCGCAAGGGTACCCTGCCACGGCGAAGGATAAGAATGGCGTCCCCCTGATCAAATGGTGTGCCTACTATGGAGATGTCAGTGCCATTCGATATCTGCTGGCGAACGGCGAAACGTTAGCTGCGCTGGCGGGAGAACTTAACGCAGCGGCGTTCCATGGGCATTGGCGGCTCTGCCAGTTTCTGATTGAAAACGGCGCCAGTGTGAATCAGACCGAAGCTGACACCGGAGAAACGCCTCTGCACGCTGCGTTGTGCAAGGCGAGCGCAAGTCACGATCGCGTGGTCAGAGTGCTGCTCGCAAATGGCGCCGATCCCAACGCGAAGACCAAAGTAGGAGTTGAGACGGGCGCATTCATGCGCGATTGCCGGACGAAAGGCGAGACGCCCCTTCATCGCGCAGCGGCCTGCGGCAGCGCTGAGGCCGTCCAGCTTCTGCTTGATGCCGGGGCGGTGAAAGATGCCCAGGATGCAAATGGAGATTCTCCTCTGACTTGGGGAAGTTGGCACCTGCGCCCGGACTTTATTCTCAGAAAGTTATGCTACGGCCCTCATTCCATCAGAGAAAATCGCACGCCGATGGACATCAATCTCCTTGGAGAGCCACACATATCTGAAAAGTAAACTTGCAAAGGATATCGATAGAAAATGTCAAACAACTCCAATCTCCGTGTGGCTGTAATTGGCGGCGGTCCCGGCGGATATGCCGCTGCATTTCTAGCTGCCGACCTGGGCATGAAAGTTACGCTGATCGATCCGGAAGTAAACCCCGGCGGCGTTTGTCTCTATCGCGGCTGCATCCCTTCCAAAGCCCTGCTGCATGTGGCCAAGTTGCTCGAAGAAGCGGAGCAGGCGAAGAACTGGGGCATCGAATTTGGCGAGCCCAAAGTTGACTTGAACAAACTCCGGGCTTGGAAAGAGAGTGTCGTCAAGAAACTTACTGGCGGACTAGGGCAGTTATCCAAACAACGCTCGGTTCAGTTCGTGCAAGGCAAAGCGGCATTCGTAAATGCCACAACCTTGAAAGTTACGAAGAGCGCGGGTGGCGACGAGAACCTCACTTTCGACCGCATCATCATCGCGACAGGATCGCGTCCGACCGTCGTGCCGAGCCTCAAGCTCGACAGCTCGCGCCTCATGGATTCGACCAGCGCTCTCGACCTGCCCGATGTTCCAAAGACGCTGCTCGTCATCGGCGGCGGCTACATCGGATTGGAACTGGGATCGGTTTACGCGACGCTCGGCACCAAGGTAACCTGCGTCGAAATGATGCCCGGCTTGCTGCCCGGAGCCGACCGCGACCTGGTGCTGCCTCTGCACAAGCGCCTGGAAAAACTCTTTTCGGCCATCCTACTCAACACCACGGTTAAGTCGCTCAAGGACGAGAAGACTGGCATTCGCGTAACTCTCGAAGGTCCAAATGTAAAAGAAAAAGAACAGGTATTCGACCGCGTGCTGATGTCAGTGGGACGCCGGCCGAATTCCGAGATCCCCGGCCTGGATAAGACGAAAGTCAAGGTCAACCAGAAGGGATTCATCGAAATCAACGAGCAGCGGCAGACCGCCGATCCCTCGATCTACGCCATCGGCGACGTCGCGGGTGAACCGATGCTTGCCCACAAGGCAATGCATGAGGGCCGCACGGCCGTTGAGGCAATCGCCGGCCACAAAGTCGCTTTCGAACCGAATGCGATTCCGGCGGTCGTCTTCACCGATCCTGAAATCGCGTGGGCTGGCCTGACGGAAACTCAAGCCAAGGAACAGGGTCGCGAGATCGCCATCGCCAAGTTTCCATGGGCCGCTTCGGGTCGCGCCATCACGCTCGACCGGCCCGATGGCCTGACCAAGCTGCTCATCGATCCGAAGACGGAACGCGTGCTCGGTGTCGGCATCGTGGGCGCGGGCGCGGGCGAACTGATCGCCGAAGGCGTGCTGGCCATCGAAATGTGCGCGCTCGCGGCCGATGTTGGCATGACCATCCATCCGCACCCAACGCTGTCGGAGACGATGATGGAATCGGCGGAAGTATTTTACGGACAGGCCACCGACATCTATCGTCCAAAGAGGTAGCAGTGGGGCGAAGGGCGTCTCGCCCGTCCGAGATTTGGCCGTAACTGTGAGCATCCTTAGTTGTGAGCATCGTGGCCGGGCGGGGACGCCCGGCTCTCCACTTACTGGAATATCGATGAAAAAATTGGCGCTGTTGGTTCTTGTCGTTTCTTTTTCTCTTCACGGACTGATGGCCCAGTCCGTGACCAGCCTGCTGCAGGGTCGGGCTCAGGCTCAGGAGTCAACTCCCGCGACCGCCGATCCGCTGGGACGCGAGACACCTTCCGGAACCGTGCTTGGATTCCTGCAAGCCGCTCAGTTTGGAAATTACAAGACCGCCTCCGATTACCTGCAGATCAGCGCCGCGCGCCGCCCGTCGCAGGGCGCCGACTTGGCCCAAAAGCTGAAAGTGCTCATGGACCGCGGCTTCGTAACCGGCCTGCGCCGGCTCAGCACGAGTCCCGAAGGCAATCCCGAGTACGGCACGCCCGATCAGCAAACCATCGGTACTTTTTCCAGTGGCGATGCGGAGGTTCCCGTTGTCCTCGTGCGGGTCAGCGATCCGAACTCCGGAAAAATCTGGCTCTTCTCTTCCGAGACGCTCAGCAAAGTCCCTGAGTTGTATGACAACATCAAGGCTCACCAGGTCGAAAACAAACTCCCTCGAAGCCTGGTGCAGAACGCGTTTCTCGGGATGCCGCTCTGGCAATGGCTGGCGCTCCTCGCCGCGATTCCGCTGGCGTTCGCGATCGGCTGGGTGGTGGTCCTGCTGCTGGCAATTCCGCGCCGGCTTTGGCTCAAGTTAAGGAATCGTCCCAACCTGCACTCCTACAGCAGCATGTCCGCGCCCCTGCTGGTCACATTCAGCGCGGTTGCGCACCGCGTGATTACCGCCTACCTCGGCCTGCCGCTGCTGCCACGTCTCTATTACTTCCGCGTCATTGGCGTTCTCATCACAATCGGCTTCTTCTGGTTTCTGCTCCGCGCCACCAGCCTCACCATGCAACGCCTACGGACTCACGCCATCAGCGCGGGCCGCACCGGCACGGGAAGCCTGATGGTGTTGGGTGAGCGGCTGGTCAAAGTGCTGGTGCTAATCGCCGCCGCGCTGGCGACGCTCGGCACACTAGGCTTCAACCTGACCACTGTGCTGACCGGTCTCGGCATCGGCGGCATCGCCATCGCATTCGCCGCGCAGAAGACACTCGAGAATCTTTTTGGCGGAGTTTCCGTCCTCGCCGACGAAGTCATCCGCGTCGGCGACTTCTGCCGCTTCGGCGATCGCGTCGGAACGGTGGAAGATATCAGCCTGCGCTCCACCCGCATTCGCACGCTCGAACGCACCGAGCTTTCCATCCCGAATGGATCGCTCGCCACCATGAACATCGAAAACTTCACCCGTCGCGACAAATTTCTTTTCAATCCCACGCTCGCGATCAGGGGTGAGACCTCGGCGGACCAGCTCCGCTATCTGCTGGCCGAAGTCCGACGTATGTTATATGAGCATCCGAAAGTCGAAAGCGATTCCGCACGCATCCGCCTAGCCGGGTTCGACAAAGGCGCCTTGAGCCTCGAGATTTTCAGCTACATAATCACCCGCGAACAGGCCGAATTCTCGGCGATCTGCGAAGACGTCTGGCTGCGCATGATGGAGATCGTCGAGAATTCGGGCAGCAGCTTCGCCTTCCCGTCGCAGACGGTATATTTCTCACGCGATTCCGGCATCGACAAGGAGAAGGCCGTGGCAGCCGAGCAGCAGGTCCAGCAATGGCGGGATCAACACCAGTTGCCCTTCCCCGATTTTGCGCCTGCCGACAAATCAGCTTTTCGCGGTTCGATTGCTTATCCTCCGCCTGAGTCGGCGATCGGGAAAAACGAGCGCCTTCCCTAAACTATAGGGAGCGGCCCACTTACCCCGGTAACTTGCGGCTTTCGACGGCGCTTCCTAGCATGGGAGAGCCATGCCCCATGCTCTGCTGTTGTCGCCGGATGACCAGGCGGTAAGCGCAATTACTGGCGTTTTAGAAGAAATGTCAGTAACTTGCGAGCGTCCATTGGACGGAACATCCGCTGCCCAGAAACTCAATTCGCAAACTTTCGACCTGGTGTTGGTCGATTGCGAAAATCTGCCCGCAGCCAAGCTGATCTTTGACGTTTGCCGCCGCGGAAAAAACGGCAACAACCCGGTCCCGATCGCCATTGTCGATGGCCGCGCCGGTCTGCCAACTGCTTTTCGCCTGGGCGCAGAACTGATTCTGACCAAGCCGGTCGCGAAGGATCAAGCTCGCAGCACCATCCGGACCGCTGTCAGCCGTGTGCGAAAAGACGCTCAGACAAACGAGAGTGCTCCCGCGCAGCTTGCGTGCGCAGACGTGCACAGCGCGGTGATTCCTGACGCGGGCATGAGCGAAGAACGCGCGCAGGCAGCGGTTGCCACAGCCGTTTCTTCAGAACTGACAAGCTTTGCGGAGCCCGCTCCAAGCTTCGTTCCAGCCGTCGTTCCCGACGGTGCTTTAACCGCGACGCTCTCCGCGCCAGCTCTCACGACGGAGATGCATTCCGCCATAGACGAAATCGGTGCCACACCAGCTCTTCCAAAGTTGAAGCCGCAGCCTGGATCATTTTTCGCACCGTCTTTATCAGCATCGTCTTTATCAGAGTCATCCCCAGATCGAGCTGCTTCGGCAAAGTCGAAACCCGCGCGTCCAATGAAGCCTTCCGATGATCCAGTGCTTGCTGAATTGGAGAGAGCGGAACTCGAAGAATCGGAACTGGCAGAATCGAAACTGGAAGGTTCGAAACTAGAAAGCTCGGGACTGAGAAAAGCTGCGCCGAATCAGCCCGCAGCCAAATCAGGGGCCCCGGTGTTTTCGTCCTACCAGCAAGGCCAGCAGAAAAGACGCGGTCCCCTGGTGGCGTTGTTGATGCTCGCGCTCGCCGGCGGAGGCTTCTATGCCCTGTGGATGTATCAGCCTGGATTCCGGGACCTCGCCCAACCGCAAATTGATCGCGTGCTTGCCCTCGCCGGAATGGCGCTGCCGGCGACTCCAGCGCCAAATCCCGCGAAACCTTCGACTCAACTGGCTCCGGCCGCAACCCCAGCGCCTGCGCAGGAATCGCCAGCCGATCCGAATCAAACACCATCAAAAGCGCCGGATTCAGCAACAAGTTCAGCAACTGGTTCGGCAACTGGTTCACCAACGGCGTCGGCCACTGCGACTGCACCTGTCCGGCCGACAGCGACTCCAGACACGCCAGTTGTGCCGCCGGCTTCTGCGGCCACAACCCCAACGGCTCCGGTCGCGACGAAGCCTGACGCTAACAAGGCCAGCGACAAGCTCACCAACAGCAAGAAAGACGCGGCCGCTGCAACTCCGTCCGACAGTCAACTGCCCGGTGAAAACAGCGCGATCATTCTCTCTTCCAAGGGAGCGGAAAAACGGCTGGCCCACAGCGTTCCGGCGAAATACCCCGTCGGAACCCGCTCGGGCGCGGCCCAAGGAACGGTTGTCCTCAAAGCAGTGGTTGATGTGAACGGCAAGGTTGAGGGTCTGCGATTGGTCGAGGGAAACGCTACCCTGGCAACCGCAGCCATCCAAGCTGTGAAGCAGTGGCGCTATCGGCCCTATGTCCGCGACGGAAAAGCCCAGGCCTTCCAGACGGTCGTGATCGTCGACTTTCAGCGGCCTTGACGGCAGACGAGTCAGGACGTCCCAGGTCGTTAGTCGTTCGCTCGCCGGTGCCCCGCAAGCTGCGAACGACCAACGACAAACGACCATCGACCCCCATTTCAATTACCCCCGTAACTTGCTGGTTACCCACTAGATTACCTAGGATGACCTCATCATGGGTTACCAAGCTTTACTCTTCTGTCCCGACGAAAAACTGGCCCGCGTCGTCAGCCAGGTGTTCAGTGAACTGGACTTCACCGTAGAGCCGGTTCACGAGCCGTTTGCCGCGGTCAAGAAGTTGATGTCGCAGCGTTACGACGCCATCGTCGTGGACTGTGAGAACGAACAGAACGCTTCCCTGCTCTTCAAGAGCGCCAGAAATTCCAGTTCCAATCAGAGCTCGCTTGCCATCGCTTTGGTCTTAGGACAAGCGGGAGTGGCCAAGGCCTACCGCATCGGCGCCAACCTTGTGCTGACCAAGCCGATCAACGTCGAGCAGGCAAAGGGAACGCTTCGAGTCGCGCGAGGGCTTCTGCGGAAAAACTCTGATGCTGCCAGCGCCAGTGCCGCCAGCGCGGCAGTTCCCGCAATGGCCGCGAAGACAGCTCCTGTATCCGCAGGCAATTCATTTCAACCGCCGAGTCGAGGTGCGGCAGCGAGTGCTCCACCGCCAAGCCGGCAAGAGCTTCCCGAATTTGAGGACACGCTTCCGGAGATGATTCCGGAGACGCGTCCAGCGGCAATTCCCGAATTGACAGCATCGGCAAGAGCTAAGGGAAATGTTGAGGACAAACCAGCGGCTGTTCCCGCGCCCGCGCCGCAAGCCAACATCAAGATGACGATCGCGGGCGAGCCAGGCGTGAAAGCGTCGCAGCCCGCTTCCCTGTGGGCAGTTAGTAACGACAAAACCAAGAATGTCGTACTCAAGAGCGAAGAAAAAGTCGCCGCCGCGTCCGTATCGGCGCAAAATCCGAGTTCCGCTTTCGCGTCGGCTCTGGGATCAGGCGCGGCAACAGCTCCGGCAAAGGAAGTAACTGCTCCGTCAGCGCCACCGAAAGAAAACAAATCGGTTGAATCGGAACCCGCCGATTCATCTCATGACGCCGATCCCGCTCCCGCTCCAAGGTTCAGTATGGTGAGCGCTATCGATGCCCCATCTTTTGCCGCATTGGGCGAAGAAGATTCCGGCGGATCGGGCGGTAAGAAAAAAATCTTGATCGCAGCTGTGGCTGTCCTGGCTCTGGCCGCGCTCGGCTACGTTGGTTATGGGAAGCTCGGCAAGTCCAACACGCAGCCCGTAAGCACGCCACGGGACTCGGAGCAGCCCGCTCCCGCTCCGGCACCCATGTCTTCCCCGGTGGCGCCTTCGGTGAGGACACCCGACCGGGCAAGTTCGGCAACGCAAAGCTTAGTTCCCAAGATCGCTCCAGCGGTGCCGCCCACCAAGCCGTCGGCTGGCGTTGGTGATTCACCAGTGACACGGATCGCCGCGATCATCGCCGCGGATTCTGAGCCGGGAACGAAGCAACCCGATTCAGCGCCCATACACGTGAAGGCGACTACGCGAGCCAAAACGCACGCCCAAGCCGAGGAGTCCGCTCCTCCGCTTCCGAGCCCGCTCGCCGTTGCGTCCGCAAACGACCGCAACTTGAGCGGCTTGATGGCTTCGGCATCTATAAATGTCCCCAAGCCCACGCTGGCAACCGTAAGAATCTCTCAGGGTGTGTCACAGGGACTGCTGATCAAGCGCGTACAACCAAAATATCCGCCCGCCGCGCTCGCGGTTCGTGCCCAGGGTGCAGTGCAGATCGAAGCAACCATCAACAAAGAGGGCAACGTCACCAATCTGAAAGTGTTGAGTGGAGACCCAGTTCTCGCGCGCGCCGCTCTGGAAGCTGTCCATCAATGGAGATACAAGCCGTACTACCTTGATGGCGAACCAGTCGAAATCCAGACGCAGATCACGGTCAATTTCAAAGCAAACTAGCTGTCAGCCTTCAGCCGTCAGCCTTCAGCCGTCAGCACTCAGCTCTCAAGGCTTTTGGAGATTTTCCCAAGAAGTGCAAAGGCAGCACCAAGAGGCAAGTGGGTTCGTTTGAATGAAGCCAATAGCGAGCGTGTAGTAGCTGAAGGCTGAAGGCTGACGGCTGACGGCTAATTCAGCTGCTCGTCCAGAGACCGGTGCCGCGGACGCCCCGGATGAGCACTGATGCTGCGGAACTTGTGGTAAAGTGCGTGCAAGTCTTCGCTCAAGAGCCGCACCACCTCCATGCAGAAATCGCCGTGTTCGCGGAGAAACTCCAGGAACTTCTCCCGCGGAACAAAGGCTGCTGTCGTTTGCTCGCCCGCTTCAGCGGTGATCCGATACCTTTCCCCACTCATGCTCTCGCTCAGCCCGAGCATCGTTCCAGGACCGACAACCTCCAGAAGCTGCTTTTGGCTCTGACCGGTCGGCAGCATGACACGCACCTCGCCGCTCTCCACCAGGTAAACGCCCGTCGCCGCGGCGCCCTGCTGAAACAGCTTGGCGCCTTTGGGGAACAGCCGAACCGATTTGATCCCGTGAAGAGCCTGCAACAGATCGGGACTCAACTTGCCTGGCGTAGGCTGCGGCGACACAATGTCACTCCCTCCTGCCTTTTAGCCCATGCTGCGGACACCCGGAACCGCAGGCAGTGAATTGGATCGCGGCTCCAAGGGGACCGGCGACTGCGAATCGCTGGCTCCAGATTTACATTCAGATTACACCCAATGAGGGCCGGCTGGCGGCTCATTCCTGATGAAAGTCCTTCGATTTACCAGTTATGTAGCGCTTTGCATTTGAGTTTTTCGCGAGGGTAACCGAAGGGACTGTCCGCGCCTGACCAGCAGTGTGACAAGAAGCTCGCCGAATCGCGGCTTATTGCCGCTCAAGAATTTCGTCGATTGCGGCCTTGCTGCCTCTGTCGACGCTGACAACTTTGTGGACCGGCTTGAAACCGGTCAGCGTGATATCCACGATGTAGTTCCCCGGTCCCAGCATGACGTTGACCGGCGAAATCTTATCCAGGACGCGTTGGTTGATCGCGACCTGTGCGCCTTTCGGCTGGGTGTGAATGCTGATCGCACCCATGCCCGCCGTGCTGTCTCCGCCGTGTTGTCCAAACAGCTTGTTGAACTTGCCGACGGTCCGCATGTCTTCAGCATTACCCAGCGCTCTGAGTACGGGCGCGTACTGGAAATTTTGCGCGGGACCGAGATCGGCGGTGACGGTTTCGTCGAGGTATCCCGATTTGCGTAATAGAACTGTGTGGTTTCCTTTTTCCACGGCGAACTGCACCGGAGTCAGTCGTCCACTAGGCTTGCCATCTAACATGACGGTGGCGCCGGGCGGCGTGCTGTTCACCACCATCAAAGCATTGACCGGGGACAAATGAAGCACCAGAGATGTCTTGCTGCCGGCGGCGATATCGACCGACCGTATCTCGGACGAATAGCCGGACTTGCTCGCGGATACGATGTGCTTGCCAGGACCCAGGCCCGTCACATTAAAAGGAGTAACCCACGACGGATCGCTTCTTCCATCGACCTGAAACTGTGCGCCCTGCGGGCTGGAGTCGATCAGCGCCTGGCCCGCGATGACGACCGGCGCCGGGGCATGCCCCCGCCGACTGCCGTTCGAGCTGCGCTTTTCGACCTGGCGTACCGTCAGGCTCGGTTCAGCTTCCGCAATCGGCGGAGCTGCCTTCTCGATTTGCGGCGCCACCGGAGTTTGGGCCACCGGTTGGGTTGAGGACGAGATTGGCTTCGCCGCCTTCGTCGGCTGCGGAGCTGCTGTGGAACCATCGTCTTCCGAGCGAACGTGAAAAAAGATCGCGATCGCAACTACAAGGATCAGTCCAACCGCGCCCAGGATCGAATAGATCATGAGCCGCGGCGGAACGGTGGCCATTTCGTGGATTGCCTTTTGTGCGACCTCCCGCGGCTGAATCTTTGGTTTTTCGTCCTTCCGCGGGTAGATCTGCGCCAACGGGCGCGGCTCAGCCGGCTCGGGAACCGGCGGCGCGAAAACGGGTTCCTTAAGTGGAGGCATCTCGGCCAGGTCAGAGAAACTCGTGCCGGATGAACCCGCCACGGGCTCAGCCATCATTGGATTGGACATCATCGGATCGGACATCATTGGATCAACGGCCACGCGGGGCGCATGCTGTTCCGATTCTTGCTCCAACACAGCCGCCGATAAAACCGGGGCCTGCGCCGCCTGGGATTCGGAAGCACTTACTTCAAATTCCCTGATAACTCCCGCGCCAGACTTCGAACCAGAGTTACCAGGCGATACGCGCGCAGCACCCCCTCCGGTAACCGCGCCCGCAGCGGCCGCAGCGGCTTTGGTTCCCCCTGCTGGCGGAGCGGTTTGCGCACGCACCGGCACCTCACCTCCGGGCGAAACAGGTTTGGCCGCGCTTGAGCCTGCCGAGACAAACTTGCTGGCCGCCGCCGCTCGCGCTGCGGAATTCACCGCAATATTCGGCGCCTGCGTCGTCTTTTTGGGATCGGTCGACGCTTTCTTGCCGTTTTCTTTGCACTTCTCCAGGTCATCCACCAGTTCGCGCGCGCTCTGATAACGCTCGGCCGGATCCTTCGCCAGCGCTTTCATAATCAGCGCGCTCACCGCCGGTTGAATCTTGGAATTCACCGCGGACGGGCTGGCTGGAATCTGACTTTCAATCTGGCTAACCAGCGTAACCGGATCCGCCGCGTCGAAAGCCTTCCGGCCAACCACCATCTCGTAGAGAATCGCCCCTAAGGTAAACACATTCGAACGCAGATCGATGGCTTCGCCGCGGATTTGTTCGGGAGAGCAGTAGGGCATCAGCCGGCCCAAACCTTTTCCCGAGTCCGCTCCAATCAGGCCCATGTTGGAGATGCCATAGCCGAGGATTTTGACCATCCCGTCCCACTGCACCATGATCTTGGAAGGCTCCAAAGAATGGTGAGCCACACCCTTCGAGGCAGCGTGCTCCAGGGCGGCGCAAACCTGGCGCGTTATGTCCAGCAGATCCCAGATCGAGAAGCCTTCTTTGCGCGCCAGCATGGTGGCAACGCTGTTGCCCTGGATGTACTCCATCGCGGCGCAGAACTGGCCGTCGATCTCGCCTGCGCCGTAGAGCAGTACGATATTCTGGCTGGCGAGATCACGCGTGCTCTCGCCTTCGGCGACCAGCGTGTCCACAAACGCGTCCGCGCGGTCGCCAAGCGGCTCCAGACTCTGCGTCTTGAGCGCCACGACCTGGTTGGTTTCCGCGTCGACTGCCTTGTAAATCACGGCTGTATCTGACTGCGAAAGTTCACTCTGAATTTCGAACCGGCCAAACATCAGTGCCATTACAGTTGTCCTCGCGGTGACAAGCCGCACTACACCCTGAATGTGTAATCGGCCAAAAACAAGGGGAGAATCGAACCTAGAATACCGCCTTCAAGTGCCCGACTGAGAGTTACGAAAGTACTTATTTACCCCAAGGGTTTCCCGCAAGTTGCAGATTCAACGGGTCTGAAAAATCGCAGGAATGCTCGACTACCCGCTTGACTAAGCGCTTTTCAAGAGACTAGTTTGGGGATTCCCGTAGGCTCCGATCTGCTTCAACATTCCTAACTGATCCCAATTATCCCATCCCTCGACGATTTGCTTGTCGCGAATACGAGCGATGGTAATCCCCGTCATTCGCACAGGCTTGCCGCTGGCGGGCATTCCTAGATGATCTCCGCGATGCGTCATCGTAGCCGACCAACGCAAGACGACCTTATCGTCTGCCCCGAAAGCATCCTCCACCACCACGTTGATGTCGGGAAAGGCACCGCGAATGCGCTCTACAAATGGCACGAACTCCGATGGTCCACGAAGCGGCCTGCCATCTTCATGTTCGCCGATTCCGACGCCATCTGGAGCCATGAGATCATGAATCGTCTGCGTTTTGCCTTCATTCCAAACTTCTTTGAACCAGCGCCGCATTAACTCCACATTTTCTTCGACTGACATAAACATCTCGCTCCTTTTGTCGGAATCGTTTTCCTGAAAACCTCTGACACGCCAAACATTATCTACTCGGTCCAACATAGTGCAAGGCCCAATTTGTCGGCCGGACCGCGTTCCGGACAAGGCGACACTTAAAAAAGGTTCCGAGCCTGTCGATTTCGCTGCTGGTCATTCGTCGTCTAAGTAGAGCTGGGGTTTAGCGGGTCGAGGCCCTCTGGGCCATCGCTCCATAACAATAGACACAGTGAGAGTGTCTGGCCTGCTTCGCTGGCGAAAGACATCAACTGGTGAGCCTTTTCAGGAGTCATGTGACCATAACCCGTTTCCGAGAAAAAACCTCGTTTTGCGACAGGGATCTTTGGAGATCAACTGCTCCTGGCTGTGCGAGGCAGCGCGCGCGTGGGAAGTTTCCGGACACGGGGCGAGGAGCGAGCAGTGATAGCGGCGGTCAGTTCGCGCGCCCGGTTGGAAGAACGACGCATGAAATCGAGGATCGTCTCCAATTGCTCGTCGCCGTAGTTTTCCAGCACTTGGGCAAACCCTACACGAATCGGGCCGAACACGTTCTGGCAGTCGCCGATCCGCTCGAGGATGGGTTCGACGATAACGTGGCGCCGATCTCGCGAATCGCGTACCCGGCGTACCAAGCCCTTTTTTTCGAGCCGGTCGATCAAACTGGTCACCGAGGCCGTCGCCAGGCCCGTGTATCCAGCGAGTTCTCCGGCGGTGACCGGACCGAGACGGATCAGGGTGTCGATGGTCTTCGTATCGGTTGCGGTCAGGCCGGAGCGCTCGGCAATCGCGGTATGCAGCATGACCGTAGCCGCGCTGCTCTCCCGTCCGGCCGCGAGGATGCCCTCGACCAGATTCCGTCGCCGGACGACCGCGGCGTTCTTTTTTCTGGATCCGCTTGACACGAAATTCGCCTCTTGCTATTATCTCGACGCATCGAGATATACGGTAGACAATAATACATCAGGCGGTGGATGCGCGCAATTAGGGGCCGTGATTTGTGACGTGCAGCGATCCGGTCATACAAAACATCGGCCGGCCGTTTCGTCGCTCAACACCGCCGGGAATGTCCAATTGTCGCGAGTGCGCGGTTGCTTTATGCTTGAGGCTCTGATTGCACGCGGTTGCAGTTCGTCTTCCGCTGTTGGGCCCTCCGGAGTTCTATGTCATGACCTTGACTCGTTTTGTTAGCAAGAGCGCGTTCCGCAACAAGCGGCGCAGCATCCTGACCGTGCTGAGCATCACGTTCTCGCTGTTGCTGCTGACTGTCATGATGACGGTCTGGCACCGCTTCTATTTGGACAAGGGCGACGCCCAGTCGGCCCAGCGGCTGATTACCCGCCACCGCGTTTCCTTGACCCAGAGTATGCCGGTGTATTACCGGGAAAAAATGCGCACCGTGCCCGGAGTCGTGGCCGTAGCTCCAACGCAGTGGTTTGGCGGATTGTACAAAGACGAAAAGCCGGAGAACTTCTTCGCGCAGTTTGGAACTGATCCTGCCGAAATCTTTACGGTGATGACGGACTTCAAGATCCCCGAGGACCAACTGGCCGCATGGCAGCACGATCAAGCTGGGTGCGTTGTGGACAGTGAACTGGCCAAGAAGTTTGGCTGGAAAATCGGAGATCGCATCATTCTCAAAGGCACCATTTTCCCGGTGAATTTGGAACTCACGATTCGCGGAATCTTCGTCGCGCCGCAGCCCAGCATTACGGTTTATTTCAACCAGAAGTATGTCGAGGAGGCAGTTTCCTTTGCCAAGGGCCGCTCTGGGACTTTTAACATTCTGGCCGACTCTCCCGAGGACGTTCCCAAGGTAGCGGCCGGCGTGGATGCCATGTTCCGCAACTCTCCAGAGCCCACAAAAACGGAGAGCGAGAAGGCGTTTCAGCTCAGCTTCATCAACAGCATGGGCAATGTGAAGGCGTTCATCCTGAGTATTTGTTTCGCGGTCGTGTTCGCGACGTTGCTCGTCTCCGCTAACACCATGGCCATGTCCATCCGCGAACGCACTCGAGAAGTCGCGGTCCTGAAGACGCTTGGATTCACCCGACAGTCGATCTTGAAGCTCTATATTGGTGAAGCCGTGCTGGTGGCTTTGACTGGCGGCGCGCTGGGCTGCCTGCTGGCGGCCGGACTGGTGATAGCTCTCGCGAATGCACCTGGCATGGGATTCTTCTTCCTCGGAATGAGAGTAACCACACCCACTTTTCTGCTCGCCATTTTCGTATCTGCTATGGTGGGATTACTGAGCGCGATCGTGCCTGCCTACCACGCGGCAAAATTGGATATTGTGGAGGGCCTGCGCTACATCGGGTAGCCCCGACACTCTAGCAGTAGCACTAGCACGACTAAAGACACACTATGGCGATTCCGATCAGCTACAACATCCGCAATCTGAAGCTGCGCAAGGGCCTCACCATCATGACGGCTCTGGGCATTGCGCTGACCATCACCACCGCGGTTTTCCTGATGGCGCTGCTGGCCGGCCTGAAGAAGGCCTTCATGTCGAGCGGCGATCCGGTAAACGTGCTCGTCATGCGCAAGGGCTCCGTGGCAGAACTTTCTGGAGGCTTCGACGCCAGTCTTTTTCCGACTTTGAAAACGTTGCCCGGCATCGCCAAGGATGGCCAGGGAGAACCCCTCGCCTCCGGTGAATGGGTGGTTGTCGTGGTGCTGCCGCGCAAGGATGGCACGGGTGAAGTCAACGTGTCGGTTCGCGGACTGATGCCAGCGGGCCTCACACTGCGTCCCAGCGCAAAGCTGGTCGAAGGCCGGTGGTTTACGCCCGGACAACGCGAAGTGGTCGTTGGGCAGTCCATTCACAATCGTTTTTCCGGCGCCAACGTCGGCGACAATCTTGATTTTGCCAAGGGACAGTGGAAGGTGGTTGGCGTCTTTGATTCTGGCGGCACCGCTTATGATTCGGAACTCTGGGGCGACGTCAATCAGATCGCCGCGGATTTCGACCGGCAGGGGGCCTTTGCTTCGGTTTATCTGCGCGCCACCGACCCGGTTGCAGCGGATGCGCTCAAGAACCGCGTCGCCGACGATCAGCGGTTGAAGTTGGAGGGCACGCTCGAAACCGACTATTACGAGAAGCAAACCAGTTCTGGTGGAGTGATTAAATTCATCGGCACGGTTGTGGCGGTCATCATGGCGATCGGCTCCGCCTTCGCTGCAATGAACACGATGTATGCCGCGGTAGCCTATCGCTCGAAGGAGATCGCAACCTTGCGCATCATTGGATTTTCGCGCCCGAGCATTCTCACCTCGTTCGTGATCGAGGCGCTCCTGCTTTCGTTGCTGGGAGCGATTGTCGGAATTGTCCTGATCTTGCCCTTCAACGGCATGAGCACCGGGATCGGCAACCAGCTCACTTTCAGCGAAACAGTTTTCAGTTTGCACCTGACGTGGGGAGTGGCGACGAAGGCGGTTATCTTTGCGTTGATCATGGGCTTGCTGGGAGGCTTCGCGCCCGCCTGGCATGCGGCGCGGCAGGATATTCTGACGTCGCTGCGGGCCTAGCTTTGAACATTATTCGTACGTTTTTCGTACACTCGATAGCGCATCCGTAGCGACTGGGGAGCGTACTGTCACCAATGCCCACGGAAACCGAACACACGGATAGCAAGCACGACGACCTGCGAAGTCTGCGCATCGATCATTCGCTGCGCGACGGAGGCGGAGAACCGCCCGCGTGGTCGCGCCGCTTCATTCTGGGTGGCATCGCCGTGGTCGTCCTGCTGGGATTAGTTGCGCTGGCGTACCGCTTGCTCGCCGCGGACGCACCGGAAGTAGAAGTCGCGCGGGCAACGGCGGAAGGCAGTGACGTCGCGGGCAGCACCGTGCTTTCCGCGAGCGGATACATTGTCGCCCATCACAAAATCAGTGTGAATTCGAAGGTCACTGGACGCGTGGCGTGGATTGGCGTGGAAAAAGGCGACAAGGTAAAAGAAGGACAAGTTCTGGTGCGGCTGGAGGATCAGGAATTTCGCGCCCAGTACGAACAGGCCCGAGGCGCGGTCGAGAGCTACAAAGCGCGCCTCTCGCAACTGGAAAATGGCTCGCGCCCGGAGGAGGTCCAGCAAGCGGATCACAATCTGTCTGAGGCACGGGCGACAGCGATGAACGACAAAATCAATCTGGACCGCGCGCGCGATTTATTTGCGCAGGGAGTTACCTCGAAGCAGAGTCTGGATGACGCCGGCGCCAAGTATGAGGCTTCGCAGCAAAGAATGAATTCGCTGGAACGGGCCTTCCGGCTGATGGAGCTCGGACCGCGCTCAGAAGAAATTCAGCGCGCGAAGGGCGACCTGCGGCAAGCCGAAGGCCAGATGGCATATGCCAAGTCTCAACTCGATGCGACGATGATCCGTGCCCCGGTGAGCGGCACCATTCTGGAACGCACCGCTGAAAAAGGCGAACTGGTCACCTCTCAGTTCGCCAGCGGTGCCGAAGGCGGCCCGCGCGGCGCGGTCGTGGATCTCGCAGATCTGAACGACATTCAGGTCGAACTCGATATCGCGCAGGATGACTTTGCCAAACTGTCTCCCAGGCAGGAAGGCATCGTCACTCTCGATGCGTTCAAGGATCGCTCCTACAAAGGCGAGATCGCCGAAATGTCGCCGGAAGCGAATCGGCAGAAAGCGACAGTCCAGGTCAAGGTTCAGATTCTGAAACCCGATTCCTACCTGCGGCCGGAAATGAATGCGACGGTGCAGTTCAAGGCGAAGGCGAGTGAATTGTCGAGTAACGACAAGAACGCGGCCGCGAAGCAGACTTATGTCTTCGTCCCCACCGCCGCAGTGCGCGACAAAGACGGGACGAAGTTCGTGCTGCTCGCTTTTAACGGCAAGGCTCTCCGCCGGGTTGTTCATGTTCAAGGCCAGCGTTCGGGAGGCTATCTGGTGGACTCGCTGGTGGGCGGCGAAAGCGTAATCACGGCAGGGCCCGCGGATTTGCAGGACGGGCAAAAGATTCGTATCAAGGGGCAATCATGAGCGCAATAACAACGACGACACCAACGACGCAACCGGCAGTGGGCAGCAAGGTCGTGCAGGCCCGTGCGGTCAGCAAGATTTTTAAGCGCGACGCTTTTCAGGTAACCGCGCTGGACAACGTATCCCTCGACATCGCGGGCGGCGAGTTTCTGGCACTGATGGGGCCGTCAGGATCGGGGAAGACGACGCTGCTCAATATGATCGCAGCGATTGACCGCCCCACATCCGGCGAACTGCTGGTGATGGGCGAAAATATTTTTCGCTTGAGCGATGGGCAGTCGGCCAAGTGGCGCAATACTCACGTCGGCTATGTTTTTCAGACCTTCAATCTGATCCCGGTGCTGACCGCGTTTGAGAATGTCGAGTTACCTCTGCTGCTGACGAAGATGACGACGCAGCAGCGCCGCGATCACGTGATGACCGCGCTCAAGCTCGTCGGGCTTGAGGATCGAGTCCATCATTTGCCCAAGCAGTTATCCGGTGGACAAGAGCAG
>Ga0193751_1000270_pt1 | contig 44749 bp, 42 predicted proteins | sample L1c2metaG_FD_143050 | JGI IMG/M metagenome (GOLD analysis project Ga0193751, IMG submission 143050) | Soil microbial communities from a riparian zone of the East river system, Colorado, United States - L1c2 | ecosystem: Environmental > Terrestrial > Soil > Riparian zone | place: USA: East River...
TCCGTCGATGGTGAGCGTTTCGCCTTTTTTTAGCACTATGCCGCCGGCGCTCAACGTCTGCGTGCGATAATCGACCCGCAGCGAACCGGCGCCTGAGACGCATGGCTTGCCCATGCCGCGTGCCACCACCGCTGCATGGGAGGTCATGCCGCCGCGCGTCGTCAAAATCCCTTCGGCGGCATGCATCCCGTGGATGTCCTCCGGCGAAGTTTCGACCCGCACCAGGATCACTTTGCGGCCCGCACTTTTAAGCGCCTCGGCCTCGTCGGACGAAAATACGATCTCGCCGCATGCTGCCCCAGGCGAAGCCGGTAAGCCGGTGGCGATGATCTTGCGTTCGGCTTTTGGATCGATCGTCGGATGTAGGAGCTGATCGAGCGCGGCGGCATCGATGCGTTTGACCGCCTCTTTTTTGTCGATCAGCTTTTCCCGAGCCAAATCGACCGCAATGCGCAGCGCCGCCTGCGCAGTACGCTTGCCGCTCCTGGTCTGCAGCATCCACAGCTTGCCTTGCTCGACCGTGAATTCGAGGTCCTGCATATCGCGATAGTGGCGCTCGAGAGTGCTTTGGATGCGCTTAAGCGCGGCAAAAGCCTCAGGCAGCGCCTTTTCCATCGACGGCTTGTCGGAGCTGGCCGCTTTGCGCGCGGCCTCGGTGATTTCCTGCGGTGTGCGGATGCCGGCGACAACGTCCTCGCCTTGGGCGTTGATCAGATATTCGCCGTAAAGCTTGTTCTCGCCGGTCGACGGGTTGCGGGTGAAAGCGACGCCCGTCGCCGAGCTCTCGCCCATATTACCGAAAACCATGGCCTGCACATTGACCGCGGTGCCCCAGCTTTCCGGAATGTTGTGCAAACGCCGATAGGTAATGGCGCGCTGATTCATCCACGATCCGAACACCGCGCCGATTGCGCCCCACAACTGCGCATTCGGGTCCTGCGGAAAGGGCTCGCCGCGCTCCTCCTGCACCCGCGCTTTGTATTCGGCGACGAGTTGTTCCAGATCGTCGGCATTAAGGTCGGTGTCGAGCGTGTAGCCGCTACGGTGTTTGTGATCGTCGAGAATTTCCTCGAAATGATGATGCTCGATGCCCAGCACGACGTCGCAATACATGGTGATGAAGCGCCGATAGCTGTCCAAAGCGAAGCGGCGATCGCCGGACTTGGCTGCGAGCGCGTTGACCGTCACGTCGTTGAGCCCGAGATTGAGCACGGTGTCCATCATGCCGGGCATCGATGCACGGGCGCCGGAGCGCACCGAGACCAGCAGCGGATTTTCGCGGTCGCCGAACTTCTTTCCGGTGACGCGGCCGACCTCCACGAGCGCCGCATCGACCTGCCGCTTCAAATCTTTCGGATAGGTTTTGCCGTGCTGATAGAAATAAGTGCAGACCTCGGTCGTGATCGTGAAGCCCGGCGGCACCGGCAGGCCGAGTTGCGCCATCTCGGCGAGACCGGCACCTTTGCCGCCAAGAAGGCTACGCATCGAAGCGCGGCCTTCCGCCTTGCCGCCGCCAAAGGCATAAACCCATTTTCCCTTGGTGGCTTTTGCAGCGTCAGACTTCCGCGCGACTTTGCCCGCGCTCCGCGTCAGCGATTTTTTTATCGGCAGCCGGGAGATTTTTGCGCGCGATTTGGCCATGACATCATGCATGCGGAGATTCCGAAGTAGATGGCGATTTCTGGCGAGTGGCGCAACTGCGCATCTTGCGCTCCGTCAGTGAAGGAAATGATGGACTGCATTGAGCCCGACCAGCCCCTCAACGATCAAGTACACCGCGACAATGATATTCAACAGCCGCGGAATGATCAGAATGAGAATGCCGGCAATGAGCGCCACAATGGGTGAGAGTTCGGCGGCGGTGATGACCATGTTTTCCTCTAAGTTGGAATTGAATGGGGAGCGCAAACGGTGCGGGCGGAAATCAATAAACACTCAACGCCTAAGCTGCCGTTCGGTTCTAGCATGAGGCGAGCGTTTGGGAACCTGCCAGTGGGCAAAACCTGTGCGTGATATTGAGACCGACGCCGCATGCGTGGCCTGTAATCACGAAATTATCCCTCGATTTTGGAGAAATCGGCCACGGCGCGCGTCGCCTCGCGAATTTCGTTGAGCAGTTTGAGCCTGTTTTCGCGCAGTGCCTTGTCTTCAACGTTCACGGTCACCTTCTCGAAGAACGCGTCAACGCTCGGCCGCAGCTTTGCCATGGCGCGCATGGCGGCAGCGAAATCCTCTTTCTGTACTGCTTGGACGGCCTCGATCTTGGCGGCATCGATCGCTTTCGCCAGCGCCTTTTCCTCTACCTGCTGATAGAGCTTCGGTTGCGGCGCGCCGGTATATTGCCGGCCGTCCTTCTTCTCTTCGATGCGGATGATATTGGTGGCGCGCTTGTAACCGGCGAGCAGATTCTTGCCGTCGTCGCTGTCGAGGAATTGTGCCAAGGCATCGACGCGGCGCACGATCAGCAAAAGATCGTCCTGGCCTTCAAGTGCGAATACTGCGTCAACAAGATCGTGCCGCGCGCCCTGCTCGCGCAGCTGCACCTCCAGGCGGTCGGCAAAGAAAGCGAGTAGATCGACCGGCAACTGCGTCCTGTTCATAACGGCAACGCGTGTCCCGGTCTCCAATAGGCCGCTCGTTGCTGAAGTCGTCGCGTCCATTAACGAAAGCCGAATCTTATTGTCGAGAACAATTCGAATAATCCCTAATGCGGCCCGGCGCAGTGCGAACGGGTCTTTGCTCCCGGTGGGCTTCTCGCCAATCGCCCAGAAGCCGACCAGCGTATCGAGCTTATCGGCGAGCGCCACGGCAATCGCCACCGGCTCGCTCGGCACCAGATCGTCCGGTCCCTTCGGCCGGTAGTGATCCTCAATCGCATGCGCAATCGATTCGTCCTCGCCCTGGGCTTGCGCGTAATACTTCCCCATCGGGCCTTGCAGCTCGGGAAATTCGCCGACGATTTCCGTGAGCAGGTCCGCTTTACACAGGTGCGCGGCGCGTTTTGCTTTTTTCACGTCGGCGCCGACAAGCGGCGCCAACTCCGCAGCCAATCGCTCAATGCGCTCAATGCGCTCGGCCTGGGTCCCCAACTTCTCGTGGAAGATTATGTTCTTGAAGCTTGGCAGCCGATCTTCAAGCCGGGTCTTTAAATCGGTTTGATAGAAAAACCGCGCATCCGAAAGTCGCGCGTGGATCACCCGCTCGTTGCCGGCGACTATCGCCTTGCCGCCGTCTTCAGCCTCGAGATTAGCGACCAGCAGGAACTGGTTGACCAGCTTGGCATGCGCAGCGTCGCGCAACACAAAGCATTTCTGGTTGTTGCGGATCGTGGCGCGAATGACTTCTTCCGGGATCTGCAAGAAGGCTTGATCGAACGTGCCCATAAGAACCACCGGCCATTCGACGAGCCCCGCCGTCTCGGCGAGCAGGCCGTCGTCCTCGACCAGTTCGAGCCCTTGCGCGAAGGCAAGCTGCTTCGCTTCGGTGAGGATGATGCTGCGCCGCCGCTCGGGATCGAGCACCACTTTGGCCTTGTCGAGCTTTGCCGTGTAATCGGCGAGGCGGCGCACCGTGAAAGCGTCCGGGGCAAGAAAGCGATGGCCGCGGGTCAAGTTGCCGGCCGTCATGCCATCGACCGTGAACGGCACAATGTCCGGTTCCTCGGTCTCCGGCCCGAAGGTGGCGAGAATTGAGTGCAGCGGCCGCACCCAGCGCAGCGCGCCGGCGTCTTTGGACTGCGGGCCCCAACGCATCGACTTCGGCCAGGGAAAGGACTTGATGGCCTCCGGCAAGATTTCGCTGATCACTTCGAGCGCTGCGCGGCCGGGTTTCTCGACCACAGCGACATAGAAATCGCCCCTTTTGTCGGGTTGCACTTTCGCCTCGGCGAGCGATTTAAGTCCGGCGGCTTTGAGGAATCCAGCGATCGCCGGCTCGGGCGCGCCGACGCGCGGGCCTTTTTTCTCCTCACGCCGATCGGGCTGACGCACCGGCACGCCCTGCACGGCGAGCGCAAGCCGTCGCGGCGTCACGAACGTCTTCGCGCCGTCATAGACCAGGCCGGCATCGACCAGCCGGTCGGTAACCGCTTTGCGCAAATCCTCTGCCGCCCGCGCCTGCATGCGCGCGGGAATTTCCTCCGACAAAAGTTCGAGCAATAGATCAGGCATCGGACAAATTCATCAAAGCCGCTTATGGCTGCCGTCGCACATCGGTTTTTTGCCCGACCGCTTGCAGGCGCAGAACCAGGCCTCTTCGGCCGCCGCGGGCTTGTATTCGATCGGCGTGAAACCTGTGCCCTTGTGCGAACCGTCGCAAAACGGCTGCGATTTGGAGCGCCCGCAGGCGCACCACCAATAGCTCTTGCCGGCTTCTACCGCGATCGGAATTGGCCGCCGGCCGCCGATTTCGGGCATTGCACTCGTTTCGCTCATGCGCTTGTCCCTCCGCCTTCGGTTGCGAGCCACGCCTCGCCACAAGCCTTGGCGAGTTCGCGCACCCGCAGAATGTAACTTTGCCGCTCGGTCACCGAAATCACGCCGCGCGCGTCGAGCAGATTAAAAATGTGGCTCGCTTTGATGCATTGATCGTAGGCCGGCAGCGCCATCAGATGTCGGCTGCGATTGCTCGCTCCGCTACGATCGCCAGCCCAGCCCGCTTCGAGATACTTTTGGCATGCCGCCTCGGCCATGCGGAATTGCTCGAACAGCATATCGGTGTCGGCATATTCGAAATTGTGCCGCGAATATTCCTGCTCCGCCTGCAGGAAGACATCGCCGTAGGTTACCTTCTTTGCGCCGTCACGGCCGTTGAAGTTGAGCTCGAAAACGTTCTCGACCCCCTGCACATACATCGCCAGCCGTTCGAGACCATAGGTCAGCTCACCCGAGACCGGCGCGCATTCGAAGCCCGCCACTTGCTGAAAATAGGTGAACTGGGAAACCTCCATGCCGTCACACCAGCATTCCCAGCCGAGACCCCAAGCGCCAAGCGTCGGGCTTTCCCAGTCGTCTTCAACGAAGCGGATGTCGTGCAGCTTGGGATCGATTCCGATCGCGTAAAGCGACTTGAGATAAAGCTCCTGCAAATCGTCGGGCGACGGCTTGAGGATCACTTGCAGCTGATAATAGTGCTGCAGGCGATTGGGGTTCTCGCCGTAGCGGCCGTCTTTGGGCCGGCGCGACGGCTGGACATAGGCCGCATTCCATGGCTTTGGCCCGAGCGCCCGCAACGTGGTCGCCGGGTGGAAGGTGCCGGCGCCCACTTCCATGTCGTAGGGCTGCAGGATGACGCAGCCCCAGTCGGCCCAATAGCGCTGCAGAGTAAGAATAAGGCCCTGGAACGACCGTTCGGGCCGCATATGCAGCGGCAGATCTTCGTTCGATGGCTGCGTCATTAGGCTCCGTTGTTGGTGGAAGGCCGCGGCAAGGTCAAGTCGCCACAAGGCCAATTCGGGCGCCGCAATCGAGACTTGATACCCGATTCCTGATACCTGATTTCAGATTTTGCCGACCGAAATGGAGGGTTAGGTGGGCCCAGTTCGCAACATGCTCGGCGCCACCGCGCTACTGGCGCTTGTCGCGGCTCAATGCGCCGGCATGGCCAGGTTTGCGCATGCGCAGGATTTTCCGACGCGGCCAATCCGTGTGGTGATCGCCTTTCCGCCCGGCGGGCCAACCGATTTCGTCGGTCGCCTCGTGGCCGATAAAATGTCGGCGTTGCTCGGACAGCGTGTCTATATCGAGAATAAGCCGGGCGCCAACGGTACAGTGGGCGCCGATACCATCGCCAAGTCCGATCCGGACGGCTATTCGTTGTTTCTCACCACCGCAGGCGCGGTGACTATTTCGCCGCATATTATGGCGAATATTCCCTACGATTCATTGCGCGATTTCGCACCGATTGCCGAGGTGGTGACTAACACCACAGTCCTGGTTGTCAGCCCCAAAATGGGCGTCAAGACCGCGACAGAACTTGTGGCGCTTGCCAAGCAAAAGCCCGGGGCCATTCCGTTCGGCTCGACCGGCATTGGCTCGACGACGCATCTGGCGCAGGAACTCCTTGCCGATGCGGCAAGCGTAAAATTCCTGCATGTGCCTTATCGCGGCGCGGCACCGGCACTCACCGATCTTCTGGGCGGCCAAGTGCAGGTACTGGCGGCCGATCTTCCCGTGCTCATCGCGCAGATCGAAGCCGGCAGCATCGTGCCGATTGGCGCAGCGGCCGATAAACGCAATGAAATTATTCCCGCGGTCGCCACGCTCACCGAGCAGGGCTATCCAAATACCGATGCGTCGAACTGGTATGCGCTGCTTGCACCGGCCAAGACTGCGCCCGCGCTGATCAAGAAGCTCAACGATGCTGTGAATGCCGCGCTGGCCGACCCCGACGTGCGTGGCAAAATCGTCAAATCAGGCGCGGTGCCGGTCGGCGGCACGCCCGACGCGCTCGGCAAATTCATCCGCGCCGAATACGACAAATGGGGCCGCGTAGTCCACGAACGTGGGATTAAGGACACGCAATAGCTGAGATCAGCCCGGCCGGTATTCGCCGGTCTTTGGATCGGGCTTTAACTTCGGCATCGCAGTGCGGTCGTGTGGCTCGACCGAGGCTTTAGCGCGCATCTCATCAAGCTCGGCATTGACGCGCTGCACTTCCTTGACGCACCAGCGTGCAAGCACTGCGGCTCCCAGAACTCCCAGCGCGAAAACCACAAGTGGCGGCATTGCCTTGTTCTCCTGATCCGATTCTGCACGATCTTGTGCGAAACGGCCAGCGGTTTCGTTTGAGCATGATCTTTTCCGAAACCCGGTTCCCACTTTTCGGGATCATGCTTTAGAGCCCGTAACGCGCCCAGATGGCGCGCGCTTCAAGCGCGGAAATTACGTCCTCGGCGAGACCGAACTGCGCCGCTTCGCGCGTACCTGCGCCAAGAAGACGCCGGCCTAACCAGCCGCGTTCGGCCGATACCAGGTGCGTAACGACCTTGTCGCCGAATCGTTCGCGCAAAACGCTGCGGAGATCGCCGATCGCATCAACCAGGCCGAGTTCCAACGCCCGCCGTCCGGTCCAATATGCGCCTGAAAAAAGCTCGTCTTGCAGCCCGGCAAGCTTGCTGGCGCGCCGCGATTTCACCAACGCGATGAAATCGTCGTGGATTTCGCGCTGCAGTTTTTTCAACCGATCCACGTCATCCGGATTTTCCGGCAAGAACGGATCGAGCATCGCCTTGTGTTCGCCCGACGTATACAGCCGCCGTTCGACGCCAAGCCTGGCGATTAGCTTATCGAATCCGAACGAGCCGCCGACGACACCGATCGACCCGACGATCGAATGCTGGTCGGCCACAATTTCGTCCGCCGCGCAGGCGATCATGTAGCCGCCTGACGCGCCAGCGTCTTCGATAAAGCCGATGACGCGGCGGTTATGCTGCTCGGCCAGTTGGCGGATGCGGCGGAAGATCAGGTGCGATTGGACGGCCGATCCGCCGGGCGAATTGATGACGAGCGCGACCGCGGCGGCGTGACCAATGGCGAATGCGCGATCGAGGGTGCGCGCAATGGTGGCGAGGGTCAGCCCGGGGCGTAGTGGGGTGGAAAAACCAACGATTCCAGTGAGCCGCACCACCGGCACGATCGGACGATCGCGCCGGAAACGTTGCGGAACAAGCGTCTGCAAGCCGCCAAGCGCGCGGCTGCAAATCTCGCGAATGCTCGCCGCGGTCGAGCCATCGGTGGTGGAGCCATCGTTCGTGGAGCGATCGGTCATGGTGCCCAAATATGATGACTTGAGGGAGCCCTCAAGTAACCGTTTGTTAACGCGGTGGAACGCTTCTTGCTTGAAGTGGGGACGCCACTCATCTGCGGCGGAGGCGACGGGTTAATGAAGATCTACTTCCTTCTGATGATTGTCAGCGTGTTTGTTGCTGTTTCGTACATTCCCATTCGTATCGAATCGAAGCAAAAGGCGGCGGCGCCGGCTGATTCAGTGCCGGCGTAATGCCTAAGCCTTGAGCAGCAGTGCGCTGAATCCTTGATCGGCCAAGGTTTCGCGGACACCGCTCAGTGTCTTATCAAATCGAGCGCTGCGCCAGCGCGCAACACGGCTTCGGCTTCCGCGCTGGGTTTGTTGTCGGTTTCAGCAAGTATGAATCCGGGCAGCAAGACTAGCGGCCCTTTGCTCCCTTTTACTGCGCTCACCAGCACGCGAATCGCAGCGGCGCCTGGCTTGGGATGAACCGGTAGGATTGCGATCGCACCGAACTTGTCGGTCAGCGCGGCGAGGACGTCGGCGAGACCGTCGGCACGCCAGATCTGGGTTAGAATTCCTTGCGGCCTTAGAATCCGCGCCGCCGCGTCCACCCACTGCACGAGCATACCGGGCGATGCGCTCCGCGCCAGTTGGCGTGCCCGGTCGGGCGACGCATTCTGGGGCGCGTTGAATGGCGGATTCATCAAAACATGATCGGCCGAGCCGGGTGTGAGGCCCGCAGCAGAAAATTCTGCAATGCCCGCGGTGACGTCGAGACAAACCGCGCGCACGCGCTCGGCCAAGGCGTTGCGCAAAATGTTTTCATTCGCGAGCGCCGCCAGCGCTGCATCGAGTTCGACAAGCGTAACGGTGAGCCCTTCAACGCGGCGAGCCAGTACCAGTCCGGCCGCACCGACGCCGCAGCCAAGCTCGACTGCATGTTGACCGGCCTGAGCTGGCGTTGCTGCAGCGAGCAGCACCGCGTCGTGGCCGAAGCGATGGCCGCGTACTGGCTGCCGCAAAATGACTTTGCCGCCCAGGACCGCGTCTTCGCTGATCCGGCTGGCCTCAGCGGCCATCGGGACGAAGCTCGTGGCCGAAGCCTGCGTCCTCGAGCAGGCGGCGCGCCATCTGGATTTCGTCGGCGCGAACCAGGATCCGGCGCGGGAAAATGCCGATCGACCCTTCCAACACGCTCATATTGTTATCGGCCACGACGTGCCTAATCCGTGCGCCGTTGAGCAGCGCCTCGATCGCCGAGATAAGCACTGGATCGGTCGTGCGGACGAGTTCGCGCACGTTCAGTTTCCCCGCGCCGCCAGTGGGGGTGCCCGATTTTGGTGCAAGCAGAAGGCGAAGCAGAGCACGGGCAATTCTCCTTTCCGTCGAGCTAAAGCGAGGTGATCTAATCGACGCTGGCGGACCGACGCGGGTAAATCTATATATGCCCGATATTACCTTCGTTCTTATCGTGCGATCATAGCGTTTCCGCCCGTTCTCGTCCTATCCGGAGAATGATGTCGTGGCCGTCATCGTACCATTTGAAAGCGCGCGTGAGCCATCCATTGATCCCTTGGTCGATCTCGTCGCCGCCGACATGGATCGCGTGAACGCCACTATCATCGCGCGTACCGGCTCCGAGGTGACGATGATTCCGGAGGTCGCCAACCACTTGATCAATTCCGGCGGCAAAAGGCTGCGGCCGATGCTTACGCTGGCTTTATCGCGGCTCGCCGGCTATGGCGGCGACGGTCACATCAAGCTCGCGGCCGCGGTCGAATTCATGCACACCGCGACGCTCCTTCACGACGACGTGGTCGATGAAAGCGAGCTGCGGCGCGGCCGTCTGGCCGCGCGCATGCTGTGGGGCAACGAGGCGAGCGTCCTGGTCGGCGACTTTCTGCTTGGCCAAGCTTTCAAGATGATGGTCGAGGTCGGCAGCCTTAAAGCGCTGGAAATTCTCTCCGCCGCGGCCGCCGTGATCGCCGAAGGCGAGGTCATGCAACTCGCGGTCGCCAAAAATACCGCGACCACCGAGGACGAATACATCGCCGTGATCCGCGCCAAGACGGCCGAGCTGTTCGCTGCAGCGTGCGAAGTCGGCCCTGCTCTATCCGGAGGTCAGAAGGCGGAGCAGGCGGCGAGCCGATCGTTCGGAATGAATTTAGGCATCACTTTCCAGCTGGTCGACGACGCGCTCGACTATGGCGGCGTGTCATCGCGGCTCGGCAAAAATATCGGCGATGATTTTCGCGAGGGTAAGATCACTCTGCCGGTCGTGCTCGCCTTTCGGCGCGGCAGCGACGCCGAACGCGAGTTCTGGCGGCGCACGCTCGAGCACGGCGAAGCCACCGATGCCGATCTCGATCACGCCATTGGACTGATGATCAAGCATCGGGCGCTTGAGGACACGATCGGACGCGCTCATCACTATGGCGCAATCGCGCGCGACGCGCTGGCGCTGTTTCCCGATTCAAGAATGAAGGCGGCGCTGGCCGAGACGGTCGACTTCTGCATCGCGCGAACGCATTAGCAAATATGCAGCCGCGATCTGAACTTTCGCTCAGCGCGAATCAATCGGAATCTCTACCGCCCAGCGTTGTCTCGACGATCCACCATTGAGGAAAATTGGCGCGCAAGATTTTCGCCGCCGCTGCGCTTTCCGCGGCCGAAGAAAACAATGCGAAGCACGTCGCACCCGAACCCGACATGCGGGCAAGGCGGCAGCCGGGGAGAGATCGCAGTGCGGCAAGCACATGTGCGACGGCCGGCGCCAGCGCGGTAGCAGGCGCCTCCAGATCGTTGGGGTGGCCTGCCAGCCAATCAAGGATCTGCTCCTCGCTCTGCCTGTTCGGCAAAACGGCAGAGTCTAATGGCTGGGCCGGATGTGCTGAGTGCGTCCAACCGGAAAATACTAATTTGGTCGACAGCGCGACGCCAGGATTGACCAGAACCGCAGAGAGGCGCGGAAGCGGCAGCGGCGCCGACAGGATATCGCCAATACCGCGCATCAGCCGCGGGCGCGGATCGAGGCAGACCGGCACGTCAGCGCCGGTCGCACCGGCCGCCTCTATAAGTCGTGGGTCGTCGGTCGCAAGATTGTTGGCCTGAGCCAAGAGCCGAAGCGCCGCAGCAGCGTCTGCCGAACCGCCACCCAGTCCGGCCGCAACCGGTATGTTCTTTTCCAGACGAAACACGCCCAATTTGATGCCCGCTACGCGCGCGGCGAGTGCGCGGCCGGCCTTCAGCACAAGATTTTCGGCGTCTGCTCCGGTCTGTCCCGCGCCCGGCCCAACGACCGCCAACGCAAGCTCACCGGTCGGCGTCAATGATAGCCGATCGCACAGGTCGGCGAATGCCACCACGCTTTCAATGTCATGATAACCGTCGGCGCGGCGGCCGATCACGCGCAGCGTGAGATTGATTTTGGCCGGGGCGCTGTCGATGAGATCGAGGGGCAAGGACGCCGCTCAGCCACCATCGCCCGATTTTTTTGCCTTCTCGGCGTCGGCCGCAGAACTCGGCTTGTCGGCGGCTGCGGCAGAGGTTGCCGAGGACGTCTCGGCGCGCAGTCCCTCTTTCAGCTTGGCCTCGATCTTCGGCAGTTCTTCAGGATCCGGATTGAGATCCTTGGCATGCGACCATTGGAAATGCGCTTCCAGGGTGCGCCCGATCCGCCAATAGGAATCGCCGAGATGATCATTGATGGTCGGATCCTCCGGCTTGAGCTCCACGGCGCGCTCGAGATTTTTTACTGCCTCGTCATAATTGCCGATGCGGTAATAGGCCCAACCGAGCGAGTCGACGATATAACCATCGTCGGGCCGCTGCTCGACGGCGCGGCGGATCATGTCCATCCCCTCGTCCATATGGACGCCCTGGTCGACCCATGAATAGCCGAGATAATTGAGTACAAGCGGCTGATCCGGATACAGGCTGAGCGCCTTCTTCATGTCGGCTTCAGCGGCCGGCCACTGGTGCGAGCGCTCGTAGCAGATGCCACGGAAGTAGAACATCACCCAATTGGCTTTCTCCGGGTTGGGCACGGTATCGATTGCCTTACCGTAGGTGTCCGCGCAGTCGGCGAAATTCTTGCGGGCGCGTTGAATGTTGCCGAGCTCGACGATCGCTTCGGTGTCCCTGGGACGCTCGGCAATCACGCGTTCGAGAAGCTTTTTGGCCTCCTCGTTGCGGTCGAGCGCATCGAGGTCCACCGCCATCTGGATCTGCGCGTTGCGCGCGAGCACCGAACTCGCCGGAATTCGCTCATAGGCCTTGATCGCGAGGTCCGGCTTTTTGATCTGCTCATAGAGATCGCCGAGCGAAAGCAGTGCCAACGGATGCGCCGGCTCGAGATAGAGCGCAAGCTGCAGGTAGATCAGTGCGAGATCCTCACCGCCACGACGGCCAATTGAGGCGCCGAGTCCATAAAGCGCTTCGGCGGCGCCAGCGTGGGGCGAATCGACCAGCGGCGGCAGCTTCGAACCTGCGGATATCTCGCGGACTTCCTGATTGACCACCGGATGATCCGGCAGCACTTTGGCGAAATCGCTGTAGATCTTCAGCGCTTCGTCCTTACTGCCGGTGCGCGACAGATAATGCCCATACGCCTGCACTGTGCGCAGCGCCTGCGGATCGGACTTGTAAGCGCTGGCGAAGCGCTTGCCGGCGCCTTTTTTGTCGTTGGCGAGATCGAGAATGAGTCCCGCATGCAGATCCTTGAAGATGCCGTACCAATCCGGCCCGGACAGTTTGTCCAGCGTCTCGACCGCGCCACGGCTATCGCCGGCACCGGCTTGCGCCCACGCCGACAACAGCGCCGCCGTCAGATCGGTGACCGGACCGCGGACCGACTGCGCCAAGTTTTGCCGCGCCGAGGCGTTGCGCTTCTGCTTGAGATCGCGCACGCCGACCACGAGACGTGAAATACGATCGTTGCGGTCCACGGTGAGCAGGCGTTCGCCAAGCTTGCTTGCCTCTTCGACATTGCCCTCCGTCAGCACTGAGAGAAAGGTGCGGCTGAGCAGATCCGGGTTGCGCGGATCGAGCTTAAGCACGTCGCGGTAATAGGCCGCCGCTCGCGCGGAATCTCGTTCCGCGCCGGCATGGCGCGCCGCCAAATAGCTGCCGGCGGCATTTTCAGGCGCCAGCTGTTGTGCCGGCACCGGCGCGGCAAAGGAGGGAAAGCTCAAAGCTAAGGCAATGCCGAGGATGACGGCATGCCGCGACAGCAGCGAGTGAATCACGATTTCTCCATTGGCGAACTTAAGGACCGGCGAAACGGGACTCGGGCGCGCCTGTCGTGCTCGGTCGTCGCGAGAATGTACTTTTTGCCCAAAGCTCGCAAGCATACAAACTCGGCAGCGCCGCGGTATTCTCGGGCCGAATGGCTGCCTAGGCCCGAACGACGGCAAAATCGGGGCAGGCGCGAGTGCAATACGCCTAGCTGCGGACGAGCCGGGCATAGAGAAGGCTTTACCCCTGCTTCACGTTACCGGCCGGCCCCCGCGGTAATGCCGAACGGCCGCAGAGCGGCGGCATGTCACATATTCGAATAATTCGGCCCGCCCCCGCCTTCGGGCGGAACCCAAGTTATGTTCTGGTTCGGATCTTTGATGTCACAGGTTTTGCAGTGAACACAGTTCTGCGCATTAATCACGAAGCGGGGCTGGCCGGATTCCTCAACCCATTCATAAACGGCCGCCGGGCAGTAACGTGCCGAAGGTCCGGCATAGATGTCGTGCTCGGATGATTTTTGCAAAGCATTGTCGCGCACCAATAGATGTACCGGCTGGTCTTCCTCATGGTTTGTGTTTGACAGATAGACCGACGACAGCCGATCAAAGGTGAGTCGGCCATCGGGCTTTGGATAAGCGATCGGCCGGCATTTGGCCGCCGGCTCGAGCGTCGCGAAATCGGGCTTACCGTGCCTTAAGGTACCGAACACCGATAGGCCGAGCATATTGGTCCACATGTCCAGCCCGCCGAGCGCGACGCCGGCCAAGGTGCCGAGCTTGGACCATAATGGCTTGGCATTGCGCACCCGCCAGAGATCGCGGCCAATCGGCGAGGATCGCCAGGATTGTTCATAGCCGGGAAGCTCGTCATTGGCGCGGCCTTCCGCCAGAGCCGCGGCAACGTTCTCGGCCGCCAGCATTCCGGACAGCATGGCATTATGCGTACCCTTGATGCGCGGCACGTTGACGAAACCGGCCGCGCAGCCGATTAGCGCGCCGCCAGGAAAAACGAGTTTCGGCACCGATTGCCAGCCGCCCTCGGTAATGGCGCGCGCGCCATAGCAAATCCGCTTGCCGCCACTAAACGTATCTCTGACGAGTGGATGGGTCTTGAACCGTTGAAATTCCTCGAATGGCGCAAGATACGGATTGCGGTAGTTGAGATGCACGACAAATCCGACCGCAACGAGGTTGTCGCCGAAATGGTAGATGAATGAGCCGCCGCCCGTGCGGTTGTCGAGCGGCCAACCGAGCGTGTGTTGCACAAGCCCCGGGCGGTGTTTGTCCGCGGCGACCTGCCAAAGCTCTTTGAGGCCGATGCCGAATTTTTGCGGTTCGCGATCTTGCCGCAGCCCGAAGCGCTCGATCAGCGCTTTCGACAGGCTGCCGCGCGCACCTTCGGCAAACAATGTATATTTGCCGCGCAGCTCCATGCCGCGGGCAAATCCCGATTTGTGATGGCCGTCCTTGCCGACACCCATGTCGCCGGTGGCGATCCCGGCGACTGCGCCGTTTTCCAACAACGTCTCAGTTGCGGCAAAGCCGGGATAGATCTCGACACCGAGCGCTTCCGCTTTGCGCGCGAGATAACGACAGACTTCGCCGAGCGAGACGATGAAGTTGCCATGATTGCTCATGAGCGGCGGCATCACAGCGGTCGGCAGCCGCAATGCGCCGGAGGCGCCGAGAACGTAGAACCGATCGGCCGTGACCGCGGTCTTGATCGGCGTGTCCTCATTGCGCCATTCGGGGATGAGGCGGTCGAGCCCGATCGGATCGATCACCGCGCCGGAGAGTATATGGGCGCCGACCTCGGAGCCCTTCTCCACGATGACGACGGATCGTTCCGGCGCGAGCTGTTTGAGCCGGATTGCGGCAGCAAGCCCCGCCGGCCCCGCGCCGACGATAACGGTGTCGAATTCCATCGCTTCACGGGGCGGAAGCTCCGATGTATTCATGTGTACTCTTGGCCTGCTCTTTAATCCGGGACGTCCATGTCCGATTGTTCACGAATCTGACGCGTTGACAATCGCCACCCGTCGCGCCGTGCCGCCAACCGCAACAACTTGCTTGATCGAAACCGCCGCATGATCCCCGAACGCAAAGCCGCGCGCGAACTGATCGCGTTTTATCTCGACGCCGGCGTTGACGCGTTTCTTGGCGAGGAGCCGATCAACCGGATGGCGGATGATCTGTCGCAGCCTCTCAATGCGATCGCCGCGGCGCTCGAACCAAGAACACGGCGCCCGGCAAGCGAATCGCCGCTGGCGCTGGCGCAGTCACCACTCCGGCAAAAACCGACACCAGGTAGTTCTCCGCCGCCGCCTGAAGCCGCGGTCATGGCCGCCCGCGAAGCGGCGAGGAATGCAAAAACGCTGGATGAATTGCAGGCCCTGCTTGCGACTTTCGAAGGCTGCGCGCTCCGGGCAACCGCGACGCAGCTTGTGTTTGCCGATGGCGATCCACAAAGCCGCGTCATGTTCGTCGGCGAGGCGCCGGGCTACGACGAAGATATTGTCGGCCGACCGTTTATCGGTCGTTCCGGCAAATTGCTCGACCGCATGATGGCGGCGATCGGTCTCGATCGCACATCCGCCTACATCGCCAATGTCGTCCCGTGGCGGCCGCCGGGCAACCGCACGCCGACGCCACAGGAAACCGCCATCTGCCTGCCGTTCATCCGCCGCCAGATCGAACTCGCCGATCCGGATATTTTGGTATGTCTCGGCGGCCCGGCGATGCAGACTTTGCTCGGCATCAAGGATGGCATCACGCGTTCGCGGGGACGGTGGTTTTCCTATCAGACCGATCGCCGTGAAATTTGCGCGCTGGCCACCTTCCATCCCGCCTTTTTGCTGCGCAGCCCGCTGCAGAAGCGTTTCGCTTGGCGGGACTTTCTCGCACTTAAGAAGGCGCTAGTGACGCTACCTGCTATCCGATCGCAAACTTGAGGGCGAATATGAGCGCCAGCACCAACACTGCCGGTTTGGCGTCGGCAAACTTTCCAGCAATCAGCTTCGCCAGTGCATAGGTGATGAAGCCGAGCCCGATGCCGGTCGCGATCGAATAGGTGAGCGGCATGGTGATCGCCGCGACCACCGCCGGCGCGGCTTCGGTGATGTCGTTCCAATCGATCTCCGCCAGGCCGCGCGCCATGACGCAGGCGACGTAGAGCAGCGCCGCCGAGGACGCATAGGCTGGCACCATGCCCGCGAGCGGCGCAAAAAATAGCGCGGTGAGGAAAAACACCGCAACGAAAAAAGCGGTCAGCCCGGTACGCCCGCCTGCGGCTACACCGGCAGCGCTCTCGATATAGCTGGTGGTGGTCGAAGTGCCGATCAGCGAGCCGAACATGGCGGCGAAGCTGTCGGCGATCAGCGCTTGTTTCATCCGCGGCAAGTTGCCCTGTGCGTCGGCCAAGCCGGCCTGGTGCGTTACCCCGATCAGCGTGCCGGCATTATCGAAAACATCGACAAACAGAAAACTGAACACGACGACCAAGAAAGAGATTTCGCCCGCACGCGAGAAATCAAGCTGCAGCAGGGTCGGCTGCAACGATGGCGGCGCCGAGACAACGCCAGTATATTTGGCGAGCCCCAGCGGTATCCCGATGACGGTGACCGCAAGAATCCCTATCAGCGTGCCGGCAATCACGCGCCGATAATTCAGCGCGGTGATCAGAACGAGGCCGAGCAGGCAAAGCAGCGCAACCGGATTGCGCAGATCGCCGAGTGTAACGAGCGTGGCCGGGCTCGCAACCACGATCTTCGATTCCTCGAGCGCAATGATGCCAAGGAACAACCCGACGCCGGCGGATATCGCGAGTTTCAAGTTCCGCGGGATTGCGTTGATGATATATTCGCGAATTCGAAAGACCGAAATGAAAAAGAAAATCACGCCCGAGCAAAACACCGCGGCGAGCGCCTGCTGCCAAGTATATTTCATCGTCAGCACGACGGTGAAGGCGAAGAACGCGTTGAGCCCCATGCCCGGCGCGAGCGCGATCGGATAGTTGGCATAGAACGCCATCACCAGCGTGGATACGGCTGCGGCAATGCAGGTCGCGACGAACACCGCGCCTTTGTCCATTCCGGTATTGCCGAGGATCTGCGGATTGACGAAGACGATGTAAACCATCGTCAGGAACGTGGTGAGGCCGGCGAGAAATTCGGTGCGCAGATCGGTGCCAGCTTCGGCGAGCCCAAAGAGGCGGTTGAGCGTCGTAGCTAAGTTTTTTTGGAAAATCTTTGGATTGCCGCCCTTGCGCTCGCCCATCCTTCCCTCGCCCGCGTTCACATATTACAGGACATTTCCCACCGACATGCTACAATCTATATTCCATGACGCTCGATCCCGTTCTGCTGTCGCGCTTGCAATGGGCTTGGGTGATCGCCTGGCACATCATGCTGCCGGCCTTCACTGTCGGTCTTGCGTCCTACATCGCCGTGCTGGAAGGGCTGTATTTTTTCACCGGCCGCGACATCTGGTTTCGCGTCTCCGGATTCTGGACCAGGATTTTCGCTGTTTCATTCGGCATGGGCGTTGTCTCCGGCGTCATCATGCCGTTCCAGTTTGGCACCAATTGGAGCCGCTTCACCGACGCCACCGCCGACGTGCTCTCGCCATTGCTCGCCTATGAAGGATTGATGGCGTTTTTCCTCGAGTCGTCGTTCCTCGGTGTGCTCTTATTTGGGCGGCGGCTAGTGCCAACCTGGGCGCATTTTTTTGCGGCGCTGATGGTTGCATTCGGAACGCTGCTGTCTTCGTTCTGGATTCTGGCAACCAATTCATGGATGCAGACGCCGCAGGGCTACAAGATCGTCGACGGCCGCTTCGAACCCGTCGATTGGGCAGCTATCATTTTCAGCCCATCGTTCCCCTATCGGCTGCTGCACAACGTCACCGCCTTCTACATCACCACCGCTTTTGTGGTGATGGGCGTCGGCGCTTGGCTCTTGCGGCGCAACCGCGCCGCCGATGACGCCCGGATGATGATCCGGATGGCGCTCGACCTTTTGATCCTGCTCGTCCCGCTACAGATTTTTCTCGGTGACCAGCACGGGCTGAACACGCTCGAATATCAGCCGGCCAAGGTCGCGGCGATCGAGGGCCGCTATGACAGCGTTCAGCCAGTCCCGCTGACTTTGTTTGGCATTCCGGACGACGCGGCGGCGACGATGCGCGACGCCATCGAGATACCTCGCCTCGGCAGCCTCATTCTGACCCATTCCTGGAATGGCGCGATCAAGGGGCTAAAGGAATGGCCGCCGGACCAGCGGCCGCCGGTCGGGCCGCCGTTTTTTGCCTTCCGAGTCATGGTCGGGATTGGCGTCATAATGCTGGTCGTTGTTGTGATCGGTCAAATATTGCAACTGCGCGGACGGCTATGGGACTCGGCATGGTTTCTGCGCTTATGCCAATGGGTGGCGCCGCTCGGCTTTGTTGCCGTGATTGCCGGCTGGATCACCACCGAGGTCGGGCGTCAGCCCTGGACGGTCTATGGCCTGTTGCGCACCGCGGATTCGGTGTCGCCGTCGCTCACCGGCGCCAATGTGGCGTGGTCGCTCGCCTTCTACGCGGTCGTTTATCTGATCATGTTCCCGACCGGCATCGCTTTTATGGCCGGTCTCGTCCGCCGCGGTCCGCAGCCGCCCGAACTTGAAGCGGAGATGGTCGAGATCGAGGGCGGCCAACCGCACCAGCCGTTCGAAAGCGCCGCTCGCGCGGTACCGCCATCCTGACGAGAAACGCAATGGTGCTCGATCTTGTACCGCTGTGGACCGTTCTTCTTGGGCTAGCAGTGTTTTATTACGTGGTGTTCGACGGCTTCGACCTCGGCGTCGGAATGCTTCACGGTTTCGTGCGGGGTGAAGCGGGGCGCGCCACGGCGATGAATTCGATCGCACCGGTTTGGGACGGCAACGCAACCTGGCTGGTATTCGGAGGGCTTGGCCTGCTCACGGCCTTTCCGCTCGCTTTTGCGATCATCATTCCAGCGGTTTATTTTCCGATCCTGATCATGCTCTTGGCGCTCGTTTTCCGCGGCGTCGCCTTCGAATTCCGCTTCCGGCACCCGGCGCTGCGGCGCTTTTGGGACGGCGCGTTCTGCGGCGGCTCATTGGTCGCGACCTTCGCGCAAGGAGTTGTCCTCGGCACATTCATCCAAGGCTTCAAAGTCGAGGGCAGACAATTTGCCGGCAGCTCTTTCGACTGGCTCGCTCCGTTTCCACTCGCGACCGGCGTGGCGCTGATGTTCGGCTATGGCCTTTTAGGCGCGTGCTGGCTGATCCTAAAAACCGAAGGCGAGCTGCAGGACTGGGCACGACGCGCCGCCGGCATTTGCCTGATCGCCGTGCTGGCCGCGATTGCCGGCGTGAGCATCTGGACTCCGCTGGCGCATCCCAACATTGCGCAGCGCTGGTTCAGTTGGCCCAATATCGCGTTCCTCTCCCCGGTGCCGATCATCACCGCGCTCATCGCGCTCGGGGAATGGGAAGCTTTGCGGCGCCGTCACGAATTGACGCCATTCCTGGGCGCGGTCGCGCTGTTCCTGATGTCGTTTGTCGGCATCGCGATCAGCCTATGGCCGATGATCGTGCCGTACCATTACACGCTGTGGCAGGCGGCATCGTCCGCGAGCACGCAGGCCTTTCTCCTGATCGGCACGCTGTTCCTGCTGCCGGTCATCCTGATGTACACTGCCTGGTCCTACTGGGTGTTTCGCGGCAAAGCCCGCGGCATTGCTGGTTATCATTAAGTTGCAATTGCGTTAGCGCGACACCGCGGCGGACCCGGGCGCTGCGGCAACAGTGCCTGGCCGGATCACGCCCCAGCCTACCCGCAACGCCGGCATGCGTCCCTGTACCGGACGTTCGAAAGTGCGCGGCACCTCGGGCACGAGATCGGGAAAATAGGTCTTAATATCGGGCGGCGGCGTGGGCGTGGTATCGCCGGTGAGCCAAACCACGATGGCGCCTTTCTTACGTATGTCCTCTGCGCTCACCCAAGGCGAACGCTCGGGCGCTGCATCAAAAAGCACACTAGGGCGGCTTGGCGCTGCCAGCGCGACCAGCGCCGCGGTGCGCGGATCGCCGGTGACGATCGCCAGCGGCTGGCCCGTACGCCGCTCGAAACTTTCGGCGAAAAACCGGCCCATCGCACTCGCCGGCTGCGCGATTTTCAGATCGGTTCCTATCGCCCATGGCAGCAGCAGGATCAATAAGGGAATGAAAACCGCCGGCACAATCAACAAGCCGGTCCAGGCGAAGCCGAGCACGCGCTCATGGTAAAGCGCGATAGTGTCGCCGGCCATCATCACCACGAAAAGCCCCGAGAGCACGACGAGAGGCGCCGCGCCGCCAATCGGCACCGCACGTCCGATCATCACTGCGACGATCGTGGCGAGCAGCGCCGGCACCGTGGCTAAGATCTTGACGAAGGTTGCGGCAAACGCATCGAGCGGCTTGCGCACCAACGGCGGCGCCGCCATTGCCCGGCTGCGCGGCCAACCGCCCGCGAGCACAATTAGGATGGCAAGCCCGGCATGAGCGAGCGCCAACGCGATCAGAAGCCGCAGCCAAGCCGAAGTATTGCCACCGGCGCTGGCGGCCTGCCGCAGTCTGTCCAGCACAGGGTTAAGGCTGTCGCCGATGCCGTCGAGCCAAAACAAATGCAAGAACAGAAAAAAGCTAAGCGCAACGGCAACAATCCAAGGCTCGGTCGCTTCAAGTACAGCGCGCCCGCGCTCGGTCAGCACGGTAAATAGGACGAGCGTGCCCAGCAGGATCAGCGCCGCATTGGTGGTGAGCAAAATGAGCGCCGCCGCGGCGCCGAGCACATACCACGATCGCTTATACCCCTGCACGACCGCTTGCCAGTAATGCAGCAAGACAAGCGCCCACAGCGCCATCGTCAGGATCGCCGGGCCGAAATCGGGCGACGGCACCGTCAACAGCGCGATGCCCACCATCAGCAGCACCGCGATGGCCGCGTGCGCCGGCCCGACGATGGCGCAGCCCAACGCGAACACGGACCAATAGGCGACCACCACGCAAACCTGCGCCAACAGGTAAACCGCGAATAATCCGCCGACACGGAATGCGATTTCGCCAAGCCAATAAGCGAGCGGCGGACCGACGCCGCTATTAAAACGGAATTCGTGACCGATCGCGAGGAGCTGCGCCAAATCGCCCGGCGGTGCAAAATAGAATGCTGCGGGTACAACGAGCCATATCGCCGCCTGCGCCAGCGCGGCGAACCAGAACACCAGCTGCGGCCGTGAGCGCAGCAGTTCAAGATAGAGCGGAACGTAGAACATCAAGGAGGACCCGATCGCGGCGGCTGGCAAGACTATAGCGGTAATACATCGCCGATTGCGTTGTCGGCGTCAGCGCCCAGTTCGCCCAGCGCGACGGCCACCGGCGAAAAAGACCGGCGATGGTGGATTGTCGGACCGAGCCGGTCCAGGGCCTCGAAATGTTCGGGCACGCTATAGCCCATGTGCCGTTCGAAGCCATAGCCGGGATGGGCGGCCCCGAGGCAGGCCATCAGCCGGTCGCGCGTGACCTTGGCGACGATCGACGCGGCCGCGATCGAGGCGACGAGCCCATCGCCGCCAATCACGGCTTGGCAGTCGCAACCGGAATCGATGCGATCGCGGCCATCGACGAAGACGAGCGCCGGCTTCACCGGTAGTGCGGCGACAGCGCGCGTCAGCGCCCACAACGAGGCGCGCAGGATATTGTCGCGGTCGATCCGCGCCGGTGGCGCCAGAGCGACCGCGACCTGCGCGCGGGCACAAATGCGCTCGTACAGGACGGCGCGGCGTTCCGGCGTGAGCCGTTTAGAATCGTCAAGTCCGCGTGGGATATTGTCAGGATCGAGAATGACGGCGGCGGCAACAACCGGCCCGGCGAGCGGTCCCCGCCCCGCTTCGTCGCAGCCGGCGATTGGCCAGATGCCGCGCTTGAGCGCAGCGCGTTCGCGCCGGAAGGTCGGTCGGGTGATTTCCTCATCGCCGAGCGGCAGGCGCGCCGCAGGTTCCTTGCGGACGGCGTCCCTCTTAGCCGTTTGCTTGCCGTCAATTTGCGTGCGACCGGTTGCCAGGCGATTCATGCCGGCAATGATGAGCACGCGCGGACGTAACGCGCAATGCGGGATCACCGGCTAAATTTTCCGGGCGAAGCTTATTCGCGCCTTCGTGCCGCTAAAATAAATCGAGCTGCTCGGCCGCCGGCCGCGGCGGCCGGAAATGTTCTGTGGTCGTCTTCACGCTGGTCAAATTGAAGCCGAGCCGCTCGCAGGCGACCTCAAAGCGCCGGCCGATCATCCAGGCGATCGGGCCGGAACCGGACATGCGCTTGCCCCAGCTCGAATCGTAATCCTTGCCGCCATGCGTCTCGCGTATGAGATTGATGACGTGGCGGTAACGGTCCGGAAAATTTTCGATCAACCACTGGCGGAACAGATCCTTAAGCTCCAGCGGCAGCCGCAGCAGAACATAGCCGGCGTGGCGCACGCCAGTTTCGGCCACCGCCTCCAGGATGCGCTCGATCTCGGCATCATTGATCGCCGGGATCACCGGCGCCACCAAAGCCGAGGCCGGCACGCCCGCTTTCACCAATTCACGCAAGGCGCCAAGCCGGCGCGCAGGCGTTGCGGCGCGCGGCTCCATGACGCGCGCCAGCTTGGAGTCGAGCGTAGTTACCGAGATCGCCACCTTGACAAGGTCGCGTTTGGCCATGCGCGTGAGGATGTCGAGATCGCGCAGCACCAGCGCCGATTTGGTGACGATGCCAACCGGGTGGCCTGCCCGGTCCAACACTTCCAGTATGCGCCGCATGATCTGATAGCGGCGCTCGATCGGCTGATACGGATCGGTATTGGTGCCGATCGCAATTGTCTTCGGTGAATAATCAGGCGCCGACAATTCGCGCTCGAGGAGTTCGGGCGCATTCGGCTTCATGAACAGCTTTGATTCGAAATCCAGTCCTGGCGACAGGCCGAGATAGGCATGGGTCGGCCGCGCGAAACAATAGACGCAGCCGTGCTCGCAGCCGCGATAAGGATTGATCGAGCGATCAAATGAAATATCCGGCGAATCGTTGCGGGTGATGATCTTGCGGGTGGCGTCGGCGGTCACCGTGGTCTTGAACGGCGGCAGTTGTTCCAGGCCTTGCCAGCCGTCATCGAACGCGACCCGCGCCAGCGGCTCGTAACGCCCGGACGCGTTCGAGGCCGTGCCGCGGCCGCGCCGGCGGTCACGATCGACCGCTGCACCCATTTCGCCCGCCGGCGTGGAGGGCAGCGGTGCCGGCGGGCGTCTCAAGGCAGATGAGCGACTCATAACCACAGCTCCAGCTATGAGGCTAACGCGCCGATACGAACAAAACAAGAACAAATATTTGTGATCGCCTCCAATCGTGTCCCGCCTGGGCAAGCCAGATACTTGACTTAGTCAAGTATCTGGCTGACGCTTGCATCCATGTCCGTGCCGCAGCATGGCGAGGATCGGGTCGCGACTGTGCGCCGGTTCAACCGCTTCTATACGCGGCAGATCGGGGTGTTGCGGAAGACGTTTCTCGATAGCCCCTACTCGCTCGGCGAAGCGCGCGTACTCTATGAGATCGCCAGCAACGGTTCGCCGACTGCAAGCGAGATCGCACGCAGCCTCGACCTTGATCCCGCTTATCTGAGCCGCGTGCTGCGCAATTTCGAAAAGCGCGGATTGATCCAACGACGGACCTCGTCGAAGGACGGCCGGCAAAGCCATCTGACGCTTTCCGTCCGCGGCCGAAAATCGTTCGTGCCGCTCAATGCCCGCTCGCAGCGCGACACTGCGGCGATGCTGGCAAAACTCGCGCCGGCGGATCAGGCGCTACTGATCGCGGCGATGTGTACGATCGAGAAGCTGCTCGGCCGTGCCTCTCCTGCCGAGTCAGCGCCGCAGCGAAGTTATGTCTTGCGGCCGCCCAGACCGGGCGATTTCGGCTGGATCGTGAAGCGCCATGCCGAGCTTTACGCGCAGGAATATCGCTGGCTCGAACCGTTCGAAGGCCTGTGCGCGCAGATCGTGGCCGATTTCGTCAACAAATATGATCCGAGCCGCGAGCGCTGCTGGATCGCCGAAATGGATGGCGAAAACGTCGGCACGGTGATGCTGGTGAATGATGGCGCGGAGGTTGCGCGATTGCGCCTGCTTCTGGTCGAGCCGAAAGCGCGCGGGCTTGGCATCGGCGCGCGGTTGACGGATGAGGCAATTCGCTTCGCCCGTGCCGCCGGTTACCGAAAGATCACTTTATGGACCCATAGCGTGCTCACCGCCGCCCGGCAGATCTATCAAAAAGCCGGTTTCAAGCTGATGCGCAGCGAGGAGCACCAAAGCTGGGGCCAGCCGGTGGTAAGCGAACATTGGGATATGGAGTTGTAAGAACTGACATGCCGCGCCTGATCTACCGCATCTGATCCGCCGCTTACTGGCGCCGGCACATGGGCGGCATCGGCGTTGATAGGCAGCTCACCAGCGAAGGAAATTACGCTGTTGCGCCCTTTGCCTTGGCACGGCGCAGATGCTCATCGAGCCGGGGCATGATTTCGACGAAGTTGCACGGGCCGTGTCGATAATCGAGCTGGTGCATCAGGATTTCGTCCCAGGCGTCCTTGCAGGCGCCGGGCGAGCCCGGCAGGCAGAAGATATAGGTCGAGCCGGCGACGCCTGCCGTCGCGCGCGACTGGATCGCCGAGGTGCCGATCTTCGGGAAGCTTATCACCAGAAACAATGCCGAGAACGCATCCATCTTTTTTTCGAATAATGGCTCGACCGCTTCCGGGGTGACATCGCGGCCGGTAAATCCAGTGCCGCCAGTCGTGATGATGACGTCGATCATCGGCTCGGCAATCCAGGCTTTGACCCGCGCGCGGATCGCTTCGACGTCGTCGGGCACCAGGCTGCGTTCGGAAACCCGATGTCCCGCAGAGACGATGCGCTGCACGAGCAGCGCGCCCGACTTGTCATCCTTGAGCGAGCGGCTGTCCGAAATCGTCAGCACCGCGAATTTCAGCGGCACGAATTGTTTGGACTCGTCGATCCCCGCCATTGCTTTTCCTGGCTCGTCCCGGCCCTGATTAGAGCACCTTTCGCGCCGATTAACAAAGTGTTTCCCGGCAGTTATTGCCTACTGCCGGGGCTTCGCGGTTAAGTCGTTTTTTACCTTGCCCCGGCATGATTGCGGCCGTCGGTTTGTAGGTCCCGCGTCGCCGACCGCGTCGCCTGAGTCAGAGTTCTGAGTCATGGTTGTGTCGCGTCGCGGGGCGTCCGCCAGGACGCCCCGCGCCAGTTTTGAATCCGGCGCCTCTGCGCGCGTGCTTGTCGGCGATTGTATAGCCGAGCTGGCGAAGCTTCCGGCGGCGTGCGTCGATCTCGTCTTTGCCGATCCGCCCTATAACCTGCAGCTGCAGGGCGACCTCAAGCGGCCGGACGATTCCCGCGTCGATGCCGTCGACGACGCATGGGACAAGTTTGCGAGCTTTGCGGCTTACGACGATTTCACCCGCGCTTGGCTCCTCGCCTGCCGCCGCGTGATGAAGCCGAACGCGACGCTATGGGTCATCGGCTCCTATCACAACATCTTTCGTGTCGGAACGCTGCTCCAGGACCTCGGATTCTGGATCCTCAACGACATCGTCTGGCGCAAGTCCAATCCAATGCCGAATTTCCGCGGTCGCCGCTTCACCAATGCGCATGAGACGCTGATCTGGGCCGCGCGCGAGGCGGGCAAACGCAATTACACGTTCAACTACGAAGCGCTGAAAGCCGGCAACGAGGATATCCAGGTGCGATCGGATTGGTTCATTCCGCTGTGCACCGGGGAAGAGCGGCTCAAAGGACAGGACGGCAAAAAGCTGCACCCGACGCAAAAGCCGGAAGCTTTGCTGGGGCGCGTCCTGCTTTCCGCCTCGCGGCCGGACGATCTCGTGCTCGATCCATTTTGCGGCAGCGGCACGACCGGCGCAGTCGCGCGCCGTCTGCGCCGCCGCTTTATCGGGATCGAGCGTGACCCTGATTATGCCGCTGCGGCCAGGGCACGCATCGGCGCGGTCGCGCCACTGCCCGCGCCGACACTCGCCTCATTCATGACTGCCCGCGAAGCGCCGCGGGTGCCGTTCGCCGCGCTGATCGAGCGCGGCCTAGTATCGCCTGGCATCAGCTTGGTTGACGCCAAGCGGCGGCATCGTGCGCTGGTTCGCGCCGACGGCGCGCTGGCTTTGGGCGAAGCCGTGGGCTCGATCCACCGCATCGGCGCGCTGGCGCAGGGGCTCGAAGCCTGCAACGGCTGGACCTATTGGCACGTCGAAACCCCGCACGGCTTGACCCTGATCGACGTGTTGCGCGCGCAAGTCCGCGCCGAAATGGGCACCGCACAACCGAACTGACTGGCCAAGGCTGGCCGGCGAGCGCGCTACATCCCGCCGAGGCCATGGGCGACGACTTTGCGCATGAGGCTAGGCAGCGGCTCGTCGGCAAGTTGCGCAATGGCGACCCAGCGCGTGCCGTCGGGCGCCTTCGCCTTGCCCGCAACTTCAGTGCGATAGACCGTGAGCTCGAGCGGAAAATGCGTGAAGACGTGGCGCACCACGCCGGTGATCTTTCGCCATGTAATCGGTTTTTGCGAGGGGCCGAATCGCGGTGCCCCATGCAGCGCTTTTTCCTGATCGAAATCTGCCGTCCACTCCGTCGTCGGCACTTCGGCCATGCCGCCAAGCAGCCCGCGTACCGGGCGCGTGCGCAGGAGCACGCAATCGTCCGCGCGCCGCGCCACGAAAGCGGCGCCGCGGCGCATCTGCCCTTCGCGTTTAGGCGCGCGGCGCGGAAACAGTTCGGCTTCGCCGCGCGCATACGCGCCGCATGTCGCGTTCCACGGGCATAGCGCACAGGCCGGCTTCTTCGGCGTACAGATCGTGGCGCCGAGATCCATCATCGCTTGGGCAAAATCCCCGGCGCGCTGCGGCGGCGTCAGCGCGCGGGCGCGCCGCGCAATTTCCACTTTACCGGCGGGCAGCGATAGTGGCAGCGCATAGAGCCGCGCGATGACGCGTTCAACATTGCCGTCCACCGGCGTTGCGATTTGGTCAAAGGCGATCGCGGCGATAGCGGCTGCGGTATAGCCGCCGATGCCAGGAAGTTCACGAAGCGCGGGTTCGCTTGCCGGGAATTCGCCGCCGTGCTGCTCAACGAGTGCACGGGCGCAGGCATGCATGTTGCGGGCGCGCGCGTAATAGCCGAGGCCCGCCCATGCAGTGAGGACCTCCTCGAGCGAGGCCGCAGCGAGCGCCCGCAGATCGGGCCAGGACCGCAGAAAGCGCGCGTAATAGGGGGCGACCGTTTTCACCGTGGTCTGCTGCAGCATGATTTCGGACAGCCAGACCCGGTACGGATCGGCGCGCTCCCCCGGCCGCGCGCGCCACGGCAGTGCCCGGCGATGCCGGTCATACCAAGCCAGCAGGTCGGCGGCTTCCGGCGCTGACCTTTTTTCCCGGGCTGCAACCGGATGCAGGGGTGAAGGCTTCTTCCTGCCGCGCTTCGCTGCTAGCGTCATGGTGCGACGGATGACAGAGCGTCACGCCATGAACAAGCCCGCCATGAACAAGCCCTCGCGTTCTTCGGCCAAGCCGCTGCGCGATCTCGTCGGTAAGATCGTGGGCGACGCCTTCGCGCGGCAGGGCTTCGCGTCGACGGAACTGGTGACGCGCTGGGCGGATATTGTCGGCGGCGAGATCGCCGCGTGTAGCGAACCAATCAAGCTCAATTGGCCGCGGCGGACGGCGGGCGAAGACGACGAAGCGGCCACGCTGGTGCTCCGCGTCGAGGGGCCGGCCGCAATCGAAATCCAGCACCTCACGGAATTGATATGCGAGCGCGTTAACCGGTTTCTGGGCTGGCGCGCGGTTGGCCGGCTGGCGCTGCGGCAAGCGCCACTGCGGCACCGGCAACATCCAACGGCGGCCCGCGCCGACCCGGCCGCCGCGGCGCGCATCGCCGAGGGATTGTCTGACGTCAAAGATGATGAATTAAAACAGGCGCTGGCGCGACTCGGGGCTGCCATCAAGCGCGGGTAAGGCGCTCACGCAGGAACGCTACAGATGCAATAGCTCCCCTTGGGCAATAGCTCCCCTTGGGCAATAGCTCCCCTTGGGCAATAGCTCCCCTTGGCGCGCTGGCGCGCTAATGCCACATTGCTGCGGCAAGACATCGAAATCGAAATTCGCTATTCCGGAGCTAGCTTTGTCACTTACTCGCCGTCAATTCCTCGCCTCGAGCGCGCCGTTTACCCTCGCCTTTGCCGGGCTTGCCGGCGTCCTTCTACCGCCGCTCGCGCGTCCGGCCTGGGCCGATGACACCCCCTCACCGGCCGATCTGGCGAATGCCGGCCCCGACGGTGACATTACGCTTGGCTCGGACAAGGCGCCGGTGACCGTCATCGAATATGCTTCGATGACTTGCCCGCATTGCGCGCACTTCGCCGAGACCACGTTCCCCGAACTACAAAAGCGCTACATCGATACCGGCAAGGTGCGGTACACGCTGCGCCCATTCCCACTCGATGCGCTATCGGCTGCTGGATTCATGCTGGCGCGTTGCGGGGGCAAGGACAAATACATGCCGATCGTCGAAACCCTGTTCGCCAAGCAGGCCGACTGGATCGTCAAGGAGCCTTTGCCGCCGCTAAAGGATATCGCCAAGCAATTCGGCATTACCGAGGGCGAGTTCAACGATTGCCTGGCGAATCAGAAGCTGCTCGACAGCATCCAAGCGGTGCGTGACCACGCCGCGCAGAAGCTTGGGGTCAATTCGACGCCAACTTTTTTTGTCAACGGCAAGAAGCTGGTCGGCGACGTGTCGATCGACCAGATGACCAAAGAGATCGACACCTATCTCAAGGCAGAATAAGGGCTTTTTGGGCCGGCCCGAAGCGCTGGACCGCGCCCAGTCGGCCGGCCATAGGCGCTCCCCGACGCGAAAGTCTGGATAAAGTGGCCCGTCCCGGTTGCGCTCGGATTAGCGAAGATTCATTCTCCGCGCCGATGCGGCACTCTCCCGCGCCCAGCTTATGCTCGTGGCGTGAACCTTTGGGGATTCGCCGCTTGGGGTGAGGGACATAAAAATAGAATGAAGCTCACGCGGCTGCGCCTGATCGGCTTCAAATCCTTTGTCGAACCAACCGACTTTGCGATCGAGCCCGGCCTGACCGGGGTCGTCGGCCCGAACGGCTGCGGCAAGTCGAACCTGGTCGAGGCCGTGCGTTGGGTCATGGGCGAGGCCTCCTACAAGGCGATGCGTGCGGCCGAGATGGATGACGTCATCTTCTCCGGCAATTCCGACCGGCCGTCCCGTAACCATGCCGAGGTCTCGGTCCTGGTCGACAACAACGACCGCAAGGCGCCCGCCTCATTCAACGAATTCGATTCGCTGGAAGTCTCCCGGCGCATCGTGCGCGAGCACGGCTCAACGTTTCGCGTCAACGGTCGCGAAGTGCGCGCCCGCGACGTCGCCATGCTGTTCGCCGATGCTTCAACCGGCTCGCGTTCACCGGCGCTCGTTCATCAAGGCCGCATCGGCGAGATCATTCAGGCGCGGCCGGATCAGCGCCGGCGCGTACTCGAAGAGGCCGCCGGAATTTCGGGGCTGCATGCGCGTCGTCATGAGGCGGAATTGCGGCTCAAGGCCGCCGAGCAAAACCTCGCCAGGGTCGACGACGTCATTGGCCAGCTCGCGGGGCAGATCGCCGCGCTAAAGACCCAAGCGCGCCAAGCGGTGCGCTATCGCAATATCTCGTCGCAAGTGCGCCGGACCGAAGCGCTGCTGTTTCATTTGCGCTGGACTGCCGCGGGAAGCGAAGTCGAGGAAACCAGGCGCGGCAAGGACGAAGCGGTCCGCGTCGTGGCGACGCAAATGAGCGAGCAGACCCAGGCTTCGACGCGGCAGGCCCAAGCTGCCGCCACATTGCCCGCTTTGCGTGAGAGCGAAGCGAAGGCCGCCGCAGCCCTGCAGCGCCTCCTGATCGCGCGCGAAACGCTCGATCGCGAAGAGACGCGAGCGAAGGAGCGGATCGCCGAACTTGACCGTCGCATCGAGCAGTTCGCCGCCGATCTGGCGCGGGAACGCGCGCTCGCCGACGACGCCGAAGCCGCCCTCGGCCGGCTCGACGCCGAAGAAACAACACTTCGCGAGCTCGCGCGCGAAACCGATGCCCGGCTCAATGGCGCCAATGCCCGCGTTGCCGCCGCCGAAACGACGCTCACCGGTTCGGAAAAATCTTTCGGCGAACTGACTGGAACGCTGGCCGATCTTACCGCCCGACGCAATCAGCTTCAGGCCGCCTTGCGCGAACACGAGCAGCGCGCCGCGCGGCTTGTGGCCGAGTTTACCAAGATCGATGCCGAACTCGCCGCAAGCGGTACAAGCGCGCCCGACCTATCGGCGCTCGCCAGCAAGCTTGCCGGTGTGCAGTCCGTGCTGGCGGAAACCGAAGCCGCCGCACAGCGCGCCGAAGCGGCGCATCGCCAGGCAAGAGAAGCCGTGGATGGCGCGCGGGGCCCGCTCACTGCGGCCGAGCGCACCGTGCAGCGGCTGGAAACTGAAGCCAAGACAATCCGCAAGCTGCTTGCGGTCGAGAACAAGAATCTCTGGCCGCCGGTCATGGATACGATCACGGTCGCCGAGGGCTATGAAAAAGCGCTCGGGGCCGCCTTGGGCGACGATCTCGATGCGCCGGCGGACTCGTCGGCGCCGATGCATTGGGCCGGCGCGGCGCACGATCCCGCCGATCCGGCGCTGCCGGCTGGCACCGCAGCTTTATCGCAATACGTCAAAGCGCCCGCCGAACTCGCGCGTCGCTTGGCGCAGATTGGCGTGGTCGAACGTGCGGCAGGCGCCAAGCTCGCCAAGACGCTCAAGCCCGGCCAGCGGCTGGTGTCGCGCGAAGGCGACTTATGGCGGTGGGACGGCTTCGCGGCTGCGGCGCATGCCCCAACCGGCGCAGCGCGGCGCCTTGCCGAACGCGGCCGCCTGCAAGCGCTGGAAAGCGAACTTGCCGCAGCCCGGATCGAGGTCGAAGGCAAACGGCGCACCCTCGAAGCCGCCGAAGCGGCGCTCGCTGGCGCGGCTGCGGCAGAAACCGAAGCGCGCGATCGCTGGCGCGCGGCTCAGCGTTCGACCGATGCGACGCGCGAAGCCCATGCCGTCGCGGAACGCGAGATTGGCCGCAATGCGGCGCGCGTCTCCGCGCTTACCGAAGCGCGGCAACGTATCGTCGCCGCCCGCGACGAAACCAATGCGGCGCACACCACAGCCAAGCAAGCGCTTGCCGGCCTCGGGACTGCGAACGAAATCGAGATGAAACTTGCCACCGTTACCGAAGTGATTGCGCGTGAGCGCACCGCCTGCGCGGAAATCCGCGGTGAAGCGCAAACCGTCGCCCGCGAGGCGCAGCTTTCTGAGCATCGGCTTTTAGCCATCGCCAGCGAGCGGCAGGCCTGGAGCGAACGCCGGGACAACGCGGCGACGCAAATTGCCACCCTCGTCCAGCGCAGCGACGAGGCGACGGCCGAACGGGCCGAACTGACCAACGCCCCGCAAAAATTTGCCGCGCAGCGCCAGGCCTTGATCGGCGAGATCGAAGGCGCAACCGGAGCCCGGCGCGCCGCCGCCGATCGGCTGGCGGTGGCCGAGGCCGAGCTTGGCGAAGCCGACAAGCTTGCCCGCGCCGCGCTCGAAGCCGTGGGCGAAGCCCGCGCCCAAGCGGCGCGCGCCGAGGAACGCCATGAGGGCGCGAGACGCCGAGTGGCCGACATCGAGCACGAAATCCGCGAGGTCTTGCAAGTCGAACCGGCCGCGGCGGCGGAATTGGCCGAGCTCAAGTCCGGCGCGGCGCTGCCGTCGATTGCCGAGGTCGAGGCCAAGATCGAGCGTATCAAGCAGGAACGAGAACGGCTCGGCTCGGTCAATCTGCTGGCTGAGCAGGAATTGCGCGATGTCGAGACCCAGCACGCCAAGCTGACGGCCGAGCGCGACGATCTGATCGAAGCGATCCGGCGGCTGCGCCAGGGCATCCATAATCTCAACCACGAAGCGCGCGAACGGCTTCTGACCTCGTTCCAAATCGTCAATGAGAATTTTAAGAAGCTGTTCAGCGAACTGTTCGGTGGCGGCAATGCCGAACTGCAGCTTATCGAGCACGACGATCCGCTGGAGGCCGGGCTCGAAATCATGGCGAAGCCGCCGGGCAAAAAGCCGGCTACGCTGTCGCTGTTGTCCGGCGGCGAGCAGGCATTGACGGCGCTGGCTTTGATCTTTGCGGTATTCCTGACCAATCCGGCGCCGATCTGCATTCTCGACGAGGTCGATGCACCGCTCGACGATCACAATGTCGAGCGCTTCTGCGATCTGCTCGATGAAATGACCCGCTCGACCGATACGCGCTTCGTGATCATCACGCACAACCCGATCACCATGGCGCGCATGAACCGCCTGTACGGTGTCACCATGGCCGAGCGCGGCGTCTCGCAGCTCGTGTCGGTCGATCTCGCGGGCGCGGTCAAGCTACGCGAAGCGAGCTAGAGCGACCCGATATCAGTCGCGCCAAAACCAACGGCCAAGCGCGACCGCGCCGAGCATGCCGACAAGCTGCGCGGCGACAAATGCAACGACCCCGGCCGGAGCGATGCCGGTGAAGGTGTCGGACAGCGCTCGCGCAACGGTCACGGCCGGGTTGGCGAAAGACGTCGAGGCCGTGAACCAATAGGCCGAGGTGATGTAGAGGCCGACCGCATACGGAACGGCCGTCGGACTTCGCGCACTGCAGCCGAGGATGGCCAAGAGCAAACCGAAGGTGGCAATGGCCTCCGCCAACCATTGGCCCGGACCGGTGCGCGTTGTGACCGAGATTTGCCACAGTGGCAGTTCGAACATTAAGTGCGCGGCCCACACGCCGAGAATGCCGCCGATCAGCTGCGCGCCGATATAGATGACAGTTGAGTTTGCGGTCATTTCGCCGCGCAGCGCCGCCGCCAGGCTCACAGCCGGATTAAAGTGGGCGCCGGATATCGGGCCAAGCGTCAGGATGAGAACAGTCAGAATAGCGCCGGTCGGCAGCGTGTTGCATAGCAGCGCGAGCGCGCCGTTTCCGCCGGCAAGCTTTGCCGCCATGATACCGGAGCCGACCACCGCCGCCAGCAGGAACGCCGTCCCCAAGCACTCGGCCGCTGTGCGCTGCGCCAGTGACGATTTCATGTCGCCGCCGGTGCCTTTGCCGTGGCGCCTTCCAGTCGGCCGATTTCGCGCAGTTTCTGTTGCAAGCTTAGTTGATCGAGCGAGCGTATTGGCAGCGCATTGAAAATGCCGATGCGCTGATTGAGCATCCGGTAGGCATCCTTAAACGCCAGCGCGATTTCGGCCGGCGAGCCCTGGGCGGCGGCGGGATCTGGGACGCCCCAATGCGCGGTCATTGGCTGACCGGGCCAGACCGGGCAGGTTTCACCCGCCGCGTTGTCGCAGACCGTGAATACGAAATCGAGCAGTGGCGCTCCAGGATCGGCAAATTCGCTCCAGGACTTCGAGCGAAAGCGCGACGTGTCATAACCCAGCGACTGCAGGAGCCGCAGCGTCTCCGGATGCACCCATCCTTTGGGCCGGCTGCCGGCACTGAAAGCGCGAAATTTCCCCGCGCCGAGCTTGTTCAAGATCGCTTCGGCCATGATCGAGCGGGCTGAGTTTCCGGTGCACAGGAACAATACGTTGAAGGGATGGTCAGCCATCTTTTGCCCGCTGCGACTACTGAGGATCTCTTGTCAGATCGCCGGCAAAGGCTGATAGCCGATGCGGTTCATCATGGTTTCAAAATAGTCGCGGACCTTGTTTGGAAAGCTCAGGCCTTTGACCACCGCCGCCGAACGCAGGAGCGGCAGGACGCGAATGTCGTCGAGCGACAGTTTGCCGTTGACCGCCATTGGGCTCTCGATCAGCCGGTCGAGCTGTTCGAGATCGGGCATCAGTGCGTCGATCTGTTCGCGGGTCTTGGCGCGCAGCTCGACAAAATCGCCGAGCTTCTCGCGCTTGCGCACAAGGTAGTGGTCGCGCGCCGCGACCGTACCGAATTCCGGCAATCCAAGGAGCGGATAGCGCGGCCACGTCAGCGGAACCGATTTCGGAACGACGCTGTCGGCCCACGCGGTGATCTCGGGCCGTTGCGGGCCGGTCAGCACAGGATCACCGATGGATTCGATATGGGCGACCATGTCCATGCTTTCGAGCATCGGCACGCCGTCATCTCTGACCATGATGGGAATGACGCGCTTGCCGACCAGATCCATCATCGTTGCGGAATCGTCCTCCAGCACAACTGTTTCCTGCAAATGGAGGCGCTTGAGCGCCGCCGCCATCCGCACGCGAAAACAGATCGAGCAATGCTCAAACAGATAAAGTCTCATGACACCGGCTCGGCGACCTTGTGCGGCTTGCGCAGTTTGCGAAGACTTTCGGTTTTGGCTGGCAGGCACTCCTCGGCGCGGCCGCGGCAGCAATTTTCCGTCAGGTAAGCGATCAGCGCGTTCATGGTCTCGTAGCGCGCCGCATAGATCATCGAGCGGCCTTCGCGCCGCACCGTCACCAGTCCGGCATCGCGCAGCCGGTCGAAGTGAAAGGTCAGGGTGTTCGGCGCGAGCTTGAGCGCGTCGGCCACGGCCCCGGCGGGCATGCCTTGCCGCCCCGCCTCAACCAGAAGCCGGAACACGTCCAAGCGATTGTCCTGGGCCACCGCCGCCAAGGCCGCCAGCGCATCGGGCTTTTTCATATTTCAATATTTATTGAAATATGCTCGATGCGTCAAGAGATATTTCAACAGATGTTGAAATAATGCGCAGCACGGGACCATCGTCGATTTTGGCAGCTGTTGTGATGGTCGCAAGACGCGTTATCGCGTAGCCGGCCGCGAGACGGGTAATCGCAACGGTTCAACACCATCGCAGGTCGCGGCGCCGAGCTGCTCGTAAAACGCGCGCGCCGTGGCGTTGTCATGCGCAAGCTCGAAATCGATCGTCGCACAGCCAAGCTCAGCGGCGCGAGATTGCACGGCAGCAATGAGAGCTTGTCCTATCCCGTCCCGGCGTCTGTCTCGCACGACGCAGAGATCGCCCAACCACAAGCGCTTGGTCCGCGTATGCGCCTCGAATTTTCGGCAGAACAAGACAAAACCGACGATGCGGCTTGCATCCTCGGCAACAAGACATTCGAACCACCGATCGGGCCCGGACCCGCACTCTAATAAGAGCGAAGTATCGGCGCCGGGATCGGGGTCATTGACATGCGCGGCGAGCTGCCTTGAAAGCTCGGCAATCTCCGCCATATCCGCGCGCCTCGCTTGACGTATTTTCATGCATGCACCTCGGCAACCCCGGAGGGATAGTCAGTACAATTGCCTGCCTGTTGGCAGCCCCCGACGCGGAACCATCAACAAAATATCGCGGGTCGCGCCGGTCAAATCTCCCGGGCGGACAATTCATTTGAGTCTTAATTCTCTTGTCGTCTTCGGCGGCGGAACTTCAAAGCGCGATTGCGCGGCGGAAGGGTAATCGACTTTGGAGGCTCGCCCTTCCTGTTGCAGACGGCGGTACGCCTCCTGCCATGATGGCGGTTCGGGCGAGTCCTGCAGCCAATGGGCAACCGCGGCCTCGTCGCACCATTGCAACAGCCGCGGCATGATACGGCGGTGCGCGCCGACAAGCATGAAAGCGCGCATCGACTGCTCATCGTTCCACAGCGTGCGTGTCCAGAAGGTGAAATTCGAATCGCTCAACAGCGAAACGGCCAAATTTCCCGGCGCGTTCTTAGCTTGACGCACCGAGCGGAACGCGCCGATCAAAAAAACTGGCAAGTAGCGGAACGACCGCACGCGAAGCCGTGTGATGGACACGAACGGCATGGCGGAGCCAGCAAACGGCTAGAACCGATAATTGACGCCGACGCGCACCACATTCATCTGAACGCGGGCGCGGTCGGTAAGCGACGGTGCGCCGGTAATTGCGACCGTATTGGTGACGGTGCCCAAGTCGACGTAGAGATATTCGAGTTTCGCGCTCCAGTGCTGCGCAAGCGCGATCTCCGTGCCGCCGCCGATGGTCCAGCCGCTGAGGGTCGCATTTTGGGTCAGCGATGCCATCACACCGCCGCCGGTCGCGGTTCCTTTGAGCGCCACGCGCCCGACGGCATAGCCGCCGGTCACGTAAGCGAGCCAACCGTCAGCCGCGTAGCCCACGCGGGCGCGCGCCGTGCCAAACCAGTCAACGTCGTGCTCCAATGAGGCATTGGTCGGGCGAACATGAAGATGGCGACGGAAGCTGCGGTCAGCGAGCGCACGTGACGGCCCTCCTCGATTTGCCCACAAGCATCTTTGAAATACGGAACGCCCCAAACCGTTAAAAACGCGTTAGGACTTTACCAAGTCGTAAATTGTCATTGCATGATCGCGGCGAGCGCTTGTCAGAGATACAGGCGCCGACGCAATGACGCGGCGAACAATCAATAAGTCAGCGAAGCCTGCAGCGCCAAGTTTCCGCCGTCGTAGCGGAAAGCTGCAGCATTGAAGTCCGGCGGGCCGAAGCTGCCGGAGGCATTGTTGGAAAAGCCGTAGCCCTGGATGGGCTTACCAAACAGACCCGGCGTGAGCTGCGTTTCGTTGTGTTCGGCATGGAAGAATGCCACCGCATAATTTCCGGCCGGGACGCCACTGAAAACGCAGGTGGCCTGCCGATCGCGGATGGGCGCGATGACGCCGCGCCATTCCTGTCCGGCTTTGGGAAAGGCAGCGGGCGAGTTGTGCAATGCGCAGCGCACAACACCGTCGTTGCTGCGCAGCCCTGTGACCGTCATGGACAATCGTCCCGCCGTTTGCGCCAGGCCGCCCAATGCCGATGCAAGAATGGATACAAGAATGGATGCAAGAATGGCCGCCGCAATGGCGACCCTACGTAAGTCAGACAATGCAAATCCCCCAATTCCCCTCGTGAAAACACTATCGTCCGCGCCATCGGGTTACAAGCTGAGCGCCCTACCCGCCGTTAGCGTAGTCACCGAGCCCAATATTTGAGCAAATGGCGCGATTTGACGACCCGCCAAGGCAGTTTCCAATTGCGTGCCTTTGGCGCGGAGATTGCTTAGCATCTCTTCGCCCACATCGGAGTGCGGCGGGCGGACCGGCATGTTCGACGAGATGACGGGAAGCGTGGACGCCGGCGGCGCAGTTCGGCCACCCTATGCCGAACTCTCCCGTTGGCTGGAAACCGTCAAGCCGGATTTGCTCAATTTACGCCGGCGCGAGGCTGAAGTCGTGTTCCGGCGTATCGGCATTACCTTCGCAGTTTATGGCGATCCCGAAGCTCAGGAACGGCTGATCCCCTTCGACATCATCCCGCGTATTCTCGCCGCCGATGAATGGCAGCTTCTGCATCGCGGGCTCGAGCAGAGAGTCAAGGCAATCAACGCCTATGTCAAAGACATCTATGGCCGACGCGACATTATTAAAGCCGGCGTAATTCCCGAAGATCTGATCTTTCAGAACCCGCAGTTTCGCCCCGAAATGAACGGCCAGACCGTGCCGCACGACATCTATGTACATATCGCCGGGATCGACATCGTGCGGGTGGACCCGAAAACGTTCTATGTGCTCGAAGATAATGTCCGCACCCCGTCCGGCGTCTCCTACATGCTGGAGAACCGGGAAATCATGCTGCGGCTGTTTCCCGAACTGTTCTCGCGCTATCGCATCGCGCCGGTCGAAAATTATCCCGAGGAACTCCTCGACACTTTGAAATCAGTGGCGCCGCGGACCGTCCGTGGTGAGCCTACGGCTGTGCTGCTTACACCGGGGGTCGCGAATTCCGCGTATTACGAGCATTCTTTTCTCGCCGACAAGCTTGGCATCGAACTGGTCGAGGGACGCGACCTGATGGTCCGCGACGACGTTGTTTACATGCGCACGACCGAAGGTCCCAAACGCGTCGATGTGATCTACCGCCGGATCGACGACGACTTTCTGGACCCGCTGGTATTCCGCTCCGACAGCGCGCTCGGCGTGCCTGGCTTGATGTCGGCTCATCAGGCCGGCAACCTGACGCTTGCCAATGCGATCGGCACCGGTATCGCCGACGACAAAGCGGTCTACAGCTACATGCCCGAAATCATCAAATTCTATCTTGGCGCCAGCCCAATACTCGACAACGTGCCGACTTGGCGTTGCCGCGAGCCGGAGCATCTGAAATACGTGATCGAACGTATCGAGGAAATGGTCGTGAAGGAGGTGCACGGCTCCGGCGGCTACGGCATGTTGATCGGGCCAAAAGCGGACAAAGCCACGATCGCGGCATTCCGCAGCAAGCTCAAATCCGTCCCGCACAATTTCATCGCCCAGCCGACGCTCGCACTGTCGACCTGCCCCACCTGCACCGGCGATGGTCTCGCGCCGCGCCACGTGGATTTGCGCCCATTCGTGCTGAGCGGCCGTGACGGGGTGCGCATCATTCCCGGCGGACTGACGCGTGTCGCGCTCCAGCATGGATCGCTGATTGTAAATTCCAGTCAGGGCGGTGGCACCAAAGACACCTGGGTCTTAGACGCATGAACAGCGATTCTCGCTCGCAGGTGGCATCCGAGCACGTCGTCCGGAGTTGACGCGATGTTGTCGCGCACCGCTGATAATCTTTATTGGCTCGCTCGCTATGTCGAGCGGGCGGAATATCTCGCGCGTATTCTCGACACGACACTTCGGCTGATCACTCTACCCTTGAGCTACGGCGGCGCCACCAATGAATGGGAAACCGCAGTCGCCAGCGCCGGCTGCACGAATGCGTTTTTTGCCGCTCACGAGGAAGCCAATGAGGAAACAGTCACGAATTTTTTGGCGTTTTCAGCCACAAACCCGTCCTCTATCCGCAACTGTTTCGAAATCGCGCGGCTGAATGCGCGCGCCGTGCGCACCGCGCTCACGACCGAAATGTGGGACACTATCAACAGTATCTGGCTTGAACTGAAGCATTGGAACAAAGGCCCATCGTCGCGCGAGGAGCTTGCGCGATTCCTGCGCTGGGTCATGGGATCGTCGCTGCGCTATGACGGCTCCGCCTATCGGACCATGCTGCGCAACGACGCCTATTTTTTCTCGCGCATTGGCGTATATCTCGAGCGCGCTGATAACATCGCGCGCATTCTCGATGTGAAATACCATCTGCTACTGCCGCCGGTCGAAAAAATTGGCGGGCCGCTCGATTACTTCCAATGGGCCTCGATCTTGCGCTCGGTCTCGGCGCTGACCGCCTATCATTGGGTGTATCGGCAGAACGTCAAGCCGTGGCTGGTAGCGGAACTGCTCATGCTCAAGGATGAAATGCCGCGTTCGCTGGCAAACTGTTACGAAAATCTCGTAGAGAATCTCGATCACATCGCGGCCGCCTATGGACGACAAGGGCCGGCACAGCGTCAGGCCCGTGCGGTGCGCGCCCGCCTGACGAATAGCCGGATCGAGGAAATCTTTCAGAGCGGACTGCATGAATTCCTCGGCAGTTTCATCGAGGACAATAATCGGCTCGGCTCCGCTGTAGCCGTGCAATATTTGATGTAGATCATCGCAGGACAGAGTGTAGCCAGCGGTTTTGTTCGAATTCCTGCTTTCAGCCATGCGCGTACAAATCAGCCACAGTACTGTGTATCGTTATGAGCCGCCCGCTGCTCGGGTGATTCAGCTATTGCGACTGACGCCGCGCGATCATGAAGGCCAGCACGTCATGCGCTGGAGCATCGATGTGTCTGCGGACGCCCGCTTAACTCCCCACGAGGACGCATTCGGCAATATGATCCACGTATTCAGCGCAGCGGGTCCTTTGGCCGAGCTCCGCATCGACGTCGAGGGCGCGGTTGAGACGCAGGATACGCAGGGCGTGATCAATGGCGCCGTCGAGCGGTTCCCGCCGAGCCTGTTCCTCCGCGCCACGCGCTTGACCGCCGCCGATGCGGCGATTCGCCAATTCGCAGAGAGGGTGCGCGCCGCCTGCGCCGGCGACGCGCTGGCGCAAGCGCACGCTTTGTTGGAAGGATTAAACCGTGAAATGGTCTTCGACGTCGAAATGACAGACGTGGTACCGAGCGCAAGCGAGGCCTTCGCGCTCAAGCGCGGCGTCTGCCGCGATCTTTGCCACGTTTTTATCGCGGCGGCGCATTGCCTTGGCGTCCCGGCCCGCTACATCGCCGGCTATCTGCAGCTAGCCGATGGTCGAATCGATCAAGAAGCCGGGCACGCCTGGGCGGAAGCGCTCATTCCAGATATTGGCTGGGTCGGATTCGACCCAGCCAACGGCGTTTGTCCCACCGAAGCCTATGTCCGCGTCGCGGTCGGGCTCGATTCCATTGGCGCGGCGCCAGTGCGCGGCACGCGCTTTGGCGTCGGCAGCGAAAACCTCGAAGTCGCAATCAAAGTCGGACAATGAACTGCCTTGCGCATCGGAACGGAAACAATCCGCTCAGAGCGTTCCGTTCCACGCCACCGGCATCAGGCGGTAATTGTTGCCGTCCTTCTCGACGTGGCCGATGGACGGAAACGGGAAGTGGAAGCCAATGATCGTTGCCTTCTCGGCAGCGGCCATATCATAGAACTTGTGGCGTGTTGCTGCTGCTTGCTGCGGATCAATGTCGAACATCACCTGCCAATCCGGGTGGCGTAGGAATAGCTCCGGAATGTTAGTGACATCGGATTGGATCAGCACCTTCGATGAGCCCGAGGCAACGGCAAAGGACGTATGACCCGGAGTGTGGCCGCGGGTATCGAGCGCGGTGACACCGGGCGCGACCTCCTGACCCCATTCGTATTTTGTCACTTTATCCTTGATGGGGTCGAATACGCGATGGAAGTTTTTGAAGTAATCCGCCATGAAGCCTTGTGCGCGGCTCATATTGCCCTCGTCGGCCCAGAACGCCCAATCGAGCGCCGGTACTTGGATTTCGGCTTGGGGAAACGCGGCCGAGCCATCGGCGGCGCGAATGCCATTAATGTGGTCGGGATGAAGGTGAGACAGAATGACGATGTCGATCTGTTTTGGATCGATACCGGCGGCGGCCATGTTGAACGGCAAAAGGCCCACGGTCGGAGAGACGTTGGGACCGTAACCGCTGTCGATCAGCACAAGTTTCGAGCCGGTATTGATCACCGTTGGGTTGAACGGGACCGTAACCATGCCTTTGGGCATGTAGGCAGATTCCGCGGCGGCCAACGCCTCGTCCTTGCTGACATTTTTCACGAAGATGTCGGGCATCGGAAAGGTGCGGGCGCCGTCGTGAATAACGGTGATCTCGTTGGTGCCGAGCTTGTAACGATAAAAGCTCGGCGCTTGTTTGCCGGCGGGTGGAGCAACCGCCCGTGCTGGCGTGAATGCGGCGACCGGCATGAGTGCGGCGGCGGCCGCGCCGCTCAGAATGGAACGGCGGTTTAGTGCAAACATTATATTCCTCCCTGTCGTTTAGTGCGCATTGAAAGCGGTCATGAAGCCGCAATGGATCATGATAACCAACGATGATCCGGCAAAACAGCCCGTCGCATACCCTCTATTGAGTGCGAAGCTTGAACAGCCTTCGCGCATTGTCGCGCCCAATCTTGACTCGGTCCGGTTCGCTGATCGGACAGGCATCGAACCAGCGCGCCGCGTGATCGATATTCTCGAACGGCCAGTCGGCAGAAAACATAATGCGGTCCGAGCCAAGCACCAGCATCGCATCGATCAGCGCCTGAGTGTGGAAATTGCCGGACGTGGTGATATGGAAATTGGCGCAGAAATAATCCTGCATCCGTTTCTTCGCCGGATAATTGTGCCGGTTCTCGATCCAGCCATTGGCATTGTCGATCCGCCACATGGCGTAAGGCAGGTTTTCGCCGAGATGGCCAAGGATGATGTTGAGCCGCGGGTGTTCATCGAACAGGCCTGAGCCCATCAAGCGCAAGGCATGAACCGCGGTCTCGTGGCCGAATGCCCAGATCGGCCCGAGCAGCCAGGGATGGCCTTCGTAAATTTTGCTGTCGCGCGGCAGTGGATTACGCGGGTGCAGATAGAACGGTACATCCAGCCGTTCGACAGTCGCCCAGAACGGCCGGTATTGCGGCAGATCGTAATAGACGACCTTCTCGGCGTCGCCGGTCTGCGAAAAGCCGTTGACCAGCGCACCACGAAGGCCGAGCTCGTTGACGCAGCGCTCCAGTTCGCGCGCCGCACCCTCGGCGTCCTGCATCGCCAGCGCTGCCACACCCTGAAATCGATCCGGCCGCTTGGCCACTTGTTCAGCGAGATAGTCGTTGGCTTTGCGTGCGATCTCGGCGGCGCGCGCCTTGTCTGGAATGGCCTGCACCGCCGGCGCATTGAGCGACAGCAGCATCAGCTCGATCCCGTTCGCGTCCATCTCGCGCAGCCGGCGCTCATGAATATCCATGACCCGGCTTTTAACTTCCTGCCACACCCGGTCGGGAAAATAGCCATGAGAATCTTCCAGCGTCTCTGGTATGGCGAAATGCTCTTCAAGCGCGATCTTGCCCTGCATGATCCCTCTCTGCCCGCGGCGCTGGCACGCGCCACACGAACTATCTTGCCGCAATTCCCGCGGCACTCGCTAGTGCCGCGAACCCGAAGTTCGTACAAGTTTGCGGAACGCTCGGATGCGAACTTCGGGTTCAGAAGCGGCACTACAAGGATAGAGTTGCTGGTGTCCTTATCGATTCCGAAGTTCGTACGAGCGCGCCGCAAATGCTTACGAACTTCGGAATCGGGACACCAGCATTACGGCTGCCAGCTCTCGCCGCGCGCGGGCGCAGCCACTATATTTGGCTTTACTATCGATCGCGGTGATGAAAGCGGTTGTGCCCTCAAGCCGAGACGTAAGGAGTTCCGGAATGTCCACTTCGACCATGATCGTCCTTGGCGTCATAGTCGTTCTCGTCATTTGGGCGATCGGCGTCTACAACAGCCTGGTTTCCATGCGGCAGCGCGTCAATCAGGCCTACGCCGATATCGACGTACAGCTGCGGCAGCGACATGACCTGGTGCCCAATCTAGTGGAGACGGTGAAGGGCTATGCGGCGCATGAGCGCGGCACGCTCGACGAAGTGGTCAAGGCGCGCAATGCGGCGATGACCGCGCAAGGCCCGGCGCAACAAGCGGCCGCCGAAAACATGCTGACCGGAGCGCTGCGGCAGTTGTTTGCCGTTGCTGAAGCTTATCCCGACCTCAAAGCCAGCACCAATTTCCAGCAACTACAGGCCGAGCTCACCGACCTGGAGAACAAAATCGCCGCTGCGCGGCGTTTCTTCAACAATGCCGTTCAGGAATACAATACCGGGATTCAGCGCTTCCCCGCCGCTTTGTTCGCATCGGCTTTTGGCTTCGCCCCGAAAACTTTCTTCGATCTCGGCGATGAGCGCGCCGCCGTTGGCGAGGCGCCGCCGGTCAAGTTCTAATCCCACGCACATGCAGTAATTCGCGATGGCTGCCTATGGTCTTTACAGCCACATCCAGTCAAACCGGCGCCGCTCGATAGCTCTGCTCATCGGGCTGTTTTTCCTGGTCTATGTGCTGGTCTATGCCGGCGCGCTGCTGGCGGCGGCATTGTCGTTTGACGCCGATCTCAACACGCTAGCGCAGATTGCCTGGAGCGATCTCCTCAAGGCGGCGCCGTTCGCGACCGCCGGCACCGCGCTCTGGATCGTCATCGCCTATTTCTTTCATCAAAACATGATCGACGCCGTCACCGGCGGTCGTGAAATTCAACGCGCCGATGACCCACGACTCTATACGATCTTGGAGAATCTCTGCATCTCCCGCGGCATTACCATGCCCAGGCTGAAAGTGATCGAGTCCAATGCGCTCAATGCTTTCGCCACCGGAATGAGCGCCAAACAATATTCGATCACGGTCACGACGGGATTGCTCGACCGGCTCAATGATGCCGAAATCGAAGCGGTGCTCGGTCACGAACTTACTCACATCCGCAACGGCGACGTGCGCATGATGATCGTCGCCGTCATCATTGCCGGCGTGGTGTCATTTTTTGCCGAGCTGATCTTCCGGCTGTGGTTTTACAACGGTTTTAGCTTCCGCAGCTCACGATCCGACGGGCGCCGGGGCGGCGGCGCCGGCATCGCCGTTCTGATCGCGATCGCACTTCTCGTCGTCGCCTATGTCCTGTCATTCCTTATCCGCCTGGCGCTGTCGCGCTCGCGCGAATTCCTCGCCGACGCCGGCTCGGTCGAATTGACTAAAAATCCCGACGCCATGATCTCGGCGCTGCGCAAGATCGAAGGGCGCGGCGAACTGCCGGGCGCGACCTCGGCAGTGATGGAAATGTGCGTGGACAATCCGCGCGAAGGCTTCGGAGAGTTGTTTGATACTCATCCGAGTGTTGAGAGACGCATAACTGAACTGGTGAAGTTCGCGGGCGGCCACGATCCCGGTCCGATCGCGCTGCCGCCGCCGACCGGCGAATTGGAAGACGAGCAATCCGGCGCAAAAAGTCCGTGGCAATCGGAAGAAGGTGCAACAACATCCGTAGGTTCCGATGCGACGCCCGATCGTGGACCATGGTCGCAACCTGCTGCGGAACCGGAAGCGACTCCTTCACCCGGACCGTGGGGTCCGCACCATAGTTAACCAAACGTCGGCGTCGCGCGCTGCGAACAGCGATGAGTCTT
>Ga0193751_1000271_pt1 | contig 44523 bp, 41 predicted proteins | sample L1c2metaG_FD_143050 | JGI IMG/M metagenome (GOLD analysis project Ga0193751, IMG submission 143050) | Soil microbial communities from a riparian zone of the East river system, Colorado, United States - L1c2 | ecosystem: Environmental > Terrestrial > Soil > Riparian zone | place: USA: East River...
CAGATAATGGGCCTGGCCATGGTCGAGCGCAGCGGCGCCGCCCTCCTTAAGCGGCGCATCGACGTAAAGCCGCGTGGTACGAAAATCGTAACCGGGCATAGCCGAATGCTGCTCCTCTCGCGCCGTGCTTTCGCTTCATCAATCACTGCGACCACGTCGGGCGCGCGCCAAAGCAAAATGATTTCGGGTTGAGTCGCCCATTTCGCTCGCTTTGGCTTGTAACGAATTATTCGAGTTACGCGAGATCGAAGCCGCGAGAAAGTTTGCGGGGCTCACTCTTCTCTCGCGGCGGAGGGTGAATTTGAGGCCGAGATGAGCTATCCGCCCCGCATATTAAGCTGATTTACGCTTCGCGATCGGGTTTTAGACCGTAAACCACAGCGTCGCACGGGCCGATTTGCGGGTGCTTTGCCGCGTTGTCGCCGGATTTGGCGAGTCTTTAAGGATGGCGGGATTTCGGGCAAAGTCACACGCTGCGGCCGAGAACGAGTCGCGGCCTGAGCGACGGGGTCGGGAGAGGGCTATTTCATGAAACGCGCGCGCGCGCTGTCGCATTGTGGGGCCTTTTATTGGGCCTCCTGCCTGGCCGTGGCTCTCTGCACCTTGGCCGCGACCGACCGCCTGGCATGGGCACAATTTCCGGCGCCTCCAGGCGCGCAGTGCAATGACTTCAGCAAACTTTCCGCCGAAGCACAAAAACGCAGCGCAGCCGTCGGCGCCGCCATGAAAGCCAAAGCCGATCGCAAACAGCTCTGTACGCTGATGACGAGCTTTGTTGCCGCCGAAACGACGGTCGTCAAATTCCTCGAAGACAATAAGGTGTGGTGTGGCGTGCCCGAACAGGTGGTCACGTCCTCCAAAGCCAATCACGAGAAATCGCTGAAATTCCGCACCATGGCCTGCAGCGACGACGCACCGCGCCCGAAAGCGCCGTCCTTGAGCGATGCGATAAAGACGCCGAGTGTCGATACCGCAAAGAACACCAAGACCGGCCGCGGCACGTTCGATACGCTTACCGGGAATCCGCTGGCGCGATGAACCGGGCGGCCGGTTCGGTCGCGGACGCGACCGGCAATTGGGTCGACTCGCTCGCCCCAGCCTGGTCACGGCCTTATCTGCGGCTGGCGCGGCTTGATCGTCCGATCGGCTCTTGGCTGTTGCTCTTGCCCTGTTGGTGGTCATCGGCTTTGGCCGCGATTGCCGCAGGATGGAGCCTGCCCAATCTCTGGCACATCGCGCTGTTCTTTATCGGCGCCTTTGCCATGCGCGGCGCTGGCTGCACCTGGAACGATATCGTCGACCGCGATCTCGACCGAGCCGTCGAACGTACCAGCTCGCGGCCGATTCCATCGGGCCAAGTCAGCGTCACGCAAGCCGCGCTATTCCTGATCGCGCAATCGCTGGTCGGGCTTCTTGTGCTACTCGCGTTCAATGCCTTCACCGTTGCGCTCGGCATCGCCTCGCTCGCGATCGTTGCGATCTATCCGTTCATGAAGCGGATCACCTATTGGCCGCAGATCGTGCTCGGCCTCGCCTTTTCCTGGGGCGCGCTGATGGGCTGGGCCGGCGCGTTCGGCCGTCTCGATCTTCCGGCGCTGTTGCTCTATGCCGGCTCGATTTCGTGGGTGATCGGTTACGACACCATCTACGCCCATCAGGATCGTGAAGACGACGCGCTGATCGGCATCAAATCCACGGCTTTGCTGTTCGGGCCGCACACCAAGCCGATGCTTGCGCTGTTCTACGCCATCGCCGTCATTCTCATCGGAGCGGCTGGCCGGACCGCCGGCGGCGGATCAGTCTTCGCGCTCGGGTTATTCGCCTTCGCAGCACATCTTGCCTGGCAAATCGTCCGGCTCGATATCGCCGATCCCGACAATTGCCTCGCCGTGTTCAAATCCGACCGCGATGCCGGCTTGATCCTGTTCGCGGGACTAGTGCTTCAGGCGGTCGTGCGCTTTTGAACACCACTCACTGGTCGCCCGAACGGTTGGCCTCCCAAAGCATTCTCATCCGCACGTGCGGGTGAGCGCGGCCTAGACGCTTTTGGAGGACAATGATGACCGCCTTGAAAAGTCTCACGATTCTCGGTGCGCTGATTGTCGGTGGAACTTCACTTGCGATCGCGCAAAACGGTCCCGCGACCGGCGGCCAACCGCCAGCGGGCGTTCGCGCCGGAGCACCTGGACCCTATCTTCAGTCCGCAGCACAACCTGCGCAGACCACCGCGGTCCGGCATCACAAGAAAATGTACATGTCCACGAAGCACCGTAAGCACAGCTATTGAGACTGGCACCGGAAGGTTCGGGATAGATATTTGAGCTGATGGCGGCCGGGTGTCCCCCGAAATCCAAAGCCCGATCATACTAGCGCCCCGGTTGAGCGAACTTCGGCCGGGGCTCTCTTATTTTCATCGCAAAACTTTCACGCAAGGCATTCGCACAAAGCGATGCTGCCGTAGCGGAGCCGCGGCTTGGGTGAATGAGACGCACACACCATTAGCGGTTTGGGAGCGGCGGATTCGGAAATTTCGCCAGCCGTTCGGCAAGTTCGTAGCTGCGGGCGAGCTTAAGCCAGTGCCTTTCCAATTCTAAAAAGTCCTTGCGCAATTCCGGATCAGCCTGAACAACAGCCCTCCTCCGGTAGTTTTCCGAAACTCCGAGTGTGTAAAGGTCCCGGTTCAGCAGCGCACCATTGCATGCTGCGCTGTGCCCGGGAAACACCGAATGATGGCACGCCGCGGGGCAATGCATGCCGATTGATTTTTATAGAAAGCGCGGCGGGTGATAACGCGCGCGGGACAAAACCGGCGCCCTGCCCTAATCGCGCGCGATAATCTCGCGTTCGCCGCGATGCACGACCGGCACGGCCGAAAGCGCGCCTGCCCGCCGGCGCAGCAACCGGGACGGACGCCGGCGCGCCACGGCGCTGCGGCGACGACGGCGCCAAGTTGGCGCTGCGATCAGCAACCGGCCAATCCGCGCGAACACTTCGCGCACGGTGCCGTTGTCTTCGGCGACTAGAAGCGGCAGGCCGAGCACGCGGCCCCATAACTGCCATTCGGCGACGATGTCGTCATTGTCCGCCGAGCAAAACAGCGGCAGCGACAGCGCGGCATCGGCATGTTCCAGCGTAACGGAAATGCTACGCGGTGGCTTGCCGCTTTCGCCCGAGAGTTTGATCGCGACGCCGCGGTAGGCGGCGACCGGCAGGTTCACGGCCATTCGCATGCCGGCGAACGCGCGGCGCAACACTACGCGCTCGCGGTGCAAATCGACGATGCGCAAGCCTTCGTCCGCCGCGCCATCGGCGGCGGTAAAACGCACTGGCAGAGAGAAGGGGTCGAGCCGCCACGGGGATGCGATCGTGCTTGCACGACGCCCCCCGGCGCGGCTCGACCCGGCAGTAGGCCTGCCGGCTTCCATTTGACGCCCCGAAACTCCCAGGCTGTTGCCGCCCGGTTGCCGCGACCTTGCCATGGCGCCGTCGCGATCAGCTTAAAAAGCCTGGTTAAGGTCCGGTAGCGTCGACCGAACTCGCCGCATGCTTGACGACTGGTTGCCGAGCATCGGAACAATGATGACGCGGCGCGACTGTCGTTCACTTCTCGATTTGCGAGGCCATACGGGTTGAATCCCGCGCCTTTGCCGCACATCTTCACGTTACGACGCTATTTCCTGCCCTCTGTCGCGGTTGGTCCAGGCTCACTTGTATTGCCCAGACCGGGCCCGTAAACCGATTGCCAACCACAATGACGTCGCTTCTCGATCAATCCGCGCTCATGAATCTTGCCGAACGGCTCGTCGCGGCCGCGCGGCGCGCTGGCGCCGACCAAGCCGATGCGGTTGCCGTGCGCTCGGTGTCGCTTGCGGTAGACCTGCGCGATGGCGCGGTCGAAGAATCGCAGCGTTCGGAAAGCGATGATATCGGCCTTCGCGTTCTCGTCGGTCATAAGCAAGCAGCGGTCTCAACCAACGACGTCAAAGCGAACGGCCTCGATGCCTTGGCTGAGCGCGCTGTCGCGATGGCGCGTGCGGCACCAGATGACGAATTTGCCGGACTCGCCGATGCTGCGCTGCTGGCGCGGACATTTCCCGATCTCGATCTGCTCGATCCCGACATGCCCTCGGTCGCGCTGCTCGAAAAGCGTGCGCGCCAGGCCGAACAAGCCGCGCTTGCTGTCCCCGGCGTCGCCAAATCGGGCGGCGCTTCGGCATCCGCCGGAGTCGGCGGCATGGTGCTGGTAACAAGTCACGGTTTCCACGGCGCCACCATTGGCTCCCGGCATTCCATTGCCATGTCGGCGATCGCCGGTAGCGGCACCGGGATGGAGCAGGATTACGATTATTCCTCCACGCTGCATGCCTCCGACCTCGACAGCGCCGAACAAATCGGGCGCAGCGCCGGCGAACGCGCCGTGAAACGGCTCAACCCGCGCAAGGTTAGCACCCGGCGCGTGCCGATCGTTTTCGATCCACGGATTTCCGGCTCGCTGATCGGGCATCTCGCCAATGCCGCCAATGGCAGCGCAATCGCACGCAAGACGAGTTTTCTGCGCGAAAAACTCGGCAAGCGGATTCTCCGTCAAGGTGTCGAGGTGATTGATGATCCGTTGCGCAAGCGCGGCCAGCGCTCGCGACCGTTCGATGCCGAAGGCGTTGCCACGCGCAAGATCAAACTAATTGATGACGGCGTGCTCAAGACTTGGCTGCTCGATTGCGCAACCGCGCGCGAGCTTCACCTTAAGACAACAGGCCATGCGCATCGTGGCGTGTCATCGGTACCCTCTCCCAGCCCGAGCAATCTTTATCTCGCGCCCGGCACACAAAAGCCTGACGAACTGATCGCTGAAATTAAGGATGGCTTTTACGTTACCGACCTGATCGGCATGGGAGTCAATCTCGTGACCGGCGATTACAGCCGCGGCGCAGCCGGATTCTGGATCGAGAACGGCGAGTGTACCTATCCGGTGAGCGAGGTCACAATCGCCGGACATCTCGGCGAAATGTTCGCGAGCTTGCAGCCGGCGAACGACCTCACTTTCCGCTACGCCACCAATGCGCCGACCTTGCGCGTGGAGGGTCTCACCGTTGCCGGCCATTGAGGCGGAGGATGCGACGACGATCTCGGCACGCGCCGCAACGCGGCTTGCCGCCGCGGTTCGCGACGCCGGCAGTTTGGCGCTGTCGATGTTCGGCAAGCAGATCAAGAACTGGACCAAAGGGCCGTCATCCTCGCCAGTCTGCGACGCCGACATCGCGGTCAACGATCTGCTGCGCGAACGCTTGATCGCCTCCGACGATGCTTGCGCCTGGCTGTCGGAGGAAAGCGCAGACAATGCGGCCCGGCTCGGTGCGCGTCATGTCTGGGTGGTCGACCCAATCGACGGCACCCGGGCTTATATCGCCGGCCAACCGGACTGGGCGATTTCGGCGGCGCTGGTTGAAGACGGCCGGCCGATTGCAGCCTGCCTCTATGCGCCCGCTTTGGATGAATTCTTCGCGGCGCGCGCCGGCGCTGGCAGCATGCTCAACGGTACCCCGATCACCACGACGCCTGGAGCGGATCTGCGCGATATTCGCGTCGTCGGTCCGCAGAAATTTCTCGATCGGCTGAGTTCGGCGATGCCGCCGTTTACCAGGCTGCCGCGCGGACATTCGCTGGCGCTGCGGCTTGTTCGTGTCGCGCAAGGCGCGGCCGATGTGGCGTTTGCCGGCGGCAACAGTCACGATTGGGACCTTGCGGCAGCCGATCTTTTGGTGCACGAAGCGGGTGGCGCGCTCACGCCCTTGGCGGGCGGAACTGTGGTCTATAATCGTCCCGTGCCGCGGCATGGGACGCTCGTCGCAGCCGGCCGGGACAGGCACACGGCGCTCATCAAATTTGTTGGGGATCAAAAGCTTCTTGGGGACCAGGGCCTCGCATTGCGATAATCGCAAACCGGGCGGGTGGATCAGGCAATACGCCGTAACTTGAGGGGATGCATGCGGCTATGGCGGCATATCGGGCGACAGCAATGGGCTAAGGCGGCGATCGGAATAACCGCCGCCGAGTATTTGCGCTTTGTCGGAGCGACGACGCGCTTCACACTCGAGCCGGCAGATATTTACGAGCGCGGCGAAGCCGACATGCCGATCATCCTCGCATTTTGGCACGGCCAGCATTTGCTCGCGCCGGTCGCGCGCAAAACAAAGCATCGCGTCAATATGTTGGTGTCGCGGCATCGCGACGGCGAGATCAACGCGATTGCCGCAGCGCGGCTCGGCGTTGGCACGATCCGCGGCTCGGGCAATCACGGCGGCGGCTTCGTGCACAAAGCCGGCGTGGCGGCATTTCAGCTGATGCTCGATTCGCTTGCCGAAGGGCATTCTATCGCGCTCTCAGCCGACGTGCCCAAAGTGGCGCGCGTCGCCGGCCTCGGTATTATCAAGCTCGCGCAGGCGTCGGGGCGCCCGATCTATCCGAGCGCGATCGCAACGAGCCGCCGCATCGTGCTCAACAACTGGGACCGCACCACGGTCAACTTACCGTTTGGGCGCGGCGCCGGCGTAGCCGCCGAGCCGCTTAGCGTGCCAAGCGACGCTGACGAGGCCGCGCTTGAAGCGGCGCGGCGTCTGCTTGAGCAGCGGCTTAATGCGGCGACGCGGCGCGCTTATGACATCGTCGACCGGACGGGTGGTGGAGCTTAGCGTGCCGGATAGTTTACCGCTCGCCTTGCGCCTGTATCGATTAGGCTGCGTACTCGGCTCGCCGCTTGCGTTCCGCCTTCTGACCAGGCGACTAAAGCGCGGCAAGGAACATCCCGAACGCATGACGGAACGGCTCGGTCAGGCGGGCATCGCCCGCCCGGCCGGCCCGCTCGTTTGGGTACATGGCGCAAGTGTCGGCGAGATGCTGGCGGTCATCTTGCTGATCGAACGGCTCCGCGCGCAGCATTTTGCAGTACTGGTGACGTCGGGCACGGTGACTTCCGCCGCACTGGCCGAACAGCGCTTGCCGGATGGCGTGCTGCATCAATTCGTTCCGCTCGACGTGCCGCGTTTTGTGCAGCGTTTTCTCGACCATTGGCGGCCGGGCCTGGCCCTGTTCGTGGAATCCGATCTGTGGCCCAATCTCATTTGCTCATGTGCGGCACGCAGGATTCCCATGATTGTCATCAATGGCCGGCTCTCCGAGCGCTCGTTCAGCCGGTGGCGGCGGGTGCCGGGCGTGATCGCGGCCTTGCTCAACCGTTTCGACTTATGCCTGACGCAGTCGGCGGCCGACGCGGAGCGCTATGCGAAGCTTGGCGCACCGCGTGTCAGTGCCACCGGAAATCTCAAGCTCGACCTGCCGGCGCCGCCGGCGGACGATGCGATTCTGGGTCGTCTAAAACAGATCGTCGGCAAGCGCCCTGTCGTCGTCGCCGCCTCGACCCATCCCGGCGAAGAGGCGACCGTGATCGGCGCACATCGCCGGTTGCGCGCAAAATTTCCGGCATTGTTGACGATCATCGTGCCGCGTCATCCGACGCGCGGCGAAAGCATCGTTGAAATCGCAAAAAGCGCGGGCGTCGCGATCGCGCTGCGCTCACGCCGCGCGCAACCGATGCCAGACATCGGGGTCTATATCGCCGATACATTGGGCGAGCTCGGTCTGATGTACCGGCTGGCGCCGATCGCGTTCATGGGCGGATCGCTGGCGCACCACGGCGGGCAAAATCCGATCGAGGCGATCCGGCTCGGGGCTGCGGTCATCCATGGGCCGCATGTGTGGAACTTTGCTGATATCTATGCCTCGCTGGATGCGGCGCATGGCGCCGAACAGGTTGCCGACGAAGAGGCGCTAGCCACCCGGCTCGGCGTATGGTTGGCCGATCCGGCGGCGCGCCAAGCCGCCGCCGATGCCGCGGGCGCGACCGTGCAAAAACTCGGTGGCGCGCTCGAACGCACCTGGACCGCGCTCGACCCTTATTTGATGCAGCTGCGCCTGGAGGACAAAACGGTATGAGCGAAATCACCTCGGGGCGCGGCGACTGATGCGCGAGCCGGCCTTTTGGTGGCGGTCGGGAACAGGCGCGCTTTTAGCCCCGCTGGGTGCGATCTATGGTGCCGTGGCGGCATTGCGCATGCGGTCGCGGGGACGGCAAGCCGGTGTGCCGGTTATCTGCGTCGGCAATCTTACCGTCGGCGGCGCGGGCAAGACGCCGGCGGCGCTCGCCGTGGCACAGCTTCTTCACGCCGCGCATGAGCGCCCATTTTTCTTAAGCCGCGGTTATGGTGGACGGCTTGCCGGTCCGGTGCGCGTCAATCCGGCGCTGCATCGCGCCGCCGATGTTGGCGATGAGCCGATGCTGTTGGCGCGGCTCGCACCCACCATCGTCGCGCGCGATCGTGTTGCCGGCGCGGCATTGGCGCGCTTCGCTGGCGCCAGCGTCATCGTCATGGACGACGGTTTGCAAAATCCGTCCTTGGCGAAGGACCTACCGCTTGTCTTGGTGGACGGCCGCCGCGGCATCGGCAATGGCCGCGTCATTCCCGCGGGTCCCTTGCGCGCCCCGTTGAACCCGCAACTCGATCGTATCCAGGCCCTGGTCGTGGTTGGCGTGCCGGAGGGTGCCGGTTCACTGCTTGATCGCGCCCAGCGCCGCGGAATGACCGTCTTTCATGGCCGGCTCGAGCCGGACCGCGCGGTGGTCGATGCCATCGGCCGACGCAAAGTGCTGGCCTTTGCCGGAATCGCCGATCCGGGGAAATTTTTTGCGACTCTCCTAGCCGCGGGGATCGACATCGCCGATCGCGCGGCCTTTGCCGACCATCACCGCTATAGCGCGGCCGAAGCGCTCGATCTGGTTGCGCGCGCAAAAGCGAACAATCTGATGCTAGTCACGACTGAAAAGGATCTGGTGCGGTTAACCGGCGCGCCCCAGCTCGAAGAGCTTGCGGCGCATGCCAGCGCATTGCCGGTACGGCTTGTCATCGAAGAGAAGGATCAATTCCGGAACTTGGTGCTGAGTGTGCTTGCCAGCCGCAGTATCAAGGCAGCTCCAGGGCCGAGGCAGTGACTTCGATCGACACTCGATATTATTTCCGTCCGTAACGCGAGCCTATTCGCTGCAATACCGCCTCGGGGGTAGCATAGGCTTCCTGCAGATCGACGCTCCAATAGCGGAGCTCCTCAAGCGGGATTGATACGCCGGTCACGGCGCAGCGCACGAAAGTCCCTGGCCGCACCACGCGGAAATCACCGTCAAGATATTTGACCTCCGCTTCGCCCGGCATTGGCGCGGCACGATCTGTGCGATTGAGCAACATCACCTCCGTCTGTTCGATCCACATTGAACCGCCTGCGCTTACCCCATTGGGGGCTGGTGGCGGACTCTTCGATGCCCAGGAAGCCGAAACATAATCACTCGGCCATCGCGATGAAAGCCGAATGCCACCGATCCAAGCACCAGCTTGTGATCGCGACTGCCCTGCGCGATCGCGACCGGGCATGATAATTTCCCGGCAAAGCACTGATTTAACCTGCCGGAGCTGCGGAACAATGGCCTTTCGAATGCTTGTGATTGCGCTCGCCGGCGCTCTGACGTCGTCCGGCGCGACCGCAGCGCCCGAGCATCTCGACATTCCGGAGGGCGACCTGACGCTGCATGCAAGCCTCTATCGTCCGGAAGGCGCGGGCCCGTTCCCGGCGGTCATAGCCTTGCATGATTGCGGCGGATTAAATCAGCGGCCCAACACCGAGGCGCAGCTCTATTCGGAATGGGCAAAAAAGCTGGTCGGCGACGGTTTCGTAGTTTTGTTTCCGGATTCATTTGGATCGCGCGGGCTCGGCTCGCAATGCCGCGAACATCATCGTATCGTCCATGCTTGGCGCGAGCGCGTCGCCGACGTCAATGCGGCGCGGAATTGGCTTGAGGAACAGAGCTATGTGCGCCGCGATCGCATTTCGCTATTAGGTTGGTCGAATGGGGCAGTGGCCGCTTTGTCGACCATTCGCCGGACGGCGGCGGCGCGTACCGACACAGCCGATTTTCGCTCGGCAGTCGCATTCTACCCAAGTTGTCGACGCTTGTTGGAAACTGCTTGGAGCGCGCGGGTGCCTACGCTGATCCTCGTCGGCAGTGCCGACGATTGGACCCCCGCGGCAGCCTGCCAGCAAATGGTCGCCGGTGCGCGCGGTCGTAGCGCGCGCGTGCAGATCGTCGTCTATTCGGGGGCGCATCATGAATTCGACCGCGCCAATTCTCCGATCCGGCTGCGCACCGGCCTCGTCAATACCGCCGATCCTTCCGGCAAAGCGCATGGCGGCACCGATCCGGCGGCGCGCAACGATGCCTTCAGGCGTGTGCCACAATGGCTGGGGCGCTAGGATGATGGAAAGGAAAACGCCGCGCCGAAGGTACGCGACGCGGCGTCAGGCATTTGCCTGATTTTAGAACCGCATCACCACCCGCAGTGCAAGCGGCCATATCGCCCACGCCAGCAGTGACGATGACGATAATGATGACGATACCAATACACTGGCGTCACCAAGTTGCTATCGCCAGTGGCGACGCTCGCTAGCGGCGCAATCGGCGCGGCTTGCGAAGTCCCGGCCCCGACTGCCAGCAGGAACGCTGCGACCGCCATCGCAAAAACAGTCCGTGTCATTTTCATTCTCCTTGTCGTTTCCATCGGCGCGAACCTGTGCCAGCGCATAACACCCAAAAATGATGCCGGTTCCACGACTGCACTCATTTGCAATCATGAACGGATAGTCAGAAATCGTTTTCGATTCGCCGACAATGTTGCGAGCGAATGTGTTGCAGTTGACCCGGGGCAGATGATTGCGGAAACCGAAAAATTAAAACAAGTCGCCTTGCCCGGAGCTGCCAGTGCGGCGGCGCGATTTACCGGGTGAAGCGGATGGCCGGTCGACCGGGCCGTTTTCAGCGCGCGCCGCGATGCGGCCATCGGAAAATTCAATCTCAAGCGGCATGCCCACGCTGACCGCCGCAGCACTGTGCAACGGCCGGCTATTGGCATCGCGAACCAAAGCAAATCCGCGCGCCAGTACGCCGCGATAAGAAAATGCCGCGAGGAGTTCGCCGCCGCGTCCGGCCCGCGATGCGCGCACCGCAATGCAATGCCGGACCGCGCGTCTGGCGCGTTCACCGAAAGCGAATACCCGTTCGCGCTCCTGGCCGATGCGCGTGCGATGAACGGCAAGATTGGCGGCAACGCCGGCGCGCAGTCGCAACGACAGGCTGCCGTAGCGTTCACGCCGGCGTTCGATATTGGCGCGCAGTAACCGATCGCTCAAGCGTCCGGCGATCCGCGAGAATCTGACATGGTGCGAGTGCGCATTGCTCTGCAGCGCTCGATTGAGGCCCGCCGCGGCATGGTCGAGACGCTGCCGCGGCAAGGCAAACAGTTCCTCGGCCTTGGGAAGCGCGCGGCTCGCCGACCGCAATTCGGCACGGCGGGCTTCCTGATTGCGACGCCAGCACGCGAGCGCGCGGCGGGACAGCGATTCGATGTCGAGCAGAAGCTCGCTGCGAACCGGCACCGCCATTTCCGCGGCCGCCGTCGGCGTCGGCGCGCGCCGGTCAGCGGCAAAATCAATCAGCGTGACATCGGTTTCGTGGCCGACTGCGGAAATCAGCGGGACCAGGCTTGCGGCCGCGGCGCGCACCACGATCTCTTCATTGAACGACCAAAGATCCTCGAGCGAGCCGCCACCACGAGCGACAATAATCAGGTCGGGCCGCGGCGGCAGCATTGAGCTCCCGTGTTCAGGCAGTGCGTTAAAGCCCTCGATCGCGGCAGCAACTTCCGCGGCCGACCCCTCGCCCTGCACCTTGACCGGCCAGAGCAATACACGCCGCGGGAAACGGTCGGCCAGCCGATGCAGAATGTCGCGGATCACGGCGCCGCTTGGCGACGTGACCACCCCGATCACGGTGGGCAAAAATGGCAGGAGCTGTTTCCTCGCCTCATCGAATAGTCCTTCGGCGGCGAGCTTTCGCTTGCGCTCTTCAAGAAGCGCCATTAGCGCGCCGATGCCGGCGGGCTCCAGCGTGTCTACGATGATCTGATACTGAGAGCGGCCCGGGTAAGTCGTCAGCCGGCCCGTGACGACGACTTCAAGTCCCGCTTCCAGTTTCAACGCAATGCGCAGCGCGGTGCTGCGCCAAATTACGCCAGCGATACAGGCGCGATCGTCCTTGAGATCGAAATAGACATGCCCGTTGCCGTGATAGCTGACTTTGCCAAGTTCGCCGCGAACGCGCACATAGCCATAGGCGTCTTCGATGGTGCGCTTGAGCGCCGTCGAGAGTTCGGAGACGGTCAGTTCCGGCAGGTTCAGGCGGGTTTCGTTCATTAGGCTGGCGACACTGCTAGGTTGACGAACAGGTGAACTCCATGGCGATTAGTGCGATCCATTACCTGCTTGGGTCAAGCCTGCTCCGGTCAAGTACCGCCCGGTCTGTCCCGCGAGGTCTGAAAACGCGTCCTGATCGATGAACATTCTATTATTGGGTTCAGGCGGGCGGGAGCACGCTCTGGCATGGAAAATGGCGGCTAGCCCGCTCACCGAGCGGCTTTACTGCGCGCCGGGCAATGCCGGAATTGCGCAAGAGGCCGAGTGCGTCGCGCTCGATTTGAGTGATCATGCGGCGGTCGTCGCGTTTTGCCGCGAGCACAAGGTCGATCTGGTCGTCGTCGGGCCCGAGGCGCCGCTCTGCGCCGGGATTGTTGACGATCTCGAAAGCGCAGGCATTAAAGCATTCGGCCCGACTCGCGCCGCCGCTCAACTCGAAGGCTCAAAGGGCTTCACGAAAGATCTTTGCCGCGCCAACGGCATCCCGACCGCAGCCTATGCCCGCTTCAAAGATGCGGCTGCCGCCAAGGCCCATATCCATTCGCACGGCGCGCCGATCGTTGTGAAAGCTGACGGATTGGCCGCCGGCAAAGGCGTCGTCGTGGCGCAGAGCCAGGCCGAAGCCGAGGCGGCTGTCGATATGATGTTTGCCGGCGGCATATTCGTAAGCAACCCGGGCGAAGCCGGCGGCGAGATTGTCATCGAAGACTTTCTTGACGGTGAGGAGGCCTCGTTCTTTGCGCTGTGCGACGGCGAGACGGCGATTCCGCTAGCGACCGCGCAGGATCATAAGCGCGCCTTCGATGGCGATAAGGGCCCCAATACCGGAGGAATGGGAGCCTATTCGCCGGCGGGCAATATCGACCTCGCGATGAGCGGGCGGATCATGAACGAAATCATCGCGCCGACCATGCGCGCGATGAAGGCGATGGGAACGCCGTATAAGGGTGTGCTGTATGCCGGGCTGATGATCACGGCGGAAGGCCCGAAGCTCATCGAATACAATGCCCGCTTGGGCGACCCGGAAACGCAAGTGCTGATGCTGCGGCTGATGTCCGATTTGGTGCCGGCTTTGTTGGCGAGCCGCGACGGCGTGTTGAAATCCTTTGATCTACGCTGGTATGCCGAGCCGGCGCTCACCGTGGTTATGGCAGCGAAAGGCTATCCCGGAAATTACGCGCGCGGCACGGTCATCGAAGGGCTCGACGAGGCCGCAGCGGTCGAAGGGGTGGAAATCTTCCACGCCGGCACCAAAATGGACGGCGGCCGTATTCTCGCCAATGGCGGCCGGGTGCTCAATGTCTCGGCCACGGGCAAGACCGTGCGCGAGGCGCAAGCGCGCGCCTATGAAGCGATCGCGCGTATCCGCTGGCCGGAAGGATTCTATCGCCACGACATCGGCTGGCGCGCGGTGGAACGGGAAAGACGCCCATAATGCCCGAACTCGCCGATCTCTTTCCGGGCTATGCGTCGCGATGGATCGAAACCTCCGGCGGACGGATCTTCGCCCGCGTAGGCGATACCGGCGGGCCGCCGCTTCTGCTCCTGCACGGTCATCCGCAGAGCAACGTCATGTGGCACCGGGTGACGCCGGGGCTGGCGCGGCATTTTACGCTCGTGATCGCAGATCTGCCGGGCTATGGCTGGTCGGCAGCACCGCCAGCGCAAGCCGACCACGCGCCTTACACCAAGCGCGCCATGGCAAAGGCTATGGTGGAAGCGATGGAGGCGCTCGGATTTGTCCAGTTTCGGCTTGCTGGTCACGATCGTGGCGGACGCGTCGGCTACCGCCTCGCGCTCGATCATCCCGGCCGTCTTGCGCAGCTTGCGGTGCTCGACATCGTCACGACTTGGGACATGTGGCATCGCATCGATGCGCGGCTTGCCGCGCGCGCCTGGCACTGGACGTTTCTGGCGCTGCCGGCGCCGTTTCCAGAAACATTGATCGGCCACGATCCGAAATTTTTCTTCGATTCGCGCGCGGCGGCAGGCGCCCGAGGACAGAGCGCCGAAATTTTCGATCCGCGCGCGCTGGCGCATTATCATGCCGCTTATAATGATCCGACCCGCATCCATGCGATGTGCGAGGATTATCGCGCCGGCCGCACCACCGATCTCGAGCACGACGAGGCCGATCGTGCCGCGGCAAAGAAAATCGGCTGCCCGGTGCTGGCTTTATGGGGCACACAAGGATTGCCCGCGAATGCCGGCATCGACCCCCTCGCCTGCTGGCGGGATTGGGCGTCCGATCTGCGCGGCAGCCCGATCGAGAGCGGTCACTACGTGCCCGAAGAAAATCCCGACGCGACGGCGCGCGCATTGCTGGACTTCTTTAAATCCGGGACATGACGACGAGCGAACGCCAGAGCGCTTTTTCCGGCACCCGGGAGGTGACCGAACGGCTGCGATTCGATGCTTCGCGCCTGGAAAGCTATTTGGCCGAACATCTGCCAGCCTTCGCCGGCCCGATCGTCGTCAGCCAGTTCAAGGGCGGGCAATCCAATCCAACCTATCTCATCGAAACGCCGCTACGACGTTACGTCTTGCGCCGAAAGCCGCCCGGCAAGCTGTTGCCCTCCGCGCATGCGGTCGATCGCGAATATCGGGTGATTAGCGCTCTTCACGCGCAAGGCTTTCCGGTCGCCGAGCCGCTCCTTTATTGCGAGAACGAAAGTATTGTCGGCACTGCATTCTTTGTCATGGGATTCGCCGACGGTCGCGTTTTTTGGGAGCCGCACATGCCGGAATCCTACCCGGCAGAACGCGCGCAAGTTTACGACAGCATGAACGCGACGCTGGCGCGCCTTCATTCGTTCGACCCCGCGGCAATCGGTCTTGGCGATTACGGCCGCGGCGAGAATTATGTGGCGCGGCAGGTCGCGCGCTGGTCGAAGCAGTATCGGGCGTCCGAGACCGAGCGGATAGAGGACATGGAGCGACTCATCGACTGGCTCCCTGCACATTTGCCGCCGGAGCAGCCGACGCGGGTGGTGCATGGCGATTATCGTCTCGACAATATGATCGTTGCGCCCGACGCGCCCACGATCGTCGCGGTACTCGATTGGGAGTTGTCCACGCTGGGTGACCCGCTTGCCGACTTCTCCTACCATTTGATGCAGTGGCACATGCCGCATTCGGACGCCGGTACCGGTTCGCTGGACGGCTTCGATCTTGCTGCGCTCGGCCTCCCGGCGCGCGACAACTATATCGCGGCCTATTTGGCGAGGACCGGTCTCGACCCGCGGCCGCATTTGCCGGTCTATTTCGCCTATAATTTTTTTCGCCTGGCTGCGATCATGCAAGGCATCGCCGGACGGGTGCGCGATGGCACCGCGACCAGCGCTTATGCAGCGGGCAAAGCGCAACTGGTGCGGCCGCTTGCGGCGCAAGCTTTCGAATTTGCGCGCGAGGCGAAGTTGTGAGTCATTTGGCATGAAAAGCTTTGCGCTCGCGCTTGGCGGCGGCGGCGCGCGGGGGCTCGCCCATATCGCGGTGATCGAGGCGTTTGATGAGATGGGCGTCAAACCCACCGCGATTGCCGGCACCTCGCTCGGCGCCCTGATCGGCGCCGCTTATGCCGCTGGCATGCGCGGCAAGGATATCCGCCATCACGTCATCCGTTTTGCCCATGATCGCCGCGAAACCATGCGCCGCCTGTTGCTGGCACGCGCTGGAAGACTGACTGATTTACTCTCAGGCGCCGTCAGCCAAGCAACGCAGATGGATGCCGAGAAGTTTTGCACGCAATTTCTGCCCGAGGCCATTCCGGCGGACTTTGCGGCGCTGGCAATTCCGCTCATCGCGATGACGACGGACCTGCATCGCCGGCAGGAATTGCCGATTTGTTCGGGACCGTTGCGGCCGGCGCTTGCCGCGTCCATCGCTTTTCCGGGCTTGTTCCGGCCGGTGATCTTAGACGACCGGATACTGGTCGATGGCGGCGCCACCAATCCTTTGCCGTTCGATCAACTCGCCGGCCGTGCCGACTTCACCGTCGCAGTCGACGTATTTGGCGTCCCGGCGGAGGAGCGAAGCGACCTGCCAAGCGCATGGGAGAGTGTCTTCACTACACTCTTGATCATGGGTTCGACGATCGTCGCCGCGAAGCGCAAGCACGCCGCGCCCGACCTGGTCATTCGGCCCAATGTTGCGATCTTTCGCACTCTCGACTTCTATCAGGCGAGCGCAATAATCCGTTCCGCCGAACTGGTGAAGTCCGAAATACGCGAGAAGCTTGGCGATCTGCTCAGCGCCGCTGCCTGAAAAATTCTGTGAGTAAATCGCCCGCTGCCGCTTCCGCCAATCCGCCATAAATCTCCGGCCGATGATGGCAGGTCGGCGAAGCGAAAAATTTCACGCCGTTCTCGACCGCTCCGCCTTTGGGATCGGCAGCGCCGTAGTAGAGGCGACGGATCCGGGCGAACGAGACTGCCGCTGCGCACATCGCGCACGGTTCGAGCGTGACATAAAGATCGCAGTCGTCGAGCCGCTCGGAGCCGAACGCGCGTGCCGCCGCGCGGATGGCGATCATTTCGGCATGCGCGGTCGGGTCGCGATCCGCAATGGTGCGGTTGCCGGCGCGCGCAATCACCTCGCCGCCGCGGACCAGGACGCAGCCCACCGGCACCTCGCCGCGTTCGCCAGCGGCGCGCGCTTCCTGCAGCGCCATTTCCATGAAAGAAGTCATTGCCTCATTATGCCAGGTCGTTTCGGCGTTCCACGCCTTCAGGTATTACCGGTGTATAAACAGGCCCATCTCGGCACAAGCGTTTCGGGAATTCGGCGGCGAGGCCGTGAGCATAGATACGATGACGAATGTCGAAGGTGAAATGAACGAGCAAGGCAAAACGGGCGAGCGAATCGCCAAGGTGATCGCCCGCGCCGGCCTTGCCTCGCGCCGCGAGGCCGAGGCGTGGATCGCCGCCGGCCGCGTCGCGGTCAATGGCGCGGTGATTGCCTCGCCAGCGCTTGATGTGACCGCCTCGGATCGCATTGCAATCGATGGCAAACCGCTTCCGGCGCGCGAGCGCACGCGGCTCTTCCTCTATCACAAGCGGCGCGGGCTGATGACGACGCATGCCGACCCACAGGGCCGACCGACGATCTTTGCAAATTTGCCGCGCGATCTGCCGCGCCTGATCAGCGTCGGGCGGCTCGATTTCAACACCGAGGGGCTTTTGCTTTTGACTAATGACGGCGCGCTGGCGCGGCTTTTGGAATTGCCGTCGACCGGATGGCTGCGCCGATACCGGGTGAGAGCGCATGGCGCGATCACGCAAGACAAACTCGACAGCGTTCGCCACGGCGTGACGATTGCGGGCATCCATTACGGCCCAATCGAGGCTGTGCTCGATCGCGTGCAGGGCACGAATGTCTGGCTCACGCTGGCCATCCGTGAAGGCAAAAACCGCGAAGTGCGCAACGTGCTCGACCATTTCGACCTCGCGGTGACGCGGCTTATTCGCGTCTCGTTCGGTCCGTTCCAGCTCGGCGAACTCGCCGAGGGCGCCGTCGAAGAAATTCCGACCCGCGTACTGCGCAACCAGCTTGGCGAAAAGATCGTGGGGCTTTCCGGCGCCGATTTCTCGACGCCGCATCCCATGCCGCGTAGCGGGCCGCGCCAGGACGAGGCGCCACGCGCCGCGCCGCAAAAACCGCAAGGAAAGGTCAAAAAACGCAACTCGTCCAATCATGCCTGGCGCGCGCACGATGAGGCGCGCCCAACCAAAAAACTACGTCGCAGATTTCATGGCGGGCGTCGTGACGTAGCAAAAACCGAACTGCGGCCGGAGGGCCAAGCTCGCGCCGATGTTCTGACCGATCGCAAGGGCCGACCGGTCGCGGTCGAGCGCTATCCTGCGCTGCCGCCCACCCAAGCGACGCAGCATAACGAGCACGGCATTCATCAAAAAAAAGGCTATCGCGGCCGGCAAAGAGCGCGCGATCGCGCGTGGGGTCGAAGGCCGAGTCGGCCGCGAGGCGATCGCTGATGCGTGTGGTCGGCGGACGGCTGCGCGGGCGCACGCTGGCCGGCCCAAAATCGTCAGCGATCCGTCCCACCGCCGATCGGCTACGCGAGTCGCTCTTCAATATTCTGGTCCATGCCTATGATGACCCGATCACCGGCGCGCGCGCGCTTGACCTGTTCGCAGGGACCGGCGCGCTCGGCATTGAGGCGCTGTCGCGCGGCGCCAGCTTCACGCTGTTTGTCGACGACGGCGCGCAAGCGCGTGCACTACTTCGCGAAAACGTCACCGCGCTGGGGCTGGGCGGTGTCACGCGCATCTTTCGCCGCGATGCGACCAAGCTTGGTGCCGCGCATCCGGTCGAACCATTCTCGCTCGTATTTGTCGATCCACCCTACGGGCAAGGGCTTGCCGACGCGGCGCTCGTTTCGGCGCGCGATGGCGGCTGGTTAGTGCCTGAAGCTTTGATTGTGGTCGAAGAAACGGGCAAGGCGGCTTTTGCGCCACCGCAAGGTTTTTCGGAACTCGAGCGGCGCGCCTATGACGACACCGAGTTCGTGTTGTGCCGCTTCAGTCCACGCTGATGCCGGCGGCATGGATGACTTTGCCCCAGCGCGCGACCTCCTCGGGCACGAACTTGGCGAGATAATCCGGCGTGCGGCGCTCCGCCGGAACGATCTCGAGGCCAAGTTCCATCAGCCGTTTGCTGACGGTGGGATCGTCCAGCGTGTCACTCATTGCCTGATTGAGCTTGCGCACGACCGCCGCTGGCGCTCCCGGCGGCAGAAAGAACCCGTTCCACACGCTCGCCTCCACGCCAGGCAAGCTTTGTTCCCCGGTCGTCGGCACATCGGCAATGATCGGCACCCGCCGCGACGCCATCACCGCGATCGGTTTTACCGTGCCGTTTTTGGCAAGCGTGGCGCCGGTCTGGATGGTCGCGCACATATAATCGAGCCGGCCGGCCATCAAATCCTGCTGCGCCGGTCCCTCGCCGCGATAGGGCACGTGCGTGACGGTAACGCCGATCGCCATATTGAGGAGGACGCAGGGCAGATGCGTGCCCGAACCGACGCCGGCCGAACCGAATTGCACTTGGCTCTGATTGGCCCGCACATAGGCTGTGAATTCCTGCAGATTCGCTGCAGGCAGATCCTTGCGTGCAATCAAAATCCGCGGCGATTCAGTCGCCAGACCGACCGGCGTAAAATCGCTGACGGCGTTGTAGAGCGGCGTCTTGGAGAGCGATTGGTTATAGGCATGCGTGCCGCTATTGCCGATCAGCATCGTATAGCCGTCCGGCTCCGCCTTGGCGACACGCAAACTGCCGGCCATGCCCGCGGCCGCTCCGACGTTTTCGACGACGATCGCCTGGCCAAGCCGTTCGCTCATGCCCTGCGCCTGAATGCGCGCGCTGACATCGACGCCGCCCCCGGCCGCGAATGGTACAATCAAAGACATGGCGCGGCTCGGCCAGTTCTCGGTGTGAGCCGGCGTCGCGAGCGTCAGCACAAAGGTGACAGCGCAGAATAAGCGGCTTGATTTCATGGGGCGCGTTCGAATCCTTTTCTTATCGTCGCCCGAACAGCCGCTCAATATCGGTGAGTTTTAATTCGACATAAGTCGGCCGGCCGTGATTGCACTGGCCGGAATTGGGCGTCCCTTCCATTTCGCGAAGAAGCGCGTTCATTTCCTCGGGCTTCAGGCGGCGGCCGGCGCGCACCGAACCGTGGCAAGCCATCGAGGATGCTACCTGCATCAGGCGGCGTTCGAGCGGCAGCGTCTCGTCCCATTCACCGATGTGCTCGGCGAGATCGCGGATCAGGCCGGCGCCATCGATTTCGCCGAGCAGCGCCGGGGTCTCGCGCAAAGCAACAGCGCCCGGGCCAAAAGTCTCGATGACCAAGCCATAGCGCGAGAGCTCATCGGCGCGGGCGACAAGCCGCTCGACATCGCTCTCATCGAGTTCGACGATTTCCGGAATGAGGAGGATTTGTCTGGGCACGCCATTCTTGGCGATCGCCTCTTTCAGGCGCTCGTAGACGATACGCTCGTGGGCGGCGTGCTGGTCGACAACGACAAGTCCATCACGGGTCTGCGCCACGATATAGGTGTCGTGGATCTGCGCGCGCGCGGCGCCGAGTGGATGATCGAGACCCTCACCGCCGCCGGTTTCTTGCCGCGATGAACGATCGGGAGCGTGACTGTCGAACCCCGCATCCAAGTCCGCGCGCAAGTCCGCTGTGGGGACGCCCACCTCAAATGCCGATTGCGCCGGTTCGGCGAAGCCGCGCAGCGGCGCAAAGGATCCGCCGATCTCGCGCATCCGGACGGCCGAGCGCTGCCAGCCCGCACTGGTATGTAAGGCCCGAGGCGAGGTTCGGAACGCCGCAATGGTCGCCGCACCACCGGTTGTCGCCGCGCGCGCGGCCTCACGCGACAATGCGGTCTTGAGCGCATGCACGATCAGCGCGCGGACCAATCCGGCATTGCGAAAGCGCACCTCGGCTTTAGCCGGATGCACATTGACATCGACCTCGCGCGCCGGCAGCGACACGAATAACGCAACCAGTGGATGACGGTCGCGCGGCAGATAATCGGCATAGGCCGCGCGCACAGACCCAATCAAAAGCTTGTCGCGAACCGGCCGGTCGTTGACGAAAAGGTATTGACCGAGCGAATTGGCCCGCGTGAGCGTCGGCAGCGCGGCAAAACCTTCAATCCTGATCTCCTCGCGTTCTGCCGCTATCTCGACCGCATTGGCACGGAAATCCGCGCCAAGAACGTCGCCGAGCCGTGCCAAGCGGCCAGCCGTCCCCGGCAAGGCAGCAGGAAAATGCAGCGGCGACCGCTCGCCGGCCAGCGTGAACGCGACGTCGGGTCGGCTCATGGCGAGGCGGCGCACCACCTCGCGCACCGCCTCAGCCTCAGTCCGATCGCTTTTGAGGAATTTGAGCCGGGCCGGCGTGGCATAGAATAGATCGCGCACCTCGGCGCGCGTGCCTTGGCCAAGCGCCGCGGGCTTTACCTCGGATTTCACACCGGCGTCGACCTCGATCGTCCAGGCATGAGGCTCGTCGGCGTGCCGAGTGGTGATTGCAAGCCGCGCCGCCGCGCCGATTGATGGCAAGGCTTCGCCGCGGAAGCCGAGCGTGCGGATCCAGATAAGATCGTCGTCGGCGAGTTTCGATGTGGCATGCCGATCCACCGCAAGCGCCAAATCGGCGCGCGTCATGCCTTCGCCATCGTCGCTGATACGGATGAGACGGCGGCCGCCGCCATGGGTGACAACTTCGATGCGCCGTGCGCCAGCATCGAGCGCATTTTCCACAAGTTCCTTGACGACGCTCGCCGGCCGCTCGACGACCTCCCCCGCGGCAATGCGGTTGACGACGGCTTCGCTGAGTTGTCGGACGGTCATAATCGGCGGCTTCGACTGGGCGAGTCGAAGCCAACCGTAGCCCGGATTGTCCATTCCGCCTATGCTGCATTGGGGATTAAGCGATGAGCCGTTTTTTGCCTGGGGCGATCCTCGCCGTTTGCGGCGTTCTGGTATACGGCATCGGTTGCGCGCTGTTTTTGGCGCAGCGACGGCAACGCGGCCGCGAAGGTGCGAGCAAATCGCTCTTTCTCTACGCGATCGTCATGATGGCGCTCGGCATCGCCGCCTTGGGCGCCGGCCTGTTCGCGCTCGAGACCGCGCAATACCAAGCCTTGAATGGGTGAAGGGCGTCGGGGTAATCGGCTCAGTCGAACGAGGGTTTCGTTCGCCGCAGCCGCTTGATGCCGGCGCGGCGCTTCTTGCCTTCGATGCGGCGCTCGCGTGCCGCCGCGGTGGGCTTGGTTGGCCGCCGTTTGAGCGGCGGACGCGCCGCGCGGCGGATAAGATCCAACAGGCGCTCGCGTGCATCCTGTCGGTTGCGCGCCTGCGCGCGATGCCGCTGCGCGGTAATGACGATGATGCCGTCGCGGGTCAGTCGCGAGCCCGCTAAGCGCTCCAGCCGGGTGCGGACCTCAGGCGGCAGCGACGGTGAGCGGCGCGCGTCGAAGCGAAGCTGCACCGCACTGGCAACTTTGTTGACATTCTGCCCGCCAGGTCCCGAGGCGCGAACGAAGGATTCGGCGATCTCGCTTTCGTCAAGGGTAATGTTGGCGGTGACCGGAATCATTGCACTTCCTAGCGCAGATTGAACGCCAGCAAAATCGGCAGGAATATAACGAACTTTGACCGGTGGGCCGATTTAGAGATGAAGCAAGCAATAACGAGCAATAACAGGGAGAACCGTGATGACCATTCCACGCCGCATATTCCTCGCCGCGCTCGGAGCGGCATCCGTTCTCCCGTTGTTGGTGCGGAGGACTTTGGCCGCCTATCCTGAAAGGCCGATACATCTGATCGTGCCGTTCGCCGCCGGCGGTAATGCCGACATTGTCGGGCGCATAACGGGCGATCTAATCAGCAAGACGCTCAACCAGCCGGTGGTGGTCGAGAACCGGGGCGGCGCCGGCGGCGTAGTCGGCGCCGAATTCGTCGCCCATGCTACGCCCGACGGTTACACGCTCTTGGTCGGGTCCAATGGGCCACTGACGGTTAACCCATTTGTGCATGCCGATCTTGGCTACGATCCGCTGAAGGATTTTGTCGCCGTTTCGCTAACGAGCTACGTGCCGCACGCCCTCATCATGAGCAGCAAGGTCCAAGCAAAAAACATGACCGAACTCATCGCCCAATCCAAGACCACGCCGCTGACGGTCGCGACCAGTGGCATTGGCAGCGCCACCCACATGACGCTAGAGCGGCTCAAGGCCGCTACCGGCGCCAACATCACTCACGTCCCCTATCGTGGCGGCGGTGCGCTGATGCCCGATCTGATGAGCGGCACAGTGGATGGGGCGATGACGGAATTTTCTACCGCATTGCCGCTCCATCAGGCCCAGCAAGCTCACATCGTCGCCATAGCCGCGGCCCATCGTTCCAAGCTTGCGCCGGATATACCGACGTTCGACGAAAGCGGCGTGAAAGGTTTCACCGCGCAAAGCTATATCGGGGTTGTCGCTCCAGCGAAAACGCCGGCGGAGATCGTGGACAAGCTGCAGACGGCAATCGCACAAGGCTTGAGCCCAGGCAGTCCAGCCGCCGAGCGACTGATCGGCCTCGGTTCGGAGGTCGCTTCAGTCGAGCAGATGACCTCGAAGGGATTCGCCGAATTCATTCGCGCCGATTACGAAAATATGCGCGAAGCCGCCAAGCTTGCCGGGATCACGCCGCAATAGTGATTGCGAGCCAAATTCGATCGCAATCGGCGGTCCCGATTGATGGAGAAGGCTAATTCGCCTTGGTCGAGACGAAGCCCTGTGGCTTGCCGACAACTGTGACCAGGAGGCCCTTGTCGAGCAACCGCTTGGCCACACGACGCGCATCTTCAAGCGTCACGCCATCGATCATGGCAGCGCGCCGCGAGATATAGTCGGGGCCGAGCCGGTCGAGCTGCAACTGCACCAGCAAGGCAGCAATTTTGGTCGAGCTGTCGAGATTAAGGACAAAGGCGCTGTTGAGATATTTCTTCGCCTTCATCAGCTCCTCGAAGGTCGGCCCGGCCTCGGCAAAACGTTGGATTTCGCTTTGGATGAGATCGATCGTCTCGCCGGCCCGGTCGGCCCGCGTCGCGGTACCGCCGAGCAACACCGCGGTGTGGTCGAGCCAGACAAGGCCATCGGAAACCGTATAGGCGAGGCCGCGTTTCTCGCGCACCTCTTGATAAAGCCGCGAGGCCGATGATCCGCCGCCGAGAATGTGATTGACCAGATAAGCGGCCATGAAGTCCGGATCCTGGCGTAAGATTCCCGGCCCGCCGAAATCGACGACGGTCTGCGGCACGTCGAGGCTGACCTCGATGCGCCGCCCGAGCCCTTGCGGCGCGACATTGGCAATCGGAACGAGTTCAGGCTTCTCCGGCAGCGCGCCGAATGTCCGGTCAAGCAGGGGCTTCAACGTCTCCGCATCGATGTCGCCGACGACGGCGATCGTAAGATTGCCCCGCGTGAGAACGCGGTGCACGTAGGATTTAAGGTCGGCAATGGAAATGCTCGATACCGTGTCCGGCGTGCCACTCACCGGCCGGCCGTAAGGATGGCCTTCGAAAGCGGTTTCCCACCAGCGGCGGTTAGCAATATCGGCCGGGCTCGTCGTCTCGCGACGTAACAGTGAAAGCACTTGCGCGCGGCTGATCTCGACGTCCTTGGCGTCGAAACGCGGCGCCGTAACGGCGAGCCGCAAAAGATCGAAAGCGGCGTCGCGATTTTCGACCAGGGTACGCATCGTACCGCGGATCGTGTCACGCTGGGCCGAAAAGCCCATTTGGATCGCTTTGCGTTCGAGCCGATCCGAAAACGCTTTTGAATCGAGATCCCCCGCGCCGGCATCGAGGAGCGAAACCGCCAATGTCGCGGTACCTGATTTGCCGGGCGCATCCTGCACAGCGCCGCCCGCGAAAGCGAAATCCACCGCAATCAAAGGAACCGCCGGCTCATGCACAAGCCACGCTTCGATCCCGCCGGGACTTATCACACGCTCGATCGTGGTCGCCCGGGCGGAAGCCACGAACAGAATGCCTGCCGCCGCGATCGCTGCCGCAACACGGGCTAGGCGCAATGGTGCCGCCACCCTACGCTCGGTAGAAAAGCGGCAACAGCGCCGAGCGGGTGAGACCGAGTTCACGATCGCTTCTCCTCGGATTGGAGGCTTTTGACGAGATAGCCGGTAACGGAACGGCGGCTATCGAGCCAAGTGCGGGCGGCCTTCTGCACAGCGTCCGTGGTAACGGCACGAATGCGGTCGGGCCAGCGGCGCACAGCTTCGACTGTCTGCCCGGTCGCCAGCGCCGAACCATACCAGCGGGCTAAACTCGCCTGGTTATCCTCGGCATAAACAGCGTCGGCGATCAGACGGGTCTTGGCGCGTTCGAGCTCATCGGCGGTGATGCCCCGCGCAATGACCTCGGCGAGAATGTCGTCGATTGCCGCTTCAAGCTGATGCAGCGAGGTGCCCGGCTTGGGCGCCCCGAAGACGGCAAATTTTGCGTAATCGAGGGCGGTGCCCGCATAGAAAGCACCGGCATTCAGCGCAATCCCTTGGTCGACGACGAGCTTGCGGTAAAGCCGGCAGTTTTCGCCACTGCCAAGTACATGGGCAAGCACTTCAAGCGCTTCGCTCTCACCGGTTTGCGCTGAGGTTTCCGAGGGCACGAGATAATCGCGGTTGACGCTCGGCTGCTCGACACGGAAATCCGCGAGTGTCACCGTGCGCGCCGCCTCCTGCGCAGGCTCCAGGGGCCGGCGGCGCGGCTTGCTTTCGATGCGATCGGCAACCTTGCCGTAGGTCGCCTCGGCATCGGCTCTAACCTCGTCCACAGTGACGTCGCCGGCAACGACCACGATGGCGTTGTTCGGGCTATAGAAGCGGCGATAAAAGGCCAGTGCATCGTCGCGATCGAGCCGCTCGATTTCCTGCCGCCAGCCAATAACCGGGCGGCCATAGGGATGATTGAGGTAGAGCGCGGCATCCATCTGCTGCGACAGCCGCGCGGCCGGATTGTTTGCGACCCGCATATTTTGTTCTTCGAGCACAACATTGAGTTCGGGCCGCACCACGTCGTCGGTGAGCACCAAGCCGGTAATGCGGTCAGCCTCCAGAGCCATCACTTCCTTGAGGTTGTCGCGCGGGACGCGTTGAAAGAATCCGGTGTAATCGCTCGCCGTGAACGCGTTTTCCTGGCCGCCGATCTCCGCGACCTGCCGCGAGAAAGCGTCGCCGGGATTTTTCTCTGTGCCCTTGAACATCAGATGTTCGAGGAAATGCGCCAGACCGGATTTGCCAGGCGTTTCGTCGGCTGCGCCGACTTTGTACCAGATCATATGCGTGACAACCGGCGCGCGATGATCGGGCACCACGACAACTTCCAGGCCGTTGGCCAAGGTGAAATGGCTGACCTCGGCGCTGCCATAGGCAGCGCTTGCGGTCGCGCTGCCAAGCGCGACAAGAAGCAACAGAAATTTAGCCACCCTCATCTCCGCCTGGCGTGCCGCGTGCTGCCTTCCGCCTATTGTTTCTGTGAGCGGAAGCAACGGTCCGTCTCTTATCGCACCGGCTCCATGCGCTCGCCGAGCGTCTTTGGTTTGTAGGCCTTGCGCTCGGGCGGAATTCCGTACGGCTGATCCGGCGAAGGCGTTTGGTAGCCGGGCGGCGGATCGGTCAGGTTGGCCCGCGGCGGCTCGCCGGTGAACGTGCCATATTCTTCTTTTTTGAACCAATCGAAATTGAGCAAGCCACTCTTTTTCGGCTCGATCCCGCCAGAGTTCGAAGTCGCGCTGGCACGACTTCCCTTCGGAATCAATTCGTCCGGCCGCAACGGTCGGCCCTCTTCAATGACGCGGTCGCCGTGAGGCACGACCTTCTCGTCTTTGGCTGCTTGCCGCTTCTTGACGTCCGGATCCTGCGGCCAGTTGGGCGCAGGCGGGCGCTCGGTCGCAATTGGCGCGGGCAGACTACGGTTTGGCGGCACGACCAGCGGCGAACGCTCGCTGTAATTGATTTCATATTCCGGATGGTCGGGATCGGGTAGCCCGATCGCGTGGAGAACTTTTGTACCAAACGACTGGCCTGAGGGATCGTCATAGTCGCCGGCGCGCACAACGGACCCGCACATGCAGACTGTTGCAGCAGCAAGCACCGCGCCCAAGGCGACGTGAATGGCTGACCTGCGGCCGCCATTGCCGGTGTGGCGGCCGGTCCAGGCACGGCCTACGGCCCGATACAGCGACATACCCTCACCCCTAGTTCGCCCCAAGAGAACTCTTTGCACTGAACCCCTTTGCACGCCCCCGGCCGGCATGCGGCCTAGAAAATCGGAATAATTAAAGCCCTCCAAGCATTTATTATACGCGATCAGGGCGCTTTTGCGGCACCGCCCAATAGCGATTCATACAGCAGCACCACCACACCCGCAACAATCGCGACATCAGCGAGGTTGAACACATACCAGCGAAATTCGAAGCTTGATGTTTCGATGTGGAAAAGTACGAAATCCATCACCCCCGGCCAGTGCAGCCGGTCGATGGCATTGCCGACGGCGCCGCCGATGATCAACCCAAGCGATCCCGCGGTCAGCCGTGATGTTGCCCGCGCCAGCCAGCCCCACAGGAAACCGACCGCAGCAACTTTGAAAGCAAACAAAGCCCATTCGCCGATCGGCCCTTGCTGCGGAAATAGGCCGTAGCTGATCCCGGTATTCCAGGTCAGGACCAGATCGATAAAGCGCGTGATCGGAAAATGGCCGCGGCCGCCGAGATCGAAATCAAACAGCAGCCAGAACTTCGATGCCTGATCGGCAAGGCAAGTCAGCGCCGCGACTGTCAAGCCAAACGCAGTCAACCGTCCCCACAGGTAGGAAGCGGTTGGGCGATGAGGCACCGCAGCGGTCAATGTAGCCCCCTACTCGGCCGCTACTCGGCCGCCTTGCGCATGGCTTCCCATTCACGCAGCGCCTGCGCGTCACGCGGCGTGACATCCGGAAATTGTGGATCGAGCCCGACCGCAGGAGAAATTTTCCAGGAGCGCGCGCATTTGCGTCCTTCGGCAAGCCGCGGAATCACCGCGACACCGTGCACGTCCGGCAGCCGGAACGCGTCCGGCGGACCCTCGCCTTCGACCAAAACCGCGCCCGAGGTGATGCAAAGTTCGGCGAGATCGACGTCCACGGCCGCGGCGAACAGGTCTGGATCGGCGACATGGATAATCGGATGCGCCTCGAGCGCGGAACCGATCCGCTTGTTTGCGCGCTCGATTTCCAGCGCGCCGGTAACGACGCGACGAATGATGCGCAGCTTACGCCACTTCTCAGCGAGCACGTCGTTGCGCCAGCCGGCCGGCACGGATGGAAAAGGCTCAAGGTGCACCGATTGTGCCGCCGGATCGCGTGCCAGCCACGCCTCTTCCGCCGTGAAGCAGAGCATCGGCGCGAGCCAGCAAACAGTGGCGCGCAACAAGTGGTCCAGCACCGTGAGACACGATTTGCGCTTCGCCGACGAATAGGGATCGCAATAAAGTGCGTCCTTGCGGATATCGAAATAGAACGCCGAGAGATCGACCGTCATGAACGCATTGAGCGCGGCAAAGATGCGTTTGTAATCGAAATCCGCGTAGGCCTGACGGACGAGCCGATCCAGTTCGGCGAGCCGATGCAGCATCAGCCGTTCGAGTTCCGGCAAAGCTTCCGGTATGGCTTCCGGCGCGATGCGATCGGCGGGATGAAAATGCGCCAGATTGCCGAGCATCCAACGCAGCGTGTTGCGCAGCTTGCGATAGGTATCGACGGTCGTTTTCAGGATCTCAGCACCAATACGAAGGTCATCCTCATAATCGGCGGCGCAGACCCACATGCGCAGAATGTCGGCGCCGGCATTGCGCATCACATCCTGCGGCGCCGTGACATTACCGAGCGACTTCGACATTTTGCGGCCGTCCTCGTCGAGCACGAAACCGTGGGTCAGCACGACGTCGAACGGCGCACGCCCGCGCGTGCCGCAGCTTTCCAGCAGCGAAGACTGAAACCAGCCGCGATGCTGATCGGAGCCTTCCAGATACATGATCGCCTCACCGCCGCCGTCCGCCTTGCGCTTGATGTTGGCGAGCGCTGAAAAATGCTGCGGGTCCTCAAGTACAAATGCGTGGGTTGATCCGGAATCGAACCAGACGTCGAGGATGTCATCAACTTTCTGCCAGCCATCGTTTGCGCGCTTGCCGAGGAAACGCTCGCGCGCCCCGGGTTTGTACCAGGCGTCGGCGCCTTCTTGCTCGAAGGCCTCGATGATGCGGACATTCATGTCGGCATCGTTGAGAATCTCGACCGAACCGTCAGGCTTTTCCTTGATGAAGAGCGTGATCGGCACACCCCAGGCGCGCTGGCGCGAGATCACCCAATCGGGGCGACTCTCAATCATTCCGGTGATACGGTTCTCGCCTTGCGTTGGCACCCAGCGGGTCGCCTTGATCGCGGCAAGCGCACGATGGCGCAGTGTATCGCCATGCCGATCGATGTCCTTGTCCATCGCAATGAACCATTGCGGCGTGTTGCGAAAGATCACCGGCTTCTTCGAGCGCCATGAATGCGGATATTGATGTTTGAGCCGGCCGCGCGCGATCAGCATGCCGGCCTCGACCAGGGCTTTGATCACCGCCTCGTTAGCGTCGCCCTTGTTGCCCGTCTCGGTTAAGACACGCTTGCCGGCGAAGCCCGGTGCTTGCTCCGTGAACCGCCCGTCGGCATCAACCGTGTAGGGAATGGTCGTGTTGATGCCCTGCGCCGCAAGCTTGGCCGCGTTCGCGGTCCAGAGGTCGAAGTCTTCGCGGCCGTGGCCTGGCGCGGTGTGCACGAATCCCGTTCCGGTGTCCTCGGTAACGTGGTCGCCGGGAAGAAGCGGCACCGCGAAGTCATAACCGGCGAGCTGTTTGAGCGGATGATCGCATAACAATCCGGACAACCTTTCGGATGGCATCGGCGCCAACCGCTTGAACGCGGTAACGCGCGCTTGCCGAAACACGTCCATGGCGAGCTTATCTGCGAGGAGAAAACGGTCCCCAACTTTCGCCCAGTTGTCCGATGGTGCGTCCACCACCTGATAGAGGCCGTATTCGATCTTGGGAGAGTAGCTGATTGCCCGATTTCCGGGGATGGTCCAGGGTGTCGTCGTCCAGATCAGGACTGCGACCCCACTGAGATCGGGCGACTTTCCACGCGAGGAACTGGAATCAGTCCTTCGCAGAGGAAACTTCACCCACACCTGATCCGATACATAATCTTCGTACTCGACCTCAGCCTCGGCAAGCGCAGTCTTCTCGACCACCGACCACATTACCGGCTTCGAGCCGCGGTAGAGCGTGCCGTTAGCCGCGAACTTCATCAGTTCGCGTGCGATTTGCGCCTCGGCGAAATAGTCCATCGTCGTGTAGGGATGCGCCCAATCGCCGACCACGCCGAGCCGCTCAAATTCTTCGCGCTGTACCTTGATCCAGTGCTCGGCGAATTGGCGGCACTCGCGGCGAAATTCGACCAGCGCGGTCGGATTGGACAGATCCGGCTTCGGCTTGCCTTTGACGCGGTAATTCTCTTCCTCGATCTTCCATTCGATCGGCAGCCCATGGCAATCCCAGCCCGGGACGTAATTGGAATCGAACCCCAGCATCTGCTGGCTGCGCGTCACCGCGTCCTTAAGAATCTTATTGAGCGCATGGCCGATATGGATGTTGCCGTTGGCGTAAGGCGGACCGTCGTGGAGCACGAATCGCGGCCGGCCCGCCGCCGCAGCCCGCAGCCGCGCGTACAGATCGAGCTTTTGCCAGCGCGCGAGAATTTCCGGCTCCCGCTGCGGCAGGCCGGCGCGCATGGGAAAATCGGTCTTGGGCAGAAACAGCGTTTCGCTGTAATCACGCGCTTTGGATTCGGTCATTGTTGAGCTTATGGCGTCGGTTGCGCCTTCTAACAAGCCGGGTGCGGTGCGGAAAGGGTCTACGCCACGCCGCGCCATATTGGCGGCCGAGGAACCGAGCCGTTTGCGCTGGCGTTAAGGCGGCGAGATCATCGGCGGGCGCGGCGGCAGACGGAGCGATTGGTGGAGGATATCCCGGCCGGCCGTGAGGTTCGCCACGAACTCTTCATCAGCGATCCGCTGCCCGTCGACAGCGTCGATAAGATGTGGGTGTCCGCCGGCCAGGGCGCGATCATCGGTATTTTCCTGCTTCTTTTCGGTGCCTTTCTCTATATCGGCCGCGCCATATTAGTGCCGATCCTGGCGGCGGCCGTGCTGGCGCTCACACTCGCGCCGTTGGTTAGGGCAGCCAAACGATTCGGGATTCCGACCTGGATCACCGCGATCCTGATCCTGCTGTTCGGGTTCGGCGCATTGAGTCTCGGCGCCATGGCGCTCGCCAAGCCGGTCAGCGAATGGATCGGCCGGGCGCCGGAGATCATCGCCAGCGTCAGGGCAAAGCTGGCGGTGCTCGATCAACCGCTAGCTGCCTTACACGAATTGGAAACAGCACTGTTCGGCGACAGCGCTGGGCTGAACGCCAATATGCCGGCCTCCAATGTGGTACTTCCGGTCGTTGCCTTCGTCACCCCCGCGGCGGGGGAGCTCGTCCTTTTCTTCACGACCTTGCTGTTTTTCCTGATCGGCGAAATAGAACTGCGCAATCAGGTCGTGACCCTGTTCGGCGGCCGTGACGCCAAGCTGCGCTTTTTGAAGATCATGCGCGATATCGAGCGCAATCTCGCCAGCTATCTGACCGTCGTGACGATCGTCAATATCGGGATTGCGAGCATTGTATCGCTCGGCGCCTGGCTGATCGGTTTTCCCAATCCCGTGATCTTCGGTCTGTTGGCCGGTTTGTTCAATTACGTGCCTTATATCGGGCCGGCCCTGATGGTCCTCGTATTGTTTGGTGTCGGCCTGGTCACGTTTTCGTCCCTCGCGCACGCTTTGATCGCGCCGCTCGGCCTGGTCGCGCTCACCACGCTGGAAGGCCATGTAGTCACGCCGAGCATTATTGGGCGGCGATTAACGCTCAATCCGCTTTTGGTATTTTTGGCGCTGGCATTTTGGACCTGGATGTGGGGTCCGATCGGAACGCTGCTCGCAACGCCATTGTCCATCATCGGGCTCGTCGTCGTGAATCACTTGTTCCCGACTGACGAGGTCCAGCTGCCGGAATGAATGGAACTTTTGCCGGGTTGAATGTTTATCTGATGAATCCGGCATTTTTGCACTCATGGAGTAGCGGCATGGCCAGCGCCTCGACGGTTTCCAGCAACATGCGTGACAGCACCAACGAAGCGCGCGAAGCCGCGCGCGATATCGGCAAAGCCGCCAGCGCGGCTTCCGGCGACATGCAGAAGGATATGCAAAACCTGCGCGATGATTTTGCGCGGCTCGCGCAGCAAGTCGCCGATATCGTCGCCAATAGAGGCAGCGCTGCCTGGGAGCGCGCCAGGTCCGGCATGGACGACGTCGTTTCTGACGCCCAGGACAAAGGCCGCGAGGCGGTCGATGCCATGCGCGAGGTCTCGGACCAGTTCGTCGAGGCGATTGACGAGTCGATCAAGAACCGTCCTTACACGACCCTGGCCATGGCGCTCGGCCTCGGCTTCCTGTTTGGCACAATGTGGCGACGATAAATCTGGGCCGGGCCTTTGGCCATGTTTAAGACCCTGACACGTGAAGTCACATTAGCCATTCAAGTCAGAAGCGGGCTGAGCATCGCCGTCGTCGTCTCGATGGCGGTGATCGCGGCCGCTTTGCTGATCGCCTTCGCGTTTCTCTGCGTCAGCGGCTATGCCTGGCTCGCGGTACAGTTCGGTACCGTGTTCGCAGGGCTGATCATGGCTGGAGTTTTTGTGGTGATCGCGCTGATCGCAGCAATTGTCTGCGCGTCGGCCCGCCGCCGCACCCGCGAGCGCGCCATTCTCGCGCGTGCGGCGCGCGCGCATGCGTCGCCCTGGTTGCTCGATCCAAAAATTCTCGGCGCCGCGGTCGAGGCCGGCCGAGCTATCGGCTGGCAGCGCATCGTCCCGGTAGCGTTACTCGGCTTCATGGCGGCGCAATGGGCGCGCGAGCACCGCGAAAAATCCGAGCGGCAGCATTTCTAGATCGGCGGGAAGGCGTCGCCGGCGCGCGCCAATGCGGCACGGGCGAGACGGCTGTCTTCCTCCATCTGGCGCACCAGCTCCTCTGCCGAGGCAAACATCGCTTCTTCGCGCAACCAGGCAATGAAAGCGACGTCGATATTGACGCCGTAGAGATCGCCGTCGAAATCGAACAGAAATATCTCCAGAAGCACCGCGCCGGTGTCAAACATCGGGCGGCGGCCGAAACTTGCCACGCCGTCGTAGCGCCGCCCCGCCGCTGCCGCGCGCACCGCATAAATGCCGTGACGCAGCGCGCAGGTGGGATCGAGCGCGAGATTCGCGGTTGGAAATCCGAGTTCCCGCCCGCGTTTATCGCCGTGGATCACCGTTCCGGAAACAAACCAGGGATAATCGAGAAATTCCGCGGCATCGTCGAGACGCCCGGCTGCAAGCGCAGCGCGGATCGGGCCTGACGACACGGGGCGATCGCCGTCACGAAGCGGCGGCACAATATCGACGGCAAAGCCGTGGCGCTTGCCTTGCGTCTGTAAGAATTCCGGCGAGCCGGCGCGATTGGCGCCGAAATGAAAATTGAAGCCGATCGCCGCGCCGCTGATGGCGAGACGCTCCACCAATACCCGCTGGACGAAATCTTCCGCGGTCAGTTTTGCCAAGGCAGCATCGAAAGTGAGCACGATTGCGCCGTCAAGCCCAGTGGCGGCGAGCAGCCGCAATTTGGCGGTCTCGTCGGTGAGTCGGAACAGCGGCTCATGCGGATTGAAGAATGCCCGCGGATGCGGCTCGAAGGTGAGCGCGGCTGCGGGTTTGCCGAGCGAGCGCGCGCGCGAAAGCGCCGCCGCGATCACTGCTTTATGTCCGCGATGCACGCCGTCGAAATTGCCGATGGCGACGGCCGCTCCACGCAACGCCTCAGCCGGCGCACAGTCGCGCACGACGCTAAAGGTCTTCGCCGGCATCGGGCTCACCAAACCAGTTCGCGCATTACGCCGCGCGGCTTGACGCCGCCCGCAACGAACATCGCATTGAGCGCTGCCAGATCCGGCGCTTCGCGCGAACCGTATTCTTCGGCATGGATCCCGGAGGTGACAAACATGCAATCCAATCCAAAACTGGCCGCGCCCTTGAGATCGGTACGCACCGAATCGCCGATAGCGAGCACCCGCTGGCGGCAGGGCGTTTTGCCGTTTCGCAGCGCGGTCGCGGTAGCGAGCGCTAGCTCATAGATCGGCGGGTGGGGCTTGCCGCAATAGAGCACTTTACCACCGAGCGCGGCATAGGCGTCGGCCAGCGCGCCGGCACAATAAACGAGCGCGTCTCCGCGTTCGACCACGATGTCCGGGTTGGCGCAAACCATGAAGAGCGACCGCGCGTGCAGCGCCGCCAGCAGTTCGCGATAGCTCTCCGGCGTCTCGATCGTGTCGTCAAACAAGCCCGAGCACACGACGTAGCCGGCCGTCTCGGGCGGAGCGAACTGCACGTTGAGTCCAGCGAAAATCGACAGATCACGTTCGGGTCCGAGATGAAAGACCCGCTCGGCAAGCCGCGCTTTGACGATGCCGCGGGTCACGTCGCCTGAAGTTGTGATCGCGTCATAGGCGTCGCGCGAAACCTTGAGCCGGTCGAGGATCCGCCCCACCGCCTCGCCCGAGCGCGGCGCGTTCGTGATCAAAATCGCAGTGCCGCCGCCCGCTCGAAAACGCATCAGTGCGTCGCAAGCCGCCGGAAATGCCGCAAGTCCGTTGTGCACCACGCCCCAGACGTCGCATAAGACGACGTCATAGTCGCGCGCCAGCGGCTCAAATCTTTCGATGAAATCGGCCACGGGTAATATTTATGCGCCTTGCCGGCAAAGCGAAGCAATGCTGTTGCGAAAGAATAGAAATGGACGCGCTCAGCTGTGTCTCATGCCGGCGCGCGTAAGCGGCGTGAAATCCGCGCCTGACGCCGCGACGGCGTCGTTCGTGGCAGCCAGTTCCTCCGCTTGGGCCTCCGGACTTTCCAGCACTCCAGCACGGAGCGGTCGGGGCGGTGAGAACAGGGCACCCTGGCCAAAACGAACGTCATAATCGAGCAGATCGATCACGGTGTGTTCGTGCTCGATCCGGTCGGCGATCAGATCGATGCCGAAGCGACCCAACAAATTGGAAAATTCCGCCGGACGAATGTCCGCCGTCACGGCGCCGAGCCGATTGAATAGAAGCGGCGCCGGCACCTTGACGAAACGGAAGCCACGCTCGTTCAACTCACGAGCGTTGACGCGAAGGTCGCTAAGGTTATCCATCGAAAAGCGGAAACCGCGTTCGGCGAGTGCAGCAAGGCTTGCGTGCTCGACCGGGCCCATTTCACGCACCGCACTCTGGGTAAATTCAAAGACCAGCGCTGCGGCGATGGCGCGATTGGCGTCCATCAATGCAAGAAACTTCGAGAAGCTGGCATCGGCCAGCGTCGCCGCTGCGACATTGCAAAACAGCCCCACCTCGCGTTTTTGCAGCAACAGGCGGCGCACGATTTGCACGCAGCGCCCCGCGGCAAGATAATCGAGCTTGGCGATAAGCGTCATGGCTTCCGGCTCGGACAGGAGGTCGCCTACACCAATGATCTCGCCGTTGCCGGCTTGGAGCCGCGCCACCGCCTCGTAGTAACGCAATCTACGCTGGGGCAGCGTCACCACGGGCTGGAGGTAAAGTTCGATAATGTCCGCCGCAATGGCGTTTCGCAGCGCCTCCATCATCATCTCGCGGTCAAATCCCGCGACGGGGGCGGTCTTGCCGTTGGTCGGCGTCGCTCTGGCAGTGGATGCGGCAGTGGATGCGGCAAACTGCAACCGCGCTACCGCAGGCGGATTGGTCGACGCTTCGGCCGCAATAATGGCCGGGAGGTGTTCGACCGTAGAGTGTCGGTTCGTCGAGTAGTCGCGCAGTGCGGCGTCATGCGCCGCTACCGAGGCGGTAAGCTGCTCGACGGATGTAGCGAGTTGCTCGACTTCCTCGGCCAGCGGTTGAGAGCTCGTAACCGCGCGATCGACCACTGAGTCAACTTTGCCTTCGATCGCGTTCAAACGGCGGCCGAACTCGGCAAGCTGGCCTGCCAGATCACCGGAGCCGCGCGCCAGCTTGGCAAGCTGGTTGCTCGTTTCCAGGCGATCATTCCTGCGGGCGGCGACCGCGTAATAGACGGTAAGCGCAGTAAGCGCACCAACCCCCGCCAGTGCCGACTCTGCGCCGGTAAAGCCGAACCGCGCATAGACGACGACGCCGAGCGAGGCGGCAATCAGCACCATGCACAAGGCGATCAAGAAGGCGCTAATGCGCACCATGTGGCGAACTACCTCCGCTTCGGGCCATGCCCGACGCTACCAGTGTTCACAAGCGCGGGGCAGGCTGCAAGTTCCGAAATCGTGCATGCTAAACGTAGCGCATGCCCGGCGGTACTTTTATAAGGGAAAATCTGACGAGCGATTAACGAGATGCCCGAAATTTTCGCTGCCGTGCGCCGCTCAGCGCCGACCCCGACCGCCGCGTTGATCCGCTGGGCCGAGCGCCGGCCTGGCGCGGCGTTCGGCATGTTCCTGGTCTTACATTTTACAGTGTGGACGATATTACCTGCGCTGCTTTACGCCAACCTGCCGCTCGATTTGATCGAGGCGCTCGTTTACGGCCGCGAGTGGCAGCTCGGCTATGACAAGCTGCCGCCTTTACCATGGTGGCTTATTGAAGCGGTGCATCGCGCGTTCGGCGCCGATATTGCCTATTACGCCACCGCGCAGACGGCGGTACTGATCGCTTTTGCCCTGGTTTTCGCCTTGTCGCGGCGGCTCGTCGGCGCGGTAAGCGCATTGGTCGGCATCCTGATTATCGATGGGCTGCATTATTTCCAATACACGGCGGTGAAATTTAATCACGACGTCATTCAGCTGCCGTTCTGGGCGCTGGCCGGTTACGCCTTTCATGCTGCGCTCCGGCGCAGCGGTCTCGGCTCTTGGACGTTGCTCGGCTTCGCCGTCGGCGGCGCGGTATGGGCAAAATATTTTGTGATTGTGCTGGCCCTGCCCTATGCGCTGTTCATGCTGTTCGACCGCCAAGCGCGCCGCGCCTGGGCGACGCCCGGACCGTGGCTTTCGCTGTTAGTCGCGCTGCTTGTCGCATCGCCGCATATCCTGTGGCTATTCCAAAGCGATTTCCTGCCGTTCGCATATGCCAGCCATCGTGCCGCGCCGATACGTGGCTGGTTCGATCACGTGCTGCATCCTTCCGTCTTCCTCGGCAGTCAGATTTTCTTCTTGCTGCCATCATTATTCGTCGCCGCGGCGCTGTTCTGGCCACGTGAGGCAAAGAAAAGTTCGATTGATCCTTTTGACCGTCGCATCGTGACGCTGTTGGCTTTCGGTCCGGCGCTGACGATAATTGCGCTCACCGCGGTTACGGGCCGCGGCGCGGTAGCGATGTGGGGCTACCCGCTGTGGCTCTTCCTCGGCCTTTGGCTCGTGATGGCGGCACGCGTCAGCCTCGATACCGCGCGCTTGACGCGGACTGTCGGCGCCTGGGCCGTAGTGTTTACGATATTTGTAGTCGCGTTCGTCGCCAATTATCTGGTCCTGCCGTATTTCGATCACCGCTATCGCGCGGCGCTGTTTCCCGGCGACCGACTGGGCGCGGCATTAACGGCGCGCTTTCACGAAGCTACGGGCGCACCGCTGCGCTATGTGATCGGCACGATGTGGGACGGCGGCAATCTGGCGCATTATTCGCCGGACCAGCCAGAGGTACTGATCGACGGGCTGCCGCGCCGCGCGCCCTGGATCGATCTCGACGATCTGCACGACAAAGGGGCGATGCTGGTATGGACGCAAAGCGATCCGCGGCAAGTGCCGGCGGCTTTCGCCGCGATCGCGCCCAGCGCCGAAATCGGCACGCCATTCAACCTACCGATGCGCCGTAACGACGGCGTAGTTCATGTTGGTTGGGCGATCTTGAAGCCGCGGTGATCACCTCTTCGCGCGAGAGAGAATTCTTAAGCCACCGCTCTGATCGCGCGACCAACTTTGTCGATGATTTGGTCGATCTGCGCCTCGGTCACGATCAGCGGCGGCGACAAAGCAATGGTCTCGCCGGCGATGCGGATCATCACGCCTTCGTCTTGGAACGCGCGCTCCATCGTCTGATAGGCGCGCAGGCCCGGCGCGCCGGGGCGCGAGGCGAGGTCGATACCGGCGGCGAGCCCGACGGTGCGGATATCGAGCACGCCAGGGAGGCCCTTGAGCGTCATCACGGACTCGGCAAAGCGCGGCTCGAGCGCCTTGGCGCGCGCGAACAGCTTCTCATCGCGATAAAGCTCGAGCGTCGCCAGTCCGGCGGCACAGGCGAGCGGGTGCGCCGAATAAGTGTAGCCATGAAACAGTTCAATGGCGTGCTCCGGCCCGCGCATGAACGCCTCGTAGATGCCGTCACGTGCGATCACGCCGCCCATCGGCACCGCGCCGGACGTGACGCCTTTGGCGAAGGTGATTAGATCCGGCACCACGCCATAGCGCTCGGCGGCGAAGGCATAGCCGAGGCGGCCGAAGCCGGTAATCACTTCGTCGAAGATCAAAAGAATGCCGTGACGATCGCAGATCGCGCGCAGCCGCTGCAGATAGCCCTGCGGCGCCGGCAGCACGCCGGTCGAGCCGGCCATCGGCTCAACGATCACGGCGGCAATTGTCGAAGCGTCGTGCAGCGCGACGATGCGTTCAAGCTCGTCAGCAAAATGCGCGCCCCAGGCCGGCTCGCCTTTGGTGAAGGCCTGATGCTCGCGGCTATAGGTCGCCGGCAGGTGATCGACACCGTTGAGAAGCGAGCCGAAGAATTTGCGATTGTTGACAATGCCACCAACCGAAATGCCGCCAAAACCGACGCCATGATAGCCGCGCTCGCGGCCGATCAGCCGCGTGCGGCCGCCCTCCCCGCGCACATTATGATAAGCGAGCGCAATTTTGAGCGCCGTGTCGACCGCCTCCGATCCTGAATTGCAGAAGAACACGCGATTGAGGTCGCCCGGCGCCAGCGCCGCGATCCGGCTAGCGAGCTCAAAGGCCGCCGGATGCGCGAACTGAAAAGCCGGCGAATAGTCGAGCTCTTCGGCTGCGCGCTTGATCGCCGCGACGATCGGATCGCGGTTGTGGCCGGCATTGGTGCACCATAATCCGGCCGTGCCATCGAGCACCGCCCGGTTGTCGGCCGTGTAGTAATGCATGTCCTTGGCGCGAACGATCATTCGCGGCGCGCGCTTGAAGCTGCGATTGGGCGTGAATGGCAACCAATAAGATTCCAAATCGTTCGGCGCGGTCGCCGCTGCAGGGCGCGTTTGGGCCTTGTCACTTGGGGCCATGTCACTCTCCGGCATCGTGTCCGATTGAGGCGTGATCCGATCCTATCGCTTGCCGCTCGCCAACGCGACTGCTACCACCGCGCCAAAATCGATAAAGTCATGGCTGACAAGATGGCGGACAAGTCGGAAAAATCGAATAAGCTCAAGCCGCGGCTGCCACGCGGGCTGATCGATCGCAGCCCGGGCGAAATCGCTGCGACGCGGCACATGATTGAAAAAATCCGTGCCGTCTACGAGCTTTACGGTTTCGAACCGGTAGAGACGCCGGCCATCGAATATACCGACGCGCTCGGCAAATTCTTGCCCGATCAGGACCGGCCGAACGAAGGCGTGTTTTCGTTCCAGGACGACGACGAGCAGTGGCTATCGCTGCGTTACGATCTCACCGCGCCGCTCGCGCGCTATGTCGCGGAAAACTTCGACACGCTGCCGAAGCCCTATCGCTCGTATCGCGTCGGCTACGTTTACCGCAATGAGAAGCCGGGCCCCGGCCGCTTTCGTGAATTCATGCAATTCGACGCCGACACGGTTGGCGCGTCCTCGCCGGCCGCCGATGCCGAACTGTGCATGATGGCCGCGGACACGATGGAAGCGCTTGGCATCCCGCGCGGCAGCTATGTGGTGAAAGTGAACAACCGGAAGGTGCTTGATGGGGTTTTGGAATCGATCGGATTGGGTGGCGAGGAAAATGCGGGCAAGCGCCTAACCGTTCTGCGCGCGGTTGATAAATATGACCGGCTCGGACGGCATGGCGTCGAACTACTCCTCGGTGCAGGCCGGAAAGACGATAGCGGCGATTTCACGAGGGGTGCCGGTCTCGACACCAAGCAGATACAGACAATTCTAAACTACATTGAAATCCAACCCGACAAAAATCGAGACGACCCCGAAAGCGTTCTGGAGGACTGGGGTCGCGTCATCGGATCAAGCTCGACCGGCAAGGATGGCATTGCCGCCTTGAAAGAGATCGGGCGGCTGGTCCGCGCTGCGAACTATGAATCGGATCGTATCGAATTTGAATCGAGTGTCGTTCGTGGACTCGAATACTATACCGGGCCTGTTTTCGAAGTGGATTTAACTTTCCCAACCGACACCAAGGACGGCTCGCCGCGCTTCGGCTCGGTCGGCGGCGGCGGGCGCTATGACGGGCTGATTTCGCGCTTTCGCAGCGAGCCGGTGCCGGCGACCGGTTTCTCAATCGGCGTGTCGCGGCTGCTCGCTGCGCTCGAATATCTCGGTAAGCTCGACCTCTCGACCGAACGCGGCCCGGTCGTCGTGACCGTATTCGACCAGGACCGCATTGCCGACTATCAGAACATGGTGGCAAAGCTCCGCAATGCGGGCATCCGCGCCGAGCTTTATCTAGGGCAAGGAAAATTCGGGCCGCAGATGAAATATGCTGACCGGCGCAACTCGCCCTGCGTTGTCATTCAAGGCTCGGACGAAAAAGCCCGCGGCGAAGTCACCATCAAGGATCTGATCGTCGGCGCCGAACTCGCCAAGCTGGAAAAAGGCCGCGAACAGCATCTGCAGAAACAGGCGCAGGCGCAGCGCTCGGTGCCAGAGGACAAACTGGTCGAAGCGGTGCGCGAGGTGCTCGCCCGCCACGGCATCGGTTGATCGCCGTCGCAAAACCGCGCCGCGTTCTCAAAAAAGCCCGTTAGAACCCCGTCTGCAGGCGCGCGCCGATCACCGAGACCGGACCGCGATCGCGATTGTAGGCCGGATTGACGATGAACTGATAATCGAGCGTCACCGTCGCGGCGAGCAGTGGAAAGGCATAATAGGTCTCGACGATCTGTTCAGGACCGGGATGCGGCAGCATCCCGTCGCCAACCAGAATGCCGAGGCCGCCGGCATTGAGAAATTGCTGCCGCACCTTGGAAATGCCGTTGACCATGCCGGCAAAGCCGAACGTGTCATCCGGCCGGCCCCATTGTTTGCCTTTGAGCGAAAGGCCAGCTGCTAAGGCGCGGTCGATATCCGTATAGGCGTCCGATTCGACGTCGCCGCTGGCGAAGCCCGCCCGTGCGAACACGCCAAGGTCAGATGTGATCTCCTGTTCAAGATTGATACCCAATCCACTGCGGCTCCTGTACTGCCGCACGGCCGCGATATCGGCAGGACCACCTGTCATTTGCGCCAATTGGATCGCATCCTGGAAGGCGCCAAGCCGGGCACGAGTTATAAAGCCGGTCAGCGCGATCTTGCCCGGATGGCTCCACAACTCATAGCGGCGCTCGATTTCACCAAGCCATTGGAATTGCCGAAAAGTAGTGTCGAGATCGATGCTGTTCGGTTCGCGAGGCGCGCCTGCCAGACCGCCACGCAAGGTCCAATCGCCTTGGTACCATTCGGCGGCCATACCGTAGGTATAGCCCCAAGCATCGGCGGCATAGTCGAACGAGCCGGTATCGATCAGCGCCCAGTTCATGAAGTCCTTGCGTGGATTCTGCGCGTATTTGTTTTGATCGAATACATCGGACATGGAGAATTTTCCGATAGTGATCACCAACCGATCTGTGGTGTTCGAGCCGGCGAACTGGTTTTGATCGGCCTCAACCTTCTGCACGCTGCCGCCGAGATTGATTGTCTGCCGCACGAAGGCGCGCTGGACCCGTGCGTAAGGCACGGATGAACCGACCTTGAAGGATGCGCCGCTCGGAAAGCCGGCCACACCCTCGGTATTACTGAGGCCGAAACCCTGATCGATCTCCGGATCGATCCAGAATTCGGCCCCTTGCCAAAGCCGGACGCCGGCAAAATAGGTAACGTCCCAGCCCTCGCGCCCGGCATTCCTATCAAGGCTATTTTGGCCGTGATAGGGCGCGCGAAACGGCGGGACGTATTGGTCGACGAAGGTGAATTGCCCATGCAGCGCGAACTTGTCGAACTCGAGCGCGTCGGGCCCCTTCGTGAAGGTTTGCGGATCGATGCCGTCGCGGCCGAGCCGGTAATCCAATCCGATGCGCAAAGTGTGCACGGCGAGATCGGACGTGAAACGCTGCGCGCCGGCGGGAAAGCTCGCGCTATTCGAAGCGTAATCGGTATAGAGATATTCGAGCCGTGCCATCCAGCGCGGCGTTAGCGCAACTTCGATGCCGGCGCCGGCCGCGCCGCCAATCCGCGGCACCATGAACAAATTCTCGATGGTGCCCGCGACCGCGGTTCCGCCAGCCGCGGCACCGGCGACTTGACTGCGGGTGAGATGATCGAAGCTGTAAGCGAAACCGCCGGTCGCGTACCACAGCCAATCCCCGGACGCATATCCGAGCCGGCCGCGCACCGTTCCTGACATTTCGACCTGATCGCGATAAATCGCCTGGCCGATCAGCGGCGATGCAATCGCCTGGCTGGCGCCGAGCACGCTTGGAAAAGAGATGTCGGCCTCCGCGCCGAGGACGACGCGCGATGGAAACATGTGATTATAGCCAGCCTGGAAGCCGAGCAGATAACTGCCGCTGCCCGTCGCGAAATTGTAACCCTGGAAGAGATCGAGCGAGCCGGACAGGCTCGGCGTTGCCGCACCACTTTGGGTCGCTGCCCAATTGGACAGCCCCGCCGCATAGCCGAGATGCCCGCCGGTATAGAATCCGGTCCAATCGTAAGACGTGATCGCAGGCGGCGGCGCCTTCCTCGGCAGCACGCTCGACAGATCGGCCGCTTGAGTGCCGCCCGCGATCGCAAGCAGGCCCAGCCCAAGAAGACCTCGCCCCCTCATAACGTCCCCGACTCAATCACCCGGCCGCTATGACCATTACTGCCAGCGCAACGCCAACAAAAGCGCGACAATGGCTCGCCCCGCTGTGAGCAAATGGTGGCCGGCTAGCTTACTGCGCTAGACCGGAGCGCAGTCCCCTCGCGGCCGATTGTTCCACAATCGATCTCGTCAATGTTGGGCGCCGCCATTCCGGGCACTCTCGACATTGCACGCGCCGCCGCATACCATACCCCCTACCCTATACCACCGCACGGAGGCGATCAACCTTGTCCCACACCAAGCGCGAAAAGCTCAAGCTGCTAAACCGGGTCAGACGGGCGCGCGGTCAGATCGAGGCGGTCGAGCGCGCGCTCGAAGAGGAAAAGGGCTGCGCCAATGTGCTGCATCTCATCGTTGCCGCGCGCGGCGCGCTCTCCAGCCTGATGACCGAGGTGATCGAGGATCATATTCGGCTTCATGTTATCGATCCGGCGCGCGATGCCGAGCGCAGCCGCGGCGCCGAAGAATTGATCGAAGCGGTGCAGGCTTATCTCAAGTGAGATGCCGGTAGCCGGCGTAGCAAACCGCGCAGGACGGGATCATGGCGGATAGCGTCACTAATCTTCACAGCCACGTCTTTCTCGGCGAAGGCCACGAACGCAACGAGCGCCGCACCTGGACGGTGATCGCGCTGTGCGCCTTCATGATGGTCGCCGAGATCGCCGGCGGGCTGTTGTTCGGCTCGATCGCGCTCGTTGCCGATGGGCTGCACATGTCGACGCATGCTAGCGCCCTGCTCCTCGCCGCGCTGGCCTATCGCTATGCGCGGCGTCATGCCGACGACGACCGCTTCAGCTTCGGCACCGGCAAGTTCGGCGATCTCGCTGGCTTCACCAGCGCCATCGTCCTCGCCATGATGGCGCTTCTCATCGGTTACGAGGCGCTTACGCGGTTCATCTGGCCCGTTCCGATCAGCTTCAACGAGGCGATTCCCATCGCCGGGCTCGGCTTGCTCGTCAATGTCGCCAGTGTGCTCCTGCTAAGCGGCGGGCCTGATCGACATGCACACGGACACGGGCATGGACATGAGCACGATCACGATCGCGAAGCCCAGTTTGAGCGTGAGCACGAGCATGAACATGTGCACGCAGCCGGTGCGGCGCATCGCGACAACAATCTGCGGGCGGTAATCATTCATGTGCTCGCAGACGCGGCCGTCTCAGTATTGGTCATAGTCGGCCTGCTGTTCGGCCGGTTTCTCGGCTTGACCTGGATGGACCCGGCTGTGGGCTTGATCGGCGCAGCTGTGATCGCGGCTTGGGCCTATACGCTCGTGCGCGATACCGGTGCCGTTCTCTTAGACATGACGCCCGATCGCGGCATGGCCGAGCGCATGCGGGCGATGATCGAGACCGACGGCGACCGTTTGACCGATCTGCATCTG
>Ga0193751_1000272_pt1 | contig 44332 bp, 29 predicted proteins | sample L1c2metaG_FD_143050 | JGI IMG/M metagenome (GOLD analysis project Ga0193751, IMG submission 143050) | Soil microbial communities from a riparian zone of the East river system, Colorado, United States - L1c2 | ecosystem: Environmental > Terrestrial > Soil > Riparian zone | place: USA: East River...
CAAACAGGGGGCAGTGGTGATGTTGGCCGGGCGCAAGATTGGTCAGGTTCAGAAACTCTATTCACCCGTCTCGCCGGAAGAAGAAAGACAGGCAGAGGAAGCGGCCGCGGCTATTCATCCGCCCGAAGCAAATGCGAGTCCCAGTCCAACCGCGACCCCGGGCAAACCAAGATTCGAGGTGCGCGTGGATGTGCAGGTGGATAAGCACGCCAAGGTCTATCGCGACGCGAAGACGCGATTGATGCAGCTCGGCTTGTTGGGTGACATGGCCATCGATATCACCCAAGGAAACGAAACTTCCGGCCGCGCGAAGGACGGCGAGATATTTGCTGGAGAACGCACCCCAGACTTGGGCGAAGCCGCAGCCAAGATGCTCGAAGTTATCAAACCGGTGGCAGCCGAAGCCACCAACACCATGAAAGATCTCCAGCAGACGGCGCAAAATCTGAATCGACTCACCGATGAAAATTCTGAGCTGACCCTCGCGCTCGCCCAGTTCAAAACCTTCGGCGAACATATGTCCGATCTGACGGCGCCTGACAGCGCGCTCTCGCATTCGCTTACCAACATCGAAAAGATCAGCACCAGCCTTACGGAAAACGACAACATCGAAGTCACTCTGCGAAATCTGCGAAGCTCGTCAGAGAAATTAAAGGTGGCGACGACCGAACTCGAGCCGGCTAGCCAAAATATCAAACAATTCAGCGAGACAATAAAAACTCAGCCGTGGCGCTTGATCTGGCCATCGACAAAAAAGTACGCCGAAGCATCACCCACTCCCGCTCCTTCCCAGGGAACCATCACCGTGCGCAAAACCGCGCGAGCAAAGCCACGTCGGAGTGCGACTCCTACTTCGCGCACAAGCCAGCGCTAGGCAAGGCGCAAGGCCGGCTAACGTCTGAGGTCAGCCACCGCTGACCGCGCAGCGGGCAGCGGTTCGCTGCACCGAATGGTTGCGCTGTTCATTCAAACTTTTTCCGCCAATAGCTTACCGTAAGGAATTTTGTGAGTTTTTGGATCGCCTCTAGGCGTTTCTGCTCAGCGTCCAACTTTTTCATCTCCTCGGAGTATCCGGGGACTGAACTAATCATCTTGTCCACATACGCGCTGACTTCGGCATCGCTCATATAGTTGTTACGGATGTCCGTAAGCTCTCCAGAATCCAAGAAGAAACCTCCGCAATTGTAGCACTCATCAACATTGACTTCTTTATCCCTTTTATATTTGTGGGTGTGCATGGGGATGCCGCATTTGGGACATTTGATTTGCCCCCGTTGCCCATCGTTGTGCCTGGGGCAACGAAGTGCTGCCTCAAGCGCCGCGCCCAACCCTTCGTTCTTTTCATCAAGCATCGCAAGCTCGCCCTGATCGAACCAAATGCCTTTGCACCCGTTTTCACAGACATTGACATTGACGCCAAAATTCTCGCTTACCATTTCTTTGCCGCACACAGGACATTTCATGACTCTTCTCCTTTATTTTGTGTAGTTCCCCAACGATAATTATACGAAAAAGTTTCGTCTAACAAGATTTATGCAGAATCTTTCGGCCTAATTCCATTACGCATCTTAAGACGCAGCGAAATGCGGGCCAATTCCGGAAGAGGGGAATCGCGCTACGGCCCGTAGCTTTTCGTGAATTTCTTCCGCGACTCTGTCTCGGGCTCGGTTGATGTGACCGGTGCTGATGGCTCGGGCGTGCCTACTGACGGTTGTTCCGCTGATTTCGGTGGCGGGGCGGCTTCTGGCGCCTCGGGCTGCGCGGCGCCGCGGGGCGTTTCCCGCGCGACCTCGACGTACGCCATTTGCAAATTGGAAAGCGCGTTGCTCAACACTTTTGTCTCTTCGCTGGTCAGGTTGCCGCGCGTTTTCTCCTGAATCATGGCCAGCTGATCGATGAACATTCTGGCAAGGTCCAGGTTCACTTCGGGTTCGCCGGTTCTGGGATTTGGAATTTGACCAAGAAACAGCGCGGCGTTTTGCGCATGCATCACGACGAATTCGATGAAGCGCTGGGAAAGCTCACCGCTCAGTGTGGTTTTTTGGACTTCAGCCATATATCATTTCTGTTTCGCGCCTGGAGACTTCTCCGGTGGTCGCACCGTCGCCAAAACGTACGGTTGATCGCGAAAATATTTCCCAGCCACTTGCTTAATAGCATCGAGCGTGACTGCGTTCACGTCGTGGTCGAGTCCCTTGTAATAGTTGAAACCGAGTCCGTAGAGTTCGTCCAGCGCGCAATGATAACCAAAAGCGTCGTTGCTTTGATTCGCGATCTCCTGTTGACCAATTAATTTCTTTTTCGCCCGCGCCAATTCTTCAGGGGTCAGACCATCGTTGGCCAGCTTATGGATTTCATCGAGCAACGCCGTTTTTACTGGCTCAATTTTTTGCGGATCGGTGCCGAGATAAAATGAAAAGAGTCCCGGCACCAGGCCTTGCATCTGGCCGGCGCCCACGTAATAGGCGAGCCCCATTTGCTCGCGAATCCGAACGAAAAAGCGCGAGCCGAGATCGCTGCTCGCCTCGTCGATTAAGTCCAGCGCGTAGCGGTCCGGACTGGACAGGCTTGCGCCACGGAAGCCGACCATGATCACGCCTTGCGCTTTGTCTTTGTGGCTTTCAACGGTTTCCGGTTTTCCCAGCGGCACGGAAGGTTTGGCGTCGGTCAGCGCAAGCGCGCCAGCCTTCATCTTTCCGAGCGTTTGCTCGACCAGTTGCTTTACCTCGGCGGCCTTCACATCGCCAAAGACAAGAACGACGCCGTTTTTCGCGACGACGTAACGATCTCGAAATTCGAGCAATTCTTTTTGCGTCAACCGCTGAACAGACCCAACCGAGCCATTTGAACGCAGCGCGTACGGATGCTGCGGAAAGAGCGCCTGCCGCATGATATTGCGCGCGACTGTGGTCAACTGCTCTTCCTCCTGCTGGATCGCAGCGATCTGGATTTCTCTTTCACGCGCGATCGCTTTTTCGGGCATCGTCGCGTTGAGCAATACGTCCGAGAGCAAGTCCAAGCCCAGTTTCACATCGGGGTTAGTGACATCGACCGACACACTGAAACTGTTGTTGCCGGCGTCGCTCGAAATGGAACCGCCCACGGCTTCGATGTCATTGGCGATTTGCTCGGCCGTGCGCGTTTTGGTTCCTTTCAACAGCACCTTGGCCATCAATCGCGTGATGCCGTTGTCCTGTGGCGTCTCTGCCAGAAGTCCGCCGCGAAAGACCGCGCCCATCGCCACGAGTGGCAGGCGAGGATCTTCGCGCACGAGCAATCGCAGTCCGTTCGACAGATCAAATTTCTGAACCTCACCAGCCGCAACTGCTTTCGCGCCCTCGGCTTTCCCAGCGAGGGAGCCCTTTGGATTCAATGAGATGACCGTCAGATTGTTCTCCGTGAGATACGTCGCGGCAACGCGTTTAATGTCATCGAGCGTCACCTTCTGGACAGCGTCGAGATAGTCGCGGCTGAAATTCAGATTGCGCGTGAGCAGCCAGTTCGAGCCGATGTCCGAGGCTTGGCCGCGCATCGTCGTCAGCGCACCGAGATGATGACTCAGCATGATTTTCCTAGCCTTCGCCAATTCCTCTGCGGTGACGCCGGCCTGCTTCACCTCATCCACGATGCGCAACGCCAATTGCTCGGCTGCTTCGCGTTTCTTTGGATCGACAGTGGCATCGATCCCAAACAAACCTGGATCGCCCGGCGTGTAAGAGAATGCAGATATACTAAACGCCAGACCGGCCTCTTCACGCACGCGTCGATACAAACGCGAGCTGCGCCCCTCGCCCAGAATCGTCGCGAGCAGATCCAGCGCGGGCACGTCTGGATTCGTGACCTCCGGGATGTGCCATGCGAGCGAAAGATGCGCCAGCTCCGTTGCGAATTCCTGGTGCACTTCGCGCCGGCCAAGTTGCGGCGGCTCCGCAGGAATGAACAGCGGCTTGAGCGATTCCTCCGGATACGGCTTGAACAACTCGGCGAGCTGTTGCCGCACTTTTTCTGCATCCACGTCTCCCACCACGACGAACGTGAGATTGTTCGGAACGTATCGCGTTTTGTAATACTGCATCACCTGCTCCTGGGTAAGCTGGTTGTAAATCTCGAGCTCGCCGATTACCGGAAATCGATACGGATGCCGTTGGTAAGCGGTCGCAAAAAGAAGCAGGCCGGCCATGCGATCGGGATCATCCATACCCATGGCGAACTCGCGCCGGATCACTTCCTGCTCTTTCTGATATTCTGCTGGCGGTAGAGTCGAATTCATCATGGCGTCGGCCAAAATGTCGAGCGCCGTGGGGACCCCATCTTTCGGCACGTCGATCCAAAAAACGGTGCGATCGAACGATGTGTAGGCGTTAATGTAACCCCCAACGTCCTGGATTTTTTGCGCGATCTCATTCGTCGATCGGGTCTTTGTTCCCTTGAAGAGCATGTGCTCGAGAATGTGAGACAAGCCAGCGCCCAAGTGCTGGTCTTCGTAGATGCTTCCCGTCGCGCACCACGCCTGCACACTCGCTACCGGCGCGCTGCGATCTTCCTGCACGATGATCGTCAATCCGTTCGGCAAAATCCATTTCTGCGCCGTGCTTGGCGGGAAGGGGATCGTGGATGACCCGCCTGTGGACGCGGCTTTCAGATTGACCATGCCAAACAATAGAGCCGCTGAGAGAGAATTCGCTACAAGCGATCTCAAAAATGTCATGCTGAGCGAAGCGAAGAACCTCTGATCATTTCTGGACGGGTCGCTCACGGGAATAAATCGAGATGTTTCGCTTCGCTCAACATGACAGCGCAATTTTGGGATGAAGTGTAATGGTATGCCGACAGTTCTTGGTTTGACAGCGAGCGTCGATCTCAGTGATCAGTTATGGCTGATCACCTCTTTGAGGCCGCAGGCTTGGGCGCTGGCAATTGCGCCGGCGGTTTTGCCGTCGCTGATTTTGTTGGGGCGAACGGCTTCACAAAAACCTCTCGAAAATCGTAAACATTCTTGAAATCCTCGATCGAATCCTGCTCGGTCTTCCCGAATATCCCGGCGCCGATCAGATTAAAAACCATGTTCCCGATGTCTTCGCAGGAACGGATTCCCCAGTTATCGAAAACTGTCATCACCATGGGTCCGAATTCTTTGAGAGCGTATCGCCGCACTCCATCCAGCAATTCCGGCCCCGTCACATGACGAACGGTGACACCTTTGACTTTCTTCTGTTGCTTCGTCGTAAAATCGAGCGCGTCGCGCAAGAAGACATAGGCGTCCCGCTGGTAGCGCGGGTCGCTGGCAACAATCGAGTCGAGAGCCTCGGCAAAACCTATCTTTTGCATCAACAGAAAAATGCGCGTCCAACCGCGCTACTTAAACTAATCGTCAAAGCCGAAAAGAGCAAGAGTTTGTCCAGATTTGCTCTCAATTTTCGAACTGATCCTCCAGCGCATCGACATAAACTGAAAGGGGATCGTGCCGCTTTGGAACTGAGAGCTGCGATTGGTCCACGGCTTTTAGATAATCAGTGAAGTTTCCGCTGCCGCTCTTCATTTGAGTGGCTTCGAACCAGTTCATGTAGTCGTCAATATCACTCATTCGAGCGGCGAGTTGTTTGCGGGTAACCTCCAAACGCGACAGACGCTTCGCGATTCGTTTCCTCTTCCCGCGGGCAAGCAACGCGATGATCTCCTGATATTCACGCGCGATCGGGCGCAAAACCGGATTGGCCTCAACAACGAACGAGAGCAAATCACGGCCCAACTGATTCAGCGCCATCTTTTCATTTGGAGAAGCCTTGCGCTGCGCAAGTTCGGCAAGGCTTGTGAGCTTGGCCGGCTTATTCGCTTCTGAGATTTTCACGTGCAACAATTCATCAAGGCGTCGGTCGCTTTGGGCAAAGGTGAGCAACTGGTACGTCTGCAAATTCCTCAAACGGCTTAAGGCCAACTGCCAGGTTCGCTCAGCATCGCCAATGAGGAACGGAAACTGCGCCTTCAAATCGGCAAGCGGCTCGTTTGAGGCGTTAGATAGATGACCAATGTACTGCGCCAGACGGGCAGGGCCGTTTCTTCCATCGATTAGCATTTGCACGAGTGCAAAAGAGTATGCCCGATAAAGCGTCCGGCCCGCGGAATCGAGAAGTCTGCTGCGCTGACGGAGAAACGTCTCCGGCGGCTCAGTTTTGTCCGCGGCAGTGAGCGCTTCGACCAGCTGTCCTCGATCGCGCCCAGGCGCAAGCGCAAGCACGCCGTCAATCAACCAATCCGGCGGCTCGACGATTACCGTGCCGGCAGCGATGTGCAATTCTTTCCGATAAATCATCTCCAATAAAATCGCGCGCAGCAGCTCCCGCTCCATCAATGAAGCATCGAGGTTTTTCGAGATCATCACGTCGAGCTGCAGCTTGAGGCCAAAACCGGTCTGGCTAAATCGGAGGTCGGCGGGCGGAATTTCGGGCAGATTCGCCTGCTGTGGTTGCAGATTCACAACGATCGGGACGATCCAGTTGTCGCGTTGCCGCAACAGCGCGAGAAGATTGGTCTTGGTCCGCTCTGCCACGCTGGAAACCGCGCCGCGCAATTCCGCATCAGCTCCGTAGATAATGAACTGGCGCGACGGGCTCACGCTGTGCTCCAACGAAGCGGCGTAAAGCAGGTGCGATGCGAACACGATAGATATGAAGATCGCGGCACGCTCCATGGTGATTAAGGCGCGATGATAATCGCATTGGCTGCGTGCTGACCAGCAGAATCAATGCGAAACTCCAGCCGGTTGGCGGTTTTTAATTAGGTAAAGCAATCTCGCAGGGAGGTGCGCACGCACCAGCTGACGCCAGTAAGTGAATATGTGTGTTCGGCGATTAGACCTCGAAGTCTTTCGGGGAACGTTCCTTGTGAGATCGATAGAAATGGAAAGGGAAGACTAATATGAAAACCAAAAGCTTAGGTTTGACCAGCGGCCTCGCAGGGAAAAAGGGGAGCGAGCCGCCGGTCTCATTTTATTCTTAGCTGGCCGTAAAAATAAAACGAGACTTTGAATCGGGTGCGGTGTCTAATTATGCAGACAGAAACCCCGATCGATTATGAATAATTCTAAACTTCTATTTTTCTTCGTTTGCCTTGTTGCAATGATGCTGACTACGCCAGTTCTCACAGCTGCACCGCGCGGTGGCGGCGGTGGCGGCAATCATTTTTCCCCGATGGGTGCGCGCCCCGGAATGGGCGGCCGTCCCGGAATGGGCCCGTGGAGCGGCCAGCGGTGGAGCGGCGGCAATTGGCGTGGCGGTAACTGGAATCGTGGAAACTGGGGCGGCAATTGGCGCCATCATCACGGCAATAATGTGATCTTCATCGGTGACTTCGGCTTTCCGTGGGGTTGGGGCTGGGGCTGGGGCTATCCGTACGGATATGGTTATGGCTATCCGTATGGCTACGGTTATGGTGATCCCTACGGCTATGGTTATGGTTACGGAGGCAACCAATACGGTGACTATGGCTACGGCAAGGGATATCAGGGCCAGGGCTACGGATCCGGTGACTACGGCCGCTACGGCGATAGCAGCCACTCCAGAGTGGCCGAGCTACAGCGCCGACTCGCCCGTGCCGGTTATTACCGCGGATCCATTGACGGCGTTCTCGGACCGCAGACGCGTCGAGCAATTCGCGCCTACGAGCGCAACCACGGAGATGTTGGCTGATCCGGTCTTGCCCAGTGGATGGGTGAGAACCGCGGCAGTTCCATAGTTTTTCGGTTAATTGACCGGCGGAATTCGCAGGGCGCAATGGGCGAATCCGCCGGTCTTCTATTTTTGTAGCTGCTACGGTTCGTTGTTCGCGCAAGGTCCGAAAAAGTACTGGTGCCGCCGGGTCCTGCACACCTGATGCTTGCCTTGAGCAAAACTACGCACGGCGCAGCCCAAGTCCTTTTATTGGTCGCGAAACGCGGTATATGTCTGTGCTAATTCTGCGCCCGTAGCTCAGCCGGATAGAGCAACGGATTTCTAATCCGTGGGTCGGGTGTTCGAGTCACCCCGGGCGCGCTTTACACGTGATCAGTGATTAGTGAACTGTGATCAGTCGCCCGGTGCGATTCAGATCACGGATCACGGTTCACTGATCACCTTGCCGCGTAGCGCTGCTCGTGATCGAGCAGCCATTTCTTGCGCCACAATCCGCCACCGTAACCACATAACGTGCCATCGGCGCGGATAACGCGGTGACACGGGATGATAATGCAAATCATGTTTGTGCCATTCGCGCGGCCTACGGCGCGACGCGCGTTTTCATCTCCCAAACGTTTCGCCATCCACGAATAGGAACGCGTCTGGCCGACTGAAATCGACTGCAAGATCTTCCAAGCGCGCAATTGAAACGGCGACCCGACGGGCGCGAGCGGAATATCGAACTCCAGACTCTTGCCGGAAAGATAATCAGCCAGCTGTTGGCGCGCTGCAGTAAGATAACGATGCTCACCCGGCACTACATTTGTTCGCAATCGCTTACGCAAAATCGACAATTCGCGTTCGGTCGCGCGACGGTCGATAAACTCCAGTAAGCGCAAACCTTCATCGTCAGCAACGGCAATCATTGCGCCCAACGGAGTGTCGATTCGCTCGGCAAACAGGGGACCACGCGTTCTGGCCGCCGTCGGCGGTTCGCCGAAAATCTTCGTGAACGCTTCGCGAAAACCGCTTTCCGATTCAAACCCGCTACCGTTCCGCGCTTCGTCTACACGACCGCCTTTGCGCACTTCGCTTAACGCGAGGCCCATCCGACGCGCACGATGATACGCCTGAAAGGTCATGCCATAATGGCGCTTGAATTGCCGCCGCGCTGTGGAGGGATCGATCGCCATCGCGGCCAATTCCTTGTCTGTCACCCGTCCGCCCGGCGCACGCTCGACTTCAGTGCGCAGACGCTCGAGCAGTTTCGGAGGAGGTGTACTTGGCTCCATCGGATGACAGCGCAAACACGGACGATAACCACCTTCCAACGCTTCGCTCGCCGTCGCGAAAAAATTCACGTTCTCCCGCGCCGGCTTTTTTGCCGTGCACGTCGGCCGGCAAAAAATTCCGGTCGTGCGAACCCCAACAAAAAATATGCCTTCGAAGCTGGAATCGCGATTCACGAGCGCACGATACATCGTCTCCGGCGGCGGAAGAAGATCGAGTGTTTTCATATGCACAGATTAAGTGTCCGCGTGCATTAACGCATCGACAAAATTCGGGCAGCGAATTCGATAGCCGCTTTCCTGTGGAAAGCGCGACGCTGGCGACTTTAACATTTCTGTGCCTCATCGCCCACAGGGCGACGGCTACAATTACCACCTGTGATATGCAGGATGACCTTCCTTCACCGCGACAAAGATTCCGCGACAAATGGCGCAGACTTTTCCGCCAGCGCTCAATGTCCCCTCGACGGTCGCGCGATCATCCGTCAGATCTACAATTCTGGCAGAAAGAAACACCGAATCGTTCGTCGGAGTTGGCCGCAGCAATTTGATTGAATATTCCGCAGTGACCGTGCACGGCGGGCGGTCCTCATTTGCACGTTTCATCAGATGATAAGCCGCGGTCCAGTTGCAGTGGCAATCGAGCAATGTCCCGATGACGCCGCCATTCAAAACTCCATCGAACGCTTCGTATTTCTTCTCCGGTTTCCATTCGGCGACGACTTCGCCGTTCTTCGGGAAACTTCGAATGTGCAACCCGTCCGGGTTCGCCGGGCCGCAACCCCAGCAGACGTTGTTCGGAGCGTATTTTTCCTGAAGCGATTTCATTTTGTAGGGCGTTTCTGTGAAACACCAGGGCCACACGATTCGGCGTCTGACACAGACGCCCTACAGTTACTTGCGGCCCTATCTATCCTGGATACGGACGCAACCGAGGCCCGGTGTAAAGTGAGCGCGGCCGGATTAGGCGGTTGTGATCGTGTTGCTCAGTCACGTGCGCGCACCAGCCGGCCACGCGCGACGCAGCAAAGAGCGGCGTGTTCAGCTCTGGCGGGAACCCGAGCATCCAAAACACCGGCGCCGCATAAAGGTCCACATTGGCACAGAGATGTTTCTCGCGATCCATCACTTCTTCGAGCTTTTCACAAATCGGCACCCAATTTTCCTTGCCCGTGCGCTTGCCGAGCTCGCGCGCGATTTCTCGCATCACCGGCACGCGCGAATCCCCCTTTTTGTAAACGCGATGGCCGAAACCCATGATCTTTTCCCTGGTTTCCAGTTTCTTCATCAACCAGGATTCGGCGCGACCTGGTGTCCCGATTTCCTCAAGCATCTTCATCGATTCCTCATTGGCGCCGCCGTGCAACGGACCTTTGAGCGTTGCGACTGCGGAGGTAACTGCGGCGTAGATTCCCGCCAGCGTTGAAGCCGTTACGCGCGCGGCAAAAGTGGAGGCGTTGAATTCGTGGTCCGCGTACAAGTTGAAAATCGTATCCAGCATTCGGATTTGCCAATCCTGCGGAACATTGCCGTCCAATTTGTAAAAGAAATTGCCTGCCTGAGTAAGGTCGGGCCTTTCCGGCAACGGCTGTTCGTCGTGCGAAATGCGCCAGCCGTCAGTGATTAAGGTGGAAACGCGTGCGATCAACCGAATCGATTTGCGAATGTTGGCGTCGTGCGAGTGGTCACTCAAGTCTTTGTCGAACGCGCTCAGCATCGATACACCCGTGCGCAGCATATCCATCGGATGAGTCGCGCTCGGCAGCAGCCGCAGCATTTCCGTCACTTGCCCCGGCAGTGCGCGTTGCGCGGCAATTTGTTGAGTAAACTCGGCCAACTGTTTCCCGTTGGGCAACTCGCCATTCAGGAGCAGGTACGCGACCTCCTCAAAACTCGCTTTCTCCGCCATTTCATGAATGTCGTAGCCCCGATACATCAGGCCGGCGTTAGGATCGACCCAGCAGATCGCCGTCTCTCCAGCGATGACGCCCGCCAGCCCAGGGCTGTATTCTGGTTTCGCTTCAGTAGCCATGTGTTCGTTTCTTTACTCGTGAATCGCAAACGTTCAAACGCTTACGCGTGCGTTGAAGCGAGAAAGGCCCCCGTTGGTCGGGCGCGTCACTCCGTGCGCGCCGCCACGTGAATTGCAAACAAAACGGCAGTGCAGATGACTGCCCGCCCTACCCACCTTCAGCGTTTCGACCAACTCTCGGCGTTCGGATCGTAATCAAGTAAATCGTAAAGTTCCTGCCGCGTCTGCATCTTATCGAGCCAATCGGCTTGCGTGCCGGTTTTCTTTAGCGCCTCGAAAAACTTCTCACTCGTTTTCATCGAAACACGAAACGCGCTCTGCGGGAAAATCACCATCCGGTACCCGAACTCCGCGAGTTGTTGAAAGCTCAACAGCGGGCTTTTCCCAAACTCAGTCATGTTCGCCAGCAACGGAAGATCAATTTCCTTCGCAAAATCGCGAAACTCCTCGGCGCTTCGCAATGCCTCTGGAAAAATTGCGTCGGCACCAGCGGCAAGATATTCCCCCGCCCGCTCGACCGCGCTATCGAAACCCGCCACCGCGCACGCATCCGTCCGCGCGATGATCATGAAATCCGGATCACGCCGCGCCGCTACCGCCGCTTTGATTTTGCCAACCATCTCCTCAAGATCGACAAGCGATTTCCCCGCAACGTGTCCGCAGCGCTTGGGAAATTCCTGGTCTTCAATGTGGCAGCCTGCCAGGCCGGCGTTCTCTAATTCCTGAATCGTCCGCGCGACGTTTTCTGCGCCGCCAAATCCGGTATCGGCATCGACAATCGCAGGAATCTTGACCGCCCTGGCGATGTAGCCGGCCAACTGCGCCACTTCCGTTAAGGTCAGCAGCCCGATGTCCGGCACGCCAGCTGTCGCGTTCGCCATTCCAGCGCCGCTTATGTAAACCGCGTCGAACCCAGCGCGCTCCACCTGCCGCGCCATTGCCGCGTTCGGCACACCGGGCAGCATTACGGCGCCTTTAGCAATCAATTCACGCAATCGAGCCGCTTTGCTGTTCGTTGTCATGTCGAGCGAAGTCGAGACATCTCTTGCTATTTCTTCGGCATTTCGGTCGCTCGCATCAGCTCATCCACGCTTTTGGCTTCATCGAGCTTCCGCACAATGTCGATAATCTTCTGCGCTCGCTCGCCGCCGAGCATCGGTTTCACTAACGCGTTAAACTTTTCTTCCACCTGAGAATCCTTCAGCGGATTCTTCGCGTGCCCCATCGGATAATCGACTCGCCTGGTCAATCGCCTGCCATCGGCAAGATCAACGTGCACGATGTTCGCGACCGCATTGGGATACAACGCGCTCAGCTCCGCGTTGCGTTTCACCTTCACATTTTCCAAAAACTTCCAGACCGCGGGATCTTTGAAACGCTGCGGCTCGAACTGTCTACCGGTCACTTTGCCATCGATCAATGCAATGGCCGTGATGTATGGCAAACTATGATCGGCTGTCTCGCGCGTTTTCGGTTTCCATTTCTCTGGCTCGCTCCCGATGATGTCCACCGATGCATCGTGGCTCTCTATCGTCACCGCGCGCACCATCGCCGGGTCGCCGATTTCCTCTCGCAACAAAAGCGCCGCTTCAATCGCGCTCTGGCTATGATATTCGGCTGGCCAGAATTTGATGCTCGTGTGCAAAATCATTGACGCCGGTCCGTCGCCGGCTTTTTCAAAGGGCACCGCGAATTTCTCGGCGACATTTCCTAACGAAACGCCGAGCTGCTTTTCGAATCCCATTTGGCCCTCGAAAATCGGACCCGGACCAGTCATGCCAGCTCGGGCAAGCAGCGCCGAAAAAACTCCGTGCCGCGCTGCGTTCGCAAAGGCCACGCCTTTCCAATGTGATAGCTCGCCCACGCGCGCCTGCCGCATCGCTGCGCCTGCAACGCCAGCGATGTTCACAGCGTGGCGCGTGTTTTTCGGATCGAGCTTCATCAACTTCGCAGACGCGAGTGCCGTAGAGAACGCGCCGTAGGTCACGTGGTCCCAGCCGCGCGCGCGAATGCTGGCCGCATCGCAAAAGCGACATTGCACCTCATAGGCGAGCGCGATCGCCGTGATCAGCTCTCGCCCACTTCCACCAACACTCTCGGCCACCGCCAGCGCAGCTGAAATATTATCACTTGGATGCGCCGGCTCCTTCGACAGGTAAGTATCGTTATAATCGAAATAGCGGATGCAACAGCCGTTCGCGAACGTCGTCCAGTCCGGCGGCGCCTTGTGATTCGTGCCAATGATTGTTGAGCCTTGTTTGGCCGAAAAATCAGAAGCCACTCTTCGCGCGATTGCGCACGGCTCTTCTTTCCACGCTCCCAGCGCGCAACCAAGTGAGTCGAGCACGCGCCGTTCCACTTCGTGCACGACGTCTTTGGAAAGATCCTCAAATCGCAGTGCACACGCGTAATCAGCGAGTTGATGAGCAAGGGTTTTCTTCATGAAGGCTGAAATTTCAATCTGCCGATGAATCTTCGGTCAGCAAGCTCTTGTAGGGCAGGCGCTCCGCCTGCTCGCTTTCGGCAACCGATACGGTTGCCCTACAATCCAGAATCGCGCACAATCTCTGCGTGAGCGAATTTCAATTTGGCGGCGATTCGTCCATGTTATTCGTGTAATCGTGATTCAAATTTCCTCGACATGAGCAAAGTTTATCCTAACGCCACCGCCGCGCTTAACGGCCTGCTTCACGACAACATGACGATCGCTGCGGGCGGGTTCGGGCTGTGCGGCATTCCGGAAAATCTGATCGCGGCGTTGCGCGACAACGGCGTGAAGGGCCTGACCATTGTCGGCAACAACGCTGGCGTCGATGGTTTCGGAATGGGAGTTCTGCTCACCACACGGCAGGTGAAAAAAGTCCTGGCCTCGTACGTTGGCGAGAACAAGGAGTTCGAGCGTCAGGTGTTGTCGGGTGAACTTGAACTCGAGCTCATTCCCCAGGGCACGCTCGCGGAGCGGTTGCGTGCGGGTGGCGCGGGGATCCCGGGATTCTACACGCGCACCGGCTTCGGCACCAAACTGACTGAGGGCAAGGAAACCAAAGTTTTCGACGGCAAGGAATACGTGCTCGAACCCGGCATCACGGCCGAGCTTTCGCTCGTGAAGGCGTGGAAGGGCGACAAGTCCGGCAACCTCATTTTCCGGAAAACCTCACGGAACTTTAATCCGATGATCGCCAGCTGCGGCAAAGTCTGCGTCGCTGAGGTGGAGCAACTCGTCGAGATTGGCGAGCTTGATCCCGACCAGATCCACACGCCGGGCATTTTCGTCGACCGCATCATCCAGGGAGAAAAGTACGAAAAACGGATTGAGTTCCGCACCGTACAAGGCAGCACGACCGCAAAAAAAGAAAATCCGATCCGCGAGTTGATGGCGAAGCGCGCTGCGCAGGAGTTGCGCGACGGTTACTACGTCAATCTCGGCATCGGCATCCCGACGCTGGTGGCGAACTACATCCCCGAAGGCATGAACGTTACGTTGCAGTCCGAGAATGGCCTGCTTGGCATCGGCCCGTTCCCAACTGAGGATGAAGTGGACGCCGACTTGATCAACGCCGGCAAACAAACCATCACGACGATGCCTGGCTCGGCCTTTTTCTCCAGCGCCGACTCATTCACGATGATTCGTGGCGGCCACATCGATCTTGCTATCCTCGGCGCGTTCGAAGTGACGGACAAAGGCGACATCGCAAACTGGATGATTCCCGGCAAGATGGTCAAAGGACCAGGTGGCGCGATGGACCTGGTCGCCGGGGTGAAGCGTGTCGTTGCGGTGATGGAGCACACCTCGAAGGACGGCAGCCCAAAAATTTTGAAACAATGCACGCTGCCCATCACTGGCTTGGGAGTCGTCAACCTCATCATCACCGATCTATGCGTGTTCGAGGTGAAACAAGGCGGCGGCCTCGTTCTCATTGAATTGCATCCTGGCGTTACGGTGGACGACATCCGCGCAAAGACTGGCGCGCCGTTCGACGTCGCCCTCAAGCGCTGACTTGTTCTGCAGCAGATCGGGTAGATCGCGGACTTCCTCTTAGCGCCGCCGCTAGCACCACCTGCGGAGTGATCGACGATACGAAGAAGTTGCTGCGTCTCCTCGCGAACTCGGGCGGTATGGGCGCGCTTCACGCTGCGCACGATCAGTAGAGTATCACGATGCGTCAACAGCATGAACGATTCGCGCGCGCCAAGGTCCCTCCCTTCCCGTCGCTGCAGCCCGGAAGTGTAAATTACGATTTACGCCGTCCGCTCGCGCGGGCATAGCAGCACCAGCAGTGATGCGATTATCCAGCACGCGACCATAAAAATAAATCCGCCGCGGAATGAGCCGGTGCGCTGGCTCAGATCGCCAATGATCTTAGGACCAAAGAATCCGCCAATGCTGGCCGTGCAATTGATGAAGCCGACCGCTGCTGCAGCCGCCGAGCTGGTGAGAAATGAAGACGGGAGCGCCCAGAACGATGGCAGATATGCCACCGTTCCGAAGCCGATCAGCGTGAACACCACGATTAGCAGTGCGATCGAATGCGGAGCAAGGAACCACGCGCCCAACGCTAGCGCAGCGGTTAATTGTGGGACGGCAAAATGCCAGCGGCGCTCGCGCGTGCGATCGGAGTTCCAGCCAAGCAGCAGCATTCCGATGAGACCCGCAACAAACGGAATCGCGCCGATCCAGCCAATGCGCTGAACATCAGTCCAACCGGTGAGCCGCTGAAGCATGGTTGGCATCCAAAACCAAAAGGCGTAGCCGCCGGTATAACAGAAGAACAACCCGGCAGTGAGCATCAACACCGCCGGATGCCGAAGCGCTTGCCAAATCGTAACGTGTTCTACATGTGCTTTGGCGCGCCGCTCTTCAGCAAGACGAGCGCTTAACCAATCGCGCTCGTTAGGCTGCAACCATCGCACTTCGTTAGGCCGATCCGGCAGCACGAACAGTGTCGTGATTCCAAGTAAGATCGCGGGCACGCCTTCCAGCAGGAAGAGCCATCGCCATCCGGCAGTGTCGAGCCAATGAACACGCAGGATCATGCCAGCAAGAGGCCCGCCGAGAATGTAAGCAATGGGAATAGCCGACATAAACCGCGCCACCGCCTTGGCCCGATCCTGATAAACGAACCAGTGCGAAAGATAAACAATCACACCGGGGAAAAAGCCTGCCTCGGCTGCGCCGAGCAGGAAACGCGCGCCGTAAAGCTCTAGCGGCGTGCGGACAAAACCAGTGAGTGTTGTGAGTGCGCCCCAGATTATCAGCGTTGTCGCGAGGAGAAGTCTAGCGCTCCAGCGTTCCACCAGCAGCGCCCCGGGAATTTGCAGCGCAAAATATCCAATAAAAAAAATTCCGCTGGCCGTGCCAAACACTGAATCGCTTAAACCCAGGTCGCCTTTCATTCCAAGCGTCGCATACGCGATGTTTGTGCGATCGAGATAATTCGCGACGTAAAGCAGAAACAGAAACGGCAGAAGCCGCCACGCGATTCGACCGCGCGCACTTTCGCCGGCGTCTGCTTGCAAAGAAGCCATCGTTGCGCGCAGCATAACGCCGTTCGAAACGCTCACAATTTAGAAAACGTGTTCGCCGCCCAACTTGGCAAAGCGCTCGCTCCCAAGGAAGTTTTGTTCGTCGGCGACATTCCCAAAACGCGAAATGCCAAAGTCATGCGGCGCGTCGTTCGTGCCGCTTATCTCGGCGAAAAACTCGGCGATACGTCTGCGTTGGAAAACCCGGGCTCGCTGAAGGAAATCAAACGCGCGGCAGGGTAGCCTACCTATCCGCCGCAGCCGGGTGTCAGGATGCCTCTGTTGAAATTTTCGAGCGTTGCTGCGTCGTTCACCATCCGCCGGCCATTTTTCCAGTGAACCTGACGTTTCTCGGCACACGTGGCGAGATCAAGGCGCGCACCCGGCAGCATCGCATGTATACGTCGCTGTTGGTTTTGCATCGTGGCGCGCGTGTGATGATCGACTGCGGTCTGGATTGGCTGGGAAAATTTGAGCGCCTGCATCCCAGCGCGATCGTGCTCACTCACGCGCATCCCGATCACGCGTGGGGATTGAAGCACGGTGCGCCGTTTCCTGTGTATGCGCCGCAAAAGACGTGGCAAGAATTACAACATTATCCTATCGAAGATCGCCACGTGATCGAAGAGCGTACGCTGACCAATATCTGCGGCGTCATATTTGAAGCGTTCCCGGTCGAACATTCCATTTTGTCGCCGACAGTCGGATACCGTGTAAGCGCAGGGCGTGCGCGCATTTTCTACGCGCTGGACCTCATCTTCATCCACGAACGCAGTGCAGCATTGAAAGGCGTCCAAATCTTTATCGGCGATGGCGCCACTCTCACACGCTCGTTCATTCGGAGACGCGGAAAAGCACTCATTGGTCACTCGCCCGTTCGAACCCAACTGACGTGGTGTCAGAAATAGGGCGTCCCGCGCGCCATCATCACGCATTGTGGCTCGGAAATTGTCAATGGAGACGAGCGTAAAATTTCCGCCACTCTCCGCGCCATCGGTGCTGAGCGCGGCCTCGAAGTGCGCATCGCGTACGATGGAATGAAAGTGAAGCTGTGATGCTGCACACGGCCGACGTACATTTTGTTCATGTCCTTGCGCCTTTTTCTGTGCGGCGATGTGATGACCGGGCGCGGCATCGATCAGGCGCTCCCGCATCATGTGAACCCGGTTTTGTACGAACCGTATCTGCGCGATGCGCGCGAGTATATCGATCTTGCCGAGAAGGCTCACGGCCCGATACCGCGGCCACTTAGCTTCGATTACATCTGGGGAGATGCGCTGTCAGAACTCACTCAAGCGGATGCCGATTTTCGGATCGTAAACCTTGAGACCGCCATCACATCGGTTGAAACGCCATGGCCCGACAAAGGAATTCATTACCGCATGCATCCGCAGAATGTTGGCTGCCTCTCTGCTGGATGTATCAGCGCATGCGCTTTGGCGAACAATCACGTGCTGGACTGGGGCTACGACGGATTGTCCGAAACCCTGCAAGCTCTGGACGCCGCAGGCATCGCGCACTCGGGCGCGGGTAACGATGCGGAGGAAGCAATGCGGCCCGCAGTACTCGACGCAGCTGCAAAGGGTCGCGTGCTCTTATTTTCATTTGGATCGACAACCAGCGGGATCCCGAACGAGTGGAAAGCCACGGACATTTCTCCGGGAATAAATCTGTTGCATGATCTTTCGGAAGCGACTGCAGCGCGAGTGTGCGACCAAATGCGGGCGCATCGGAAGCCGGGCGATTTAATCATCGCGTCGATCCACTGGGGCGGGAATTGGGGTTACCAAATCCCACGTGAGCAAATTAGGTTCGCCCATCGCTTGATTGAGGAAGGCGTCGCGATTGTGCATGAGCATTCCTCGCATCATGTGAAGGCCATCGAGGTGTTCCAAGGCCGGATCATTCTTTACGGCTGCGGCGATTTCATCACCGACTACGAAGGAATCAGCGGCTACGAGATGTTCCGCGGCGATCTCGCGCTGATGTATTTCGTCGAACTCGACTCACGGAGCGGCGAGTTGATCACTGCGGGTTTGGTTCCGATGCAAATGCGGCGGTTCAGACTCGAACGCGCATCACCCGCCGATGCCAAATGGCTCTGCAATCTTCTGAAGGAACCCGGCCAGCCCTTCGCGACTCAGGCGCCCCTCGGCAGTAACAACAGCATGACTCTTGAGAGGCAATAAGAATGGTAAAAATGCCGAGGGCAATAGGTATTGGCAAGACCGCCGGGGGAACTCGCGAGTTTGCGCTCGCGAGTTCCCGTCTTAACAGCTTCCGTTAGCGCTGCACCGGCGGACGACGCGTCGGCTGCGGCCTTGGCGTGGGCGTATGTCTGGGTGTGACTGTCGGCGTCGGCGACGGAGGCGGCGTCACAGTTGCCGTTGCCGTTGGCGTTGACGTTGCCGTCGCTGTCGCTGTTGGTGTTACCGTAGGCGTGAACGTAGCCGTAGCTGTTGGCGTTGGCGTGTGAGTAGCCGTTGGCGTTGGCGTTGGCGTGTGAGTAGCCGTAGGCGTTGCTGTCGGCGTGAATGTAGCCGTTGGGCTCGCTGTCGCTGTTGGCGTTGGCGTGCCGCATGGAACGCCGGGAACGAACACCGCTTGCGACAGGTAGTGGCCATCGGAAGAAGGCGCCAACGTGGTGTAGCTGTTTGCTACTGGATCGTAGCGCAGCAAGTCTGCATGAACGGCGGAGCCGTCGTAGCCCCCACCGATATAGACAAAGGTGCCATCGCTGACCGCAAACGGGCCGCGGGAGGCGAAAGGCAGCGGGGCCTTTATCGCCCAGCTGGCAGTCAACTGTTCGTTGTCATTGATCGGAATACCCGGACTCTGGTCGCCGCCGGGGGCGACGATGCTGGTGTTATCAATCGCTCCTCCGTAGAACCATAGCCGGTTCACGTTCATGTTCGGCCCACTGCTCCAACTGTTGGCAACCGGGTCGTAAATTTGCGTGATGGTCAACGTGGTTGGGAACCCGCCTCCAAACAGGTAGAGTTTACCTTGATATACCGCGCTGCCAGGCGCTGTTACTGCCGTGGGCACGACCGGCCCGGTGCTCCAAGTGTTGGTCCCGATATCGTAGATGTACAGCGTGTTCAGTTCGGTCGAGCCATTGTTACCAGCGGCAATATATAGCTTTCCGTTGATGATCCCGAACCCAGGCAAATACAGCGCTTGCGGCAGGGGCGCGAGTGTGGACCAACTGTTAGTGGCGATGTCGTATGCGCGGACCGTGTTTGTCGCTCCCGACCCGTTGAAGCCACCTGCCACGTAAATCTTCCCATTTGCATACGCGGTCGCATGGTCGGATAACCCGTTCGCCTCGGGTATCGGCGCGCCCGTAGTCCAGGTGTTCGTGGCGATGTCGTAGATCCGGGTCGTCGTAGTTTGGATACCCAGGCCAAAGCCGGCGATGTTATAGATCTTGCCCCCGCTTGGTACGCAGGTAGGCGTCGCACTCGGTGTTCCCGTCGGCGTCGCCGTAGCCGTGGCTGTGGCCGCAACAGTCGGAGTTGGCGTCGGTGTACGTGTCGCTGTAGGCGTAGCCGAAGGTGACGCCGTTGCTGTAGGAGTCGGCGTCGGCGTCCCGCACGGCGTTGGGATGATACTCATCTCCACCGTGTTCGTGTCGGCGCTGCCGGTGAATCCGCCTACTACCAGGAGGCGATTGCCAATGGCTGCGCCGCCGGTAAAGGAATGCGCCACATTCGTATTGGGCCCGGTGCTCCAAGTGTTACTGCCAGTATCATAGATGTAGGTGCTGGTGTAAGACACAGCCGGCGCCCTCATCGAAGCTAAGATGCGAGCTTGCCTCGAGGCCGAGGCGCCAACGTCCGGGTTGCCTCCTCCAACCAAATACTCGTTCGTGCCAACACCAGCGGAGGCAGGCCTGTAGATCGGAACAGGCACCGGCGCCATCGCCGCCCAGGTATTGGCCACGATGTCGTAGCGGTAATGATCCGTCGATGCAGCGCCGCCGTTCCAGTGGCCAGCCAGGTAAACGAACTGGCCGATGATGCTGTAGCCGGCGCCACCCATCGGAACAGGAATGGGCGCTCGCGAAGTGTTCCAGGTATTGGCAACCGGGTCATACTCCCAAGTCTGAGTGTCCTCAGCGAAGCTGGTGTTAAAACCACCGATAACGTAAATTTTGCCGTTGCCCGCATAGTAGGCCGCAGCCGGGAAATACCGGCCACCCGGCATGGTAGCGCCCGCGCTCCAGGTGTTCGACGCGATGTCATAGATTTGGGTGGTGTTGAGAACGTTGGAGCTGGCATCTAGGCCGCCGAAGACGTAAACCTTGTTGGTGTTGGCCGCGTAAGCCACCCCAGCGTCGTATTCGGCAGTTGGCATGCTCGCCAACGTGGTCCAAGAGTTCGCAACTGGATCATATCGGTAAAGAACATTGCTTGCGACGCCGGCAACACGGCCGCCTGCCGAATAAGCGAATGTGCCATTGCTGGCCACCCCAGGCGACTCGACGTTGCTGGCTGGGTAAGGGGCAACGATGGTCCACGGCCCGGGTGTACCTGCGGGTGGGCACGTAGGCGTCGCACTCGGTGTTCCCGTCGGCGTTGCGGTTGTTGTGGCTGTTGGTGTTGGCGTCGGCGTGCGTGTAGCTGTCGGTGTCGCTGTCGGCGAGGCAGTTACTGTGGGGGTTGGAGTTGGGGTGGCACAGGGGATAAGGGTAACGACATTGATCTCCGTCGAAGTGGTGGTGGTAGAGCCAGTGTATCCACCCACCGCTACCGCTGTGCTACCCACATGCGTACCCGCAGGGAATGAGCGCTGCTGGTTCAGAGTCGGCCCGCTGCTCCAACTGTCGGTAGCCGGGTTGTAAATCTGCAGCATATTGGTGGTGTCCGGCCTGAGCAACCGGTTCACCCATGCGCGAAATCCATTCGTGCCTGAAGTAGGCGCGGCCGCCGAGCCGGCGAATGGATTGCCACCGCCGAATATCCACACCTTGCCACTAATCACGGCCGAGCCTGGCACATTGATGGCAGTAGTCACATTCGCTCGCGCCGTCCAGGTGTCGGTCGCAATATTGTAGTCCCACGTCGACGAGATCACGGTGTTGTTGGCATCGCGTCCGCCCACCACATACAGGTGACCGTTGACCACGCCCGAGCCCGCACCGCCGAACCCTGTCGCCGCAGGTATGGGGGTCTTCGTCACGAAGCTGTTAGCCACCGGGTCGTACTCCCAGGTCTGGAGGAACGCCGGGGTGATGTTTCCAGTGGAATATCCACCCACCAGATAGATCTTGCCGTTAAAGTAGCCCGAGGCCATGAACGCTCGCACATCAGGCATGTTCGCACCTGTAGACCAGGTGTTGCTCGCAATGTCGTAGATGCGCGTGGTATTAACCACTGTCCCCGTGGTCGGATTATCACCGCCGAACACGAAGAGCTTGTTCACGTTGGGCGCATACACGGCTGAGGCCTCGGCGTTGTTCAAGTCCGGCACAACGGCGAGAGGCGTCCAGGTGTTGGCGACGGGGTCGAAACGCCCGAACTGGTTGATAGTGCCGCCCGCGGAGAAGGAGTAGCCGCCTCCCTCATACGCAAAGGTGCCATTGCTGTCCATGAACCCGCCGTAATGATCTATCGCTACCGGCGCAGCTTGCGTCCACACCCCGGGCGTGCCTCCAGGTATGCACGTGGGCGTCGGCGACGGCGTCCCTGCTGTCGGCGTCGCTGTAGGCGTTGGCGTGCGTGTCGCCGTTGGCGTTGGTGTTGGCGTTCCGCATGAGATGAAGTACCTGCCGGCGTTGGCGATCACCCGCGCAAACTGCCCGCTGTAGTTGGTTGGGAAGTCGCCCACATAGGCGCTGATGCCCACAGTCCGTCCCTTGTACGCCATGAGTATCGAGCCATCGTTCCAGGTCGCCGCTTGCGTCGCCCCACTGGTCAGCGTCGGTATCTGTCGGTAAAAGGCGTTGAGCGTAGTCACGCCGTTGCACAGCGGGGAGAACGTGCAAGTCCCAAGCGTGCCGTTGCTAAAGTTTATCGGGGCGGGGTTGTTGAAGGGGGAGTCATTGGTAAGCCAGTTGCCTTGTATGGACTGCCCGTCTCCATACCAGTCGAAGGTGAAGGCCACCACGACCCCACCACCCGATATGTATGTATCCAGGTTGTTACCCAGCGTCACCGCGTCAGAGTAGCCCGTGTTGCTGAACGGAACGACAATCTGGTATGGCTGCAATTGCGCCACCGTGGGAGTGCCACTGCCGCCATTGAAGAGGTCGACGGCGGCGATGCCAGGCTCGGCCAGCAGCGCTGCGGGCAGGGTCGTGGGCGCGCCGCTATCCGCATAGACGATCAACACGTGGAATCCTCCCGGTGTGCAAGTCGGGGTTGGGGTAGGTGTTCCCGCTGTCGGCGTTGCCGTAGCTGTTGCTGTAGCTGCGACTGTTGGCGTTGCAGTCGGAGTGTGAGTGGCCGTAGGCGTGGCAGTTGCTGTTGCCGTCGCCGTCGGTGTCGCGGTCGCCGTTGCTGTAGGAGTAGGAGTTGGCGTCGCGCAAACGCTGGCAAAGATTTCCATCAAATTTGTCGGCGTGCTAGGGGCGTAGCCTCCTACCAGCCAGATGCGACCGGTGCCATCCGTAGCGGTTGGGAAGTTGCGCCGAGCAGTCATGAACGCCGGAACAGGCGCACCAGTTGTCCATGTGCCGGTACCCGGGTTGTAGATGTCCACCTCGTTGGACGGGTTGGGAGCGGTTCTGCCCCCACCCATGACCAACATCAAGCCGTTGAAGGTCAGCGCCCGTGTCTCGCCTGTGGCCCTCGGTATGCTGGTAATGGTGGCGATACTATCCGCCACCGGGTTATACACAAAAGAGTCCGCAGCGTCGGTGATTGCGCCGCCCGAGATAGCGGCGCCCCCGCCCGTGTAGATGAGGCTGCCGATGGTCGTGGTCGGTATATAGCCGCGCGGAACTGGCAGAACAGCGGCTTTCTGCACCCAGACGTTTGTCGTGGGAGTGAACTCCCAGATCGCACTTGTCGCGACTCCTCCGGGAATGTTGAATCCACCCAGAATGTAGAGCTTGTTGTTGAAGACACTGAAGCCGCCCGGTACAATGTTCGTCGCGCCATCCGGCCAGGGAGCAGCAACGGCACTGAGTGTGTCGGTGACAGGGTTGTAACGGAAGACGCGACCTGTAGCCGCGGCCGCACCGGCTGCCGAGCCGCCTACGCAGTAGATGTAGGGCGTCCCCGCATCGGTGAGCACGCCGCAAGCCATGTTGTTCACCTGGTTGTCCGGGTAGATGGCTGCCTTGGTGGTCCAGCTGTTAGTCCCCGGGGTGTATTCAAATGGATTGATGAAATCGCTGCCTGCTGTGTCGGCGGAGCGTCCACCCATCGCGTAGAACTTGTCATTAGCCGGGAAATAAACGCCAACCAGGCGCACCCCGACACTGGGCAGGTTTGGACCAGCAGACCAGATCGGTGGGCAGGTGGGCGTGGGCGTAGGTGTCGGCGATGGGCATGGCACCAGCGTGTAGCTTTGCCCGCCAGTGGCCGCACCGCCCGAGCCGTTGCAGAAGTACTGGGTAAAGTCGGTAACCTTCTGCACGCCGGCCGTAGCCGATGTGTTGCCATTGGTCAGCGTGCCGTAGATGATGTCGAAGCGTGTCTGCCCCTCATACAACCTCAATTCGAAGTTGGCAGTGCCGCTCCCTGGGAAGTATTGGCTGCGGTGCTCGATGTTAAAGATGCGGTTGGGAGCAGTACCGCTAATGGAGGTGAATATCCCAAAGCCGCTGTTTACGTTGTACAGGTCGTCCCAGTACGGGAAAATGGTGTAGCTGAAGCTTGCGTTAGGCAGGCAGGTGTTGCTGAAGATCGAGATATTGCTGACGAACTGGTCAGCACCGTTGGAGTCCACATTTATTGCGGTAAACGTCTGGTCATACAGCGTGTAAGGGAAGGGCAGTGCCACTGTGGTGGTGCAATCGTCGCAATGGTTGCCTGTGTCCACGGTGCCTGGCACAATACTGCCGCCTATCTGCGCTATCGCATATTGGCCGCACGTCGCTGTCGGCGTCGGAGTCGGTGTGGCCGTAGGCGTCGCTGTAGCCGTGGCCGTAGCCGTAGCCGTAGGACTAGCTGCGACTGTCGGCGTCGGTGTCGGGGTGTGAGTAGCTGTCGGTGTCGCCGTAGCTGTGGCTGTTGCAGTTGGCGTAGCTGTCGGTGTCGGCGTCGGTGTTGGCGACCCGCACGGCAGGAGATACCCGCCGGCGTTCATGACGACCTGTGCAAACTGCCCACTCCACGTATCAGCAAAATCGCCCACATAGGCGTTCACTGCCACCGCTCTACCCTTGTAGGCCATGAGTATCGACCCGTCGTTCCAGGTCGCCGCTTGCGTCGCCCCAGTGGCCAGCGTCACGATCTCGCGATAGAAGGCGTTGAGAGTAGTCACGCCGTTGCACAGCGGCGAGAATGTGCAAGTCCCAAGCGTGCCGTTACTGAAGTTGCTTGTTCCCGGATTGTTGAAGGGACTGTCACCGTTGCTCAGCCAGGCACCTTGTATCGATTGCGCCCCGCCAAACCAGTCGAAGTTGAAAGCCACTACCACGCCGCCACTTGCAAGGTAGGCGTCCAGGTTGTTGCCCAGTGTCACCGGATCAGCGTAGCCAAAGTTGCTGAATGGCACCACGATCTGGTATTGCTGCAATTGCCCCAAGGTAGGTGTGCCGGTGCCGGCTTCGAAGAAGTCAACCACACTTGCCCCATCGGCTAACAAGCCGTTGCGCAGCATGTTGGCTTGCGTGCCGCCATCGGCTTCGACAATCAGCACGCGGAATCCTCCTGGTGTGCAGGTCGGCGATGCTGTAGGCGTCGCAGTAGCAGGAACTGTGGGTGTTGGTGTTGGAGTTGCGCAGGGCACCAACGTGTAGGTCACTTGCAAACCATTGGCCAGCGTGGGCTGGAGGCATGAGAAGGTCGTGGCCGGACCTGTGGCGCTGCCCTGCACGCCGCTTTCTTCGCCGCTCCCCGCCCCTGAATACATCGAATTATAGGTGATGCTAAAGGAGCTTGAGACGCCCTCCGTGAAGCGGATTTCACCGTCGAGGGTTTGCGCATTGTTGGCAAATTTCACCGCATGCCACTCGATGTGATACTGCCGATTAGGCGCTGTGCCCGTGACTGACGTGAAGATGCCGCAGCCGTTGGCCCAGGTGGAGCAACCGCTCAAACCGACGTCCGTGCGCAGGTCGTCCTGAAACGGTTCGATAACCGCTCCCAAGGACGGGTCCGGCAAGGGGCAATGTGTGCCCAGATAACTCGTATTGCCTGTAAGCTGTAAGTTGCCATTGGAGCTGACGACCCCGCTCGTATAGCTCACCCCGTAAACGCTGACCGGGAATGGGAAGCTAACAGCGGTGGTGCAATCATCGCAATGGTTGCCCGTGTCGGTTGTGCCAGGAATGATGCTCGCTTCGGTGCTGCTGGTGACATAGTTAGCGCATGTCGGGGTAGGCGTAGGTGTAGGGGTAGACGTGGAGGTCGCTGTTGCCGTTGCCGTTGCCGTTGCCGTCGCGGTTGCTGTAGGTGTCGGCGTAGGCGTTCCGCACGGCACCAATAGCTGCACATCGTCCACGTACATGCCGGTGAGGTCGCCGGCGCCATCCTGGTGCACCAGGAACTTGATGCGCACTGTCGTCCCAGCATACGCCGCCATGTTCACCGTTTGGTTCACCCAAGCTTGGTTGTTCGAACACTGATGGAAGATCGTTGTCAGGATGTTACCGGAGGTATCGGTGATGTAGGCATCCTGCCAGTCGAACGCGATGCTGTCGACGGTGCAGGTCCAGTACCAGAAGCTTAACGTGCCGCCACCAGCAGGGACGACGAACTGCTGATAGAATGAGCTGTCTCCGGTAGCCTCGCTCGAAAAGCCGCAAAAGGTCCCTGGCGGATTGCCGCCCGCGAATGCGGAAAAATTCCCGCTGTGCACCTGGGTGTTGGTGACCAGCGGAGAGGGGTTGGTAGCGTCAATGACCCACGGTGGAAAGCTGCCGGTCTCGAATCCGCCGTTTACGATTAGCCCACTATCACATGGGGTAGGCGTAGGGGTTGGTGTAGGCGTAGGCGTGCCCAATCCGCACGGCATCACTGAGGCGGTCAGTTGCTGGCCGGAGCTGACCGGGGGGGCCTGCCCACCTGTAGGATCGCACCCGTACTGCGTGAAGGTGACGTTATCCAGCTTCACGCCCACCACCAACGCGCTGTCGTTGCCAGACGGATCGGCTGTGACGGTGTTATAGATGTACTGGAAGGGCGGCGAACCGTTCTCATACAGGGCTATCTCATAATCCAATGGCTCGCTATTATTGAAGTCATTGGCTATGTACTCGATATAGAAGACGCGGTTGGGAGCGGTCCCTGTGGTGGTCGTGAAGATTCCACACCCAGTGCAAAAAGTGATCTGGTCGTCCCAATAAGGGGCCAGCACGTAAGTGCCCTGGCTGCTGGGCCAGCAAATGATGTCAAAGAGGTCGTACGGTGTTCCGAAAGTCAGGCTACCGTTCGACCCTGCGGCGGCGCTTACGTAGGTCTGGTCATACAGGGTGACCGGGAACGGAAGCGTAATGAGCGTGCTGCAATCGTCGCAGTGGTTGCCGATGTCGGTAACTCCCGGCACAAACGTACCCTGGCCGGAGGTGAACGTGTAAGAAGTCGGGCAAGATGCTCCGAGGAGCCGGAACATTTGGTCTGGAGCCGGTGCGTCGCCAACGCAACTGGTCCTCACAGCCCAAGTGGGACAGACGCCGAAACCGCCGCCGGGATTTTGCCACGCTGCGGGGTTGTTGGCCTGCACCGTCCGATCGGTCCAACCCCACTCGCCATTTGGACTGAAGCTCATGTGGGCCTGTACCTCGACCCAATAATGGCCCGGGCTCAGGGTGGCCGGGCTGCTCAGGGTTACTTGGAAGACGCCGGCGTTGTTGACGTAGGTCTGAGCGGTGGCGCTGTAAACCTGCATCCCGGGCAGCCCGCCGTTATCCACGTAGACGAAAACGTTGAAGTTATCCGCCGGGCCAGGTCCATTGAAATATACGCCCTGTGCGTCCACTTCGTTGATAGTCCAGGTTTGACCAGCCGGCACGAGAAAGTCGTCCGCCAGGTCGGAGCTAAACGTCGGAAAATCCGGGAACTGCTGCGACAGAGTGCTGAGCGTTCCGGGGCTGTTCAACTGATCGTAGAGGATTGCATCCGGAAATTTCGGCGCTGGCGGAACTCGGAGCTGATTGATGGCGATGGGGCCGCTAGATGCCTGGGGCAGCTGCGACCTGGGAACCTGCGCTACGCTCGCGGCCCGGCTGCGCTTCGTAGCGCTCCGCTGCGCCAGCGCGAGCGGGATCGCGCAGACGGCGAGAAGCAGAAGTAGGTAAAATGCGCTTCGAATAATTTGCGCTTTAACGGAAGAGTTTTGTTTTTTCATGTGTTTGTCCCTGGTGATTTAGCCAAATTGACGGAAGCAATCCGCTGCGTGTACAAGTGCGAGTACATCGTGGGGAGCATGCTTTTAGCAAAACGCGAAAAGGCGCGTCAACACTTTTTTTATAATTTTTTTAAGAAATCTTGCCTTGGGAGTTTATAACCGTGTGTCTGTAGGGTAGTGCCCTACTAGACATTGATTACTTCTGACTGATGACCCGCCTCCGTCCTGCGCTCGCAGGACTATGGCGCGGCAGGCGGAGGCAAGGAGCGGCGGTCTCTAGTCCGCCGTTCCCAAAGGGGCGGATTGCCGCCTTCGGTCGCCGCGGCGACCTACGGTGTGCCGAGGGAAACCGCCCCTCTCTTGATGTGCCCTATGGCCTTGGCGCAGGAGTAGGGCGGGGTCTGACCGTTGGCTCAGACCTCGGCGAGGGCGTCGGCCTGGGCGTGCCAGTAGGCGAGGGTGTAGCCGTGGGCGTGGGGGTCGCCCCGCCTGATGGAGATATGCGCACGAAATAGACGTCCTGTTCGTGTTGGCCCCGGTTGCGATCGAAGTTGAAGGTGGCTGCATACGCCACATTACCACCGATATTATCTGAAACGATAGTGATGTAGTCGCCTATCTTGTTCTGGTTCGGCCAGCCTTCGAGAGGATTAAAGGAGTTGCTTACAGCTACGTTAGGCGACCAGGTAACGCCGCCATCCGTGCTGGACGAGTAGAACAACTGCGAGTCGGTGTTATTAGCCGCGTTGCGTGTATCGTACCAGACTACGTCAATCCGTCCGTTAGGCGCTACTGAGAGCGTGCCGAACCAATGCCATTTGCTCGAGTTCACGGGATCGTCATTGATCCGTTGCGGCGCGCTGAAGCTTTGTCCGCCATTGGTGCTGCGCGCGAACATCACGTCTGTGCCGTTGCCACCGAACGGTCGCACGCTGGCTACCATGTAAATGTTGTTGTTTGTCGGCCCGCCTGAGCGATCAACCGCCAGGAACATTTGTCCACAAAGGCCATCGGGATTTACCGTGCCGCCATAAACGATGCTGCCGCCCATGTTGACTGTAGTGAGTTGGTCAAAAGTCGGCGTAACATTTGAGTCCCGCGCGTTAGTCGATCGAATGCACCAAAAGCCGCTGCCAGTATTGCCACCGCCGATGTAAAGGTAGCCGTTGGAGGCCACGTCGAGCGTTCCCCACTGGGGCGAGTTGGGAATGTGAACCGGGGTCTGCCAGCTCACGCCGCCGTCGGTGGACCGGCTGAATTCGCCGCCGTCACAACTGAACAAGCCGGTCCAAAACTGGTATTCGAAGCCGTGACCCATGCTCGTGGGCGTCCTGTCGATGGTGAACCATTCTTTGTCGCCTCCGTGGGCGCCTCTGTCGGGCGACTGCTCCGCCCATGTTTGGCCACCGTTTGTGGAGCGCCAAATATCGTCACAAAAAAAAGAGAGAGATTGGTTCGACTGGAGACTGAGATAGAACAAATTCCCGGCCTCATCGAAGTTTGTTACCGGATCGCTGCGGAAGACATTGTTTTGCAAAACGCCGGGGAAAGTCCAGTGGATGCCCCTGTCAGTGGTGTAAGCCCAGCCTGCCTGCCGAAAGTTGGATGTCCAGGTGTTAAACTGCCTCCAACCGATTGCCATGCTGGCGCGATTTCTGACGTCCAGGCAAATCGATGGTTCGTTCGCCGCGTCACCGACGATGTTGTTCCCATTGGCATCGACATTCACCTGGTAGCTGGTAAAGACGCCGTACTGGGAAATCATTCGCGGCGAACTCTCCAGCCGATAAAGGCCCGGGGACGCAGGCGGCATCTCGTACTTTTCCAGCGGCTCGCTCATGCGCCCACCAATGCGTAGCGGCGTTTGCCCCGAAGCGGTGGCGAGCGCGGCCAGCGCCCAGAGAAGGATGCATAAACTTGTAGTTAAACGTGTAGAACCCATCTCATAAATAGGGAATGAGTGCGCTAAGCCCTGGCGAGTGGCTGGCAAGGCGCGACGAAGGGGCATAGCTGAAGCGTTCTGTGACTGAGGAGCAACGCCGCCAGCCGCTTGCCAGAGCTTAGCCCGGAGGGTTGCCGATCTTTGCCGCTGCGGCTGCGTTGCTCGTCGGTCAAAGATCCATGAAGGATATTCTCCCTCCTCGCGCCTTGCCGCAGCGGCAAATCTCTGGCAACGCACTCGTCCCCTATTTATGAGATGGGTTCTAGAAGATCTCGTATCGACATGTGTCGATTGCATCGTTGCGCGAGGCGTTCAACCAGCCAGGCGATTTACGACTTTTCGAATCCCTCGCTCACGCTCCCCTTACGCCAGAACGGCAACCTTGTCGAGAGTTATCTGGCAAAGATTTGGTGACAGCCTCGGCGTACGCGGATCACTTCTCACTGATCACGATCTCAGCAGGCAGAATGCCCGCCGGCCTCACAGGTCCGCCACGGCGGATTCGTCCTGTGGCGAACACGATGCCTGTGCTACGGCCGCGGCGCGGGCGTTGGACGAGGTCTGACCGTTGGCTCAGACCTCGGTGTGGGCGTCGGCCTCGGCGTGCCAGTAGGTGTAGCTGTCGGCGAGGGTGTAGTTGTAGGAGTAGCGCTTGGCGTAATGGTAGCGGTAGCTGTCGCTGTAGGCGTCGCCGTAGCCATCGGGGTGGCAGTAGCTGTAGCCGTCGCTGTCGCTGTTGCTGTTGCTGTTGCCGTTGCCGTTGGAGTCGGTGTACGTGTCGCTGTCGGCGTGGCAGTTGGTGTCGCTGTTGCTGTCGGCGTTGCGGTAGCCGTCGGCGTCGGGGTCGCGCCGCCTGATGGAGATACGCGCACGAAATAAACGTCCTGCTCATGCTGGCCCCGGCTCGGGTTGAAGTTGAACGTGGCGGAATATGCCACATCGGCTCCGGTGTTATCCGACACGAGCGTGATGTAATCGCCGATCTTGCTCTGGTTCGGCCAGCCTTGGAGCGGGTCAAAGGAGTTGCTTACCGCTATGTTAGGCGCCCAGGTCACGCCGCCATCAGTGCTATAGGAATAGAACAACTGCGAGTCGGTGTTATTCGCAGCGTTCCGTGTGTCATACCACACAGAATCGATCCGTCCGTTGGGCGCAACTGAAAGTGTGCCGAACCAGTGCCACTTGTTTGGGTTGACAGGGTCGTCGTTAATCCGAAGCGGTGCGCTAAAGCTCTGTCCGCCGTCGGTGCTGCGAACGAACATGACGTTGGTTCCTCCGCCACTGAACGGTTCGACGCTGGACACCATGTAAATGTTGTTGTTAGTAGGGCCACCGGAGCGGTCAACCGCCAGGAACATTTGGCCGGCGAGCCCGCCCGGGTTAACCGTGCCGCCATAGACGGTGCTGCCGCCCATGTTGACTGTGGTGACCTGATCGAATGTGGGCGTGACATTTGGGTTCTGCGCGTTGGTCGAGCGGATGCACCAGAAGCTGTTTCCCTCGTCACCGCCGCCAATATAGAGGTAACCGTTGCTGGCCACATCGAGTGTTCCCCAGACAGGACCGTTGGGAATGTTAACTGGAGCCTGCCACGTGGCTCCGGCATCGGTGGAACGACTGAATTCTCCGGAGTCGCAAGCGAAGAAGCCAGTCCAAAACTGGTACTGGAAGCCGTGCCCCATGCTGGTGGGTGTTCTATCGAGCGTGAACCACTCCTTGTCGCCGCTGTGCGCGGCGCCGTCTGGTGAGCGCTCTACCCATGATTGCCCTCCGTTTGTGGATCGCCAAATATCGCCACAAAATGTGTTCACCAACAGGCTGAGATAAAAAAAGGTCCCGGTCTCATCGGAGTTCGTCACCGGGTCGCTGCGGAAGACGCCGGGTTGCAAGGTGCCGGGGAAATGCCACGTGAAGCCGGCGTCTGTGGTATAACCATAGCCTGCCTGCCTGAAGTTGGAGGTCCAGGTGTCAAATTGCCTCCAGCCAATCGCGATCTTGTTGCCGTTTGTCGGGTCAACCGAAATCGTCGGCTCGTTCGCGGCGTCGCCGACGATGTTCATCCCATTTGCATCGACGTTCACCTGATAGCTGATGAAGTAGCCGTACGGGGAGATCATTCGCGGTGAGGTCTCGAGCCGGTAAGTGCCCGGCGCCGCAGGCGGCATCCCGGGTTTTTCCAGTGGCTCGGTCATGCGACCTTCGCGTGGCAGCGTTTGTCCTGAAGCGGTGGCAAGGGCGGCCAGCAAACTCAGACAGATGAATAGACTTAGGGTTGAAACGGCAGAGGATCTCATAGCTATGGTGGGTCGGTGAATCGTTAAATAGTTTGCCGCCTTCGGTCGCCCCAGCGACTTACGGCAGGCCAAGGAAGCGTTCGCGATCCGCGATGCTCGATCTGCAATCTCGAATCGCCTCGCTGGCCCGCTTCCCGTATTCCAGAACAGCGCGGTTGTCGAGAAATATTTGCGATTATTTGGTAACAAGATTGAAACCTGGATTTTGTCGCTGTATCGGCGGGCGAATATCCCGTAAAGCCTCGAGACCTGCCGGTTCGCCACGGCTCTTTCTACAAAGGTGGATCGGCTTCTCCGAAGACGATGCCGCATCAATCGCCGAAGGCGCTAATATCAAGCGGACACATGCCAACGGGTGGAAGACAACGCGTTCCAGCATGTGCAAGGTGGGATCGGCTTCTCCTGAAGGCGATGGCTCAACCAACGCCGAAGGCGCAAGAATTCACTCGAACGCTTGCAGGCCCGCTTGTTAGACTCATGTCATGAAGATTTATCGTGGCTTCCCCGAGCGATTGCATCACGGCGCGCCACACTGGGTTGAGCCCGGAGCGCTATTTCACATCCGCATCAGGTTGGAGCGCGACAAAGAGCAAAAGGCACTAACGAATCTACCGCTTGGAGAAGCAATCTTGGATTCGGCAAAGTTTTATGAAGCGAAGATGCGATGGCATATCACGCTTTTTCTCTTGATGCCCGATCACGTCCATGCGGTGCTGTCTTTCCCGCGTAACAAATCAATGAGCGAAGTCATTCGAGACTGGAAACGCTTTCATAACCGAGTCAATCACGTCGTCTGGCAGGAAGGCTATTTCGATCATCGGCTGCGAGTTGACGAACGCGGCACTCAGTTTTCAGCAAAGCTCAATTACATTCGACAGAATCCCGTAGCTGCTGGTTTGTGCGCGAGAGCGGAAGATTGGCCCTGGGTTATTGATCCATTCGCGTGCCAGGGTGGATCCCCTTGGCCCGCCGTAGTCTCGGCGGAGGCGGCTGAAAATGATGCCAAGTGACTCGCCGAGGCGAGATATCAGGCGGCTAACGCCGCAGTGTTAGACAACGCGTTGAGGACAACGCGTTCCACCTTAATCGCTTCAGCGTATCGAAATCAGAGGGCGAGGCGGAGGAGTGGGACGAGTTCTCGGCGTCGGTTCAGATCTCGGGGTGGGTGTCGGTCGAGGCGTAGCCGTAGGAGTAGGAGTCGGCGTGGGTGTAGGAGTCGCGGTAGGCGTAACAGTTGACGTGGCGGTAGCTGTAGCTGTAGCTGTCGGCGTCGCGGTAGCCGTGGGCGTCGGGGTCGCCCCGCCTGATGGAGATACCCGCACGTAATAAACGTCTTGTTCGTGCTGGTCGGTGTTTGGGTTGAAGTTGAACGTGGCCGCGTACGCCACGTTGCCACCGGTGTTATCTGACACGATCGTAATGTAATCGCCTATCTTATTCTGTTGCGGATAGCCCTCGAACGGAGTAAACGGATTACTCACCGCGACGTTAGGCGCCCAAGTGACGCCGCCGTCGGTGCTAAAGGAATAGAATAGCTGCGAATCAGTGTTATTCGCGGCGTTTCGCGTGTCAAACCACACCGAATCGATCCGTCCGTTGGGCGCTACTGACAACGTGCCGAACCAGTGCCACTTGTTATGGTTGATCGGATCGTCGTTGATCCGGTGCGGCGCGCTAAAAGTTAGCCCCCCGTCGGTGCTGCGCGAGAACATGATGTCCGTGCCGGTGGAAAACCCGAATGGTTGGATGGTCGCCAGCATGTAAATGTTGTTGTTAGTCGGCCCGCCGGAACGGTCCACCGCCAGGAACATCTGCCCTTCAAGTCCTCCTGGATTGATCGTGTCGCCGAAATCCAGACTGCCGCCCAAGTTGACCTGGGTGACTTGGTCAAACGTTGGCGTGACGTTTGGGTTCTGCGCGTTGCTGGAGCGAATACAGTAGAACGGACTGCTGAAGCCGGCTGCGCCACCGATAAAGAGATTGCCGTTGGTGGCAACGTCGAGTGTTCCCCACACGACAGAGTTAGGGATACCGATAGGACTTTGCCAGGTGACCCCGCCGTCTGTGGACCGGTTAAATTGCCCGCCACTGCATTCGGCTGCGGTGCTCCAAGTCTGATACTGAAACCCGTGTCCCGTGCCGTTGGTCTTATCGATGGTGAACCATTCCTTGTCCCCTTCCGCTGCGTTTCCGTCTGGTTGCAGTTCCAACCAGGACTGGCCGCCGTTTGTTGACTGATAGATGTTGTCACAAAACGACGATAGCAGGCTGAGGTAAAAAAACGTCCCTGTCTCATTCGAGTTCAATACAGGGTCGCTTCGGAAAACGTTATTTTCCAGAACACCGGGGAACCTCCAAGTCGTGCCGCCATCGGTGGTATAGCCCCAGCCGCCCTGCCTAAAGTTAGAGTTAACGGTGTTAAACTGCCTCCACCCGATTGTCATCATGTTGCCGTTTGTCGGATCAACGGCAATCGAAGGCTCGTTTGCGGCGTCGCCGAGGATATTCTGACCATTTGCATCGACATTCACCTGAAAGCTGGTGAACGGTCCGTGCTCCGAGATCATTCGCGGCCCAGTCTCCAGCCGGTAAATGTACGCGGGCCGCATATCGTATTTTTCGAGCGGCTCGGTCCGGAGCGGTTTGCTCGTAGGCGTTTGCCCCGAAGCGGTAGCAAGGGAAAGCAGGCTGATAGCTGATAGCAGGTAATTGATAGTTGATCTTTTTTTCATCATGGCTGGCGGTGCTCAAAGCGTTGCCGCCTTAAGGCTCTGAATGGTTGAATCATTAAAATCGTGGCCGCTTCGCTCGCCGCAGCGAGCTACGGCGGCCCGGCAAAGCGGTCAAGCTCGCGCTTCACTTACCCAGGACGGCAGGCTTGTCGAGAATTATCTGCGATCGTTTGGTAACAAGATTGAAACCTGGATTTTTTCGGAAGCGCCATCAGCGCGCGCATGACGTTCACAAAAGTCGGCGCGCAGATCGTAGGGCTGGCAGTCCCCTGCCAGCCGATACGGCCCGTGCGGCGCGCACGGGAGTGCGCGCCCTACCTTGACGCGCCGTACCAGCAAAAGCCGGACACACCGCGGATTCCACTTAGCGCTGGGGCCGCGGCGGAGGAGTGGGACGAGCTCTCGGCGTCGGTTCAGATCTGGGCGTGGGAGTCGCTCGCGGCGTACCCGTTGGTGTAGGAGTAGGCGTTGACGTCGGGATCGGTGTGGCCGTAGGAGTTGGCGTTGCCGTAGCAGTAGCTATTGCTGTTGCTGTAGACGTGGCTGTCGCTGTTGGAGTTGGAGTCGGTGTACGTGTAGCTGTCGGTGTCGCCGTAGCAGTAGCTGTTGCTGTGGCTGTGGCTGTTGGTGTTGGCGTGCGTGTAGCTGTAGCAGTTGCTGTTGCTGTAGCTGTCGGTGTTGCTGTTGGCGTGCGTGTTGGCGTTGGAGTTGGCGTGCGTGTAGCTGTCGGTGTTGGCGTGCGTGTAGCTGTCGGTGTTGGCGTGCGTGTAGCTGTCGGTGTCGCCGTAGCAGTGGCTGTTGGGCTAGCCGTAGGCGTCGGCGTGGGGGTGGCTCCGCCCGTTGGCGATACGCGCACGTAATAAACGTCTTGTTCGTGCTGGCCGGTGTTCGGGTTGAAGTTGAACGTGGCCGAATATGCTACGTTGCCCCCGGTATTGTCCGACACGATGGTGATGTAATCGCCGATCTTGTTCTGTTGCGGCCAGCCTTGAGTGGGATCAAAGGGCTGACTGACCGCCACGTTGGGCGCCCAGGTCGCGCCGGCGTCTGTGCTATAGGAATAGAACAACTGCGAGAGGAGGTTGCCGGCGTCGTTGCGGGTGTCGTACCAGACGGCGTCCAGGCGGCCGTTAGGCGCGACGGAGAATGTGCCGAACCAGTGCCATTTGTTGGTAGTAGCATCATCATTGATGCGGACCGGCGTGCTAAAGGTCAATCCGCCGTCGGTACTACGGACGAATTTCACGTCCGCCCCATTGCTGTAGTTGGACGGGCGGACACTGGCGCACATATAAATGTTATTGTTAGTGGGGCCGCCTGAGCGATCGACCCACAGGAAAATCTGGCCCGTCAGGCCTCCTGGATTGACCGATCCACCAACCAGGCTACCCCCCAAGTTCACAGTCGTGACCTGATCAAAAGTTGGCGTGACGTTCGGGTTCTGTGCGTTACTCGAGCGGATGCACCAAAACGAGCTTCCGCCATTTCCGCCGCCAATGAAAAGGTTACCGTTGCTGGCAACATCAAGTGTTCCCCAGTGAGCAGAGTTAGGGAGGCTGAGCGGGCTCTGCCAGGTCGCTCCGCCGTCGGTGGAACGGTTGAACAACCCGCTGGTACAAGCCGCGGCTGGGCTCCAGGCCTGGTATTGAAAGCCGTGCCCCGTGCCGTTGGTCCTGTCTACGGTGAACCATTCCTTGTCCCCTCCCGCTGCGTTTCCGTCGGGTTGCAACTCGGTCCAGGACTGGCCGCCGTTTACTGAACGATAGATGTTGTCACAAAACGACGATAGCAGGCTGAGGTAAAAAAACGTCCCTGTCTCATTTGAGTACAACACCGGGTCACTGCGGAAAACATTATTTTCCAACACGCCGGGAAAGGTCCACGTCATGCCACCATCGGTGGTATAACCCCATCCGCCCTGCCGGAAATTGGACGAAACCGTGTTAAACTGTCTCCAGCCGATGACCATCTTGATAGAGTTTGTTGGGTCAACGGCAATCGACGGCTCGTTCGCGGCATCACCCAGGATGTTCTGGTGGTTTGCATCGACGTTCACCTGGTAGCTGATGAAGCTGCCGAACTGCGAGATCATGCGCGGCGAGGTCTCCAGCCGGTAAATGTACGCCGGTGGCATGTCATATTTTTCCAGCGGCTCCGTGGGAACGGACTGCCAGGCGGCAGATGGAAGCGTTTGCCCTGAAGCCGTGCCCAGTGCTGCCGGGAGGAGCAGACAAATCAATAACCTCGCAGTAGAAACTTTAGAATATCTCATATCGGTTAGCTGGGTTGCGCCTTTGAAGCGTTGAGCCGTCGAATCAAAGACGTGCGCGCTATCCTGGGCTCAGACCGGCCTGGGCGGGGGAGTGGGACGAGTTCTCGGCGTCGGCTCGGATCTGGGTGTGGGCGTTGGTCGGGGTGTGGCGGTAGGTGTAGGTGTAGGTGTTGCTGTTGCTGTCGCAGTAGCTGTTGGCGTCACAGTGGGTGTAACAGTAGGAGTTACTGTAGCTGTAGCGGTGGCTGTAGCTGTAGCCGTGGCCGTTGCTGTTGGCGTCGCGGTCGGCGAAGCTGTAGGTGTCGGCGTTGGGGTGGCCCCGCCCGTTGGCGATACGCGCACGTAATAAACGTCTTCTTCGTGTTGTCCCCTGTTCGGGTTAAAGTTAAAAGTGGCGGCATACGCCACGTTGCCGCCGGTATTGTCCGACACGATGGTGATGTAATCGCCGATCTTGTTCTGGTTGGGATAACCTTCGAAAGGATTAAACGCAGCACTCACCGCGACGTTAGGCGACCACGTGACCCCGGCATCCGTGCTATAGGAGTAGAATAACTGTGAGTCGGTGTTGTTGGCGGCGTTTCGCGTGTCATACCACACAGCATCGAGACGTCCGTTGGGCGCCACGGAGAATGTGCCGAACCAGTGCCACTTATTCGTAAGGCCATCGTCATTGATTCGCTGCGGCGCGCTGAAGGTCAATCCATCGTCGGTGCTGCGCACAAACATCACGTCGGTCGTGCTGCGTCCTGACGGCTCCACGCTTGCGAGCATGTAGATGTTATTGTTAGTCGGGCCGCCGGAGCGGTCAATCGCAAGGAACACCTGCCCACAAAGTCCTACTCCATTTATCCCGCCCTGAACGATGGTGCCACCGAGGTTAACAGCGGTACTTCGGTCAAAAGTCGGCGTCTGGCCCCCGATCTGCGCGTTGCTTGAGCGCTCGCAGTAAAACGTCGTGCCCCCGCTCCAACCACCAACAAAAAGGTTGCCGTTGGTATCCACATCGAGCGTTCCATATCTAGGCCCGTTAGGAATATTGATCGGTGACTGCCAGGTCACCCCGCCGTTAGTAGAGCGTTGGAATTCCACGCCTCCCCCGCTGCAATTAATGCCGTCATCTGACTGGTATTGGAAGCCGTGGCCCGGGCCGCCGGTCTTATCGATGGTGAACCACTCCTTGTCGCCGCCGCCCGCGCCTTGGTCGGGCGACTGCTCCGTCCAGGTCTGACCGCCGTTGGTCGAGCGCCACAGGTCGTCACAGAAAAACGACTGTTGTTGGTTCGACTGAAGACTGAGATAGAAAAAATTCCCGACCTCATCGGATTTTGTGCACGGGTCGCTGCGGAAGACGTTGTTTTGCAAGACACCTGGGAACGTCCAGTGGACGCCGCCATCGGTGGTATAACCCCAGCCGCCCTGCCGGAAGTTGGAGGTAACATCATTGAACTGCCTCCAGGCGATCGTCATCTTGTTGCCGTTTGTCGGGTCAACGGAAATCGGGCATTCGTTAGCAGCGTCGCCGAGGATATTCTGGCCGTTTTGATCGACGTTCGCCTGGTAACTGATAAACCCGTCATAGACCGAGATCATTCGCGGCGAAGTCTCGATCTTTCGAGGAGGCGCGGGCGGGTTATCATATGTTTCCAGCGGCTCGCCTCGAAGCGCGGGGCGCGTGGGCGCCAGCTGGGCTGAAGCGGTGGTAAAAGCCGCCAGCGAGAAAAGACAAATCAATGGGATTGCGGTAGAAACTATCGAAGATCTCATAAGCGAATTACGTGATTGCGTTATTGAGGTATTGGACCGTTGACTTCGTCGAAGCGATTCACGACTTGTCCAATCTCGAACCACCTCGCCCCGCGTTCCCCTTAATTCAGAACAGCAAGCTTGTCGAGATTTATCTGCAACTTATTCGGTGAGGAGATATCGCGACGCGGATTTTGCTCCATCGCAGGACCGCAGAGTTCTGGGTAGCGCACCCGTCTCGCGTCCTGGTTGCGGTGTCCCGCGGCAACGACCTTTCGTAGAAATTCACTCCCGCGAGAACTGGGAGGACAGCTCAAGTGCGCGATCGCGAGGACGCGCTCGCCAGCACGCGAGACGTGCGCGCTATCCCGGGCTCAGAGCGGCCGCGGCGGAGGAGTGGGACGAGTTCTCGGCGTTGGCTCAGTCCTCGGCGTGGGCGTCGGTCTGGGTGTCGAAGTAGGAGTAGGCGTTGGAGTCGCTGTAGCGATAGGTGTCGATGTTGGCGTAGCTGTAGCTGTAGCTGTAGCTGTAGCTGTAGCTGTAGCCGTTGCTGTTGCAGTTGCAGTCGGTGTCGGAGTGGGCGTTCCGGACGGTCCTGGTAGAACCACATCATCCACGTACATGCCAGTCAGGTCGCCAAAGCCATCCTCATGCACCAAAAACTTGATGCGCACCGTTTGCCCAGCGTACGGCGCCATATTCACCGTCTGCTGTACCCACGTTAGGTTGTTACTGCATTGATGAAAGATAGTTTGAAGGATGTTGCCGTTGCTATCGGTGATGTACGCATCCTGCCAGTCAAACTGGATGGTATCGGTTGTGCAAGTCCAGTACCAGAAGCTCAATGTGCCTCCACCAGCAGGCACTGTGAATTGCTGATAGAATGAACTGTCGCCGAGTGCCTCAACACCGCTGCCGCAGAAGCCATCAGGTGCATCGCCCGCGAATGCTGAATAACTGCCTCCGTGCGAAAGCGTGTTGGTGACTACGGGTGTTGCGTTATTGCCGTCAATTATCCAGCCGGGGCTGAAGCTGCCAGTCTCGAAGCAGCCGTTTATGATTATCCCACTAACACAGGGGGTCGCCGTTGGCGTTGGCGAGGGTGTAGCCGTCGGTGTAGGTGTCGGCGTTGGTGTGGCTTGTTGTCCGCCTGGAAATACCCGAACATAGTACACATCTTCCTCGTGCTGGTTCGTTTGCGGATTGAAGTTGAACGTAGCTGAATACGCCACATTGCCGCCCGTAGCATCTGACACCATCGTGATGTAGTCCCCGATCTTGCTCTGGTTGGGATAACCTTGAGATGGATTGAATGGCTGGCTTACAGCTACGTTAGCCGACCAGGTAACTCCAGCATCGGTGCTGTAAGAATAGAATAGCTGCGACAACAGGTTGCTGGGATCGTTGCGCGTGTCGTACCACACGGCGTCGAGACGTCCATTGGGTGCTACGGCGAATGTGCCGAACCAGTGCCATTTGTTTTGGTGATTGGCATCGTCATTGACCCGCACCGGCGCGCTGAATGTTAGTCCATCGTCGGTGCTGCGCACGAACATCACCTCCGTGAAGTTCTGCCCTGGAGGCACCACACTGGCCAGCTGGTAAATGTTGTTGTTAGTCGCTCCGCCGGAACGATCAATCGCCAAAAACAACATTCCATCAAGTCCGGCGGGATTTATCCCTCCGCCGGACAGGTCGCCACCCATGTTGACCGGAATTACCTGGTCAAAGGTAGGGGTCTGGTTTCCGTTCTGCGCGTTGCTCGAACGCACGCAATAAAAGATGTTCCCTTCTCCGCCGATGAAAAGATTGCCGTTCGTGTCCACATCGAGCGTTCCGTCTGTAGGCCCGTTTGGAATAATGATGGGGGCCTGCCAGGTAACCCCGCCGTCGGTCGAGCGTTGGAATTGTACACCGCCGCCGCTACAGTTAATGCCGTCGCTAGACTGATATTGGAATCCGTGCCCTGGGCCACCCGTCTTGTCTATGGTAAACCATTCCTTATCGCCCCCACCTGCGAGTCCGTCGGATTGCAACTCCGTCCAGGTTTGGCCGCCATTGGTTGACCGGTACATGTTCTCACAAAATGTCTGAAGAAGACTCAGGTAGAAGAACGTTCCTGTTTCATTCGAGTTCGTTACCGGATCGCTGCGGAAGACATTATTTTCCAAAACGCCTGGGAACGTCCAGTGCACGCCGCCGTCGCTGGTATAGCCCCAGCCGCCTTGCCGGAAGTTGGACGATACACTATTAAACTGCCTCCAGCCGATTGCCATCCTGCTGGTGTTCGTTGGGTCAACTGAGATCGCACATTCATTAGCGGCGTCGCCAAGGATGTTCTGCCCGTTTTGATCGACGTTCACCTGGTAGCTGACGAAGCCACCAAACGGAGAGACCATTCGCGGCGAGGTCTCCAGCCGGAAGATGTACGCAGGCGGGTTGTCGTATTTTTCCAGTGGTTTTTTAGTGTGCGGGTCCCATGTCGGCGCCTGCCCGGCAGCAGTGCCAAGCGCAGCCAGAAAGGCCAGACAAATCAATAACTTCGTGGTTGAAACGTTGAAACAGTTCATATCAGTTCGCATCGTTAAAATGTTAAATCGTTGAAGCGCCCGCTCGTGAAAGGCTTCAGCGGGTGGCCGAAGGCTTTCGGAGTTAACGCTATGTTATTGTCTGCAATTAATCTCAATTACGGCCTTGGCCGCGGCGTCGGTTGAGGCCTTGGTGTGGGAGTTGCCCTCGGTGTAGGTGTTGGTGTTGGTGTTGGCGTTGGTGTAGCTGTAGGTGTTGGTGTAGCAGTTGCCGTCGCTGTAGCGGTGGCCGTTGCAGTCGGTGTCGGAGTGGGCGTTCCGGACGTCCCTGGCAGAACCACATCATCCACGTACATGCCAGTCAGGTCGCCAAAGCCATCCTCATGCACCAAAAACTTGATGCGCACCGTCTGCCCAGCGTACGGCGCCATGTTTACCGTCTGGTTAACCCAGGCCTGGTTGTTAGTGCACTGATGGAAGATGGTTTGGAGGATCTGGCCGTTGCTATCGGTGATGTACGCATCCTGCCAGTCAAACTGGATGGTATCGGTTGTGCAGGTCCAGTACCAGAAGCTCAGCGTGCCGCCACCAGCAGGCACTGTAAACTGTTGATAGAACGAGCTGTCCCCAAGTGCCTCGACTCCGCCAACACAGAAGCCATCGGGCGCGTCGCCCGCAAATGCGGAATAAACCCCGCCATGCGAAAGGGTGTTGGTGACAACGGGTGTTGCGTTATTGCCGTCAATTACCCAGCCGGGGCTGAAGCTGCCAGTCTCGAAGCAGCCGTTTATGATTATCCCACTATCACAGGGGGTCGCCGTTGGCGTTGGCGAGGGTGTAGCCGTCGGTGTGGGTGTCGGCGTTGGTGTGGCTTTTTGTCCGCCCGGAAATACCCGGACGTAGTAAACGTCTTCTTCGTGCTGATTGCGACTCGGGTTGAAGTTGAACGTGGCAGAATACGCCACATTCCCTCCGGTGTTGTCTGAAACAATTGTGATGTAATCGCCGATCTTACTCTGGTTTGGATAACCCTGGAATGGATTAAACGCAGCGCTCACCGCAACGTTGGGCGCCCAGGTAACACCCGCGTCTGTGCTGTAGGAGTAAAACAACTGTGAATCGGTGTTGTTAGCAGCGTTTCGCGTGTCATACCAGACGGCGTCCAAGCGTCCATTCGGCGCCACTGAAAATGTGCCGAACCAGTGCCACTTGTTCGGGTTGACGGGATCGTCATTGATCTTGTGCGGTGCGCTGAAGGTCAATCCATCGTCCGTGCTGCGCGCGAACATCACGTCGGTCGTGCTGCGTCCGGAGGGCACCACGCTGGCCAGCATGTAAATGTTATTGTTGGTAGGGCCGCCGGAGCGATCAATCGCCAGAAACAACTGCCCATCAAGTCCAGCGGGATTGATGCCGCCGCCACCGAGGACGCCACCCATATTGACTGAGGTAACCTGGTCAAACATCGGTGTTTGGTTCCCGATCTGCGCGTTGCTCGAGCGAATGCAGTAAAATACGTTGTTAGAATCGCCTTCGCCGCCAATGAAGAGATTTCCGTTCGTGTCCACGTCGAGGGTTCCCAGATCAGCCAAGTTAGGAATAGCGATTGAAGTCATCCAGGTGACTCCGCCATCCGTGGAACGGCTGAACTGACCGCTGCCGCTGCAGGTCGTGGTGTCCCAAGACTGGTATTGGAAGCCGTGTCCCGGGCCGTTGGTCTTATCGATGGTAAACCACTCCTTATCGCCTCCACCCGCGAGTCCGTCAGCTTGCAACTCCGTCCAGGATTGGCCGCCATTAGTCGAGCGGTAGATGTTGTCACAGAATGTTTGAAGAAGGCTCAGATAAAAGAAGGTCCCTGTTTCGTTCGAGTTGGTTACCGGATCGCTGCGGAAGACGTTATTTTCCAGTACGCCGGGAAACGTCCAGTGGACGCCGCCATCGGTGGTATAACCCCAGCCGCCCTGCCGGAAATTGGATAATACGCTGTTAAATTGTCTCCAACCAATTGCCATCTTGCTGCCATTGGTAGGGTCAACCGAGATCGAACATTCGTTAGCGGCGTCGCCGACGATGTTGTTCCCATTTGCATCGACGTTCACCTGGTAACTGATAAACCCGCCATACGGAGAGACCATTCGCGGAGAGGTCTCCAGCCGGAAGATGTACGCAGGCGGGTTGTCGTATTTTTCCAGTGGCTTTTTAGTGTGCGGGTCCCATGTCGGCGCCTGCCCGGAAGCAGTGCCAAGTGCAGCCAGAAAGGCCAGACAAATCACTACCTTCGCGGTTGAAACGTTGAAATAGCTCATATCAGTTCGCATCGTTAAAGTGTTAAATGGTTGAAGCGGCTGCTCATGAAAGGCCTTCGGTAGGTGGCAGAAGGCTTTCGGAGTTAACGCTATGTTATTGTCTGCAATGAACCTCAACTACGGCCGAGGCCGCGGCGTTGGCTGAGGTCTTGGTGTGGGAGTTGCCCGTGGAGTTGGAGTTGCAGTAGACGTTGGTGTGGCAGTCGCCGTAGCTGTAGCAGTAGCGGTCGCTGTGGCCGTAGCTGTGGCTGTTGCTGTTGCTGTAGCTGTAGCTGTTGCTGTAGCTGTAGCCGTTGGCGTGGGTGTTGGACTTGTCTGCCCGCATGCAGCAGGTGAAGCTGTTGGTGATGGCGTGGGACTCGGCGTCGGAGTTGGTGACGGCATGCCTACAGCGGCGGCGATATCGACCCGGCCCCAGCCATAAACGTTGTTTGGTGGACCGGCCGTGCCGCATTGAGTCGAAGAAATAAAGAAAGCCGCGTTATCCAACGCGTCGCGACTCGCCTGGATCTGATGCCGCAGGCTTGGCAACGCGCACCATAGCAACCCCATT
>Ga0193751_1000273_pt1 | contig 44305 bp, 39 predicted proteins | sample L1c2metaG_FD_143050 | JGI IMG/M metagenome (GOLD analysis project Ga0193751, IMG submission 143050) | Soil microbial communities from a riparian zone of the East river system, Colorado, United States - L1c2 | ecosystem: Environmental > Terrestrial > Soil > Riparian zone | place: USA: East River...
CTGCACGTCAACGATGCCCTGACTCCAACGCTTCCACTGCGCCTGGAGTAGTTGCAGGGCAGCTTCCCCCGCGACCCCGCTCTGACCGACCAGAGTGAAGCGCAGCGGGTTGTCCCTGGTGAAGCCGGCTGCGGTGAGCAATGCAATCGCTTCCTTCGCGGCCTCGTCCTTCGGCTGTTTCCATTCCGTGCGCTGCTTGTACTCGTCCTCCGTTAGGTCCCAGGCCGACAGCGCTGTCGGGAAGACCGATCCGTGGGTGCCACGGCCGTATTGCGTGTTGGCCCAGGCGGAAATGAACTCACCGTGGTCGACGAGCAGCCGCAGCGCCCGCGTTACGCGGACGTCATCCATTGGTTTCAGCTTCGTGTTGGGCGCGAGGAACGAGTACGTCGTGTCATCGGCAAACCAGTCCGGTGTGAAGCCCGGCCCTTGACGCGCGGTGTAGTTCTGGATCTCGGACGGCGGCGCGAGCGCAACGTCAACCTGATTGGCGCTGAAGGCGGCCCATGCAGTCAGTTGGTCGGAGAACGCCTTGACGCGGATGCCGTCGAGATAGGGCAAGCCCGCCTTCCAATAGTCCGGATTGCGGACGTACTCGGCGCTCACGTTCTCCTCGACTGACTGCATGATGAACGGCCCGGTCCCGACTGCCGCCTCGGCAGTTGTCGGCTTGGGGTATTTCTCGAGGATCTCGTGGGCCAGGATGCCAAGATTCTCGGCAGAGAGCTTCTTGAGCGTGCTGGCATCTGCTCCCTTCGTCGCGATTCGAATCGTACCGGCGTCGGGCGCCTCAATCTTGTCGACCAGAGAAAGAAGCGATCTGCTGAAGAACCGTTCACGGGTGGCTTGTTCTGCCACTTGACGTTGGGCTGGAGGTGAAACACGTACTCCGTTGGCGACGGCTGTTCCCATTTCTGGGCCAGCTCGGGCTGGACGTCATAGGTTCGGATGTTGTAGCCAACGAGCCGCTCGTAGAACAGTCCGTAGCTCTTGCTCGACCACTGGGTCTGAACCTGGGGATCGAAGGTCCTACCACGGATGTCGTTGCTCCCCGCCTGACCCCCTGCGTAGTTGAGGACGCCTCCACGCTTCGGTTGCTTCGCGGCTGTTCCCGATGCACCAATCTGCTGGTTCCCGGCGCCGGTCTGCTGGCTACTCTGGCGGCAGGCCAGCGCTGAACCGAGTGTCACGGCCGCGGCGCTCGTTGCTGCGCGGGCCACGAGCTGCCTCCGCGTCAATCCTGGCCGAGTCAGCCGGCTTGTCCGTCTCGCCTGTTCCATGGCCGCACTCCTGGCAAGAAATGTCCGGCTCACCAGCGGGTCCCACCCAATGAACCCTGGCATCGCGTTGGCCGAAAGCAGCGGCGCCCGAGACCGAGCTCTCGAGCGCCGCCAGGATGCTGCAGTAATAGTCTGCTCAGTCGCCGGACGCCGTCGCAGGGTGCGCTGGGGTACCGGTCTGGTGGCGCATGCGCCGGGAGGCCGCGTAGATCAGGCTGATTACGACGATCACGAGCGCGAGAAGCCGGAAGAACCACTGTACGTTGAACGCACTCGTATTGAGTACAGGTGTCAGGAACTGGTCGGCGAGCACCAGGGCGACGACCGACAGGGCGACGAGGCCGCCAAAAATCGGCCAGGAGAACCCCCGCTGCGTCACGACGCGCTCGTCTTCCATCGCGTTGTCCTTCGTCTCACGCAGGAGGAGGGAGCCGACGACAAAGGTTATCGCAGCGACCGCGATCGGAAACGCGAGGCCGGCGTAGGGCGCCCAAGCCTTCCAGCCGGTGTTCTTCGATATGGTGGCGCCTGCCACGAGCGCCGTCGCGATCAGCGGCAGGAAGCCACCAAAATAGCCGTTGCCAATGTGGTAGGGCAGCGACACCGACGTGTAGCGCACCCGGGATGGGAACGACTCGACCAGGAAGGCGGCAATCGGTCCGTAGACCATCGTCACGAGCAGGACGAGGACAAAGACGCAGAGGGTGATGACGGCTGGGTTGTAGTTGCCGGAGACGGGCGTGAACCGGTGCATGAAATAGAAAAGCGGCAGGGTCAGCACCGCGCCGAACAGATTTCCGGCCATCATGATCCACTTGCGGCCGATCCTGTCGGACAGGGCACCGAAGACGACAAAGAACGGCGTCCCCAGCGCCAGGGCGACCGCCATGATGACATAGGCGTCGCCCGCCGGAACGTTGGCTGTTCCCTTCCCTTGAAGCCAGCTCAATGCATAGAACTGGCCGGTATACCAGACTACGGCCTCTCCGGCTGTGGCACCCCACAGAACCATCAGCAGCGTCTGCCAGCTGAGAAGACTGCCGAAGCTGTCCGTGATTGGAGCCTTCGAGGTGCGGCCTGCGGTTTTCAGCGCCTGAAACATGGGCGATTCGCGAAGCCGTAGGCGAATGAAGACCGAAATAGCGACCAGGACCACCGAGAGGAGGAATGGTAGCCGCCAGCCCCAGGCCTCCCAGTCGCTCGCGGGAAGCGAGCGCTGAACGAGCAGAATCACGAGCAGTGAGGCGAACAGGCCGAGTGTGGCTGTGGTCTGAATGAAACTGGTGAAAAAGCCGCGCCGGTTATCGGCGACATGCTCCGCCACGTAGGTGGCGGCGCCACCGTATTCACCGCCGAGCGCAAGTCCCTGGAAAAGGCGAATCGTAACAAGGATGATCGGCGCAGCGACGCCAATCTTGCCGTAATCGGGCAGTAGACCGATTAGAAAGGTGGCCCCGCCCATGATCAGCAGCGTCACCAGAAACGCGTATTTTCGCCCCACGAGGTCGCCGATGCGACCGAAGAACAGGGCGCCGAACGGCCGGGCGGCGAAACCGGCGCCGAAGGTGGCGAACGTTGCCAACAGCGCCGTCGTGGGGTTGCTGGTGGGATAGAAGTGCCGAGAGAGGATGATGGCCAGCGTGCCGAAGATGTAAAAGTCATACCATTCGATCATCGTGCCGACGCCGGCGGCTGCGATGAGCTGGGCGATATTCGCTTCACCGAGGCGATCGATGCCTTGTCGGCCCAGTCGGGCAGCATCAGCCATGAGCGCACCCCCTTTCACCGCCTCGGCCGGGCGGCGGCTTGCAGACTTACCTCCAGTCCTACCTCAGGTTCAGCGTACGACGAGCCAACCGATTGTCAATCGAGCGCAGCCTCGCGTCAAATCGCCGTGCGACCGCCCTCGGCGGCAACTACGGCGCCGGTGATATAGCTCGCCCGCGGCGAGGCGAGAAACCCCACGACTTCGGCGATTTCCTCGGGCTGTGCGGCGCGCTTCAGCAGCGTGGTGGCTCCAAGCGCCTTAAAGAAGTCACGGGCCTGAGGTCGCGCCACCATAGGCTGCACCGCCCACGAGGCCGATTCCAGGGTCTCCTTCTCCCAATGCGTGCGGAAGGCGCTGAAATACCCTTCAATCCAAGGTCGGATTGCCTCCTTGCACGCTTTCGCAAAAATCCGGCGTTGGCGTTCCCCGCCGTAACGTGAACTGTCAAGCCCTTCTCTGCCAATGACGAGCGAGACACTCGAAGCATCGAATTTAGTGACTGGGCGGAGAAAGACGCCCCTTATATCCGTCCTCCCCTTGAGGGTTCGCGGCGGGCCACTCCGCTGGTTGGAGCAGCCGGACGCCAAGAGCCGCGAGGCAGGCAACGGCGCCGGAGATTACCAGACGCTGAGCCTCATGCGTAGCGGTATCTCCATGGGTCAGGTTGACACGTGCAGCTCGGCGGGTGTTCGTCCGTCGTGTTGGACTCCCTACGGCCGCAGTGCTTCCGGCGAGATGCTCTCACGCGAGTCAGGAACGGCGACTACAACGCCGGCGCCGGCCTTACCGAGGAACCACCGATTCTGCCACAGAACCCCGATGCGCGGCAGTAACACGTAGTCCAGGCCGTAGTAACCGGCGATCTTCCAGGCCAGGATCAGAAGAATTGCAATCAAGAAGAGCACAGGGTTCGATGAGGCCGAACCGGCCAGCATGTAGTTGAAGCTCATGAACCCGCTCACGAATGCCACGAGCCCGACGAAGGCTCCCAGAATCAGCATGACGCCGATGCCAGTTTCCCCAACGGCCACCAGCTTGGCAAACCAGACATACCAGTGCTGGGTGAGCATGTACTGGAGCGCGTGGTGGTACCAGCCGTAGTGCACGATCCCCATTGTCCCTCCGGCAGGCGCCGTCACCGCCCGTTGCCAGAAGCCCTGAAGACTGCTCCCCGTCGTCATCCAACCTGGCGACGCGAGCTTCTCCCGTCCGGCGGTGAGCCATTGGTAGCCCAGGTAGACACGCACCAGGAGCCAGAGCCAGGCCATTCTGGTGCTGCCGAAGAGGAGGCGCACGAACGTGAAGTCCTTGAGCTGTCGGGTGATTCCGTATCGTGAAGGGAGACTGCGCACGGTTCTCAACGTAACTGTCCTCTCATCCGGCTCACCGGACGTTGCGAGCTGACGCATAGAGGGTGCGCGAGCGTCTCGCTCTGCACTCTTGGAACCCCTCGACGGCTGGATTTATTCCCTCACGGCCGTCATCTGTATTATCTGACGCGTCTAGTCTGGCTGTACCGCCAGGCGGGCGAGACCTAGCAAGGCATCAGCGTCGAGGTCCGCCACGAGCACGTAGGTTGTGTCCTTGTCCCTCCAGCTCGCTACGGTTTCGCCCTGGATGCGCGTTGCTTTGGTGGGCGCGGTTGCTGCCCGTAGCGCCAGCAGCCTCTCAAGCGGGTCCGTGATAGGCACAACCGTGCAGGTCAACCGGCCGCTGTCTCCTTCGTAGACCAGCGTCACCGCGCGCGGGGCGACTGAGGGTTCCACTCGGGCCCCGAGCAGGCGATAGCCGGCGGCTTCAAAAGAAGGAACCTCAAAATACTCGCCGGTACCTGAGCGGGCCCAGGCTGCGACTTGGGCGGCGTCGGCTGACGCGAAGCTAACTGGTGTCGCCCCCTGCGTCTCCTCCTTGTGCTCCGCTACAACCCGCGCCAGAACCGACACACTCGGCGTTGGGCCCGCGGCGCGCGACTGCGCGAAAATGGCACACAGCCCGAGAGCCGCTGCGAGGCCACCAAAAAAGATGAGCCTGCGTCGTGTGGCGTTTCCTTGGGCGCGTCGATTCAGACCAGCCGTCACTCGATTGCGCAGTTGCGCAGGAGGCTGCAGCGACACGGCGAGAGTTCGGAGCGCGATCTGCGCCGCCCGCTGCCGGGCGAGATCGGCGGCGCAATCAGAACACCGGCGCAGGTGCTCCTCGAGTTGGATCTGCTCGTGCTGTGGCAGTTCCCCATCCAGCAACGCGGCCAGCTTCACGCCGGTCTCCGGACATCCAGTAGGGCTGTCGGGCTTTTCCATTAGGACTCCTCAGGTCGAATCAACGAATTCCGCAAGCGTCGCGCCAACTCCAGGCGACCTCTGTGCAGGCGAGACATAACAGTGCCAAGCGGGCACCCGAGTATCTGCGCCGCTTCCGCGTAGCGCATTCCGGAGAGGTCAACCAACGCCAGGGCGGATCGATAGGCCTCGGGCAGCTCGGCCAGCGCGCTTAGGACAATTCGGCGGTCCGCCGCGCGTATCACCTGCTCCTCGGGTCCCGGAGTCTGCGTATCGGGTGCGTCGACGGTCCCCTCGGGCGTTTCAAGCGGGGTCAGCAACGGCCGAGCGAGCGCCCGGCGACGGGTGTTGAGAAAAGCGCGACGCATGATCGTAAGCAACCACGCACGAGCGTTGGTACCGTGCTTGTAGCGGGCAAACCCAGAGAGAGCGCGGAGATAGGTGTCTTGCACGAGGTCCTCCGCATCCTGCTTGTGCCCGGTCAACGCGTAGGCCAGACGGTAGGAAGCGTCAAGGTGTGGGAGCATCTCCGCCTCAAAGGCTTCGCGCTGTTCGCTTGATGACATTCTGCTGGCATCTCAGTCGCTCGGATGCGGGCGGCCGCGTCCGGCTGGGCACCCCGTCGTAAGTACGATGACCGATATAGCCTGGCTCTCCAAATCCTCGGTGCGACCGGCCGGCGGCGGCACTACGTCCCACATCTGTGAAACCCGTCCGGAGCCGGGATTATTCCACTGGGATGAGGTATCGGCGAATGAGGGTCTGGTGCCGAACGTACTTGGTCGCTTAGGGAATAGAACTGGACCTCTGCGTGTTGCTTTACTGTGACGGGCAGCGGCAACGCGATCCATTGGCTGCCCGCGGTCACGAAGGAGGACAGTCATGATTCGTTATCGAAGCCTGCTTGGAGTCACGCTCGGGGCGGCGCTACTGCTCGTCGCAGCGGCCCCGGCGCTGGCAGATAAGACCCCGCAGAGCCCCACCACGGGCCAACCAGGCGCCCCTACGAATACCTGTGGCCTGACAAGCAACCCGACGAACCCGGTGACGCCCGGCAATTCGGCCACAGCGACCGGCTCCGCGTTTAATCCCAACGGCACCGCTGGGAATAACTACGCGGGCAATCAAGGAACGCACTCATTGGCGAGTTCCAACAGCACTGTCGCCGTCTCCCAGTACGACGCCGCCTGCGTCCGGCTCAGCCACTAGCGCCTGAACCGGGGGCCCGCCTACTCGGGCCCCGGACTCACCCTCGGCAGCCCAAATGTGTTCGACCGCTGCTCGTAGCGGCTCTACTGGTCTGTGCCCCTTTCGCGCACGCGGCAGTCGCTGGGCCAACCATTTTCGGATTGCTGGTTTATGGAGGTCACGTTGTGCCACGCTCAGCACGCAGCGCCCGCGATCTCGTCACCCTCGCAACCCTACCGCTGCTCGCACTCATCCTCCCGCTGACCGCCTGCGGTGGCGGTGGCGCGGTGAATGCGACGGCCAGCGATTTCAGCTACAAGATCGACAAGAGCAACGCACCTGCCGGCAATGTTCACTTCGCGCTGACCAACGCCAGCAAGACCTATCAGCACGAGTTCTGGATCTACCCGTCCAACCAGCCCAAGATTAAGGACCTGCTAACGGCCAAGGACGCCGGCAAAGACGTGAACGAGGTGGACTACCTCCAGAACGTCGCCGGTAAGATTGAGGACCTGGACCCCGGCAAGTCGCGTGGCTTCGACGCCAATCTGCCAGCCGGGACCTACGAGTACGCTTGCTTTATCACGTCCAACATCGGCGGCAAGAACCAGGTCCACTACGAGCTCGGCATGCACGGCACGTTCACGGTGCCATAGCACCGCGCTGTTGTCCCATCCCTGTGTCATTTCGCGCTCATGCTATTGTCCCAGAGCGCGATCGTATTTAGACAGCCGAGCATAGCCTCGAGCGTCGAATGTCTGACGCGCTGCGCGGCTCGCAGCGCTGGTAGACTCAGGCTTTGGTGAGGTCAGAGATCACGACGGGGCCGGCCCCGATGAGTTGCGCGGGTGCTGTTAATAGTGGCGTCAACAGGCGTTCGACCTCTGGCACCATCTTGGGGAGCGCCGCGGTCGCCTGTCCCTCCGACTCCCACAGGTTGACGGTGATTCGTCGTCCGTTGCCAATATCGACCACGATGGTGCCCTGGTAGCCTGGCTGGCGAGCGTGAATGGCTTGAAACTCATCCAGTTGCGCAGCGCCCTGCGCAAGTCGTGCACCGTCGTAGCTCGCGTCTCGTACGATTGCGTACATCGACTTATCCCCTATCGGTCATTAGACCTTATTATACGGGGGCCGATAACACCCCTTGTCTCCCCCACTCCTCCACCATCCGAACCTAATCAGATAACCGAAATCTGACCAGGTTATCTGAACCAAGTTTCGCGACTTCCGTCTGTTGACGCCCGGATCTTCCACGGCGTATAGTCAGACGTAAGGCATATCATCCCACTGCGAATTTCTAACGACGCAGACCAGGACAGACAATTCGCCACCGGGCCATGGCTGATGCCGTTTGTTGTCGCTGCTCGCCCTAGACTGATCCACAGATCGCCACCAGGTGTGATCTACCAATGGTCAGCGGTCTGATCCAGCGGATGTCACCATGTGATCCACCCAGCTACGGCAGCATCGCCGCGCGCCTTCGCCGGCAAGCGCCAACCGCGCTACCAGACGCGCTAACCGGCCGTGAGTGCAAGCGTGAGACGGATACACGCTTGTCGACTAAGGTGCCTTTAGATATATCTAGACTGTGACCAACGAGGGCGCCGATGGCACAGCTAGCCGTCAAGCTCGACCCAGAACGACTCGAGGCCCTTCGTCGCTACGCCGCTCACCGGCGAACCCCGGTCGACTGGCTCATTAAGGATTACGTCGATTACCTTCTTCACGGTGGCGCTCCGGTGCCTGGCCCTGAGCTTGAGGACCTGAGCGCAAACGACCTGGCCGCTGCGACACAAGCAGGAGGGGCGTTCAATTGGCTTGCCGAAGAGCCTGAGCTCTACACCGTCGAGGATGGTGAGCCGGTATGATAGCGCCCCCGCCCTCCGGCGCGGGGTGACGTGATCCTCGTCTCGTTCCCGTTTACCGACGGCTTCGGCCGATTCGCCGGCGGAAATCGTTCTTGAGCAGGGGCAGCCCGAGTACGCGCAGACTGGCCCAAGGGCCCCCTCAATCGTCCGGCTCGGCAGGTGTCGAAATATTCGTTTCTGATCGCCTATAGGTTAGGGGTCCGATCAGAAACGAATTTGGGCGCGCCTATCGTGAGCCTCGTCCTTCGCGCGGCGTATAATTCGTACGAGCGGCGGCCCTGTGCCACGCCCGCCTATGTGGTTGCGACCGTGAGACGGAGGACGAGAGCATGTTGAGCACGCAGGACAATGAGCTGTTGACTCGGGTCGGTTCCGGCACCCCGATGGGCGAGCTGCTGCGCCGCTACTGGCAGCCCATCGCCGCCGCCGGTGAGCTGGACAGGAAGCCCACCAAAGAGGTGACGGTCCTCGGCGAGGAGCTCGTCCTTTACAAGGACCGCAGCGGCACGCTCGGCCTCATCGGCCGGCGCTGCGCGCACCGTCGCGTCTCGCTCGTCTACGGCGTGCCAGAGACGGATGGTCTGCGCTGCCAGTACCACGGCTGGAAGTACGACGAGACCGGCCGCTGCCTCGAGGCGCCATTCGAGGACACGGTCAACCCGCAGGCGCGGTTCAAGGACCGCGTCAGCCTGCCGGCGTATCCCGTGCAGGAGCTGGGCGGCCTCGTCTTCGCCTACCTGGGTCCGCAGCCCGCCCCGCTGCTGCCGCGCTGGGCTCCTCTGAACTGGGAGGAGACGGTGAGCGACATCGCCATCACCATCCTCCCCTGCAACTGGCTCCAGTGCCAGGAGAACTCGCTCGACCCCGTCCACACCGAGTGGCTGCACGGCTACTACGGCGACTGGGTCCGCGAGCAAATCGGCGACCAGGACGGCGCCGGCCGTCCCCCCCGCTTTCCACACCAGAAGATCCGCTTTGAGCCCTTCCCCTACGGCATCATCAAGCATCGGCTCGTGCAGGGCGCCGACGAGACCCACGACGACTGGACGATCGGTCATCCGATCCTGTTCCCAAACATCCTTCTTGTCGGCTCGCCGGAACGCTGCACACTCCAGTTCCGCGTGCCTATCGACGACACGCACACCTTCCACGTCTCCCTCTACACATGGAAGGCGGCAGAGGGCAAGCGGGCGCCGAGGCAAGAGACTATTCCCTATCGTTACGTCAAGCTGCGTGACGAGCAGGGCGAGTTCACCGAGCAGACCTACACCTTCAACCAGGACTACATGGCTTGGGCCACGCAGGGCGATATCGCCCTCCGAGACCAGGAGAAGCTCGGCGAGTCCGACACCGGCATTATCATGTTCCGGTCGCTGCTCAAGCAGCAGACGGAGCTGGTCCAGGACGGCGGCGAGCCGATGTGCGTGTTCCGCGAGCCCGGAAGCGAGATCGTGACTGACGTGCCGCTGGAACGGATCAAGTTCGGCGCGAAGCGCCCCCTGCGGACGCTTCGCTACGTACCCGGCGAGGCCGGCTACAGCGAGGACGCCGAGCTGATACAGCGGGTGCTGCTGACCTACGCCGACATGTCCCCCGAGCTGGTCGGCGGCTAAGGCTACATTCCGCTCCCCTTCCCTCGCGGGGAAGGGGCCGGGGGCTAGGTCGGGGAGGGGCGGGGCCCGCACCCCTGTTCGCGTTGGCGAGCCACCGCCTGAGTGTGCGCGGCCAGAGGCGGGGTGCGGGGTGCGGGGTGCGGGGTGCGGGGTGCGTGGTGCGGGGTGCAACCCCGAGAATAAACCATAAACTTGGGCGGGCGGGTGGGCACGACGCGCCCGAGCGGGCAGCCTCGTTTCATCGGTCGGCGCTGCCGTGGAGCGGCATGAGTGGGAGGGCGGGCAGAACGAGCCCGAGCAAGGCAACGGGTTCGGAGGAGGAATCGGCATGAGGCAAACATCGGTTTGGTCCCGAAGAAGCATCACACGGCGGCGGCTGCTCCAGAGTGGCTCGCTGGCCGGCGCTGCGCTGGCAACAACCGCGCTCGCCTGCGGTACGAAGCCGGCGCAAAAAGCGGAAGCTCAGCGTCTGGCGGCGCCGGTAAGCTGCAGACCGGCGGAAAGTTCACGCTTGCGGTCCCCACCGACCCTGTCGACTGGGATGTCACCTACACCGGTAAGACGCCGCCGGCGAACAACGCCCTCGGCAACATTGGGGCTCGAGCGAGGCCCGAACATCCCCTACAGCCAGCTCAAAGTTGAGCCGGAGCTGGCGGACAAGTATGAGTCGCCGGATGCCCAGACCTGGACCTTTCATCTTCGGCCCGGGGTGGCTTTTGCCAATTTGCCGCCGGTAAACGGGCGGGCGCTCACGTCCGAGGACGTCAAGTGGAGCTTCGAGTACGCCTCGCGCACGGGGCAGTTTGCGAGCAAGAAACTGCCGCAGGCCCAGTTCGACTGGTATTTCGAGGGTCTGCAGTCCGTCCAGACCCCTGCCGCAGACCGTGGTGGTCAAGTTCACTGAACCGTTTGCGCCCTTCCTCAACTACGCGGCGGCGGACTACAACCCGATCATGCCGCACGAAGTCTTCGACAAGGACGGCGACCTCAAGAACATCGCCATCGGTACGGGCCCCTTTCAACTCGACGTCGCCAACACCCAGAAGGGCGCGCGTTACACCTTCAAGCGGAACCCAACCTACTGGGCAAAAGGGCAGCCCTACCTGGACGAGATCGACTGGCTCGTCATCACTGACACCTCCAGCGCGCAGGCGGCATTCCAGGCCAGCCGCACCGACTACCTCGGCGGCAACGACAACGCCATGACTGCCCCGCAGGCGGCGCAGCTGCAGAAAACGATGCCCAACGCGAAGTTCTATGCCAACTTCCAGGTCATCCCCTTCCACATCTATATGAATCAGCGGCCCGGCACCGGCCCTCTCGCCGACCAACGCGTCCGGCAGGCGATCGGCCTGGCAATCCACCGCGACGAGTTCATCCAGTCGATCGAAGGCGGACAAGGTGGCTGGGCGATGGCAGGTGCGTCTGCTGACACGTGGACGCAGGCGGAGACGAAGCAGATCCTGAAGTACGACCCGCAGGCGGCCAAGCAGCTTCTGAGCGCAGCCGGATATCCGAACGGGATCGATCTGGAGTTCACCTATCCAGGCACGCAGTTCGGCGACAAGTCAATCCAGCAGTACCAGCTTCTGCAGGCACAGCTCAAGAAGATCGGTGTCAACCTCAATCTCAAGAGCATCGATGCGACCGCCTACTCGCAGAACAACAAGAGCGCGAAGTTCACCATGAACGCCCGCAACAAGGACGTCTCAGGCGACGTCGACTCCTACCTCTACGCGACCTACTTCTCGACCTCGAAGGCCAACTACAACGGCTGCAACGACCCTAGGCTGGACGCGCTGATCCTCGCCCAGCGCCACGAGGCAGATCCGGCCAAGCGCCGCGAGGCGATCCGCGCCGCCTCGAAGTACCTCAACGAGACCGCCCAGGGCATGGCGGTCAACTACGGCATGCTCTATGAGTTCACCCAGCCGCGTGTGCATGACTACGCGCCACAGTTCGGCGTCCTCAACGTCCCCGGCGCCGACACCTGGGTGAGCGGCTGACGCGAGCCAAGGGACATGCCCGTGCGGGCTCGAGTCATCGTAGGGGCTCGATTCATCGTAGGGGCTCGATTCATCGAGCCCGCCCGCACGAGCCTCTACGGCGATCCGATGTCGCGCTCCGACTCCGAGCCTGCGGAAACAAGGGCGGGCGGCACCGTGTCGAGCAGATGCATGACGGCGTAAAGGATCGGCGGCAGGAAGACCATAAGCGCCGTGCCGATCGCCAGCGGAAAGAAGCTGTTGAAGTTCCAGAGCGACAGCCGCCAGACCGAAGACACGTAGACCAGCATCACGGTTGCCGAGAACAGAACGAACAGACGGGAATGGGCTGTCGAGGGCACCAATGCCGCGAGTGCGAGACCCCAGACCACGTACCAGGGCCAGAACCACCAGGTCATCAACACCAAGAGCAGGAACATCACCTCTATGGACGCGAGGACGAGCCCGGCTGAGCTTCGACTCAATCGCAGCAGCGCGACCAGATACAGCGCCGCAAAAATAAACGTCAGCATATGCTTAACGCCCAGGACCCACGGCGTATTCGGTATATCCTCGCCCCATTGCCGGATGAGCGCGCTGGCCGGGGAGAAAATGAAGTGATTCTCCTGCCCGAACAGTGGGGCAAGCGTGCGCGGACCATCCCAGAACGGCAGCGTCACGACAAGAGCCACCAGCAGCCCGCCCAGCAGGCCCGCGGCCAGCGGGACGAGAGCCCGTCTGCCGTGACGCAGGACCACCCAGACGGCAAAGACGGGCAGAAGCACGATCGAGACATACTTCACCATGACGGAGCACGCGAGTAGCGGAAAGGCGAACGGCCACCGCTTGGTCAGGAGCAGCAACAGCGCGGCGAGCACGAAGCACATCATGACGATATCGTTGTGCCCATTGCCGGCTATCTCCCAGAGAACCAGTGGATTCCATCCGAAGCAGACGACGGCGGCGACGGTTCGGCGCGGATCGATCCGCTGCGCGATCAGCGCGATGAGCCCGAGCGATACGAGCTCGAAGGCGAATGGGAGCGCTTTGTAGGCGACCATGTTGGGCGTAAGGCTGTTCCCAGCGACAAGGTAAGCCGGTGCGGTGGCGAGAAACCAGAGCGGACCGTAGGCCGTGCGAGTGTCCGCCCAGTAGTGCATGTAGACGAACAGCGAATCGCCGCTGGCAACGGATGGCGGGTAGATGATCGGATTGATGTGATAAAGCCACACAAGCCGGCCGTCCATGATGTTATGGAAGATGTCGAGGGCGCCCGCCGGGAACATCGCCAGCATGGTGAGCCCGAGGACGAACGCGCCGCTGACAGCGATGGTTAGTGCGTGACGTCCGGCAGCGCGCTGAGCTATCCCGAGCGCAATCAGGTAGGGCAGGAAGGCGGCTCCCAGGAGCCTGAGAAAGCGGATCATGCCGGCATCGCCGTCGCCGAGCAGCCAGATCAGCGGATCCTCTCCCGGCGCGGGAAAGCCCGGATGACCGCTGAGCGAGAGCGGGACGAGCCACCAATGCAGAAGTGCGACCTCCAGCGTGAGCCCGCACAGGCCGAGTCCAACCGCGGCGGCGATCGGCGATCCCAGCCGCTCGCGGGCCGCGACGATCGGCTGATACGCCCGCCCCAGCAGCAGGCGCCAATCCGGCGTTGCTCCTGCCCGCGCTGCTCCCGCAGGCGGAGGAGCACTCTCGTCTTCTATGACAGCCATTGAGCACTATGGTATCGGCTTATGTCTGGCTTGATTGTGTCGCCGGAACTGCGACGCTCATCCAGTTTCGGCGCTGCTTGCGAGAGCGCATCGCGTGCGCGGTGCGCTCTCGGGGGTCGCAGGGGGCCAGCCCCCTGGAAGCACCCAAAAACTGGGCGGGAGAGGGGGGGGGGGCAAGACGGGCCCAGGCGGGCAACCCGTTTCTCAATGCGGGGAGACCTGAGAAGGATGGGGTATCACGATGTCCATCAAAGGTGCGAGGCCGCGTAACGGCCTGATCGCGCCACACCTCCTGGTTCGAGATGCTGAGGCCGCGATTGAGTTCTACAGAAGCGTTCTGGGTGCAGTGGAGCTCTACCGCTCGCCGATGCCGCCCGGCGTCGGTCTGCACGCCCAGTTGCGCATCGGCGACTCGACGGTGCTCATCTCGAGCGAGAATCTGATGCACCAGCTGACCTGCGCGTGCGGTCGCCTGAGACACTCGGCGGCAGCTCGACGATCCTGGAGCTCTACGTAGACGACGTGGATGGTCTATACAAGCGCGCCATCGACGCCGGTGCGACCGCGACGCTGCCGCCGCACGATGCGTTCTTCGGCGATCGCTACGGCCAGTTTCGAGACCCCTTCGGCCACGTCTGGGCCGTCGCAACCGTCAAGGAGGATCTGACCCCCGAGCAGATCGCCGATCGGCTTGCGGGCATGGGAGGGTGAGGCGAGGGGCGCGTACGACGCCTTGCGATTGCCGGGAGGGGAGTGTTATCCTACCGGGGTAATAAGAGACGTAAGAGCACACTCCCTCAAAGCTACGCGAATGCTGACAACCGAAGCCAAGGCCGAGACGATCTCGCAGTACGCCACACACGATGGTGATACCGGTTCATCTGATGTCCAGGTCGCGCTCCTGACTCGACGGATCAATGAGCTAACCGAACACCTGCGCATCCACAAGCACGACCACCACACACGCCGCGGACTGCTCAAGCTCGTCGGACAGCGACGCCGGCACCTCGCGTACCTCAATCGAGAAGACGTTGACCGCTACAGGGCACTCATCGCCCGACTGGGCCTTCGGAAGTAATACGAAGGCCCCTTCGTTTATTCAAGAAAATTCGACCTCTTACCTGCGCGGTCTTCCGGGCGGTTCATATCGCGGCCTCCGCACAGATCGTGTGCCTCGCGCCGGTGTCTCGTTCGGACCTTGGGACGAACCTAACCCGGTTGCCCGTTTGGCACGCACACAGACCCTGAATCTACTAGCGCCGCAAGCTTTGGCGCTGGTTCCAAATAGCTAGGAAAGACGGAGGAACTATCCAGATGCCCCATACGTACACCCTCGATATTGGCGGACGCCCCCTCACTATCGAGGCAGGCAAGCTCGCCCTGCAGGCGAACGGCGCTGTCACCGTGCAGTTCGGCGAGACCATCGTGCTCGTCACGGCCTGCGCCAACAATACCCCGCGACAAGGGGTCGATTTCTTTCCGCTCACCATCGATTATGAGGAGCGGCTCTATTCGGTCGGCAAGATCCCGGGCAACTTCTTCCGCCGCGAAGGTAGGCCCGGCACCGATGCGATTCTGGCAGCCCGTCTGACCGACCGTCCGCTGCGACCGCTGTTTCCCAAGGGCTTCCGCAACGACGTTCAGATCATCGTTACGGTGCTGTCCGCGGACAGGGAGAACGACCCCTCCACGCTTGCCACCATCGGCGCGTCCGCCGCGCTCAGCATCTCGCCGATCCCCTTTGACGGGCCGGTGAGCTCGGTCCGCGTCGGCTGCATCGGCGGGGAATATATCGCCAACCCAACATTTGAGCAGTTGGGCGAGAGCGACATCGACCTCGTCGTTGCCGGCACGCGGGACGCGGTCATGATGGTCGAGGCGGGTGCGAACGAGGTGCCCGAGTCGACGATGTTGGGCGCAATCAAGTTCGGCCAGGAGATCAACCAGCAGATTGTTGAGCTTCAGCGGCGGATGGTAGCGGAGCTCGGCGGGCCGAAGACGGAGTTCAAGCCCAGGCAGATCCCGGACGAGGTGCGCAAGGATGTGACCCAGTACCTCGAGGGGAGAATGGATGAGATCCTCGCGGCGGTGCTGAAGAGCGGGCGTGAGGAGGCGGCCGGCGTCGTCAAAGAGGAGCTCATGGCTCGCTTCGGCGAGACCTACGCTCCCGAGGACGTCATGGGGTCGTTTGATGAAGTCTTCAAGCGCGAGGTGCGCGCCAACATTCTCGAGCGCGGCGTCCGCCCCGACGGCCGCGCGACGACCGAGGTCCGCCCAATCACCTGCGAGGTCGGGATTATCCCGAGAACGCACGGCTCCGGCCTGTTCACACGCGGCCAGACGCAGGTTCTCTCGCTGGCGACGCTCGGTTCGATGGGAGACGTGCAGAAGCTCGACACCCTCTCGCCCGAGGTGTCTAAGCGCTTCATGCATCACTACAATTTCCCGCCATACTCCGTCGGCGAGGTGCGCCGCACTGGCTCACCCGGCAGGCGCGAGATCGGCCACGGCGCCCTTGCGGAGCGGGCCCTCGAGCCGGTGATCCCGCCGGTTGAAGAGTTTCCGTACACGATCCGTCTCGTCTCCGAGGTGCTTGGGTCCAACGGCAGCACGTCGATGGGCAGCGTCTGCGGAAGTACGCTCGCGCTCATGGACGCCGGCGTCCCGATATCGGCGCCCGTCTCGGGCGTTGCGATGGGGCTGGTCAAGGGTGAGGGCGACCGCTTCACGATTCTGACCGACATCGCGGGCATCGAGGACGCGCTTGGCGACATGGACTTCAAGGTCGCCGGCACGGCAGAGGGCGTCACCGCACTGCAGATGGATATCAAGGTCAAGGGCATCACGCTGGAGATCATGGACCAGGCGCTGAAGCAGGCGCACGAGGGCCGAGTACACATCCTCGGCAAGATGCACGAGACGATCGCCGAGTCCCGCGAGGAGATGTCACGGTACGCCCCGCGCATGTACCGCATCCAGATCAATCCCGAGAAGATCGGTGCGGTCATCGGACCCGGCGGCAAGACGATCCGCGCGATAATCGAGGAGACGAAGGCGTCGATCGATATCGAGGACGACGGTTCGGTCTTCATCGGCAGCGCCGACGAGGCGGGCGCCCGGCGGGCGATCGCGATCGTCGAGGGCCTCACGAAAGAGGTCGAGGTCGGGCAGATCTACACCGGCAAGGTCACGCGGTTGATGCCGTTCGGTGCGTTCGTCGAGATCCTTCCGAATAAGGAGGGTCTCGTCCACATCTCCGAGCTGGCCGACTATCGCGTCCCGAGCGTTGAGGACGTCGTCCAGGTGGGAGACGAGATCATGGTCATGGTGACCGAGATTGACCACATGGGCAGGGTCAACCTGTCTCGACGCGCGGTGCTGGAGGGCGCCCCCGCCGGAGGCGCACCCAGGCCGGTGCCTGCCGGCGGCAACGGCGGCCCCGGTGGGCCCGGCGGACCCGGCGGTCGCCCCCCGTTTGGCGGCCGTTCCGAGGGCGGATTCGGCGGTCGCGGCGGCGGTGGCAGGCCGGGCGGTGGCCGTCCTCCTGGGCCCGGCGGTTTCGGTCCGCGTCCCAACGGTGGTGGCCGCGGCGCACCGATGCGCCCCGGACCGGGCCGCCCGCCGATACGGAGCCATGACGAAGCACCCGGCGAAGGCCAGCCGCTCCCGCCCCCTCGCCCGCCCTACCCCGGCGGCCCGAAACGCTGGTAGACGCTGGGCAGTGGGCAGTAGGCAGTAGGCAATAGGGGGCAGGCCGTCCGGTCTGCCCCCTGCCTCGTGTAGCATGCGCTCCCATATGCTGTATCGTCTCTCTTGTAGCGAGAGGGCCACCACGTGATCCGCGTCGTCGTCAGCGGCCTGGGCAAAATGGGGCGGGAGATCCTGAGCGGTATCTCGCGCCAGGAGGATATCGAGGCGGTGGGCGTTCTCGAGAAGTTCTCCCGAGAGGAAATCCTTTCACTGCCCGACGGCTCCGGCCGGCTCATCCCCTGCAGCACCGAGCCATCGCTGTTGGAGCGGCTCGTCCCTGACGTTGTCATCGACTTCAGCAATCACGAATGGACGTCCATCATTACGCCCGTCGCCGTCCGTGCCGGCGTCCGGCCCGTCATTGGAACGACCGGGCTTACCGAGACCTTCGTTGAAGAGCTCGAGCGCGACTGCGCCGCGGCGAAGATCGGCGGTGTTGTGTCGACCAACTTCGCCCTCGGCGCGGTGCTGCTCACACACCTGGCCCGCACGGCGGCGCCCTTCTTCGACAACGTCGAGATCATCGAGCTGCATCACGACCAGAAGGTCGACGCGCCGTCTGGTACGGCGCTCACCATGGCTGAGGCGATGCTTCGCGCGCGGGAGGGCCGGTCTTTCGACTATCCCGAGACGACGAAGCAGACGATCCCCGGAACCCGTGGCGGCCAGCATGGCGGCGCCGGCCTGCACAGCATTCGCCTGCCAGGGCTGGTGGCCCATCACGAGATCATCTTCGGCGGCCTCGGTCAGACGCTCACGCTGCGGCACGATTCCACGAGCCGTGAGTCTTTCCTGCCCGGTATCCTGCTGGCGACGCGCGAGGTGATGCAGCGTCAGGACATGGTCCGCGGCCTCGATCGCCTCATGGGACTGGCGTAGGGAACGGCCCCTGTAACCTGTCCCCTCTAACCTGTAACCTGTAACCTACAACGATGCTCACTCCCTACCGCGTCCTCGACCTAACGGACAACCGCGCCGCGCTCGGTCCGATGATCCTCGCCGACCTTGGGGCCGATGTCATCAAGATCGAGCCTCACGGCGGGTCGTCGGAACGGGCCGACATCGCCCATTTCGCTGCCTACAACCGCAACAAGCGCAGCGTTTCTCTGGACCTTGACGGCACGGAGGGACGCGAGTCGTTTCTGCAGCTTGCTGCGGGCGCGGGCTTCTTGTTCGAGAACGCCCACCCAGGTGCGATGGCAGCGCGAGGGCTGGGCTTCGACGACCTGATCGCCGTCAATCCGCGGCTCGTCTATGTCAGCATTTCGCCCTTCGGCCAGGATGGCCCCTACGCAGCGCATTTGGCGACAGACCTCACCCTTGCCGCGATGAGCGGCATGGTCGCGCTGACCGGCGACGCCGACCGCCCCCCGCTCCGAATCTCAGTGCCGCAGACGTGGCTGCACGCATCGGCCGAGAGCGCCGTCGCGGCCCTTGTCGCACACCAGCGGCGGCTGCAGACGGGAGAGGGGCAATACGTCGACGTCTCAGTTCAGGCAGCAGCATTCTGGACGCTTCTCAATGCGATGACAGCGCACGCTACCCAGGGTTATGACTTCGAGCGCAACGGAACGGCCGTTGCGCTCAGCACCATCAGCCTGAAGGTGTTGTTTGAATGCTCCGATGGCTACACGATTATCGCGCCGAACCTCGTTCTGGCGGTGGTACTCCCGTGGATGATTGCAGAGGGTCTCGCACCCGAGTCCTGGTTGACCGAGGAGGATTGGCCGAGATACTTCGAGCGCGTCCTCACCGGTCAGCCCGTGAGCCACAGCGTCGATGAGGTCACCGACCGTGTCGAGGCGTTTACCCGGCGGCACACCAAGCGGGAGCTCTTCGAGCGCGGCCTGCCCTACGGCGCCTTCTTCGCCCCGGTCAGTACCATACCCGACCTCCTGGCACTCGAACACCTGAAGTCCGGCCGCTACTGGCGCTCAATGTCGCTGCCCGGTGGTGAAGTTGCACGAGTACCAGGACCCTTCGTCCGCTTCAGTCAGACGCCGATGGCCGAGCCTCTCCAATTCCCGGTGCCGGGCGAGGCCAACGAGGCGATTCTGACCGCGACCGCACGGGCGCCGGCTGCCGGCACGGCTCCGGCCGGACGGCACCCCTTCTCGGGCCTTCCCTTCGCGAGCCTTAAAGTGGCGGACTTCTCCTGGGTAGTGGTGGGCCCGCTGACCGCGAAGTATCTGGCCGATCATGGCGCCACCACCGTCCGCGTCGAGTCTTCGGTGCGGCCCGATATCCTGCGCCGCAGCGGGCCTTACAAGGATGGGATCATCGGCGCCAACCGGTCCCAGTACTTCGGCGCCTTCAACACGTCGAAACTCTCGCTCTCGATTGATCTCAAGCAGCCGGCCGGGCGGGAGGTCGCGCGCAGGCTGGTTGCCTGGGCTGATGTGCTGCTCGAGTCGTTCACACAGGGGACGATGCGCGATCTCGGTCTCGACTATGAGACGGTGCAGCAGATAAATCCTGGGATTATCATGGTCAGCACGTGCCTCATGGGGCAGGGCGGGCCCCCGGGACTAGCCGGCTACGGCTTTCACGCGGCGGCCATCTCTGGGTTTCCGGAGTTGACCGGCTGGCCTGACCGGCCGCCGTCCGGGCCCTGGGCCGCCTACACCGACACGATCGCCAATCGCTTCCTCGCCGCCTCGATCATGGCTGCGCTCGACCATCGCCGTCGCACCGGCGAGGGACAGTATATCGACCAGGCGCAGATGGAATCCGCCTTGCACTTTCTGGCGCCCGAGGTCATCGAGTACCAGATCAGCGGCGTCGTGCCCGCGCGATGCGGCAATGACTCGCACCACGCCGCGCCCCACAACGTCTATCCCTGCCTCGGCGCGGACGAATGGTGCGCGATAGCCGTGGAAAGCGACGAACAGTGGCGGGCGCTGCTCCATGCCATGGGCGAACCTGGCTGGGCCGCGGTTCCGCTGCTCGCGACGCTCGCCGGCCGTCTGGAACGGCGGCGGCAGATCGACGAGCAGATTGCGGCCTGGACAGAGGGACTCGAGCGTTACGAGCTGATGCGGCGCCTGCAGGCAGCCGGCGTGCCGGCGGGCGCCGTCCAGCGGTCGAGTGACCTGCTGATCGATCCCCAACTCGAGCACCTTCATTTCTTCCGTCGGCTCCTTCACCCTGAGATGGGCGAGGTGCCCTACGAAGGCCATCAGTTCTGTATCCGCGGCTACGACAGCGGCCCTCGTTCGCCGGCCCCCTGCCTCGGCGAGCACAGCGTGCAGGTCCTGCGCGACATCCTCGGAATGAGCGACGAGGAGATCGCGGAGGCGGTGTCTGCGGGCGCGCTTGTCTGACCCTCTCGTGCGCTTGGTCAGGGCGCCGACCAGAGGACATTGCCGTTGGCATCCCAAAGGTGAGCGATGGCATCGCCTGCAAAGTCCGCGCGTTTGTCGCCGGCGGTGTCCCAAAGCTCCAAGTTGCCGTTGCCAAGGCCACCGGGTCCGAGACGGGCCAGCGTTTGGCCCTGGGGACCTATCAAGAGGAACGTTGTGGCGCGCACTACCTGCGGGTTTTGCTGCGCCGCTGCCGGAGGCGGTGAGATGAGGTGCTGCACGAGCAACGTCGTGAGCACCGACAGCGCAACGATGCTGATGACGGAGGCCGCCCGCCTGAGATTGTTCCGTAGCTCGGGGAAACGTTTCATATCTGTCATTGCTCCCTTCGACGCCTATATCGTTTCGACGGCGATGATACCACAAGCGTCCAATCGCTCACCATCGGCCTCGGCAGGCGGATCGGGCGCCATCATTTGCTAGAATGTCCAGGTCCACACGCCGGCGAGTGGACGGAATAGAGGACGTAGAGACCATGGCTTCACAGGCGGCGGGGTACAACGTTGCGGTCGTCGGCGCGACCGGCGCAGTCGGAAGGGAGTTCCTCCGCATCGCCGAGGCACGCGATTTTCCGATCAAATCGCTGCGCCTGCTCGCGAGCGCCCGTTCCGCCGGCAGCCGCTTGCGCTTCCGCGGTGAGTATCTGCAGGTGGAGGAGACGGGCGACGATTCGTTTCGCGGCATCGATCTCGCCTTCATCTCGGCGACGACCGAGGCCTCGCGGCATTACGCGCTGATCGCCGTCGCGGCCGGCGCTGTTGCCATCGACGACAGCTCCGCATTCCGAATGGACCCGAACGTCCCATTGGTTGTTCCCGAGGTCAACGCCGGCGACCTGAGACGCGATCGACGGCTTGTAGCAATCCCGAACTGCTCGACGACGCCGCTCGTTATGGCGCTGGCGCCGCTGCATCGGGCGAATCCGCTCACGCGGGTCGTGGTATCGACCTACCAGTCCGTCTCGGGAACCGGAACGGCCGCAATGCAGGAGCTGACAAACCAAACCAAGCAAGCCCTCGACGGCGGACACCCGGAATCCGAGGTCTATCCGCACCAGATCGCCTTCAATCTTCTGGCTCAGATCGACGATTTCCTCGATAACGGGTACACCAAAGAGGAGTGGAAGATGGTTCAGGAGACGCGCAAGATCATGCACGAGCCGGAGTTGCCTGTCTCCAGCACCTGTGTCCGCGTGCCGGTCTACGTCTGCCACAGCGAGGCGGTCCACGCCGAGTTCCGCGACCCGATCACGCCCGAGCGCGTGCGGGAGCTGCTGTCGGTCCAGCCGGGCGTGGAGCTCGATGAACCGGGCCGACCCGAGAGCTGGCATCATCCGGTCCAGGCGGCGGGTCAGGACGCGGTGTATGTGAGCCGCATCCGGCGGGACGTCTCCCACCCCAGCAGCGTCGCCTTCTGGCTCGTCTCCGACAACCTCCGCAAGGGCGCCGCGCTCAACGCGATCCAGATCGCCGAGTCGATGGCTGAGCGGGACCTTTTTTAGGCTCAAATGCCCGGCAAAGGGACGCGTAGGTCGGATCCCCTCTCCCCGGGGGAGAGGGTTAGGGTGAGGGCGCGCCCGAGCACAAGTACGAGCGCCAGGCGGTTCATCTTCAAGCGGGCAACCTCGTTGCGTCCGTCCGCGACGCCGCGCCGTTCGTGGATGAATGTTCCGCAAGATGCTAGTCTTGCGGGGTGCGATGAGAGCCGTCGCAGCCCGAATGGCGGCGGCTGATAGCTGATTGCTGATTGCTGATAGCTGACAGCTGACAGCCCGGAGGAACGCCATGGCAGACATCGGCAGGTTGCTCACCGCAATGGTTACGCCCTTCGACGGCGACGGACAGGTGGACTATGACCAGGCGCGTCACCTGGCCAGCGCGCTGATCGACTCGGGCAGTGAGGGCGTCGTCGTCGCAGGCACGACCGGCGAGTCGCCGACGCTGACGCTCAAGGAGAAATGGCGGCTCCTCACCGAGGTCAAGCGGGCTGTTGGCGGCCGCGGTTGCGTCATTGCCGGAACCGGCAACTACAGCACCCAGGAAAGCCTCGAACTGACGCAGGAGGCCGAGCGCCTTGGCGTCGATGGCGTGTTGCTGGTCGTTCCGTACTACAACAAGCCGACGCAGGAGGGGATGTTTCGTCACTTCGAAGCGATCGCGCGCTCGACCACGCTTCCGTGCATTCTCTATAACGTCCCCAGTCGAACCTCGTGCAATATGGCGGCGGACACGGTGATTCGCCTGTCGCAGATCCCGAACATCGTCGGGATCAAGGAGGCAAGCGGCGACCTGGAGCAGTCGGCGCGGATCATCGAGCACGCGCGCGAGGATTTCCGCGTCTGGAGCGGCAACGACCAGGACACGCTGCCGCTGCTGGCGATCGGTGGTTACGGCGTGGTCAGCGTGCTCTCGCATATCGTTGGGGTGCAGCTCAAAACGATGATCGATGCATGGCTCGAGGGCCGCACCGCTGAGGCCGCCGCGATCCACCGGCGGCTGACACCGCTCGTAAGGGCGATGTTCCTGGTGAGCAATCCGATCCCGGTCAAGTTTGCGCTGAACGAGCTGGGAATGCGGGTCGGCCCGCCGCGCCTGCCGCTCACCGAGCCGGACGAGAGCACCGCCGCCGCCATCCGCACCGAGCTTTCGCGCCACCGGATCGACCTGCCGGTCGCGGTCTAGCGCCGGTCGCCCCGCCCGTCTTGGTTCGGCAGGCTCACCACGAACGAGGAGGGGTGGCCCGCTCACCCTGAGCCTGTCGAACGGCGGGTCCGAGGGACATGTTCGTTCCCTCCGCCCGTGTACGTGTGCGCGCAAAGGGCCCCGCCTCTGCCAGCAGAGGCGGGGCCCTTTCCTGGCCGTGCGTCGGCCGCTACTCGCTGGGCAGACGGGCGCCGGGGGCGATGAGGGCCAGCCCCGACTGATTCGGTGCCTGGCTGTACACGCCGCTGGCCGAGACGGTCAGCGACTGCGCCAGCGCGGCGTTGGACGATCCGCGGGCGCTGAGCTGGAGCTGCTCGCCCGGCATGCCACCTTGCGGGAAGAGGAACACCGCCGTGTTGCCGTTGATCCCGCAGAACTTGACGTCACCATCACCATCGGGAATCCCGCTCGCACAGTACGCCACGACGGCGTCCGTGCCGGCGAGCGATGCGGCGATCGACCCGCCCGCCAGGATCCCCTGACTGAGCGTCACCGTGCAGTCGGTCCAGTTGCCCTGCGCCGCGGCGCAGGCGACCGACGCGATACCTGGGTTTGGAGTAACGGACTGGGCGGCTACCGTGCGCGAGTGAATGACGCCGCCGCTGATGCCGAGCAGAGCGCCGGCGACCGTCGCCAGCAGACCCATCTTGAGTGCCTTCATGACCTTCTCCTTCTCCACTTATGGTGCCGGCTTGGCACCGCTCCTACCGACCTGGATGCACGAGCGCTCTGCAGGGATAAACGCCTCTCGAGGGGCGCTTGGGGTAAAGCTGTCCATCCGCCGGAGATCTGTTCCGCTGGGAACAGCAACGCCCCTCGGGGTGGCCGAGGGGCGTTGAGGCGGATCCGGCCAAGCCGGCCGCTCAGGGCGACCCCGACCAGTCCGTGTCACCGGCTCGCCGCGCATCGGCGGCAGCCAGCCACTCACTCGCGGCGATCATCTGCTCTCCGAGCCGCCGCAGGCCCAGGCGCAGCCAGAGCTGTGATCCGGCCCGCGGCGTCTCGTACTGATCCGGCGCCGCGCCGGCAAGGTCTCGAATCAGGTGATGCCTCACCTCCGCAGCCGGTAGGTCTACCTCTCCCCTGAATCGCGCCAGGTAGTTTGCTTGAAACTCCTCATGCATGTTGCTCCTCCACTTCTGTTTTCGCAGGATCTAACGCGGACGAGCAGCGATTTGGGGCAGGTCCGCGTGGGACAGAAAGGCGCGAAACTCGCTCCACCTGACCACGCATCTCCGGCAGCGCAGCAGATGTTCCAGGATCGCCGGCCCTCCGTCTTCGGCCTGCATCCCGAGTGTGAGCTCGCCGATCGCGACCGATGGCGGGCACGCGTGACACCGCCGGCTTACCATCAGGTCTCATCTCCCCGGCGGCGCCGCCCTTGCGAATGTGCAACCACTTGAATGAACGGCGGACGCGCGCCGATTGGACCGCCTTGAGGCGAAAGCCGGTCTGACGGCCGTTTATACATCGAGATGCTCTCGCCGGTACTGCAATTCCGGACACCAATAACTCCCTAAATTCTCTTGCGCAGATATGCGAAAACGACTTGCAGGTATGTTAAATATAATGTCGGTTCTCGGACGGATCGGCGCCTGAGCACATTACGCATGAGATGGATCGCCTCATAAGAGAGTTTTTATGGCTGAGATGCGGCTTGACAACGTTCAGGGCAATATCCTTGGCGGATTCAACAAGGACCATCAAGCGTTTCTCTTCTTTCAGATTCCGGATGCCGCCAGTGGCTGCGCCTGGCTGGCCACTGTCGTTAGAGATGTCGCGACCTGCGAACAGGTCGTGCCCCACAATCGCGCATTCAAGGCTGCCAGGCAGCGGCTCGGCGGCCGCGAACCCGTTTCTACGGGCTCGTTCAAGGCGGCCACCTGGCTGAATCTTGCCTTCACCCATAGCGGCCTCGCCAGGCTCGGCGTCTCTCAGGCGGATCTTGACGCGTTCCCGCACGAGTTCAGGGAGGGCATGCGCAGGCGTGGGGGGCTCCTGGGGGATGTGGACGAAAGCGCGCCCGAGAAATGGATTCCGCCTCTCCGTGACCATGAGATCCATGGGATCCTGCTTGTGGCGGCCGACCATGCCGCCGACTGCGACGCCGAGGTGCGGCGTCAACGAAAGCGCCTCAAGAGTTATGGACTGAAGCCGCACTATACGCAACAGGGTAAGGTCCGTGAGGGCGACCAAAAGGGGCACGAGCACTTCGGCTTCAAGGACGGGATCTCCCAACCCGGCATCCGCGGCGTTACCGCGCCGAACAACCCCCAGGACCCCAACCAGGGAGACCCGGGCCAGGATCTGATTCAGCCCGGGGAGTTCGTGGTTGGGTACCCGACGCAACACACGCCGGCGGCCGTTCCAAGCCCGGCCTGGGCGGCTGATGGCTCCTACCTCGTCTTTCGGCGCCTTAGGCAAGACGTGCAGGCCTTCCGTAGCTTCGTCGAGAAGCAGGCGGAGACCGAGAAGTTTACGCAAGATCTTATGGGTGCCAAAGTGGTCGGGCGGTACCAGTCGGGCGCTCCCCTGGAAAGGACGCGGGACCAGCCGCCCGGTTTTGACCCGACCCGGCGAGACCCCTCGAAGGCTCATCCAAGGATCTTGGACGACGCGCGCAGCAACAACTTCGAGTTCGGCGGCGACCCTGATGGGCAGTTGGTGCCCCGATCTGCCCACATCCGCAAGGTCTATCCGCGGGACCAGTCGCCGCCCGGTGAAGATGAGGCAAACAACCACAGGCTGCTGCGACGCGGCATTGCCTTCGGCGACTCCTTTCAGGAGACCGCTCCCGCTGGAAGCCCTCGGGCCGGGGACGCCGGCTTTCCTAACGATCGAGGTCTGCTGTTCCTCTGTTACCAGAGCTCGATCGCCAGGCAGTTCGAGTACGTTCAGCAACAGATGGTCAACAATCCCGACTTTCCGCGTCCCTGTGATGGGAAGGACCCGCTCATCTCCCAGGATGCGGCGACCCGCACGTTCGTGCTGCCAGGCGGCGTGCGCGATCACGTCACGCTTATGCAGCGATGGGTCACGACCACGGGCGGCGACTATTTCTTTTCGCCGTCCATCAGCGCTCTGCGCGGGCTGTCGGCAGAGCACAAGGGGGAGAGGAGAGCCTCGATGGAATACAGCTCTGGCTACATGAAGGCGTACGCGAAGTTCGTCGCCACGGTGTGGGCACACGACCAGAATGTCGGGAGGCCGCAGCCTACCATCACGACCGCGGATCAGGCGGCCAACAACGCCGCGAAGTCTCCCTCATGGGTGGCACTTCTCAAGGAGTGCGGAGTCGACGTACCACTGAACCGGACAATTATCGTCCACCGGAATACTACGGATGAATTTCATTTCGTGGTGCCGGAGCCACCCGACACGAACCCAGTATTCAAGACTGGTGACGCTATCAGGGCCATTGAGAACCTGAACTGCGGCGATTGCTGATCGGCCGGCTTGAGATTAAGGTGACCTCAAGTCCCGACGCATCCGTTAAGGGCGGGGGGTGCACCGTTGAAGCGCGGTCCGCTGCATTGTGATTGACCGGCCGATGTTCCCTCCGTCGCTTCGTATCGAGGCGTTCGACGGGGAAAACCTGTTTCTTCTCTCAGAGCGCGCCCAGAGCACGCTTCAGGGACGGCTCGCATACCTCGTCGCACCGCTGATTGACGGCAAGCGCAGCACCGACGAGATCGTCGACCTCCTCGAGGGACAGGCGCCCGCCGCCGAGGTGTACTACACGCTGGCGGTGCTCGAGCGGGAAGGCTACCTCGTCGAAGCAACCAGCCCGGCGGCATCGGGGCCTGGCGCCTTCTGGCAGGCGCTGGGACAGGATCCAGGCTTTGCGGATCGCAGCGATGCGTTTGAAGTCTCGCTCACGACGTTCGGCGACCTGCGCAGCGAAGAGCTCGAGCGCGCACTCTCCGGGCTGGGCATCCAGGTCACGCACAACGCAGACCTAGCCGTCGTCCTGACGGACGACTACTTGCAGCCCGGGCTGGACACATTCAACGTTGTCGCGCTCCAGCACGGGCGTCCCTGGCTTCTCTGCAAGCCGGTCGGCACGGTGCTCTCGCTCGGACCGCTCATTCAGCCGGGAAAAACAGCCTGTTGGGAGTGTCTGGCCGTGCGACTGCGCAACAATCGCCCGCTCGAGAACTATTTGCAGCACCGCAACGGGAGGGCGGCGCCCATCATGGTTCCGAAGCCCGCGCTGACGTCAACCTTGCAAACCGGGCTGAATATGGCAGCCACCGAGACCGCACGCTGGCTCGCCTGCGGTCAGTCAGCGCTCGCGGGCGTGCTCGTGACGCTTGACCTGGCCACCTTGACCAGCGAACGGCACACCATCGTCAGGAGGCCGCAATGCCCAAGCTGCGGCAAGCTGGATCTTCCATTGGAGCGAAAAGCGAAGGCTCTCGTCCTTCACAGCCGCACCAGCCGGATTGGTGAAGCTGGCGGAGGGCGCAGCGCCACGCCAGAGGCGACCTTGGCGCGCTACGGCCATCACGTAAGCGGGCTGACTGGCGTGGTCACCGATTTGCGCCGCGTCTCCCAGGATGATGACGTCTTCACGGTCTACACTGCCGGCTCCAATGCAATTCGCTTCCACGCAACCCACTCATTCTCACCGCGGGCGCTGCGCGGCCCCAGCCGCGGCACAGGCGTGACCGACGTGCAGGCGCGGGCAAGCGCTCTCTGCGAGGCGCTGGAGCGGTACTCGGGCGGCTGGCAGGGCTATGAGCCCAGGATCCAAGCGAGTTTCGGCAGTCTCGGAAAACAGGCCATCTGGCCGAATAGCTGCATGCTGTTCAGCGAACAGCAATTCCGGGAACGGGAGTCTTGGAACCAGCGCGGCTCGAGGTCCCAATTTGTCCCCGAGCCCTTCGATCCGGCCCGCGAGCTCATCTGGGCGCCCATCTGGTCGCTTACACGCGGTGCTTGGCGCTACCTGCCGGCCCAGTACTGCTATTACGACGTCCCCATCGAGCAGGACCCACGCTATTGCCGCGCCGACTCCAACGGTGCCGCCGCCGGCGACAGTCTGGAGGAGGCGATCCTGCACGGCTTCCTCGAGCTCGTCGAGCGTGACTGCGTCGCCATCTGGTGGTACAACCGCCTCCAGCGACCGGCGGTGGACCTCAAGAGCTTCGCCGATCCGTACCTTGATGAGCTGCGACTGCGCTATCGTTCGCTCGGTCGAGAAATCTGGGCGCTTGATCTCACCAATGATCTTGGAATACCGACCTTTGTCGCCCTATCGAGACGAACGGACGGCGATGGCGAGAAGCTAATCATGGGCTTTGGCGCGCACCTTGAGGCCCGGATTGCTCTGCGTCATGCCCATGGTGAAATGAATCAGTTCCTCGTGGCGCTGCGCAGTTGGACCGCGAAGGCTGAACGCGAACCGGTATTCTCCAACCCGGAGGTACCGCGATGGCTGACGACAGCGACGCTCGCTGATCAGCCGTACCTTCGGCCAGATCATACGGCGGCGGAGCATACGTCGTCGAGCTACACAGTCACCGCAGCTGACGACACGCTCGCGGACATCCTGCACTGCAGGCAGATCGTCGAGCGTCTGGGCATGGAGCTGCTGGTACTCGACCAGACTCGCCTGGACATTGGCCTGCCCGTTGTGAAGGTCTTTGTGCCCGGACTGCGCCATTTCCGGCCCAGGTTTGCACCTGGCCGCCTCTACGACGTACCCGTCAAGCTCGGCTGGCTCGCGAAACCACGGCCTGAGGAAGACCTCAACCCCATCCCGATGTTTGTATAAGGGCATCGACGCTTGGAGCGCATGCCGATGGGGAGCCCGTTGCTTCTGTCTTTGAGGTCCGGAACGGCTCTTGTCGAGGAATCAGTCGAGCAACTGAGACTCGACTCGCCATCAGGTTCTGTCACCTTCAATCTGCCGGCTCCCGGCCTTCGTTTGGCGCTCGGAACGCTCGCGTCCTCTCGAGCGACCGAGGACGAGCTGGCGGAACAGGTGCTGGTATCAGACGGGGTCGCCACACTCGCGCAGTTTTACTATTGCCTGGAGCAACTCCGCGGGCTCGTCCTACTTAGCTACTCCGTCCCTGCCGGCGCCGGACCGATGCTCACCTTCGAGCCAACCTCCCCTGCCTTTCGTCCGGAGGGTGCCGGCGTCGAAACCGATCGCTCGTTTGTCCTCTCTCGCTTCGCCTACGGCCGGCGTGTTCAATCGGCGCTGGTGCTGGACTCACCAATTGCCCACGCGCGAGCGATAGTGCATGGGACCAACGGTGCCGCCCTACTGAGGGAGCTGGCGCGGCCGCGTTCGAGCGTTGAGCTTGCGGCCGCCACGGACAGGTTCAACGAGGAGACCGCGAGTCAGTTGCTCGGCCTCCTGGCCAGCGCGGCATTGGTCTCCGAGGCACGGGCGGATGGATCGACGGCGGAAGACGAGGACGAGACGCTGGCGCAGTGGGAGTTCCACGACCTCTTGTTTCACGCCAGAAGCCGGTCCGGCCGCCACGATTTCCCTTCCGGCGCCACGTACCGCTTCCGAGGCCGCATCCCGCCGAGCCCCGCCGTCAAGCCGCACATGTCGGAAGACGTTACTGTGCTCTTTCGGCCAGATCTCCATCGACTCATGGTCGGCGACGTGCCGCTGACGCGAGCCATCGAACAACGTCTCTCCATCCGCGAGCATGGTGAACGCCCGATCACGGTCGGCGAGGTCGGAGAGTTTCTCTATCGCACGGTGCGCGTCCGCTCCGTTCGCGATCCGCATCCTACAGGCGGCCGCCCATACAGCATCTCCAGCCGTCCCTACCCCGGTAGCGGCTCCGCGTACGAATTGGAGGTCTATCTGACCGTCGAAGCCTGCGACGGCATCCCTCCCGGGCTCCATCATTATGAGCCAGCCGAGCATCAGCTTTCGCGGATCTCGGGCCCAACGGCGCGGACGCAGGCTCTCCTCCGCAGCGCCGCCGCCGCGGCGGGGATTGGCCGGCTCCCGCAGGTTTTGATAACGTTGGCAGCCCGCTTCCAGCGCGTCAGCTGGAAGTATGAGAGCATCGCCTACGCCCTGGTCCTTCAGGATGTCGGCGCCCTCTACCAGACGATGTATCTCGTCGCGACAGCGATGGGCTTGGCGCCCTGTGCACTCGGCTCCGGCAATTCGGATGTGTTCGCGCAGGCAACTGGCCTGCGTTACCTCGAGGAGTCTTCGGTAGGCGAATTCATACTGGGCAGCAGGCGCCGCTGAAGCGCGGCAGCTCGCTCGAGGCTCGGCTGCATCTTCATCTCTCTGAGCTCGGCAATGGCGAACTCGAGATGTTCGAGCGCTTCGGAGTGGCTGTGATCCCCGTCCACGGTTGATTCCCGGTCCTCATCGAGCAGCAGCTCAGCTATGAGGAGCCGCGCCAGTGCGATCTCAGGGCGGTGACCAATCCGCGTACTGACTTCAAGTGCGCGCCGGAAATGGGCGAGCGCCGGCCCTCGGTCCCCTAGAAGCGCGGCAGCCGAGCCTAAGTGCCGCGCGGCACAGGTGTAGGTCACCCGGCAGGTTGCAGCGTCCGCCGCCGGGGCAAGTGTTTCAGCCAGCACGGCGGCTGCCTGAAGGTGTCCCACGAGAACTGCCGCCTCGAGATATTGGACGATGGTAACAATGCCGCGTTCGGCGATCGCGCCCTCAGGCGTCAACAGCCAGTCCAGTGCGGCATTCACCGCCTCCCTCCGGTTCAGGTGCGCCTGGCAAAGCACCGCCAGGTCCGTGTGCGGGTCAGGCGGCCGGCCGGCGACGCCGCTGAGCTCCTCCACAAGGGCTCCGCCCTCAGCGGCACGGCCAAGATAGAGTAGGTTACGCCCTCCGGGGCCGGTGGCGTTGGTCAGGCCAAAGGCCTGCATGCCCGCGCTCCGCGTCTCATTCAGCATCCGTTTCTGCACCGCGAGAGCCTCCAACAGATGACCGTCCATAAGCAACTGCCCGTGCTCACGGAAGAACCCCCAGAAGAGAATGTAGGGATCGTGAAGGCGCTCACCACGCCGGCGCATCTCTCCATGCAACCTTGTCCAGGCCTGTCGGTCCCCGCCGTCGAGTAGCTTCGCCGCGCAGTATGTGTCAAATGCGGAGCGCTCGTCGGCGTTGACTCCCTCCCAACGCGCATTTGCGAACTCTCGCGCCAGGCGCACCTGATCCGGCCAGCGGCGGGGCGGTGCGGGTGTCAGCGCGCATGTCGCTGCCAAGCAGAGGAGGTTCGGATCGCCCAGAGCACGCGCCCGCTCCAGATTATCCAGGCGCGCATCCCAAATCTCAGCGCCGTGTCCCTCGGAGGCCTGCGGGAATGCAAGAAGAATATCGAGCCAGAGCCTCCCCGCACTACCCGGCTTCGCATGCGGCCGCGCACGCTCGAGCCACCGACCGTACATGAGCGGGGCGGATGATGACGCGTAGCGACGCAACGCCTGCAAACCCGCCCGACACGCTTGCAGAGCTCGCTCCGAATCCCCCAGCGCTTCCGCGAGGTCTGCTGCTTGAGGCGCCACCTCCTCCGCCACGCGCAACGTGCCGCCGCTCCGCATGAGTGCCTCGGCGAGCTTCAGCAGCAGGTCGCAGCGCTGCGGGGTGTCCGGCGCCACCTGGCTGTCCAGTAATCGCAGCGCTGTCTCAAGATGACGCACCGCATCCTCGTAGGCGTAAGTGACTAGCGCCTGCTCTCCTGCCCGCCGAGCGAAGTCAATCGCCTTCTCCGCCTCTCTGCCCCGCCAACCCTGGACGAAGTGGTACGCCAACTCCGACAGGTGCGGCTCGGGATACCGGGCGTATCGACGCTCCAGTGCCTCGCCGACCTGCCAATGAAGCCGCGAGCGCCGCGCGGAGGGGATTCCTGCATACAGCGTCTCCTGGAAGAGCGCATGGCTGAAGCGGTAACGGCCGGCATGAGCGGGGACCTGTTCGATGATGCGGGCCAGCTCCGCCTCGTCCAGCGCAGCATCAAACGCAGCCTCTTTGACACGGTCCAGACTCGACAGCGTGGCCACCTCGAATTCGCGACCGATGACCGCCGCCTGCGGCAGCAGTCTGGAAGCCGTCTCGGAGAGGCGCGAGAGGCGGCGTCCAATCACCTCCCGTACCGCCTCCGGCAGCCCTAGCTCGGCGATGCTGGTCACGTCGCTGGTCCAGATCCCCTCGCGCTGAACGATGCGTTCGTTCTCGACCAGGTAACGCAACTCCTCCTGCACGAAGAACGGGTTTCCCTCGGTCTCCTCCTGCAGCACCCGAGCCAGAATCCATGCGCGTTCGGTCATGGGTTGTTCGAGGAACGAGGCCACCATGTCGCCGACAGCATCCTCCTCTAGCCCCTTCAGTACGACTAGCTCAAATCCTCGCCCCCTCCGCAAGGCGGGAAGCACCTCAGCGAGAGGGTGGCCCGGCCCGATATCCACGTTCCGATAGGTCCCGAAGACCAGCAAGCGCGCATCGCCCAGATGCTGCTGCAGGAATTCGAGCAGGAGAAGCGACGGCTTGTCGGCCCAGTGGAGATCATCGAGCAGCAATAGCAGTGGCTGAGACCGGGCTACGTTTGTGAGGAATGTTGTGATGGCATCGAAGAGCTGGAACCGCGCCTCCTCCGGGGTCATCAGGGGCGTCGTCGGTAGATCAAGTCCGTCCGATGCGGACTCGCGCAACTCGGGAACGAGCTCCGCAATCAGACCGGCGCCTGATGCAAGCTCAGCCCGTAGAACCAGGGGAGGGCGGTTCCGCACAAGGCCTCTCAGGATCTCTACCCAGGGCCAGAAGGGGGGAGCACCCTCGTTCTCCCAGCATCGGCCCCACAGAACCTCCGCACCCCGCTGTCTTGCCTCTGCCGCGACCTCCTCTGCGAGTCTTGTCTTACCTATGCCCGCATCGCCTGCCAGCAGCACGACGCTGCCGCGGCCGGCAAGGCCGGCGGTGAGCCTCGCTCGCAGCGTCTCGCTCTCGCGCTCGCGGTCGACGAACTGGAGTGCTCGTGCGCTCGTGGATGTGGGGGAGTCCTCTATCTGCGGCCCGATTGTGCCACGTAGGGGCGGGAACAGGTCGAGGAGATTCTCGATGATCAGTTGGTAGAGGGGTTCCGGACGCTCAAAGTCTTTCAGTACGTGCTCGCCCAGGCTCCGCAGGTCCAGGCCTTCTCCAAGATCGTCGCGCACAAGCTCCGAGGTTGCCTGCGAGAGCAGCACCTGACCGCCGTGTGCAGCCGCGGCGATGCGAGCGGCACGGTGCACGTCAAGCCCGACGTAGCGATCGTCGCAGAGGAGCGGCTGGCCGGTATGCACACCCATGCGCACGCGTACGACCGCTCCGTCCGGCCATGGGTAGGCTGCATGGGCACGCTGCGCCTGGGCCGCGGCCGCGATGGCGTCGATGGCACGAGCGAAGGCGACGAAGTAGGCATCGCCCTGCGTGTCGACTTCGTATCCGCGGTGCGCAAGTATAGCGTCTCGCAGTAACCGTTGATGGCCCGCGAGGACCCCGGCGTACCCGTCGCCGAGCACCCGGAGCAGTTGAGTACTACTCTCGACGTCAGTGAAGAGTAATGTAACCGTTCCATTGGGTGGGTCGGTCATCACGCACTCTCAGCGCGGTCGGGGCAGGCGAAAACGCCAGATGATACGCGGAGCATAGTGTACGAAACCTGAGTCGGCAATCTCGCGACGTGTGGCTGCTCCCGGCGCCAGCCGTCTTCCACTCGACGAACCTGAACGGACCCGTACCCTGCCCCGTTAAGTCGGTCTTGGCTTGTCCCTGCCGTATTTCTCACCGATCGTCGGGGGATGACGCATCCGGCCCCGCTGACAAGGTCTCATTGCCAGCAAAGCCCTTGGCTGCGCCTGAGCATCAAGAGTTGGCAGGGTCTCGACGCAGTTGCCGATGACAAAGCCACTATAGACGTCGGTGCTGAAGGCGTAGTCGAGGTTGCTGACGTCGCTGGCGCTGCGAACGGTGAGCGTTCCACCCCTTACAGGCTGACCTGATGCCGCCTTAGCGCGCGGGCGCGAGCCAGCGGGTTTCCCTACGCTGCAGGCGCCGAGCGCCGGCGCGAGCGTAGCTCCCGCCGCCACAGCGCCCGCGCCCCCTATGAAGCGCCGGCGCGTTGAGCGCCGCGCTTTGGCCCCGCATCGTTTCGTCCACCGGTCAGTCCCCTCGCTTGTGGATAGCGTCAAGTTTATACCGCTCGAGGATTCTCCAGATTTACTCACCGTCCGGCTCGCCGCCGCAGCGCCTCCGGCTGCAGGACGGTGAAACTGCCCTTGGCTAGACGGATCAGTCCCTCATCCTGAAAGCTGCCCAGCAGACCGTTGACGCGCGAGCGGGCGGCGCCGAGCATGTTCGCCAGTTCGGTCTGCGTCAGCGGCAGCGGCGCCGCTATTCCATCGGCCGTCTGGCGGCCGTGCTGCTCAGCAAGCAGCAGCAGCCGTCTCGCCAGGCGGGTCGCCAAGTCGGAGAAGTACGCGTCCTCCAGCCGGACGTCGGCCGCCCGCAGTCGCGCGGCCAGCGTCGCGATCAGCGCGACCGCGAGCTCAGGCTCCTCGCGGATCGCCGCCAACAGGTCGTCGCGCGCCAGCGCCAGCGTCTCGACCGCTTCGACAGCCGTGACCGTCGCCGACCGTGGCGCGCCGTCAAGCGCGGCCACCTCACCGATGCAGCCGCCCCGGCCGACGAGCCCGAGCACGCTCTCGTCCCCGTCCTCGGAAAGCCGCGTGACCTTCACGCTGCCTGCCGTGATGACGTACAGCACCCGCGCCGGCTCGTCCTGACGCACCAGCGCCTCGCCACGGCGGAAGCTCCGCCGCCGCAGCCGTGACGCCAGGAAGCCGAGCGTCTGGCCGCTGACTCCGGCGAACAGCGGGACGTCCGCGAGAAGCGCCCGAGTCTCCCGATCCGCTCGTGGTGAGCCTGTCGAACCATGAGCGGATCGGACGGCTCCTCCTTCGACGGGCTCAGGACAAGCGGCCATCTCGTCCCCCGCGTACTGTCACCTCAGTCCTTAGTCCCCAGTCCTCAGTCCCCCGTCCCCCAGTCCCTCGTCCGGGCCAAGTATGCCACAGCCACGACGCGAACTGTTCCGAATGGAACAGCTCATCTGTCGCACCGGGAACAAGCCAATCCCCCGCCCGGCCGGACACTGCCCCCAGAGCGACGAGCTGCTCGGTGCCGACGATTCACCGCACAAGCTCGGTCGCAGGAGGGAGCGCGAATATGGCACTCACGATCGAGCTGGAAGCCCCATCCACACCGAGCGAACTTGTGCCCACAGACCTGCTCTCAAAGCGCTGCAGCGAAGAGGTCGCGCGGTACCGGCGCGGCGAAGCCTGCGACGACAGCTTCAGCTTTGAGCTCTTTCGCCGCGCTGTCGTTGCACGCGACGAGGTCGCGTGGCAGTCGCTGCACGGCATCTTCAACGAGCAGGTGCACTCTTGGTGCCGGCTGGCGACCTTGGGTCGGTCCACCGATGCCGAGGAGTTGGTCTGCGTCACGTGGGAGAAGTTCTGGTTGAACTTCACGCCGGCTAAGCTCGCCGCGGCCAGCGGCGGCCCAGGCGTGCTCCGCTACCTCAAGATGTGCGCCCGCAGCGCCGCGATCGATGCAGCGCGCTCAAGAGCGCCCGCCTTCTCGCTCGATGAGTCACCCGTGGAGGAGGCCGATAGGAAGCCGGTGTTGTCCGAGGCGCACGCGGAGCGGGAGGCTCACGCCTGCTTCTGGGCGATCGTCAACGACACCCTACGCGACGACCGCGAGCGGGTTCTCGCTTACCTCATGTACGAGCGCGGACTGAGATCCTGTGAGGTGCAGGCGAAGCGGCCCGATCTGTTTCCGTCGGCCTCGGAGGTCTATCGCGTCACGCGGAACCTGCTGGACCGGCTAAAGCGCAACCGGGCGCTGCTCGCGTGGTTCGAGGACGATCGCTGCTAGAGCCGGCCCGCACGATCCTGGGCAAATGGTCGAGGGGAACGCGGGTTACTCACCTGTGAAAGGTGGAAAGCAATGCAAACTCTTAACATCAGGCGGGAATTGGACGCGAACGAGAGGGAGCTTAGTACCCTCCGGGGGCAGATCCGCGCCGACGCGCCCCGCGATGGAGCCCAGGCAATTCCACCGGCAGTCTATGTCTCGCGCATCGACCAGCTTGTCAGGCGCAATGAGCATCTCTCCCTTCTCCTGTCGTAAGGGGACCGCCATCCTTCGCTGTTGAATGGCTAGGTGGGCTTGTCGATGGAGGTGCGCCAGGGTACGCCGCGGTGGCCGGAATGCTGAACGAATACGTTCCCAAAGCGCTAGACTTCGGCCAGCGGATCGCCACGCGTTGCGGGCCTGTGAGCACGGCAGGAGGAGGCTGAGATGGTCACAGAGCGACAGACCTACCGGACCCAGATGGGCCGCCTGCGGCGACGGCAGCTTCTCGGCACCGCCGCCGCCGCCGCCGGCGTGGTTGCAGCGGCCTGCGGCGGTGCGCAAAAGGCGCCAAGGGGTGGGTCCGCGAGCTCGAATGCGTCCGAAACTGCGGTGCACGGTGGCACACTCACGCTTGCGCTCCAGAGCGACATCGCAAACCTCGATCCCCTCAAGTAGTCGAGCCTGGCCTACGACCGCCGCGTCCAATACCAGTTTCTCGATTCGCTGATCTCGACGAACAAGGATCTCAATCTGCAACCGGGGCTCGCGCTGAGCTGGGAGAGCCCCGAGCCGGCGACCATCATGTTCAAGCTCCGCCCGGGCGTGAAATTTCACGACGGCACCGATTTCAACGCCGATGCAGTGAAGCTCAACCTCGATCGCATCCTGCAAACCTCGTCCTCGCCTCGATATCCGGAGATAACGGGGGTCGATGCGGTCCAGGTCGTCGATGCGGCTACGGTGCGGCTCCAGCTTCGCACCCCATTCTCGCCATTGCTCGCGCAACTGGTCGATCGGGCCGGCATGATACTGTCACCGGCGGCCATTACGAAACTCGGTGATGACCTCACTCGCAACCCTGTCGGAGCGGGCACAGGGCCATTCAAGTTCGTCGACTACAAGAAGGATGACCACATCACTCTCACACGCAACGAGACCTACTGGGGCAAGGACGCGGGCGGTGGAGCACTGCCATATCTCGACAAGCTGAGTATCCGCCCAATTCCCGACGAGACGCAGCGGTTGAATAGTCTTCGCACCGGTGAGATCGACTTCGCAGATGGCGTCCCGTCCAAGGACGTCGCTTCCATCAAGAGCGACCCGACTCTCACCTACTCGGCGATTGCCGCGCTGTCGTACAACGGCTTCTGGCTCAACGCCACTCAGGATCCGTTCAGGGACGTGCGCGTTCGGCAGGCGCTTGCCTGGTCCATCGACCGCCAGCAGATCATCGACACCGTCTACTACAAGATCCCGGTGCTCTCCAATGGGCCGGTCGCACCGCCACAGTTCGCCTACGACCCCAGCTACAAACCGTTCATGCGCGATCTCAGCCGCGCAAAGGCACTGCTCGGGCAGGCCGGACGCTCGGGTGTCACCTTCTCGTTGATGATCACGGCAGGGTCGCCGATCGTCCAGCAGCAGGCTGAGCTGCTCAAGGATCAGGTGAAGGACGCGGGCTTCACTATGAATCTGCAGGCGCTCGATTTCCCGACGCTCGTCTCGATGCTCACCAAGCACACCTTTCAGGCGGGACTCTCAGGCTGGAGCGGCCGGCTGGACCCTGACGGCAACACCTACATCCAGTACCACTCCGGCTCGGCGAGCAACTACGCCCAGTACGCGAATCCGGCCATGGATAAAGCGCTCGACGATGCCCGCCTCACCTTCGATCAGGGGCAACGGGCATCGCTTTATCGACAGGTCAACAAGCTCGCCGCCGAGGAAGCGCCCTATATCTTCACCTTCCACGACGTCACCGGCCAATTCTCCACGGCCAAGGTGAAGCACTTCACCCCCGTGCCGGATGCGATCTATCGCTTCGTCGACGTCTGGAAGCAGGCATGAGACTGTCGTCACATCGGACGCCCAATCCGGAGGGGCGGGTTTGAAACCCGCCCGCGCTCGCGATTGCCATGCCCAGCCCCCTGGCCGGGGACGCAGTCGTTAGCGCTTTCATAATGCGTGCACGCCGCAGACGTGGCACACTGAACGGAACGCAGAGGAGGGCGGCACGTGGAGCTCCACCGTGAGGGCGACTACCAAATTCTCAAGATTGGTCCCCTGGGGCCGTACAACAACAACGCCTACATCATCAGCGATACCGGCGCTCGCAAAAGCCTGATCGTCGATATGCCGGCGGAGAGCCAGCAGGTCATCGACGCCATCGGCGAGTTGCGCGTCGACAGCATCATCGCGACGCACTGGCACCCCGACCACTGGGCGGATTACGACCTCGTTCGCGGCGCGACCGGCGCTTCCGTCTTCGTCTACGAGCACGAGATCCGCGTGCCGCCCGAGCGGATCGATGGGCGGCTGCACGACGGGCAGGAGATCGAGGTAGGCGGCGTGCGCGTCCGCGTGATCCACACGCCCGGGCATACGCCCGGCAGCATCTGCCTGCGTGTCGGCCGTGTCCTCATCAGCGGCGACACACTGTTCGATGCCGGGCCGGGCCGGACCGCGGCGCCGGCTGACCTCCAGACGGAGCTGCGGTCGATCGCCGACTCATTGCTCGAGCTGCCACCGGAGACCATCGTTTGGCCCGGCCACGGAAACGGAACGACGATCGCCGCCAGCGTCGATGGCTTCACAGCATTTCAATCCCGTACCCACGCACCCGACCTGCATGGGGATGTGGCCTGGATCTAGGGGCGGGTTTCAATCCCGCCCGCGCGCTCGCCTGCAGCATCGGGGAGTGGAGAGGGCCGGACGGACGATGACCCAGAGAATGAGACTGTTGGCGCCCTTGATGTTGGTGTTCCTATTCGTCGCGCTAGTCGCGGGCCCGGCCGTCGCGCAGACCCCAACCTACGTACCTGCTGCCCGGTACTATGGCTCGGCGACCGTCCTCGGCCAGCCGGCCCCGGGTAACGTCCCCATTCTTGCGCAGGGGATTGGCGGTGCGTTCTGCGGAAGTGGTTATGTTGCGCCGTTCGGCGGCTACTACAGCGTCGATATCCAGCCGTCCAGCCCTTGCGCGGGGGCGATCAGCTTTCTGGTCAACGGCCAGCTCGCCGATCAGAGCTCGATCATCCCAAACCTCCTGAGTGGTGCGGTCCCGTTCAATCTGACCGTCTCAAGTGGCTGCAGCGCTCCCTACGGACCGTATGGCGCGTCGGGCTACGGATGCACGGCGTACGGTCCGCCGCCCGTGACTTTGGCGAACGGCCCGCCACCGCCCCCCGTGACTTCCGCGGTCTCGCCGTACCTCACCGCGACCTCCGCGACCTATCAGCCGGGCTGGAACCTCGTCGCCGGTCCGGCAGGCGACCAGATCTCGGGAGCATCCAGTTCCCTATTCACCTTCCAGCCGGGCGACACAGCGTATGAGACGCTGTCGGCCGCATCGCCGTTGCAGGCCGGCTACGGCTACTGGTCGCAGTTCCCGGGGATCACGACCGTGACAGTGCCGGCGAGCGGCACGACGCCGACCTACCGCTCGATTCCGGCCGGCCAGATTGCTTTGATCGGCAATCCTTTCAGCCGGCCTGCCACGGTCAGCGGCGCCAGTCTTGTTTACGCCTACGATCCGGTACGCGGCTACCAGACGACGACACTGCTGCAGCCCGGCCAGGGCGCCTGGGCCGTCGGCACAGGCGGCCCGGTGGTGATCGCCTCGACGTAGGGGATGCTAGTCCCGGATGTCCTGCAAAAACCACTCCAGCGGCATTGGCTGGCCAAGGCCGCGTTCTTTTGCGAGCTGATAGGTGCGACCAGCGACGGCGGCAAACTGCAGGCCCTGTGTTCCGCTGTTGATGAACAGCGTCACCTGTTCAGGATTCGTCCGGCCGGCCGCCTGCCCCGTCTGCAGCTCCACCAGCGACGTGTATTCGCCGAGCTCCGCGTGCGCTGAGCTCGGCAGTCGCTTTCGCTCCTCCGGCTGGCCCGTGATGTACGAGGCGACGCCGCCGTAGGTCCACTCCAGGCCGGGGACGTTCGCACCGGCCGGGATCGTCCCGGTCCCGAGCTGCACGATAACGTCGGCACGGCCGAGGATCGCCTTGTCGAGCTCGCGCCGCGAGACGCAGGTTACGTGCGCGCCCGGCTCGACCCACGCGGCGTCGAACGTCGGGCTCATCGAGTCCGTCGCCGTCGAGACGATGTCGCTCCCGCGTACAGCCTCCTCCGGCGCCCCCACAGCCACGACCTCGATCTCGAGCCGGCGCGCCATCTCCCGTGCGTAGGCCTCGCGGTGGTCCTTCGTGGGGCTGTAGACCTTGACCAGCCGCAACGGCCGGACGGCCGCGATCGCCTCAAGGTAGGTCTCCGCCATTCCACCCGAGCCCACCATTGCCAGCACCGAGGAATCCTCACGCGAGAGCACTTCTGCCCCGAGCCCGGCGCTGCCGCCCACGCGCATGTGCTGCAGTACGCCGTCGTTCATCATCGCCAGCGGCTCGCCGTCCGTGATCGCGTACAGGAGGATGATGCCCGAGTAGGTCCCCGGCTCGATGCAGTACTTCTCCTCGGTCTCTCCGCCGGGCCACGAGACAACGTCCGATTTGATGCGCGTTGCGACGACGCCCATGGAGCGACAGACTCCGCTCATGCTCCCCCAGCGGTAGTAATCGTCATCCCGGCCCGTTGGCGCGTGGATGTCGATCCGCGGGATGTAGGCCGCATCGCCCCGCGCCAGGTCCTGGTATCCGGCGCGCAGCGCGTCGAGACAGGTTTTGGTATCGAGCAGCGAGTGGACGTCCGCATTACTGATATACAGCATCTGTTCCTACCTTATGGGGGCGTGTTCCCTCTCCCTGTGGGGGAGGGTCAGGGTGCGGGAACCGTTGTTTCCTTCCGGTCGGCGAATTGCCTGTAGAGGTTGTTGATGTTCATCGCATCCACGCGCGCGCTCATCGGGAACAGTCGCTGTCCCATCGGGTAGGGGTCGGCGGCCGGAGCCGGCTGATGCAGTGCCTCCTCGACGGTCAGGCCGCGGCGCATGAATCCCTCCACTGCGCCCATCCAGTTCTCAATGACTTCCGCCTGAACCCTCAGATAGTTGTTGTCAACCGGCTCCCCGTGCCCGGGCACGATTACGGCGGCATCAAGCGCTTCGATCCGCTTGAGTGAATCCAGCCACTCCCACGGATTGGCCTCCTGGATGAAGGTCTTGCAGCCGCTGAAGATGTTGTCCCCCGTGATCAGCACGTCCTCATCGGGCAGCTGAATAGCCGTCTGCGGAGCCGTATGGCCCGGCAGGTGGATGCACCGGATCGTATGGTTTCCGAGGTGGAGCGTCAGCTCATCGGTGAACGTGCGCGTAGGCGGATTGGGCGGGTAGCTGGGGTGGTTGAAGAGCCAAACGCTATCAGGGTCCGTCTGCTTCATCGTCTCCAGCAGGTCGTCGCCGGTCATCTGGGGCAATGCAGCTTCGTAGCGGGCAGGCATCCCATCCTGGCCGATCACCTCAGCGCCTGGGAAATAGGCGTTGCCACGGATGTGGTCGGCGTGAGGCTCTGTGTTGATCACGTAGCGGATGGGACCGTACTGGAGCAGCTGCTCGCGCCAGACGACGGCGTCCTTCGGTTGCTGGGGCGTGTCGAACAAAACCACACCGTCCGAGGTAACCAGTGCGCTTGGATTGCAGCCCCAGAAATAGATCTCGGCGACTACGTTCTTGGACACGCGACGCATCGCATCCTCCTGCCGTTGTTAGTACCTCTCGGTTCAACGCACCAATACTAGCCGCTCTCGGCTCAGATGCGCCTGGGTGCATGCACGGGTTAGTCCGGTGGCGTAAGAGTGAAGGAGCGCAGCGAAGCCTCGAGCACACGCCGATCGGACGGGAATGCGCTTGGCGGCGCCTCGGCCCGCACGACAAAGGCAATGCTGGCGTCCAAAACGTAAAGCAGCAGGGCACGGTGCTGGGCACCGCCCTCGCTCCACGTGACATCGACCTCGATACCCACACCTTTCTCGGGTAGACCAACACGTGTTCGCTGCAGCTCGACGAGATTCTGTGCCGGCGTGCGCAGCGCCTCGACCTGAGCATCAGCGAAGGTTGCCGGCGTAAATGCCGGCTGTCGCGGCGGGACCGGCCGGGCCTCGACGGAGATCCGTCGTCCGGAAGCGCCATCAAAATGAATCGAATCTGGGTTCGATGTGACCGGCTGCCATCCGGCGGGATAGCCAAGCTCGTAAGGATAAGCGGGGTTGGTGTAGCGGGCAAGCACGACCGCGGTGGGCGTCGGAGTAGCGGAGCTACGGCCCGGCGAAGGGGACGCCGCTGGGACGCGGCCGCACGCAGCGTAGACGCTGCTCAGCGCCAGAAGCAGTGCTCCGGTCGCGATGCCGGCTCGCGGGAGCCTGCTACGATCGGGCGGCGTCACGACGCGTCGGGTGCTCTTGGTTGCGCCGAGCATTGGCGCTCGAGTGGTGGCTTGGGAGGTTGGGATGCGCGCAATGCTCAGTCCGGCTCATGGTCTCGCGCTCGTCCGCATGGGTGTGGGGCTCTACTTCCTGGCCGAGGGCTCTGACAAGCTCAGCCACGGCTGGCTCACGAACGGTCAGCCACTGCAACGGATGCTCCAATCCGGGCTCCGCCGGGCGTGGCCGTGGTACGCCGGCTTTCTGCAGCAGACCGTACTCCGGCATGTTGCGCTGTTTGCGCGGCTGGTAACGCTCGGCGAGCTCTTGGTCGGGATCTCACTCCTCCTCGGTCTCCTGACCCCGACGGGCGCGGCCGGAGCGATCTGGCTGAACCTGAACTATATGCTACAGTCGCCTTGGTCAAGCCTGATTGCCGGGCGAAACCGCCTGTTCATCCTCTGTGCAATCGTCCTGCTCCTTTGCTCCGCCGGAGCGACCTGGTCGCTGGACTCACTGCTGCTCCGCGCAGTGAAGGTGCTCCGTCGCGCTCCTGCCGCCCCTACCGCTCGCGACGGTCCCGCCAATTGAGAGCGCGCGCCGGCGGGGCTATGCTCGGACGGTCGGGAGCGCCGTCAGCGCGCGCCGGCTGCAGGAGAGTCCATGATTATCAGACTGGATCACGTCGGCGTCGTCGCTCATTCCTGGAATGAGGCCAGCCAGGCCCTCGTCGACACCCTTGGCTTCCCGGTCGACCGCGACCGAACGGTTCTGCCGGATGGCAATCTCTACCTCCCGCAGAATACGCGCATCTACTTCGTGGCTGTCGGTAGCGGCGAGACGAAGATCGAGATCCTGATTCCGCAGGACACGACCAGCGGAATCGCGAAGTGGCTCGAGAAGCGCGGACCCTCGCTGCACCATCTGGGTTACGCGGTAAGCGATGTCCCCGCGGACGCCGCGGAGCTGCGTGATAAAGGTCTGCGTCAGATCGACCTCGGCGGCGGGAGCGCCACTCCGCGGGGAATCTTCTTTTACCCCAAGGACACCATGGGCATTCTCACGGAGCTCGTGCCCGATCGTCGTGCGCCGGTGGCCTAAGGTTGGCATTTGGCGTAGAGAAGCAGGCGGTCGATGGCGACCAGAGACTCCTCTTCCCATTCCTGCTCCCGCCCCAGATCCTCCGGCGTATCCCCGGCCTGCATTCGCGGCGTCGACGCGACCGCCTCGAGAGCGGCGGTCGCGCCGATGGCTTGCTCAGCCAGCAAAAGTCCCAGCGTTGCCGACTTGAGAATGTTCGCTGCATGTACGGCCACCGAGAGCTGGGCCGGGCTGTAATGCGATAGGTGGGCGCGAA